>Ga0210408_10004620_pt1 | contig 12247 bp, 10 predicted proteins | sample IncBWH4MmetaG_FD_155471 | JGI IMG/M metagenome (GOLD analysis project Ga0210408, IMG submission 155471) | Forest soil microbial communities from Barre Woods Harvard Forest LTER site, Petersham, Massachusetts, United States - Inc-BW-H-4-M | ecosystem: Environmental > Terrestrial > Soil >... | reverse complement strand
GACGGCGTCGCGACGTCCGGCACGAGGCCGGCGGCGATCCACGGCGGCACCGCCAGGATGACGGCGTCGGCGGGCCCGAGGTGCTCGACGCGCTCGCCGAAATCGAGACTCTCCACGCGCTGCGCGGCAAGTCCGAGCGCGCGCAGCCGCGCGCCGTAACGGATCGTGCCGCCCGTCGCCTCGACGAAGCGCAGCGCCGGTTCGATAAAGGCGCCGGTCAGGCCGTCGCGCGCGATCAGCGGCCGGCACGCGCGGCCGCCCGCCGCGAGCGTCTCGCGTACAACGGCGCCGGCGAGGCGCGCCGACGCTTCGACGGGATCGGTATTGAGCGCGGCGAGAAGCACCGGCCGCCACAGCCGGTGATAAAGCGTGCCGTCGCAGCGCATCGTCTGTGCGATTGTTTTGTCCGCCCCCGCCCACAACAGACGCGCGCCCGAAAGATAGTCGCCAGGCCTCGTACCCGGCACCCGCCGCTTCGGATCGAATATCCACCACGGCACAAGCCCGTCGCTCAGGCGCAAGGTCCAGCGCTCGCCGGTGGCGAGATCGGCGAAGGCGAACTCCGGTGCATCGGGGCCGACGAGCCGGTCGCGCGCGCCGATCACATCGAGATAGTCGAGCGCCGCGCGGTTGCCTGACAGCACCAGATGATTGCCGTTGTCGATCGTCATCCCGAGCGTCGCATCGTGATACGACCGACAGCGCCCGCCCGCCTGGTTCGCGGCTTCATGAATCACGACGCGGCGGCCGCGGGCCGCGAGCCGCACTGCCGCGGCGAGGCCGGCGAGACCAGCGCCGACCACGTGGATTTGCCCGGAGTGGCTCACAGCAGACCGTAACGCGCCACGATCCACAGCAGCCGCAGCTTGCCGATGCTCACCTTCGCGCGCGGCGGCGCCCAGCCGCGCATCGTCAGCTTGCGCAGGAGAACGAGGTAAGCCTGCTCCATCAGCCGCGGCGTCCGCACCAGCCGGTGCGGGCAGCGCTGCATCACCGCATCGGCCTCGCGGAAGTGCTCGCTCGCACGCTTGAGAACGGGCGTCGTGGCGGCGGGCAGTCGCGGATCGGCGAGCACGGCGTCGGGGTCGCTCGATTCAATGCCAACGCCCCGCAGGGCTTCGCGCGGCAGATAAAGGCGCCCGAGCGCAGCATCCTCATCGAGGTCGCGCAGGATGTTGGTGAGCTGCAGCGCGCGCCCGAGGTGATGGGCGAGTTCGACGCCCTCGGCACGTGCGAGGCCGAACACGTTGACGCACAAACGACCGACCGCGCTCGCGACGCAATCGCAATAACGGTCGAGCTTCGCCCAATCGGGCGCGCGGATGTCCTCGACGACATCCATCTCCATCCCGTCGATGATGGCCATGAAATCAGCGCGTTCGAGCGAAAAGCGCCGGCGCGGCTCGTCGAGAGCTTTCAGATGCGGCGGCGGCATTCCAGCGTAAAGCCGGTCCACGTCCGATCGCCACTGCGCGAGTTGCGCAAGGCGCGGTTCCCGAGGGCCGCCCGCATCGGCCACGTCGTCGACGGCGCGGCAGAACGAATAAATCTCAAACACTGCCTCCCGGCGCTCGCGCGGCAGCATGCGCATGCCGGCGTAGAACGAACTGCCGGACGCGCGTCGCGCCGCATCGTCCGACCCGCTGCTCGGCGCTGTCGTGGGTTCCGCAGACATTTTCAGATATCTTGAACTTTGCGCTCTGCGCTCGCGGTCCGGCGCACTGCGCGGCGCGGGAGCGCCGCCATAGCCGCCACCAGCGCGAGGCCGGCGGCCTCCGCTTTGGTGTGGTGCACGCGTTCGCTCAGCGGGTCGCGCTGCATGAGGCGTCCGACGAGATTCACCGCCAGCTTGTGAATGACCGCTACTTCCAACGCGAGCCGCAGGTCGTCGATCATCGTCGAGAACGGCGCCGCGTCGTGCAACAGCTCGCGCGTGCGTCCGGCGACGTCGCGGATGCAATTCCTCAGTGCCGGCGAAGCACGCTCCGAGCCGAGGTCTTCGAGTTTGACGCGATGCCGTTCCATCGCGTCGAGCGGCACATAGACGCGGTCGAGCGACCGATAATCCTTTCCGCAGTCCTGCAGATGATTGATGATCTGCAGCGCCGCACAGAGCGCGTCCGAGGCCGGCCACGTGCGGCGGTCTTCCCCGTGCACATCGAGAACGAAACGCCCGACCGGCATCGCGGAATAGGTGCAATAGCCGATCAGGTCATCCCAATCGCGGTAGCGCAGCTTGGTGGCGTCTGTGCGGAACGCGGCGAGCAAGTCCTGGGCGTGACGCGGCGAGAGATTGCGGGCGGCAAGTGCGGTTCGCAGGGTGGATGCTTCAACGCCCGCGTCCTCACGGCCCAGCAGGCCGGCTTCAAGGCGATCGAGACGCGCAATCTTTTCCTGCGGGGCCAGGACCGGACTATCCGCCACGTCATCGGCCGCGCGCACGAAACGATAGAACGCGAGAATGGTCGCGCGGTGCTGCGGCGCGATCAGCCACGATGCGACCGGAAAGTTCTCGTCGCGATGGGTTTTGGTGGGCGCGATGTCCGTCATCATCACAAATCCGAGACGCCGGCCTGCGCGCGTCCCTTCCAAAGGCCGCCCCGCCCGCGGGCGTGTTGATAGGCGGAATCGAGGGTGAATGCCACATAAGTGGCGGCGATTGCCGGTAACGCCAGCCCCCACAGGGGGGAGCGGCGATAGAAACGGAGCATCGGCTGGAAAAGGGCCGCCATCAGTACCCAGGCGGCGATGCCGAGCACCCGCGTCACGCCGCCGCCGAAAAACGCGTACAGGGGCGGCGCCACGAAGACGAGACCCATGCCGGCGACGGTGCCCGCCAGCAGCAGCGGCGACCGGCCGAGCTGGTCATAGGCGGTGCGCGACACCATGCGGCGAATGTCGGCGAGCGCCGGATAGGTACGGCGGCTGCACGCCAGCCAGCTGACACCGAGCGAGATCGGGCCCACCGGCTTGATGGCGCGCGCCAGCGCGCAATCGTCGATGAGCGCGCTGCGGATCGCGTCGATGCGGCCGGCGCGCACGAGGGCGTCGCGGCGCACCAGCATGCAGCCGCCCGCCGCCGCCGCCGTTTTGCCCCGCGGATCGTTCACCCAGGCGAACGGATAGAGCATCTGGAAGAAGAAGACGAAGGCGGGAACGAGCGCTTTCTCCGCCGGGCTCTCGCAGTGGAGTTCCACCATCAGCGATGCAAGTGCCAGACCTCGCGCCCGCGCGGATGCGACCAGAATCCGGACTGCATTAGGCGCATAGGCGATATCGGCGTCGGTCAGCAGCAGGTAGTCGGGAGGGTCCGTCGCCTCGCACGCCTTTGCCACACCCTGGCGGACGGCCCACAGCTTGCCGGTCCAACCGGGCGGCAACGTCGCGCCGGCGACGATCGTCAGCGGATGTTTCGATTCGGCAAGGGCGGCAACTGTGGATGCCGCGTGCGCGGTCCCGTCGTCGCTGTGGTCGTCAACGAGAACGACGCTAAACGGCCCCGGATAATCCTGGCGCATCACCGAGGCGAGCGTGTCGGGGATCATGTCGGCCTCGTTGCGCGCCGGTATGACGGCCACGACGCGCGGCCATGTAGGCGGTTCGCTTACCTCGGCGTCCGCTTCCCACGGTCGTGCGCGCCAGAAAAAGCCGCGGCCCAGGAGCAGATATATCCAGGTGGCGAGTGAAAGCGCCGCGACGGCAAGCGCGATGGTCATCGCGCGGCCCGCGCCGCGATCTGCGATCGATCGACCAGCCGTCGCGCCAGCGGCTTGAGCAGCTGCGGGAACAGATAGATCGGGAACTGACAAAGCGCGAAGTAGAGCCAGACGAAATCCGGCAACGCGCCACCGGTCGCCGCCAGCATCAGGCCCATGTTCCGTTGGGACGCCATCAGGCCTAGCATGAAGGCGCGTTCCTTACCTGCGCGGGCGAACACAAGCGCCGTGGACCCGAGCACTGCGATGGACACCGCAAAGGCGAGGGCGGCAAGCCCCAGAGTGGCCGGCGGAGCATCGATGAAATTCGCGGCCGCATGCTCCATCACCGCCGCGACAAAGACGAACACCACGATGATGTTGATGCCGTCGAGCTCATCCTTGCGGCGCGCGATCGTTTCGGGGCCGAGGAATCTGCGGCCGATCATCGCGAGGAGGGCGGAGCCCGCCAAAATCGCAAACAGTTTAAGGCCGAGCAGCGCGGGCGAAAGCGCGAGCGCTGGCCCCATGAAGGCGTAGGCGAACAAGGGAGCGGTTATCGGGGTCAGCGCGGTGCTCGTCACGAGGCTCGCGAGCACGAGGGTGGCATCGAACCCCATCAGCGCGGCGAAAGCCGGTGCCGCCATCATGGGCGGCGCGACCGCCTGCATCATCAGCGCGAGGAACAATTCGGGAGCGCGTACGTCGAGCCCGAGCCCCAGGCAAATTGCGCCGAACAGGAACGGGACGGCAAGCATGGTCCATGCGGTGGCGGCGAGAACGAGTGCCGGTCGCCGCACATAGGATCGCAGCGCTGCGGCATCGACGCGCAGGAACGCGATGGACAGCAGAACGAAAATCGCCGGTGTGACGAACGGCCGTAGCATCGCTCCGAGCGGCGGCACGGCAATCCCGATAAGGACGACCGCTGCAATGGCGCGCGTACCCTGGCGGCCGAGCCAGGCGAGCGCGGCAGCGGGGGCGCGGAAAACCGAGATGTGAGGTAATTCCATTGGACTGCACGCGGCGGGAGGTCATTCTACGGCATTGGCCCGGTATAGCAGGCTAGGCTTCTGCGGCCGCCTATCGGCCCGAAAAAGCCACCATTGCGCGATGGAACAAGCCCCCTTCCGGCCGGTTGCCGCCTCGCGTGAATGTGCCGGTACCAATCAACTCGGCCCCTGGTGGCCGGAAAACAGGGAGACTGAGATGACGTACAAGGCCAAACTCGCTGCCGGCCTCGTGCTGGCCGCCGCCGTTGCTGCAATTCTGCCGGACGCGGCGGCACAGGCGTTGTCGGGTACGCCACAGGAGCAGGCGGCCTGCCGTCCCGACGTGGCCAAGCATTGCAAGGGACTTCAGGGCGACGATGACAACGTCTTCGTCGATTGTCTCGTCAGTCATGCTCCCCAGCTAAGCCAAAAGTGTCGCAAGGTGCTTGAGGCGCACGGCAAGCTGCCGTCCCGCTGATTCGTCCGCGGCGTGTAGGCGCTGATGGCAAAACTCCGTTACGCACTGCTCCTCGCTCTGATCGCGAGCCCGGCTGCCGCCGCCACTCCCAAAGGCGATTGGCTCGTCGAGGACAAGGACGCGATCATTCGCATCGACTCGTGCGGCAGCGCGCTATGCGGCACGGTTGTTTGGACCAAGAAGCCGGGCGGTCTCGACGAGAACAATCCGGATCCCGCCAAACGCAGTCGGCCGATCATGGGTCTGCAGCTTCTCCTCGGCATGAAGCCGGCGAGCGATGGCCGCTGGGAAGGCGACATTTACAACCCCGAGAACGGCAAGACCTACACGTCGCGCATGTGGCTCAAGAGCGACGACATGCTGAGAATAGAAGGATGCGTGCTCGGCTTCCTGTGCGGCGGCCAGGACTGGACCCGCACCAAACTGGAAACGCCGGGCGCCGCGGGTTCGCAGCGGCCTGCAACCGGCAAAAAATAGACGGCGGTCGCTACGCCTGCTGCCGTTGACGCGGCGGTCCCATCAGCACCGGCTGGAACAACACCGCAGCCGCCATGGTGCACACCAGCGACAGCGCCATGAGCTTGCCCATGCTCGAAGTGCCCGGGTGGTGCGAAAGCCACAGGCTGCCGAAGGCGGTCGCGGTCGTCATGGCACTGAAAATAACGGCGCGGGTGAGCGTCGATTCCAGCAGCCGGGTTTTTCCCGCGCGCCACGCCATGATGTAATAGATTTTGAACGCAACGCCGACGCCGAGCAGCAGCGGCAACGCGAGAATGTTGGCGAAGTTGAGCGGCAGGTCGAGCAGCACGCAAAGCTCGAGCGTGACCGTTGCGGCCATGATCAACGGCACCAGCGTCAGCAGCACGTCGGTCAGACGCCGCAGCGTTGCCCACAAAATGATCGCAATCGACAATAGCGCCCAGCCGCCCGCCTCTATGAACGCCCGCACAATCGTGCGCGCCGCTTCATAGAATGAAATGGCCGGGCCGGTCGCGTTCGGGGCGACGGCGAGAACCGCCAGCGCAAACCGGCGGAGAACTTCGCTGTCGTTGGAGTCGCCTTTGGGCAGGACTTCAACCCGCGCATGGCCGTCGGCGGACACCCAGTCCTCTGCAAGATCGCGCGGGAGATTCTCGGCGGTGATGCGCTGGGCATGGAGCGCCAGGCGCAGCTGATCGAGCGCGATCTTGAGCGTTGGAGTGAAGGCCGCGTCGGCTCTTTGGCGCGTGACCGGATTGGAGCGCGCAAGTTGCGTCAGCAGCCCGGCCAATCGTTTGGCTGCTGCGGCACCCGGTCCCCCTTCCTTCTCGTCGGATGCGAGTTGCGTCAGGTGCTCGGCGGCCGAGTTCAACGAGTCGACGACTTCCTCGTCGCTGGGAGCCGGCTCGACGGATTTCGGGTTGAGGCTGGGATCAAGTTTGGCGGCTGCCGCATCGATTGCGGCGAGCTTCGGCTCCTGGTCGCCGGGAATGAAACTGCTCAAAGTGAAAGTGCCGGAGACTTCCGGAACCTTGGCCACGCGGGCGGCGACCGCGTCGGCTTCTTTCAGGCTCGAGGTCAGGATGTCGATTGAGTTCCCGCCGGCCTGCGGATCCTGCTTGAGCTCATTGTAGGTCGCGACCGATTCCTTATGCGGGTCGCGCAGGTTCATCGGATTGAAATCGAAGGGGAGTTTGAGCAGCAGCGGGGCGCCCGCCAAGACGACCAATATCGTGCCGACGATCACCGGCACGCGGCGGCGCTCGAGAAACAGATCGACCGGCGCCAGCGCGGCGAATCCCATCGCGTGCGTCTCGCCGGGCGGATTGAGCAGCGCGAGGAGTGCCGGAAGCAGCGTGATGCTGGCGATGAAGGCAATCAACATGCCGCAGCCGGCGATCTGCCCCAGCTCGGCTAGTCCGCGATAATCGGTCGGCAGGAAGGACATGAAGCCGGCCGCTGTCGCCAATCCGGCAAGCACCAGCGGCCCCCCTGCTTTCGCGGCGGCGCTGAGCAATGCGTCATGCAGGTTGTCGATATGGTGCCGTTCGGAGCGATAGCGGACGCTGAACTGAATCCCGAAGTCGACGCCGATGCCGATGAACAAAACGAAAAAGGCGACCGAAATCAGATTGAGGGTATGGACCATGACGAGCCCGAGCGCTGCCGTGGCGGCAAGACCGGCGACGAGGCTCAAGAACACGGCCGTTATGATGCGCCCCGAGTGCAGGGCGAACCAGAGAATAGCGAGCACCGCGACGACCGTGAGGGTCACGTTTAGTCCGGCGCCCTCGCGCACAGTGGCGAACTCATCATCCGAGATCGGGACGAGGCCGGTAAGCCGTACCCGGGCGTCATATTCAGACCCGAGCTTGAGGTCTGCGGCGGTTTCCCGGATGGCGCTCGTCGCTTTGGCGCCCGGCTCGAGCGCGGCGAAATCGAGCACCGGGTCGATCTCGAGGAAGCGACGTAGTTCGCGCGGCTCGGGCGGCCGACCCTGCGCCATCGAAACCCACGAGAAGATAGCTGGCCGCCCCGCGAGCACGTTATCCAACGTATCGGCCGCCAAGGTGAGCGGCCGGGTCATGGCATCGAGCGACAAGCGGCCTACGTCGACCGCGGTCAATCCGGACTCGAGTGCGCTCGTGACGCCACGCAGCGTCGGATCGGATGCCAACGTCGCGAGCAGCGGTTCGGCCTTGCTCAGCGCGCCTGCGGTTTGCACCGTCTCCTCGGCGGGCAGGAACAAGAGGCCATTGCGAGCGAAGAACTCGCCGCCGCCGGGTTCGTGCACCGCGCGAATAGAGCCGCCGCGTCGCTCCAGCGCCGCCGCAAGTTCATCGGCCGCCTTCGCTGCCAGTTCCGGGGCAGGCGCATCGACCACCGCGATGATCGAGTGGACTGGGAAATGGCGGTTGTATTCGCTCTGTCGCTGTCGCGACGGCGGATTGCTCGAGATGAGCGCCGCGATATTCGTTGTGATGGCAAAATTTCGTGCGACGTAAACCGCTGAAGCCCCCGAGAGGACGAGGGCGACGAGGACTACGAGCCAGGGATGGCGAACACAGGTATCGACGGTCCGGACAATGGCTTTCTTGAGCATGCGACCCCCGGCGATTGCTTGCGCCACGCAGTTAACCGGGGGCCGTCCTCCGAGACGTCCCGATATTGATCCGATAGAGGTAATTTTGCCTGGCCAGCCCACAAGGGGGAAATTGCCGCACGGCTGATAAGCCATTGGATAAGCACAATAAAATAACGCCATGGCAGGTCTGGAATTGCCCCGGGACGCAAACTCCGGAGCGCATGGAAATCGAGCCGGCCCTGTGTCATTACGGTCACCCGACCGGCAGGACCCTTGCTGCGCATGAGTAAATTAGATCCCCAGGAAGCGATGCTGGCGGCGGCGCAAGCGGTGGCCTCCGACATGGAAGCGTTGCTGGAGCGCTTGCTCGGCGCAAATCCGGAGCAAGGTGAGAGCAGCCGGCCGCAACGACTGATTGAGGCCATGCGCTACGCCAGCCTCTCGGGCGGCAAGCGCCTGCGGCCTTTCCTTATTGTCGAGAGCGGCCGGCTGTTCGACGTGCCGCGCTCCCGAGCGCTAATGGCAGGCGCGGCGCTTGAATGCGTGCACTGCTACTCGCTCGTGCACGACGACCTTCCGGCGATGGATGATGACGCACTGCGCCGCGGCAAGCCGACGGTGCACAAGGCATATGACGACGCAACGGCCATTCTGGTCGGCGACTCGCTGCTCACGTTTGCCTTCGATGTCATGGCGCGTTCCGAGGTGCATCCGGAACCGGCGGTGCGCATCGAACTTGTGGCGAGACTGGCGCGCGCGGCCGGGTTGGGTGGCATGGCCGGCGGTCAGATGCTCGATCTTGCGGCCGAGGGGCGGTTCGATCGCGACAAACCGCGGCTGGGCGAGAGCGACATCGGCACTCTGCAATGGATGAAGACCGGCGCGCTGATCCACTTTGCCTGCGTGGCGGGGGGTGTGCTCGGCAAAGCCACCCCCGAGCAGATCGATGCGCTGTCGCGCTATGGGGCCGCGCTCGGTCGCGCGTTCCAGATCGCGGATGACCTTCTCGACGTGGAAGGCGATGCCGCTGCGGTCGGCAAGGCGACCGGCAAGGATGCGGCAGCTGGGAAGGCCACGCTGGTGGCGCTGCTCGGCATAACCGGTGCGCGCGAGCGTTTGAGAGATCTCGTCGGCGAAGCCGATCGCGCGCTCGCGCCGTTCGGCGCTGACGCCGCGATGCTCAAGGCGACCGCGCGCTTTGTTGCCGAACGAAACACGTGAAGTAGAGGATCTTATCAGTCGACAGATTCGGTCGACAGAATTTCGATGCCGAAGCCGGCAAGGCCGACATAGGTTCGTTTGGTCGAAGTCAGCAGCCGGATCGAGGCAATCCCCAAGTCTTTGAGAATTTGCGCGCCCAGGCCGATCTCGCGCCATTGCCGCGTGCGCAATTCCTCGGCGCCGCCGTCACCCTCGTGCGGGATCGCCGTGATCGGCACGCCGGAGGTGCCGTCGCGCAGATAGACGATGACGCCGCGGCCCTCTTGCTTGAACCGCTGCAGCGCCGTGTGGATGGGCTTGGCGCCGTCGAAGACATCGCCAATCACGCTGCCGCGATGAAGCCGCGCCAACACCGCTTCGCCGTCGCCGATGCGCCCGTAGACGAAGGCCATGTGATGGACCTTGTCGAAGGGTGTCACGTACGCATAGCCGGAAAGCGTGCCGATTTCGGTGGCGACCGGAAACTCGCCGACCCGTTCGACAAGCTTCTCGCGCATCTGCCGATAGGCGATGAGATCGGCGACCGAGAGGCGCTTGATGCCGTGGCGTTCGGCAAAGGTAGCCACGTCCGGGCCGCGCATCACCGTGCCGTCGTCGTTGACGAGTTCGCAGATGACGCCGACCGGCTCGAGCTTGGCGAGCCGGCAGAGATCGATCGTCGCCTCGGTATGGCCCGAGCGCATCAGAACGCCGCCTTCCTTGCCGATCAGCGGGAAGATGTGGCCGGGGCGCACGAAGTCGACCGCGCCGACATTGTTGTTGGCGAGGTTGCGCACTGTCGCGGTGCGGTCTTCCGCCGAAATGCCGGTGGTGGTGCCGTGGCGGTAGTCGACGGAAACCGTGAAGGCGGTGCCGTGCGGCGAGTCATTGTCGGACACCATGGGGGAAAGGCGCAGCCGGTGGGCGGTCTCGGCGGTGAGGGGCGCGCACACGATGCCGCAAGTGTGTCGCACGATGAATGCCAGCTTCTCCGGCGTGGCGTGCACGGCGGCGAGTACCAGGTCGCCCTCGTTCTCGCGATCGTCGTCGTCGGTGACGACCACGATTTCGCCGCGCGCGAAAGCCGCGATCGCGGCGTCGACCTGATGATGAGCTTCAAGCACGGCAGCGGTCCGTCTCAGCTTTGGGGCGGCGCGAACGGCCACGTTGGCCCTTCGCCCACCTGTCCACGGTGGCGAAGATAATGGTCGGCAAGCACGCACGCCACCATTGCCTCGCCGATCGGCACGGCGCGAATGCCGACGCAGGGATCATGGCGGCCCTTGGTTACGATTTCACTGTCGCGACCGTAGCGGTCGACCGTGCGGCGCGGAGTCAAAATCGACGAAGTCGGCTTTACGACGAAGCGCGCCACGATCGGCTGCCCGGTGGAAATGCCGCCCAGGATGCCGCCGGCGTGGTTCGACAGGAAGCGCGGCTTGCCGTCATTTCCCATGCGGATTTCGTCCGCGTTCTCCTCGCCGCTCAAGCCGGCTACCGCAAACCCGTCGCCGATTTCGACGCCCTTGACCGCGTTGATGCCCATCAGGCCGGCAGCGAGGTCGGCATCGAGCTTGCCGTAAACGGGCGCGCCGAGGCCGGCGGGCACGCCTTCGGCAACCACCTCGATCACGGCGCCAATCGACGAGCCGGCCCTGCGCACGCCATCGAGATAATCGGCAAAAAACGCGGCGGCCTGGGCGTCCGGCGCAAAGAACGGGTTGCGCTCGACTTCGGCCCAATCCCAGCGGGCACGATCGATTTTGTGCGGCCCGATTTGCACGAGCGCGCCGCGCACCACCATGTCCGGCACGATCTTGCGGGCGATCGCGCCAGCGGCAACACGCGCCGCAGTCTCACGCGCCGAGGCCCGACCGCCGCCGCGATAATCGCGCAAACCGTATTTCACATCGTAAGTGAAATCGGCGTGGCCGGGCCGATACAGATCCTTGATCTCGGAATAATCCTTCGAGCGCTGGTCGACGTTGTCGATCACGAGCGTGATCGGCGATCCCGTCGTCACCTGAACGCCGGTGCTCTCGTCCCCGAACACGCCGGAGAGGATTCTTACTTCGTCCGGCTCGCGGCGCTGGGTGGTGAAGCGCGATTGCCCGGGCCGTCGCTTGTCCAGATAGGGCTGGATGTCCTCGCGATCGAGCGGAATGCGTGGCGGGCAGCCGTCGACCACGCAGCCGACCGCCGCCCCGTGGCTCTCGCCGAACGTGGTGACCCGGAACAGATGGCCGAACGTGTTGAACGACATGGTGTGGCCCGTGCGCGGGTGTGGTATCCCGCGGGTCCGGGCGGGTCAAATCGCGTCGGCGGAGCAGGCGGATCAGCCGAAACGGCTCATGCTGCCATTGGCAAACCGATAGACGACGCCCTGGCCGATATCGACCGACGGGGCCTCGGCGGCGCGGGTGATGCCGAGAAGCCCGATCAGCGCCCGCGCGGTGCCGCCGTGAGCAACCACGACCGTTTTGCCGTCCAGCGCGTCGTACCACTCGCGCATGCGCAACGCGACCTGCGCGTAGCTTTCGCCACCCGGTGGGACAAAGCTCCACTTGTTGCGCTCGCGTTCCGCCAGCGCCTGCGGCGCGCGCGAGCGGACATCTCGAAACGTGAGGCCTTCCCACTCGCCGAAGCCGATTTCGCGCAGGCGGGCATCCACGCGATAATCGCCCGGGTCGAGTCCGAGCGCCGCGCGCATGATCTCGGCAGTCTGCCGCGCCCGCTGCAGCGGGCTTGCGACATAGCCGTAGTCGGCGGGCGATTGCCCATCCCGCTCGATCAAGTCGCGCAGGATGTCGGCGCAAAC
>Ga0210408_10004618_pt1 | contig 12252 bp, 12 predicted proteins | sample IncBWH4MmetaG_FD_155471 | JGI IMG/M metagenome (GOLD analysis project Ga0210408, IMG submission 155471) | Forest soil microbial communities from Barre Woods Harvard Forest LTER site, Petersham, Massachusetts, United States - Inc-BW-H-4-M | ecosystem: Environmental > Terrestrial > Soil >... | reverse complement strand
CATCAACACGGTCACGGTGTCGCTGAGCGGCCCCGGCCCCGTCACGGTGCGCATCGACGGGTTCGACGGCGCGGCCCTGGTCGCCGCGGCCACCATACCGCTGGACTAGCCGGAGTCCCGCGGAAGACCACAATGACGTGACCACACAGCGTCGCGTCGTTGTGGTCCAGTGACCCGGCCCGGCGGTATTGCTGTGACGAGGGTGCCGCCGAGGCCGGGCCGGCGCTTGAGCCGCAGACGCGCGGATGCAGCTGTGAAACGCGGGGGTCGGCGGGACTCCGACGGACCAAGAGCCAACCGCAACGATGTCACATTGATGCGGATAGGACCGCCACGATGTCACATCGTTGCGGTTCCTGTCGACGGTGCGCTGATGCCTGTGCGCTGGTTGGGGCTTAGGTGAAACGAAAGCTGCGCGCGACCGGCCGTGGAGCCAGGCCAGGACGCGGAGCCAGGCCAGAACCCGGAGCCAGGCCAGAACCCGGAGCCGGGCCAGGACGCGGAGCCAGGCCAGGACACGGAACAGGGCTACCGCGCGCAGCCGGAAAGCGAATATCTGAGGGCGCATGGTAGGGAGCGCGGACGGTGGCGATTGCTCTCGGTGGTGTCCCCGGTGCTGGTGTGGCCGGGGATACCGCCGTGCTACTACCCTGCCCACCCGCTCGGGCGCGAAGTAGCCTTGACGCATCAGCCCGGGAGAGTATTTTCCTGCGGGGTGACCTGGAGGCGCTACGCCGGGAGGACTCGCGCAGATGGCTCCCCACCCTCGACTGCGAGGACGCGCCGCAAAGCTACAGGGGCGACGCGGTGAATGCGGCGTGCTCGACGGGCTGGTCGAGGCGGTTCGCGTGGGTGAGAGCCGGGCACTGGTGCTGTGCGGAGAGGCGGGGTCGGGCAAGACGGCCCTGCTGGATTACCTGGCCGGGCACGCGCCGGGATGCCGGGTGGCGCGGGCGGCCGGTGTCCAGTCCGAGATGGAACTCGCCTTCGCGGCAGTGCACCAGTTGTGCGCGCCGATGCTTGGTCACCTGGAGCGCCTGCCAGGCCCGCAGCGTGAGGCGCTCAGCACCGCGTTCGGCCTCAGCGCTGGCCCCCCGCCGGACCGGTTCCTGATCGGCCTGGCCGTGCTCGGCCTGCTGTCCGACGTGGCCGGAAAGAGGCCGCTGGTGTGCCTGGTGGATGACCAGCAGTGGCTCGACCGGGCCTCCGCCCAGGTTCTCGCGTTCGTGGCCAGGCGACTGGAAGCAGAATCGGTGGGGCTGGTCTTCGCCGTCCGCGAGGCCGGCGAGGAACTGGGCGGGCTGCCGGAGCTGATCGTGGAGGGCTTGCGGGACGGTGATGCGCGAGCCCTGCTGAACTCGGTATTCACCGGGCCGGTGGACGCTCGGGTGCGCGACCGGATCGTGTCCGAGGCGCGCGGCAATCCACTGGCACTGCTGGAGCTGCCGCGAGGGCTGGCGCCGGCCGAGCTGGCAGGCGGATTCGGCTTGCCCGGCGCGATCCCGCTTCCGAGGCGGCTCGAGGAGAGCTTTCAGCGGCAGCTCGACGCTCTGCCGTCCGAGACCAGGCGCCTGGTGCAACTCGCCGCGGCGGACCCGGTCGGCGACCCGCTGCTGGTGTGGCAGGCCGCCGAGCGCCTCGGGATCGGGGCCGGGGCGATAACGGCGGCGGCCGAGGCGGGGCTGCTCGAGTTCGGTGCCCAGGTCCGGCTGCGCCATCCGCTGGTGCGCTCGATGGCCTACCGGTCGGCTTCGCTCCAGGACCGGCGGGAGGTGCACCGGGCCCTGGCCGACGTCACCGATCCGCAGGTCGACCCCGACCGGCGCGCCTGGCACCGGGCTCAGGCAGCGCCGGGCCCCGACGAGGACGTCGCGGCGGAGCTGGAGCGTTCGGCCAGCCGGGCGCAGGCCCGGGGCGGCATAGCGGCAGCGGCCGCGTTCCTGGAGCAGGCGGCGCTGCTGACCCGCGAACCCGTTCGCCGGGCGCAGCGGCTGCTCGCGGCGGCCCGGGCCAAGCGGGACGCCGGCGCGCTGGATGCCGCGCTGGGGCTGCTGGTGGCGGCCGAAAATCAGGGTTCCGGGCCGAGGCAGGCGCTGCAGATCGCCGAGGTGGAACACTTGCGCGGGCAGATCGCCCTGGACCAGCGCCGCGGCGACGCGGCCCGGCTGCTGCTCAACGCGGCCCGCCGGTACGAGCCGCTCAACCCCGGGCTGGCGCGCGCGACGCACCTGGAGGCGCTGTGGGAAGCGGCTATGCAGTCCGGCGAGCGGGACACCGCCGACGCTGTGCGGGAGGCAGCCGAGGCCGCGCGCACCGCACCGCCTGGTCCCGACCCACCCCGGCCGGTCGATGTCCTGCTTGACGCGTTCGCGCTGCGGTTCACGCAGGGACACGCGCCGGCCGCGCCGGCCCTGAGCCGAGCCCTGGAGCTGGTCCTCGCGCTGGACGTGGGCACCGCCGAAGCCAGCCGGTGGCTGCTGCCGTCCGGGGGGAGAATCAGCCAGATCGTCGCGCTCGAGCTGTGGGATTTCGAGTCCTGGCAGGCCCTGGCGACCCGGCAGGCCCGGCTCGCCCGCGGGGCGGGCGCCCTGGTGCATCTTCAGTTCGCGCTCAACTACCTGGCCAGGGCTCACCTCCTGGCCGGCGAGCTGACCACGGCAGCGCTGATGCTCGAGGAGGATCACCTGATCGCCGAGGCAACCGGGAATCCGCCGGTCGCGGACACTGAGGTGATGCTCGCGGCCTGGCGGGGCCGGGAACCGGAGGCCTGCGAGCTGATCGAAGCGACCGTGCAGGAGGCCGCGGCGCGCGGCGCGGGCAGGATGGCCAGCTTCGCGGCCTACGTGAGCTCGGTACTGTACAACGGCCTCGGCCGGCACGACGCCGCGCGCGACGCCGCCTGGCAGGCCTTCGAGCACGGGCAGCTGGGGCACGGGTCGCTCGTGGTCTCGGAACTGGCCGAGGCCGCGGCCAGAACAGGGGACGTGGAGGCCGCGCGGGCCGCGCTGGCATGGCTGTCCGAACGTACCCGCGTCAGCCCCACCGACTGGGCACTCGGCATCGAGGCCCGCGTCCGCGCCCTTCTGAGTGAGGCGGGGCTCGGTGAGGGCGAGGATGCTGATCGCTGCCACCACGAGTCGATCCGCCGGCTCGGCCGCACTCGGCTCCGGGCCGAACTCGCCCGTGCCCACCTGCTCTACGGCGAGTGGCTGCGCCGCGAGCACCGGCGCGCCGAGGCCCGCGAGCAGCTGCGGACCGCTCACGAGATGCTCGACACGATGGGCATGGAGGCGTTCGCCGGGCGGGCCAGGCGCGAGCTGACGTCCGCCGGCGAGCCGGTCCGCAACGCCAGCGGCGAACCGGCCGGCCCGTACGCCGTCCCGGCCGGCCTGGCGCTGACCGCCCAGGAGACCCTGGTCGCCCGGCTGGCCCGCGACGGCCTGTCCAATCCCGAGATCGGGAGCCGGCTGTTCATCAGCTCCCGCACGGTCCAGTACCACCTGCGCAAGGTCTTCACCAAGCTCGGCATCAGCTCTCGCAGCCAGCTTTACCGGGTCCTGCCTAGCGACCCGGCCAGCGCCAGCCTGCGCTAGACCGGCCGGCTGGCCGGCCGGGCCAAGCCACCCGGGTCCGAATGCACTGTCAGCTTGGCGGATGTGCTCCCGCTCCTCCGGCACCACGATGGCGCTAACGAGACTACGAGCAGTGAGGAGCTAGGCGCGTGAGCGCTGGTAATGCCGGCGGGCCTTCATCCGGTTGCCGCAGACGGCCATCGAGCACCACCGGGCGGCGTTGGCCTTGCTGCGGTCGATGAGGAACAGGCGGCATTCGTCGTTCGCGCACGGGCGCAGCCGCCCCGGGCTTTGCCTGGCCAGCGCGTCCCAGGCCAGGATGGCGCGGACGGCCAGCTCGCGGTCCGGGGCGACGCTGAGGGTCCAGCCGACCCGGCCGGTCTCGATAGCCGGGACGGAGGTCACGCCCTCTAGTTCAGGGGCGAGCACCTCGGCGGGCTGCTGGCCGCGCACGACCGCTTGCAGCGCCTGGCGGACCCGAAGCACGTGCCGGAGCTCGGCCTCGGTGCCCAGGCCGCCGGCAGCGGCCAGCCAGGCCCGGGCCCGCACGGGATCGTCGAGGTCGTCGGCGGGCACCCCGTCGATCACCGGTGTGCTGTTGAGCAACGCCAGCAGGAAGCCCTCGTCCGTTACTGTGTCCGCCATCACACCTCTAACCTCATTGACTCACTTGACAGGTTACAACATTGCGTGCTGGACTGTCACTCGTCGCCCTAACCAGATAAATTACTTAAGAAGGTTAGATATGCCCCCTGTCCACCACCGCTACGCCACCGTCCGCGGACGGCAGTTGTTCTACCGGGAGGCGGGCGCGGCCGATGCTCCGGCCGTCGTGCTGCTGCACGGCTTCCCGGCCAGCTCGTTCATGTTCCGCGACCTGATTCCGCTGCTCGCGGACCGCTACCACGTGATCGCCCCGGACCACCTGGGCTTCGGCCTGTCCGACGCCCCACCCGCCGATGAGTTCACCTACACCTTCGACGCCCTGGCCGATCTGACCGCCGACCTGCTGGCCCACCTCGGTATCACCCGGTACGCGATGTACGTCCAGGACTACGGCGCCCCGGTGGGCTGGCGGCTCGCCCTAGCCCACCCGGGCGCGATTACCGCGGTCATCACCCAGAACGGCAACGGCTACGAAGCCGGCTTCGTCGACGACTTCTGGAAGCCGGTACGGGAGTACTGGCATGACCGCACCCCGCAGACCGAGGCCGCCGTCCGCGGCGCACTGACCCTGGACGCGATCCGGTGGCAGTACCTGCACGGCGTCCCGGACGAAAGCCTGGTCAGCCCCGACACCTGGCATCACGATTTCGCCCAGGTGTCCCGGCCTGGCAACGACCTGGTGCAACTGGCCTTGTTCGCCGACTACGCCACCAACCTCCCGCTGTACCCGAAGCTGCACGCCTGGCTGCGCGACAGCCACGTCCCGGTACTGGCGGTGTGGGGCCGCAACGACCCGATCTTCGGCCCCGACGGCGCGCTCGCCTTCACCGCCGACGCCCCCGGCGCCGAGATCTGCCTGCTCGACGGCGGCCACTTCCTGCTCGAAAGCCACCTGGATGCCGTCACCGACCGGATCCGGCCCTTCCTGGAGAAGTCACTGCCATGACCGGGTCACTGAAAGACCAGACCGTGCTCATCATCGGCCGCGGCAGCGGGCTCGCCCGCGCGATCGTCCTGGCCGCGCAGGACGCCGACGCGCAGGTCATCGCGGCCGGGCGTGATCCCGGAGCCCTCGCCGCGGCCTACGCCGGCGAGCCGGGCATCAGCACCGAGACCGTCGACCTGACCGACGAGGCGTCCATCGCCGCGCTCGGCGAGCGGCTCGGCCCGCTGGACCACGTGGTCTCCACCGCCTCGGCGCGTGCCCGCGGCCGGGTCCCCGACCTGGACCGCGACGCCATCCGGCTGTCCTTCGACACCAAGGTGATCGGCCCGCTCATGCTGGCCAAGCACCTCGCCCCGCGGATGAACAGCGGTGGCTCGTTCGTCATCTTCTCCGGCGTGGCCGCGGCCAAGATCGCCGTCGGCACCCTCGGCGTGGCCATCACCAACGCCGCCGCCGACACCCTGGCCCGGTCGCTGGCCCTGGAACTGGCCCCGATCCGGGTCAACGCCATCTCCCCCGGCGTGATCGACACCGGCGCCTGGGACGCCTTCGGCGAGCAGGGCAAGGCCGACTACTTCGCCGATATCAGCGCCCGCAACCCGGCCCGCCGCATCGGCACCTCCGACGACATCGCCCAGGCCGTCATCTTCGTCCTGACCAGTACCTTCCTCACCGGCCAGACGCTGCACATCGACGGCGGCGAGCCCCTCACCTAGAGCACGATCCGAAAGGAACAGAACCATGGGCCTGTCCTGGCAGCAAGGACCACTCGCACCCGGAGCCGTCGGCCGGTTCCTCGTCCCGGGTCCGCTCCCCGAGCGGATGCTGTTCGCCGAGCCGCTGCGCCGCCGCATGCGGGTCAGGTTCGGCGGCAGCTGGATCGCCGATAGCGAGGACGTGGTGCTGCTGCACGAACCCGGCCGCTATCCGGTGGCATACTTCCCGCTCGCCGCCGCCGCCGACGGCACGCTCCAGCCCGCCGGGCACACCACCCGGCACGCCGACCTCGGACCGACCGCCTGGTACACCGTCCAGGCCGGCGAGCACCGCAAGCCGCGCGCCGCCTGGCAGCACACCGAACTGCCCGACTACGCCAGCGAACTGAAGGGGCGGGTGGCGTTCGCGTGGCGGGCGATGGAGGCTTTCTACGAAGAAGACGAGCGGATCGTCGGCCATGCCGCCGACCCATACCATCGCGTAGATATCCGTCAGACGAGCAGACACCTGACCGTTCGGTACCAAGACCATGTCCTAGCCGATACCAGGCGGCCACTGGCGCTGTATGAGTCCGGGTTCGCGCCCCGCTGGTACGTCCCCCGCGACGACGTCGACCGGGCCGTCCTGACCCCGGCCGACGGCCAGACCTTCTGCCCCTACAAGGGCCTGGCCAGCTACTACGACGTCGGCGACGCGCGCCGCGCGGCGTGGTCGTACGAGGACGCCTGGACCGAGGTCCGGCGGATCTCCGGCCTGATCTCCTTCGAACCGGACAAGGTCGAGGTCCACCTCGACGGCGGCCGGCTCCGGCTCGAACCCGGACAGAGCGTGATCCCGCACGGCATCGACCGCGAACTCACCCCGGACGAGATCGCCTCCCGAGGGCAGGCATGACGGTCCCGCCCGTGCTGCTGTCGGTGAACGTCGGCCTGCCGAAGAACGTGGCCTGGCAGGGCAAGACCGTCTACACCGGCGTATGGAAGCACCCGGTGGACGGCCCGGCGATGGTCCGCCGCCTCAACATCGACGGCGACGGGCAGGGCGATCTGGCGGGCCACGGCGGCGAGCAGCGCGCCGTGCTGGTCTACCAGGTCCAGTCCTACCGGCACTGGCAGCAGCACTTCGGGCGGGATGACCTCGGCTACGGCCAGTTCGGGGAGAACCTGACCGTCGACGGCCTAACGGACGACGAGGTCTGCATCGGCGACCGGTACCGCATCGGCGAGGCCGAGTTCGAGGTCACCCAGCCCCGGGTCACCTGCTACCGCGTTGGGCTGCGCCTAGGCGAACCGGAACTCCCGGCACTGCTGGTTTCCCACCACCGTCCCGGCTTCTACATGCGCGTCCTGCGCGAGGGACGCGTCCGGGCGGGCGACCGGATCGTCAAGACCAGGACCGGACCCGGCGCGCTCAGCGTGGCCGACACCGATGCGCTGCTCTACCTGCCCGGCCGCGACCGCGTCAAGCTGCGCGCCGCGGTGCGGGTCCCGGCACTGAGCCCGGGCTGGCAGCAGTCGTTCCGCGACCTGCTCGCCGCGGACGATGGTCGCCCGGCTCAGGCTGGCGCGCCGGCCTGGGCCGGGTTCCGGCCGCTGCGGGTAACCAAGGTGGTCCCGGAGAGCGCGACCGTCTCCTCCGTCTACCTGACCGCGGCCGACGCGAGCCCGCTCCCGCCGGCCCGGGCCGGGCAGTACCTGACGCTGCGGGTAGACGGCGCTGGCCAGCCCGCCCCGGTGCGCAGTTACTCCCTGTCCTCGGCACCCGGAGCCGGCGCCTACCGGATCAGCGTCAAGCGCGAGCCGCACGGCCTCGTCAGCGGCTACCTGAACGGCACGCTGCGGCCGGGGGCGACCCTCGAGGTGGCCGCACCACGCGGCGACTTCGTCCTCGACGATGCCACCGGGCCTGTTCTCCTCATCTCGGCCGGCATCGGGGTCACCCCGGTGCTGGCCATGCTGCACGCGCTCGCGGCCCGGCGCAGCGAACGCGACGTCTGGTGGATTCACGGCGCCCGCGGACCGCGCGAACACCCGCTGGCCGCCGAGGCACACGCCCTGCTCGCTTGTATGCCGAACGCCCGAGAGCACGTGTTCTACAGCGCGACCGCCGGCCGCCTCAGCAAGGACAAGCTCCTCACCCTGGCTATACCGGCCGAGGCGAGCGCCTACATCTGCGGGCCGACCTCGTTCATGACCGACATGCGGGACGCCCTCACCGCGGCCGGCCTCGATCCGGGCCGCATTCACACCGAGCTGTTCGGCGCGCTGCCGTCGATCAACCCCGGGCTCACCGGGCCGGCCGGCCGGCCGCCGCACCAGCCGCCCGGGCTCGCGGCCACCGGGCCGATGGTGACCTTCGCGCGCAGCGGCATCGCCACGCGCTTCGGCGCGGACGGGCGCAGCCTGCTCGAGCTCGCCGACGCCTGCGACGTCCCCTCCCGGTGGAGCTGCCGGACCGGCGTCTGCCACACCTGCGTCACGCCCCTGCTCTCCGGCGACGTCACCTACGCGCCGGACCCGCTGGAACTTCCGGCCGCCGGTGAGGTGCTTATCTGCTGCGCCCGGCCCAGCGCCGACATCGTGCTGGACATGTAGGAGGAACAATGTCCGATATACCAGCTGACCTGCGATACAGCCCGGATCATCTGTGGGTCCGGCTCGGCACCGGCCCCGGCCTGGTGCGTGTCGGGGTGACCGATTTCGCGCAGCAGTCCCTCGGCGACGTGGTGCAGGTGACCCTGCCCGACCTCGGCGAAACGATCAAGGCCGGCGAGGCCTGCGGCGACGTCGAGTCGGTCAAGAGCGTCAACGACCTGGTCGCGCCCGTCGCCGGGACGGTAAGCGCCCGCAACGACGACCTGGCCGACACGCCGGAACTCGTCAACACGGACCCGTACGGCCGGGGCTGGATGTTCGAGGCCGAGATCGATCCGGCCACGCTGGACCAGCAGCTCGCCGGCCTGATGGACGCCGCCGCCTACCGCAGGCTGGCGGGTGCGTGATGGACTACCAGATCCAGGTCGTCACCGTTCCGGTGACCGACGTCGACCAGGCCGCCGCGTTCTATACGGACCAGGCAGGCTTTGCCCTCGACGTCGACTACTACCCGGCCGACGGCTTCCGCGTGGTCCAGCTGACGCCGCCCGGCTCGGCCTGCTCGGTCCAGATCGGCACCGGGCTCACCGACGCGGCGCCCGGATCGGCGCGGGGCACCTACCTGGCCGTCACCGACATCGACGCGGCCTGGCAGGAACTTACCGACCGCGGCGTCAAGGTCAGCGCCATCCGGCACAAGTCGCCTGCCGACGGCTGGAAGGGCGGCTGGCAGCCAGGGACCGATCCGGAACGCCACGATTACGCCAGCTTTGCCGACTTCGCCGATCCGGACGGCAATACCTGGGTGCTCCAGGAGATCGGCTACCGCCGGTCCTGAACGCGCCGCGGTGGCCGGCGTGACGGCGCCGGCTAGCGTTCGGGGGCTTCGGGGGTGAGCAGGCCACGGTTGAACGCCTCGGCCACCGCGGCGGCGCGGTCGCTGACGCCGAGCTTCGCGTAGATGTTCAGCAGGTGCGTCTTGACCGTAGCCTCGCTGATGAACAGCCGGGCGGCCGCCTCCCGGTTGGTGGTGCCGGCCGCCACCATCTCCAGGACCTCGAGTTCCTGCTGGCTGAGCGGGCCCGCGCCGGGCGCGCGGGACCGGTTCATCAGCCGGGCCGCCACCGACGGCGAGAGCACCGCGTCGCCCTGGGCCGCGGCCCGGACCGCCCGCAGCAGTTCGTCGCGGGGAGCGTCCTTGATCAGGTAGCCGGTCGCGCCCGCCTCGATCGCGGGCAGCACGTGGCTGTCGGTGTCATAGGTGGTCAGCACCAGCACGCGCACGGCCACTCCGCGTCGGGCCAGTTCGGTGATCGCGGTCACACCGTCCATGCCGGGCATCCGCAGGTCCATCAGGACCACGTCGGGCCGCAGCGCCTGCGCCAGCCGGACCGCCTCGGCGCCGTCGGCCGCCTCGCCGAGCACCTCGAACTCCGGATCACGCGCGAACATGCTGCTCAGCCCGTCCCTGACCACCGGGTGATCGTCCGCGATCAGCAGCTTGATGGGGGCGACGTCGGAGGGGTTCATGAGCTTGCCCTTTCGGGCGCTGGGGGCGCTTGGGCGGTTTCGGGTGCTTGGGCGCCGGCGGCTTCGGGCGTTCCGGCGGCTTCGGCCGGAAGGGATGCCGAAATGGCGGTGCCGGTCCCGGGTTCGGATTCGACCTGCAGGGTCCCGGACAGAGCCTCGATCCGCTGCCGCATCGCGACCAGGCCGAAGCCATTGGCCTCGGCCGGGTCGAAGCCCCGGCCGTCGTCACGCACGTCCAGGGCACTCCCCGAGACGCTGGGTCAGCTCGGCCCGGTCCCGGCGGGGATCGAGCCCGAGCACGCTGATCCGACCGCCGTCCGGCGCCCGGAGGCCCTCGATGCATTCCACGGTCGTGGTCTTGCCCGCGCCGTTCGGGCCGAGGATTCCGAAGATCTCGCCCTCGTGCACGGTGAAGGAGACATCGTCGACCGCCACGGTGTCCCCATAGGTCTTGTGCAGGTTCTGCACGTCGATCACTGCTGGCATGCGCCCCGTCCTTCCGTTTCCCCGGTTGCCCTTCAGCATCGCGGCAGGGGGCACGGGGACGCATCGGCTAGCTAGCCGGATCTGGCGGGCCGACGGCTGAACCTCCGGTGGGCTGGACGGCTGAGCCGGTCAGCCGATCGGCTGACCGGCTGACCGGCTGAGCCGCGATTAGGGCAGGGTCCAGTGCTGGTTGGTGCCGCTGTTACAGGTCCAGAGGACGAGCTGCGTCCCGTTCGTGGTGTTGAAGCCGGGGTCGTCGAGGCATTTACCGGTAGCGGGGTTCACCAGCTCTCCGCTCTGCGCCTGCCATTGCTGGTTGGCGCCGCCGTTGCAGGTCCACAGCTCGATCAGGGTGCCGTCGGCGGATTTGGCGCCGGTGATGTCCATGCACCCGCCGGCGATCGTGAGGGTGCCGTTGCTGTTGACGGTCCAGTTCTGCGCGGCCGTGTTGCCGTCGCAGTCCCACATCTGCACCTTGGTGCCCGGGGTACCGCTGCCGTTGTTGTCGTCCACGCACTTGGCGCTGTTGTCGCCGGCCACGATGGTCCCGGTAGCCCCGGTGCCGCCGGACGCCGGCGCGTAGCCGGCCGAGACGACGTTGGCCTGGACGCTGTTGTCGGCGGCATCGGTCGGGTAGCCGGCGGTCATGACGCCTTCGAAGAACGACCCGGCGGAGCTGTTGCTGTTGTCGCCGCCGACCCCGAGGATGATGGCGCCTTCGGTGTGCATGGGCATGTAGCCGCTCGTGGTAGGCAGGGAGCCGCTGTACCAGGTGGTCAGCCCGCCCGAGTCCGCGTTGCCGCCCTTGATCGCGTAGGTCGTGGTGCCGTTGTTCTTGACCAGGGCGGTCACGAACGCGCTGTTGTTGCCGTGATTGTTGGGGTTGTTGCCGTTGCCGCCGCCGAACAGGCCGTTCTCCAGATCCGCCTGCACCCACGGGCCGGAACCCGAGCACGGGGCGAACCAGCACAAGGTGCCGAAGTAGACCGCGTCCATGTGCCCGTTGCCGTTGTCGCGGTTGTTGGTCTCCGCGTTGCCGTAGTCGAAGCAGCAGCCGTTGTTGACGTGGGTGCCGCTGGCCACCATGTAGGCGCCCTGCGGCTGGGATCCGGTCGCCACCCCCGTGGTGGTGTCGTCGCGGTATCCGGTCCCGGGGCTGACGAAGACCCCGTACACCTTGTGGCCGCCGGCCATCACCGGCAGCGCGGTCGCGTTCGCGCCGACATCCGCCCCGCCGGCCCCGCCGGCTGGCCCGATCGTGAGGTTGTTGTGCTGCGGGGACTGGTCGAATATCTCGGTGATGGTGCACGTGGTGCCCGCGCAGAACGAGTCCTGCGCGGCCGCGTTGGCGTAGCCTCCCGCGGCAAGCGTCCCGATGTTCGCGGTGGCGCCGTCCGACCCTCGCTTGACCTGGTACAGCGGGCCGTTGTAGGCCGCGTACAGAGCCCGCGTGGTGCTGTGCGCCGCCACGCACGGCGTGCCGGCCGCGGCGTATATGTCGCACGGGAGCGAGGTCGCCGCTCCGGCCGGAGCCACGCCGCCGGCGGTCAGGGTTCCGGCGACCAGTGCCGCCGACCCGCCTAGGACCAGCAACGCCTTTCTCGCTTGCCGTAGTCGTGACCGGACAGTCATCATCGAGCCTGCCTTTCTCATCCGAAGGTCCTTTGCTGTCTGGTCCCCCCTTCGGGCAACGCAGCGGGCGACGGGCCCGGAAGCGCGCCCGGATGTTCGGGTTCTAACG
>Ga0210408_10004611_pt1 | contig 12258 bp, 10 predicted proteins | sample IncBWH4MmetaG_FD_155471 | JGI IMG/M metagenome (GOLD analysis project Ga0210408, IMG submission 155471) | Forest soil microbial communities from Barre Woods Harvard Forest LTER site, Petersham, Massachusetts, United States - Inc-BW-H-4-M | ecosystem: Environmental > Terrestrial > Soil >... | reverse complement strand
GAGCGCGGCCTGCTTATGCGGAATCGTCACGTTCGCGCCAACGAAGCCGGAGAGCCCGAGCGCGCGCGTCGTCTCGGCGAAGAGCTCCGGTGGCACGGGGAGCCGTTGATAGCGCCAACCGTCCATCCCGAGATCGGCCAGCGCCGCGTTGTGGATCGCGGGCGAGCGGCTATGGGATACGGGCCACCCGAGAACGCCCAGGCGGGGCATCACTTCGACTTGCAGGACGGCGGCGCGCCGCCGTTTTTCCCGACCGCCGCCCGGTAGGCCGCGGCGTCCGCTTCGAACTTGGCGAGCGTCGTCGAGAAGCTGTGCTCGCCGCAGCCATCGGCGGCAAGCACGTAGTACAGGTACGCGACGCGGGCCGGGTGGCCGGCCGCTTCGATCGAGGCCAGCCCGGGGTTCGAGATCGGAGTCGGCGGCAGGCCCACATGCGTGCGTGTGTTGTAGGGCGAGTTCAGCTGCAGCTGCGCTTCGGTCAATTCCTTCGTATAGGTGGGAATACCTCTCTCCTGCTCGAGCGCGTAGTAGATCGTCGCGTCGATGCCGAGCGGCATGGCCCGTTTGAGGCGGTTGTAGATGACCGCGGCTATCTTCGCGCGATCTCCGGGGACCTTCGCCTCGCGCTCGACCATCGAAGCGATCGTCAAGAGCTGGTACGGCGTCACGTGCAGCGCGCGCGCGCGGGCGGTCTCGGTGGGCCCGAAGTTTTCCCGGAAGGCGATCAGCTGCTCCTGCACGAGCCTGCTGACCGGCGCTCCCGCGTACATGTCATAGCTCGCCGGGAAGAGGAAGCCTTCGAGGTCGCGCGTCCCCGACGGCGCTTCGTAGCGGGCGGGATCCAGCAGCGGCGAGCGTTTCGACGCGCGCCGATAGCTACCGGTGAGTCCGTCGGCCGCGGCGATGTGGGCGATCTGCAGGCGCGTGGCGCCCTCCGGAATGACGACCTTCACCACACCCGGCACGAGCGTCTTCTTGGCCTGGCTCGAGCCCGACAGCGATTTGACGAGCAGCACGACCGCCGCGACCACGGCCGCGAGCGCGAGCAGCGCGAGCATCCGCGCGACGGGCGAGCGCCGACCCGGCGGGCGAACGGCCGGCCCCGCGCGCCGCCCGGCGATCGAGGGGTCGGGCGTGCTCGCGGGCGCCGACGCAGGTGTAGCCGGTGCAAGCGGGAGTCGGGCGGCCGCAGCGTCGCCCCCGTCGACCTCGCCTCCGGTGGGCTGCAGCGTCGTGGGCGTCGGCGGCACCGGGCCCTGCGCTCTTTCCGCAGACGCTGGCTCGAGCTGCGCCGTCACCTCGGGCCCAGCGTCGAGTTCGGCGGGTGCTCCATCTCCCGTTGGCGGCTGGCCGCCGTCTGACCCGTCGCCGGGCGCCTCTGGCGCGTCGGGGCCCTCAGGGACCGACGGACCGTCAGCGGGTTTCTTCGCGAGGCCGTTCGCCCCGAGCGCGGCTGCAGCAGCGTCCTGTCCACGCTGCCCGGCCGCCCGTTCGGCCCGGTGCCTTTCGCGCTCGGCCCGGTCGCGCTCGCGTTCGGACTCGGTGCGTTCCGGCGACGCCTGTGATCGTTTGCCGCGGGTCAAGTGCTGGACCTTAACGCGATCTCGCGACGAGCCAGCTCTCGAGCAGGTGAGCGGCGGCGCGGGAGTCCTCGCTCGCGGCATGAGGACCCTTCATGCCCTGCGCGAGGCGAGTAGTGAAGCGCTCGTCGTGCATCTCGACTGATATCTCCTCGCCGAGACGTCGCGACAGCCGCTTGGCAAACGCGCGCGTCTCGCGGGTCTGCTCGGAATCGCCACCCCCCAGCGACAGCGGCAGTCCTACGACAACGCGCTCCACGTCGCGCTCGCGCACGAGCTGGGCGAGCCTCGTGAGCCCGCGCCGGGTCGCCGGCCGGTCGACGACCTCTATCGGCGTGACGATCGTGCCGGTCGGGTCGCTCAGGGCGCAGCCGCAGCGGGCGCTCCCGTAGTCGAGCGCCAGCACGCGCATTAACGACCTCCCCCTCGCATCGGGCATGGCGAGGCATGGCTGGCGCGGAGCGCTCGCGCCTGCATCAGCCCTCGAGCACGGAGGCGATCGTCGCGCGCGCGGCGGCGATCGCCTCGCCGAGCTTCGCGGGATCGCGGCCGCCCGCCTGGGCCATCGTGTCACGACCACCGCCGCCGCCCCCGACGACCTCGGCGGCCGCCTTGACCACGTCCCCCGCCTTGAGGCCGCGCCCGACCAGCGCCGGGGCGACGCTCGCTACAAGGTGCGCCCGGCCGTCCACGGCGGCCCCCAATACGATCGCCGCGTCGGCGAGCCTGCCCTTCAGCCGATCGACCACGTCCAGCATCGCCTTTGCGTCGGCGACCTCGATCGTGCTCGCGAGCACGGGCGAGCCGCCGACCTCGTCGGCCTGCGCAGCGAGCGCGTCGATGTCGATCGGAGCCCCGTTGCCGGACGCGCCACCTTCTCTCAGGGTCTTCTCGAGCCGCTTTCGCTCGTCGGCGAGGGCGCGAACCGCGTCGGGAACCCCCTCCGGGCGGGTGCGCAGCATCGCCGAGGCATCCTCGAGCAGGCGATCGCGGTCGCGAAGCAGCTCGACTGCCGCCGGACCCGTGACGGCCTCGATTCGCCGCACGTTCGCCGCGCTCGATGTCTCGCTGAGGATGTGGAAGAGCCCGATCTCAGCGGTCGATCGCACGTGCGTGCCGCCGCACAGCTCGCGCGAGTACTCGCCGGCGCCGATCTCGACCATCCTGACAACCTCGCCGTACTTCTCGCCGAACAGCGCCATCGCGCCCAGCCGCTTGGCCTCCGCCAGCGTGGTCGTGATCGGGCGCACCGGGTCGTTGCGCGCGATCCACTCGTTGACCCGGTCCTCCACGTCGCGCAGCTCCTCCGCGCTGAGGGCCTGGCCGTGGCTGAAGTCGAAGCGAAGCTTGTCTGGGCCAACATAGGAGCCGGCCTGGCGGACGTGGCTGCCGACGCGCTCGCGCAGCGCGGCTTGCAGCAGGTGCGTGGCGGTGTGGTTGGCCTCGGTGGCATGTCTTGCCAGATGATCGACTCGCGCGAGGACGGGCTCGCCCGCTCTCAGCGTGCCCTCCTCGACGACGACCGCCAACGCTTGGTCTTCGCCGACGCGGAACACGTCCTCGACGCGTGCGCGACAGTCTCCGTGCTCGCATTCGATCGTCCCGACGTCGGCGACCTGCCCTCCGCCGGCGGCATAGAACGGGGACTCGGCCAGCTTGACCAGGAGGCGCTCACCGAGCGCCGCGCCCGAGTCTCCCGCGCCCCCGGCGGTGCCTGCGCCGGCGTCGATGCTCTGCACCGCCCCGACGGTGGTCTGCTGCTCCTCGGTCTCATATCCCGTAAAGCGCGTGGAGATGGGGCTCTCGCCGGCGAAGGAGCGCGCTGCCTCGCGCGCGCCGGCCGCGTCCGAGCCACCGGTGCGCGCGCTGGCCCTGCCGCGGGCACGCTGCTCCTCCATCAGGGTCTGAAAGTCGCCCTCGATCTCAAGGCCCTCTTCGGCGAGCAGCTCGCTGGTCATCTCGTAGGGAAAGCCGTAGGTGTCGTGCAGGCGAAATACGTCGGCGGCGGGCACCGAGGAGCCGCCGTCGTCGCGCGCCTGGTCGATGTACAGACGCAGGGTCGACATTCCCTGGGCGAGAGTGCGGCCGAAGCTCTCCTCTTCGCTCGACACCCACTTCTCGATCGCCGCTCGCTGCTCGTTCAGTTCCGGGTAGGCGCCACCCATCAGGTCCCTCACGCGATCGGCGTAGCGAAGGAGGAAGCCTGGCTCGAGCTCAAGCGAACGGCCCTGCTGGATCGCACCGCGCATCACCCTCCGCAGCACGTAGCCGCGCTCCTCGTTGGAGGGGACCACGCCGTCCGCGACCAGGAAGCTCATCGCGCGCGAGTGATCGGCCAGGATGCGCATCGCGCGATCGGCCTCGTGCCGCTCGCCGTAGCGCCGGCCGGAGAGGTCCTGCCCGAGCTCGATCAACGGCCAGAACTGGTCGGTCTCGAAGACCGAGGGCTTGTTCTGGAGGATCGCCGCCAACCGGTTCAGGCCGAGACCCGTGTCGATGTTGTTCGCGGGCAGCGGTCGCAGCACCGAGCCTCCGCCCCCATCGCTGGGCTGCTGGTCGAACTGCATGAACACGAGGTTCCAGTACTCGAGGAAACGGGCGTTCTCGCCGCCCGGCAGGTCGCCCGCCGATCCGTGCTCGACCCCGCGGTCGATGTAGAGCTCGGACGAGGGGCCGCAGGGCCCGGTCGGACCCGCCTGCCAAAAGTTCTCCGAGCGCGGGCATTCGACGATCCGCTCACGCGGCACTCCCATCGCCAACCAGTGAGCGATCGCGTCGTCGTCCGCTCCCAACCCGAGCTCCTCGTCGCCTTCGAACACCGTCACCCAGATGTCCGCGGCTTCGAAGCCGTACACCTCGCGCGACAGCTCCCACGCGAATTCGATCGCCTCGCGCTTGAAGTAGTCGCCGAACGAGAAGTTGCCGAGCATCTCGAAGAAGGTGAGGTGCCGGGCGGTGCTGCCGACGTTGTCGATGTCGACCGTGCGAAACACCTTCTGGCAGCTCGTCAAGCGGGCCGCGGGCGGCGCCTCCTGCCCGAGGAAGAAGGGCTTGAGTGGGTGCATTCCGGCGACCGTGAACAGCGCGGACGGGTCGTGCGCCGAGGGCACGAGCGAGGCTGAGGGAATGCGCCGGTGGCCGCGCTCCTCGAAGAAGCTGAGGTACCGCTCGCGGATCTCGTCTGAGGTCATCGAACGATGATCTTAGGCTGCGCCGGAGGGGTGCTAGGCCGCGACAGTGGCGTAGCCGACGACGACGTCGCCCGAGTACAGGCAGGCGATCTGGCCTGGGGCCGTTCGCTCGGCCGGTTCATCCAGCTCGATCAGAGCGCCCGCGTGGCGTCCGGCCTCGAGGTCGTCGGTCAGGCGGCAACCATGCGTGCGCCCGTGCGAGCGTACGCGCACGCGATCCACACAGCCGCCGCCGCGGTGAAGCGTGAGCTCGCGCACCGGCATCCCGCGCGCGAGCAGCGCGCTTCTTGGCCCGACGGTCAACGTGTTCGCCGCCGCATCCGTCGCGAGGACATACAAGGGCTCAGTGGCACCGATGCCCAGTCCGTGGCGCTGGCCGACCGTGTAGACGTGCGCTCCCCTGTGCTTCCCGAGCACCTTTCCCTGGAGATCCAGGATTGGCCCGGGCCGCGGACCCAGGTCGCCATGGCGCTCGAGGAACGCGGCCTGTCGCGTGCCGGCTAGGAAGCAGAGGTCCTGGGAGTCGCGCTTGCGCGCCACCGACAGCCCGGCCCGCTCGGCGATCGCGCGCACATCGGGCTTGCGCAGGTCACCCAACGGGAACCGGAGCCGGGCGAGCGAGCGCGGCGAGAGGGCCGATAGGACGTAGCTCTGGTCCTTGCTCCCGTCCACCGCCATCTGCAGCAGAGGCCCTTCCTGGACGCGCGCGTAATGGCCCGTGGCGAGTGCCCTCGAACCCAGCCGCTCGGCGAGCTCGAGCATCGCGTCGAGGCGGACGCTGCCGTTGCAGCGGACACACGGGTTGGGCGTGAGACCGGCTGCGTGGTCGGACAGCCAATGGTCCACGACGCCGGCGCGGAACTCGGAGCGGAGGTCGATCGAGAGATGCGGCATGCCGAGGCCGTGAGCAAGCTCGCGCGCGCCGCGAACCGCCTGCGCCGAGCAGCAGCTGAGATCGCCGTCGTTCTCCGGATCGGACCACAGCTCGAGCGTCACGCCGACCGCCTGCGCGCCCGCGCGGGCGACGAGCAGCGCCGCCACCGCGCTGTCGACGCCTCCGCTCATCGCGACGAGCGTGCGTCCCTCCTGCTGGACGAGCGGAGCGCAGGCGCGAGCCGCGCTGCCGAGGGCTCGGTGAAGGGCGTCCGCGGCGAGCTCGGCCGCGTGTCGCTTGGCCGCGCTCAGGCCCCCGAGCTCGCGCGCGATGTGCCCCGCGCCGATTCTCGCCGCAGCGAGCAACGTCGCCTCGCGCACGAGGCCGACCGTGGCGCTGCCTGCGGCGACCGTGGCACCGCAACCGCTCGCGTCGAAGCCGGCGTCGGCGATCCTCCCGTGCGCGCTGTCACGATCGATCGCCAGCGAGATGCGGATCAGGTCTCCGCACGCCGCTCCGCCCGCAGCGCCCGTGAACGCGCCCGCCGGAGTGTGTCCTCGGGCGAGTGGGTGTTCCAGGTGACTGCTCAGCTCCTCGCTCGTTCTCACGCGAGCGAGTGTACGACTAGCTGTGCCGTGCTTCGTCGATCGTCTGCTCGATCGCGTATGCGTCGGTGAGGCCGGTGATCGTTTTCACCTGGCCGTGCTTGTTGATGATCATCATCGTCGGCGTGCCGTACACCTGCACGCCGTGCGTGATCGAGCCGAACGAGGTGACCTGGTTGGCGCGTGCTTCAAACACTGCAATCGGCTTCTGCAGTTCGAGGTTGTACGCCCGCAGCTCATCGCGCACCTTCGGAACGGCGGCGACCGGCTTGATCAGATGGTGCACGGCCTCGAGCACCCTCAGTTCAAACTGGACGGCGACGTCATCCGCACCCTTCTTGTTCCAGAACAGGACGACGGCGATCTTGCCTTCCTTGAGGGCACGTTCAACCAGGGCCTGTTTCGCCGGAGTCCGGTGAGCGCCCGTGAGCGAACCGGCCGCCTTGCCGCTTGGGGCCGTGCGCGCAGCCGGCTTGACGGGGGTCTTCGCTGCAGTCTTGTGAGCCGATCCGGCGACCGACCCCGCGTGGCTTGGGGATGCAGTCGACTGGGCAGGACTGGCCGCGGGGCTAGCCGCAGGCGCCGAAGAGCCTCCCGAGGCCTGCGCCGATTTTTCTTCAAGCTGTTTGGCGTTCTGTTCAGAGGTCGCGACGGCGCCGTGCGCTTTGGCGATCGCGCGTGTGAGCCCTTCGACGCCAGGAGCGGATCCGTGATAGATCGCTGACGGTGCGCCCGGTGGCTGGGCGGGGGGAGTCGATGTGGCCGCGGTCGCGGATCCCCCCGAAGAGGGCGACGGGCTGCTTGCAGAATGGCCGCGAAGGGCCAGGAACCAGATGGCCATGAGCACACCCACGGCTACCAGGGCTATCTGAAACGGGCGCGAGATCTGGCTCATCTCCCCATGCTTCGGCATCTCGAGGAAAAAGTTGAAGCCCGCACCAGGCGCTGGACGGCTTGGTCCGGCGCGCGAACCCAGAGCGTGCTCCCCGGCGGCGATCGCGAGCACCCGGCAGGCGTACTGAGAATTGTCTCTCAGAGGTCGTGCTGACCCCGCAGGACGGCATGGACGACCGCGTCCGTCGCCATCTCGCGCTGGGCGCCGCCCTGCATGTCTTTCAACGCCGCGCCATCGCCTGCGATGATCGCGACATATCTGGCGCACAGGCCATCGGCGGCTCCCAATTGTCCCTTCAGTGAGCGCCCTCCGAGATCCATCTGGGCCGTCAGGCCGGCGGAGCGCGCTTCGCCGAGGAGCGCGAAGGCGCGCCTGGCCGTCTCCGGGCCGGTGTCCTCCCGGGCGATGAACAGCTCGAGGGGTGCCGCAACGGCCGCCGGCTGACCGACCTCCGACGCCTCGCCGGCCAGCAGGATCCGCTCGATCCCAGCGGCCCAACCCATCCCGGGCGTCGGGACGCCGCCCAGCTGCTCGACGAGACGGTCGTATCGACCTCCGCCGCCGACGCCGCTCTGCGCCCCGAGCGCGTCGGAGGTGAACTCGAACACCGTCCGCGTGTAGTAGTCGAGGCCGCGCACCAGCGTCGAATCGATCTCGTAGGCAACGTTCGCGGCGTCGAGCAGCGCTCGTACCTGGGCGAAGTGCTCCGCGTCGGCGTCACTGAGATGCTCGAGCAGCCTGGGCGCGCCCTGCATCACGCGCATCGTGCCGGGGTGATCTGAGTCGAACGCGCGCAGCGGGTTCGCGTCGATGCGGCTGCGGACATCCTCGGAGAGCTCGCCCTGGTTGGCGCGCAGATGCTCTTGAAGGCGCTCGCGGTACTCGCTCCGCGCGTCGGCTCCCCCGAGGCTCGAGATTCGCAGCCGCGCCTCCTTCACGTCCATCTCCGCCAGCAACGCGGACAGCAGCGTGATCGACTCGGCGTCAACCGCAGGGTCATCTGAGCCGAGCGCCTCCGCCCCCACCTGCCAGAACTCGCGGTAGCGGCCCGCCTGGGCCCGCTCGTGGCGGAAGAAGGACGACAGGTACCACAGCTTCACCGGCTGGCGGCGCTTGTGCATGCCGTGCTCCACATATGCACGGCAGACCGGCGCCGTGCCCTCGGGGCGCAGCGTCAGCGAGCGTCCACCGGCATCCTCGAAGGTGAACATCTCCTTGCGCACAATGTCGGTGGACTCCCCCACTCCGCGCTGGAACAGCTCGGTCGCCTCGAACGCCGGCGTCTCGATGCGCTCGTATCCCGCTCCCTCGAGGATCGAGCGAGCACGCGCCTCGAGCATCGTGCGTGCCGCCGCCTGCTCGCCCAGCACGTCGAAGGTGCCGCGGGGCGCTTTTAGCTTCGGCTCACTCAACTTCCGGTTGCCGGGGCGCCGGACGCGGCGCTCTCGCTCCGAACGCGCGCGCGGAGCTCGCTGAGGAAGGGGTTCGTCTCCCGCTCGCGCCCGAGCGTGGTCACGCCCATGTGCCCGGGATAGACGACCGTCTCGTCGGGAAAGGCCCTCAGGAGGCCCTCGATCGAGCGCTCGAGCGTCGCCCAGTCGCCACCGGGAAGGTCCACGCGGCCGACCGATCCCTGGAAGAGCACGTCGCCGGAGAGCAGCGCCCCGGACGCGGCGTAGGTGACATGACCGGGACTATGACCAGGGGTGGAGATCACGTCGATGTCAAGCCCGGCGAGCCTCAGTCGCTCGCCTCCGGCGACCGTGTGCTCGGGCTCGTGGCTTTCGAACGGGCCGAACCCGGGCGGTACCCAGCTCATGATGTCCTTCAGCACCGCCTGCTCGAGCTGCGGACAGTACACAGGGGCGCCGGTGGCCCTCGCGACCGGAGCGACTGCGCCGATGTGGTCGAAATGGCAGTGCGTCAGGAGGATCGCCTCGAGCTGCACGCCGAGCTCCTGCGCCGCTTGGAGCAGCCGCTCGGCCTCCTCGCCGGGATCGACGATCACGGCCCGCCTTGAGTCGGCGTCGGCGCGGATGATGTATGCGTTCTCCTGAACCGGCCCGACCGTGAACGCACGCACATCCAGGACGCTCATCGCGACGGCGCCTTGCCTGCGGCGCGCTTGGCCTTGTTGCGCTGGCGGCGGCTGAAGACCAAGCGGTCGGTGTAGTAGCTGATGACCGTGTACATCACCAGCACGATTGGGAAGAGCGCGACGAACGAGCCGGACTTGGATTTGAGAGCGAAGAGGCTGAAGAGCAGCAGCACGACCGCCGCGAACATCCCCTTGATGAAGGCGGCGCGCCACGTCGGCGGGCGGTCGCGGCGGTCCACCATCTGCGCCTTGGCCTTCCCCGTCTCGCCTTTCTTCTCGGCGGCGGTCGGCTTGCGTCCGGTGCGACCCCGCGACTCGACCACGCCGGCCGCATTGCCGCGGTGCTTGGTCTGGCGCTTGCGCTTGGTCTGAGCCATAGCTACCAGCCTATTGCGTTCTCGATCACGTGGCGGGAGGGATCGAACCCAACGATCGGAAGATCCTGCGGAAATCCGACCAGGGCAGCGCGCGGGACGAGCCCCACGAGCTCCGCATTCTCGACGCGGGCGTGGCGGCGCACGGCCTCGATCACCATCGCCAGCGAGACCTCGAGCGGGCGCTCGATGTTCATCGAGACCTGCGAGACGTCCCCGCTCAGCGCAACACCGATCGCACGCAATCCCGGCAGGCCCTGCGGGCCGCCCTCCCGGATCAGGGCGGCGATGGTGCGGGCATCGGCGATCGTCGCCGGCGGCGCCAGCTGCAGGTTGAATGCGACCAGGGGAGGCCGCGCGGCGACCAGCGTCGCGCCTGCGGTCGGGTGCAGCCGCGCAGGCCCGAAGTCAGGGCGCACCGGCTCAAGCTCTCGAGCAACGACCCCGGCGCCGGACGGACGTGCTGTGCGCCGCGAGCCTGCCTCGATCCTCCGGGCGAGGAGCGCGACGCCTCCGCGGCGAAGCTCGGCGCGCGTTCGCCCGCCGTCACGCTGTGAGTCGGTGAGCTCCCCGTAGAGGAACACGGGCACCTGGAGCTCCTCGCCGATCCGGTCAGCGACGACGAGCGCCGTCGCCGCCGCAGCGCCCCTTGCCGCGAGGTCGAGATAGACGATCGGTACCACGTCAAGCGCTCCGACGTGCGGATGCTTGCCGGGCTCACCCACCTCGCTCACGTCGTCCCCCACGCTGGGCATTACCCGCACCCGCTGAACCACGGTCCGCCCGCCCCTCAGCAGCGCGCCTGACAGCTCCCGCGAGCGGCCGGCGAGCGTGAAGACCGAGCGATGGTGGTCTCGGTCGGAATGCACGTCGAGCAGTCGTACATCCACGACGCGGCGGTCCGCTTCGTGTTGGCCATCGGCCCTCGACCGCGCCTCGTTGTCCCCGGCGAAGGCACGGCTGACCTCGGCGATCGTTTCCGCGTCGCGACCCTCGGACACGTTTGGCACGGCAAGCAGGATCGGCGTCTCCACGCCACGAGGCTAGCCCCCGTCCTCGCGGAAGGTCGCGTGCGGCCACCCGCAACAGGACCGCTGCGTAGACTGTGCTTCGGGCTGGACTCGCGTGCGTCGATGTCCGCTCTGCTTGTGTCCGCGGCGCGATCGAGATCGCCGCCGCAACCCCGCCGGAGTAGCTCAGTCGGTTAGAGCAGCGGAATCATAATCCGCGTGTCGGGGGTTCGAGTCCCTCCTCCGGCATCCCTCATTCGGCTCTGTAATGCGGGTTTGCGGCATCATGCCGACGCCGCGTCGGGCGAACTTTGTCCCAATTTTTGTCCCGGGACCGGAACGAAGTCGGAGTAGCCGGCGATGACCTTTCGCAAGCTGCATCCGATCTCCGGGCATGTGTTCCGCCGCCAGGGCAGGCGCCGCGTGCGTGCCTCGGAACCACTCTCCCGCATCGAACGGCTGGAGGTGCGGCGTATGATCGCGGCAACGGCTAAGCGACGCGGAGGGGTGCAGGCGTGCGACTGCTGCTCAACATCATCTGGTTTGTGCTGGCCGGGCTGTGGATGGCCATCGGCTACGCCATTGCTGCCCTGATCTGTTTCATCCTGATCATCACGATCCCGTTCGGAATCGCATCCCTGCGCATAGCCGTCTTTGCGCTCTGGCCTTTCGGTCGAACCGTAGTCAAGCGGTCAGACGCCGGCTTGGCCTCCGGCTTCGGAAACATCCTGTGGCTCCTGCTCTGCGGATGGTGGCTGGCGATCGTGGATCTCGTCACAGGAGTCTTGCTGTGCCTCACGATCATCGGAATCCCCCTTGGCCTCGCGAGCTTCAAACTCATTCCCGTGTCGCTACTGCCGCTCGGGCGCGAAATCGTCGACGCTGACCAGGCACGCGCCCTCGGCGCAAAGCCAATGTTCTAACCAGACTCGGCCACTCGTAGCCTCCGCAGCCTCGCCGTCAAGGTCGGAATCCTGTCAGTGCTTGGTCCAGCTGAGCACCGTCGCCGTGCCAGGCCGTCGGGGAGCCCGTCCCGCAGCGATGTCCTCGCGCAAACGCGCGATCCCCGTTTGCAGCTCGGCGTGATGGTCGCGTCGCAGACGCTCAAAGTAGCTCGTCGCACCGTTCTTCGCCGCATCGAGCACGAGCTCTGGATCAGCGGAGAGCGCCGGCAGCGATCCGTCCTCCAGGTCCTCGAACGCGAAGTCGATGAGCCGAGCGCCTGGTAGCTCCCTCAGGACCGCGGCGCGCGGCGGGTGCGTCGCAGCCATCCAAGGACGGCTGGCCGGGAAGTACTCGAGCACCCACAGAGAGGCGGCATCCTCGCCGGTGAAGCCCACCAGTGCGAGCCGGCCTCCCGGCCTGAGGACGCGCTTCGCCTCGGCGAGCGCTGCCCGCCGATCCTCGACGTGGTGCAGCATCGAGATCATCGTCACAGCGTCAAAGCTCTCCTCGCTCAACGGCAGTCGCTGAGCGTCCGCTTCCACGGTCTCGAGGCCCTTCGCCGCGGCAAGCACAAGCATCTCGGGCGAGCGGTCCACGACAACCGGCTCCCATCCTTCGCGTCTCAGGGCGAGCGAATAGTTGCCGGTCCCACCGCCGATGTCGGCCAGACGAGGTCCCGGGGCACC
>Ga0210408_10004610_pt1 | contig 12261 bp, 7 predicted proteins | sample IncBWH4MmetaG_FD_155471 | JGI IMG/M metagenome (GOLD analysis project Ga0210408, IMG submission 155471) | Forest soil microbial communities from Barre Woods Harvard Forest LTER site, Petersham, Massachusetts, United States - Inc-BW-H-4-M | ecosystem: Environmental > Terrestrial > Soil >... | reverse complement strand
CGTCTCGACTCTACGGTGGTCGAAAAGCTCTCGATCTGGCGGCGGTCTTGAAAAGAAAGATCCGACCGACATTCGATAAGCTGGGGATTACCGGGGTCGGCTGGCACACATTCCGCCATACCGTCGGAACGGTGTTGGCCGAATTGGGCGAGCATCAGTTGACGATCCGCGATTACTTGCGGCACTCGAATCTCAGTGTGACCAACAAGTATTTACAAGCGGCGTCGAATACGAAGCGCAACGCCCAAGCGAGACTGGTTGCAGCCATTCTTCCGGTGCATTTGCTGCCCGCAGGGAAAGCCGCCGAAACGGTTGCACCCTAATTGCACCCAGATTCCAAAAGTGCCAATTTGCAACTGCTTGAAAAGAATGGCGGGGACGACGGGACTCGAACCCGCGGCCTCTGCCGTGACAGAAACGCGGTTACTCGTAACTAGCTGAAACTACGCGACACGGGTGGCTCCCAAAGATCGTTTTAGAACGCTGAGAAACAATTGTTGGACCATAATTGGACCATAACTTTCCATCTGCTTTCGCACTGACAGAAAATGGCGGAAGCGAATGGGAGTCGAACCCATCGACGACGCCGAAAGACGCCGCCCGCCGGTTTTGAAGATCACCTAGTGTGTTCTGACTGGTTGTGAAAATTCTCTACATTACCTGATTCTTCAAGGACTTTCCAGGGCCCGGTTCTGGAGGGCTTCGATCCCAGCTGACCCGTTTTGAGCGTAGAACTATCACGTTTTTATCACTGCATGTTGTTGAGGCACCTTGACGTTGAATGACTCCTCAGCGATTGGCGGTTACGAAATGTACCGTCGGCTCCCAACTAGTTGACGATGCACACCCCCTGGCGATGAGATCCGCAAAACTGTGAGCTATCGACACGATGACCACTGCCAGGTGGGCTAGTGCACGATAGCGTGCCCGTGTATTGCGCTGCCGCCCCGGCCGGGCAATTATTGAGATCCTGAGTTACCTGACATAGACCGCCGTTGAAGATCACGCAACTCCCGGTAAATGTGCTGATCGTTCCTCCTGTGCCGCTAAGCGAGACAGTCTGCGGATTGCCGGGAGCGTTGTCGTTCACCGAAAGCGTGCCGGTCACCGTGCCCACCGCAGTGGGTGTGAAATTCACATTGATGGTGCAGTTCGCCGCGGAGGCCAGGCTCGAACCGCAGTTGTCGTTCTCGCCAAAGTTTCCCGTCGCAGCAATGCTCGAAATGTCGAGCGCCGCAGTGCCGTAATTGTTCAACGTAATGGATTGTGCCGGGCTGGTGCTGCCGACATTGGTGAGCGGAAGAGTCATGGTAGTCGCCGACAGCGTCGCATTGGTGCCCGATGTCAGCCCCACGCCGCTGAGAGCGACCGAGTGCGGGCTCCCTACCGTGCTGTCGGTGATGGTGATCGAGGCGCTGCTCGGGCCCACCTGGCTGGCGGTGAAACTCACGTTGATCGCGCAATTCGCTCCTGCCGCAAGGCTGGATCCGCAATTGTTGTTCTGGCTGAAATCCGCCGCGTTGGTCCCGGCCAGTGCAACGCCGTTGATGAGAACCGGGACGCTGCCGGTGTTCGTGACCGTCTCCGGTTGCGACCCGTTCGCCGTTCCGACAAGTTGCGGAGCAAAACTCAGGCCCGGCGGGGCGAGCGTGAGAGTGTCCGGTTCCGAAACCACGGAAACCGTATAGGGCTGGGAGGCTGAGTGACTGGCCGAATCCGCAACCTTGATGGTGAATGTCAGTGCCTGCGCCTCCGTATCGGGAGTGCCGGAGAGAGTCACCGTGTTGGTCGCGCTCGTGCTGAGCGCCACATTGTGCGGCAGCGTGCCCGAGCTCACCGCCCACTTGTACGGCGCAACACCGCCCGAGGCTCGGATGGTTTGGCTGTACGGCGTTTCGAGCGTGCCGTTAGGCAACGACGCGGTGACGATGACGGGCGTCGTGGGTGGCGGCGTGGTGGGTCCGCCGCCGCAACTCGTGAATGCGACCACCAATGTGAGAATTGTGACCTGCGAGAACCTGGATTTCATATTCATCTCTCCTCACTTACCTGCCCGGCGATTGCACGCCGGGGATACGGTGCCGATTGGCCGTTCGCGATTCATGCAGACCATGACTTGTGTTGGGAGCAAAGCGAGGCGCCTCACTTGGGGTGAGTGTGCTCGCGTCCACCAGTCCGTAGTCGCACCCGGAAACGTCGGGATGCTTCTCGTCGCACGGAATCAGCACGAACGCGTGAGTATCACCGTTGGAAAATGTTCCCCTGGCAGTAATCTCTCCGCGAGCGTTGATTTGAAACACATGATCCAGTTGTAGATCTGGGTTGGGAGAGATCAGAGTGCTCAGGTCAACCATCGGGCCGCCGTCCTCCCATAGGAATCCGCCGCTTTCGTTGCCATTGCTATCAAATAGCGTGCCCACGATCTGGCGTCGCGAATTGATACCGAGAGCGACACTGCCGGCGGAGTTGCCTACGGTGCCAAGATCCGTCATCACGCCGTGGCGCCAGAGAAATGAGCCCCCTGACCCATCAGACCGGCTGTCGCCGCCGACTATGTCACCTGCATCGTTGATAGCCGCCGCTCCTCCTGTATTGCCTCCCAGGGTGCCGAGATCCTGCATGCCCCCGGTGTGATCCCAGAGGAAGGCGTGATCACCCGCGTCCCCCGGCAGGTCGGAGAAGCCGACCACCTGACCTCGATTGTTGATGGCCCACGCTTGACCGCACGTGCCCCCGAGTGACCCCAGATCAATCATCTTGCCGTTCTCCCAGAGGAAGGGATCCGCAGTCGGGACGTTCATCGTTCCGCCACTGCAATTGCCCGCTACAGGATTGGGCGTCGTATCGGTGTAAGACCATCCGGCGATCTGTCCTCGCTCGTTGATCGAGAAGGCGGCGCTGTCGGTGCCGCCAAGCGTGCCCAGATCCTGCATGCCCTGGGATTGGGTCCAGCTGAATGCGTGCACTTGGGTGGCGCCGCCGATCAAGAAGTTATTGAAATCACTTGTGTATAGGTCGGGAATGGTATTCAGGGCCTCTCCGGCTACCTGTCCGCGGCTGTTGACCGCGTTTGCGGAGCTGGCATTTCCACCAAGCGTACCCAAGTCTGTGAGGAAATTATCCTTTCCCCAGAGGACCGCTTCCACAGCCGGGCCTCCGGTCAGGGGATCGATACCGTTTTCGGATAATCCCGCGGTCAACCCACTGTCGCTGACCCAGTTCCCGGTGGCGCTGTTGAGACCGTCGAAGCCAGGGAGCGCCCTGAGCGGGCTGGCGACGCCATTCTCCCACTTGAATCCGTAAGCGACATAGCAGTCGAAGTCGAAGGCTACGCATAACGGATCGGGAGTGGAGGTATCGCCCGCGCCCACCACCGCCCCGCTGTTATTCAGCATCCTGCCCTCCGGAAATCCCTGGAGATAGCTGCTGTTGGGTCCGCCAAACGTTCCAATGTCCACCACTTTGTAGTGATGGTGGCGGGCGTTGTTTGGCTTTAGATCGTCTTGCGATGCGACGACGGTCGGCGCTACCAGACCTGCCAATAGACTCACTCCTGCAATGGAACTCCAGGTTCCGAATTTCATACGTCCTCCTTATTCACGATTCACGTCTGTTACTTGCTCGGGGGTGCCAACACTGACCACAAACAACTTCGGCATTGCCCGGAACCCCGGCCCGCACTAGAATTTCCGTCAGACGGGCTTGCCCAGATTGCCTGTGCCGCCACTGGTGACGCACCTTAACCGTGTTGCGGCTTCGAAGTCCCTGCGAAGTTCTGGAGAAGTTCTGGAAAAATTCTTGCGGCCTCTATGAGCGGGCAGACAAAGCACTTCTACGCGTTTGGCCCTTTTCGACTGGACTCCGAGAACCGCGTTCTGGTGCGTGACGGCGCCCCGGTGCTGCTGGCTCCCAAGGTTGCTGAAACCCTTCTATTGCTCATCGAAAGCGCCGGACGCCTGGTGGACAAAGACGACTTGATCAAGCGGGTCTGGCCCGATGCCTTCGTGGAGGAAGGAAACCTTAACAAGAACATCTTCGTTTTGCGGAAGGTGCTGGGCGAATGGGACGGCGGCCGTGAATACATAGAGACCGTGCCCAAGCGGGGGTACCGTTTTGTGGCGCCGGTCAATGAGGTGACTCACGCCGAGGTCAACTTGCAGTCCCAGACTTTCACCGCCGCGAATCTGGTCGGGAAGAAAATCTCGCATTATCGGGTTTTGGAAATCATAGGCGGCGGTGGCATGGGCCTGGTGTACAAGGCCGAGGACCTAAAACTGGGCCGCAGTGTCGCGCTGAAGTTCCTTCCCGAAGAGTTCGGAAGCGATCCCAAAGCTTTGGAACGATTCGAAAGAGAGGCGCGCGCTGCTTCTGCACTAGACCACCCGAACATCTGCGCCATCTACGAATTTGGAGAGCATGAAGGCCAGCCTTTTCTGGCGATGCCCTTGCTCGAAGGGAGGACTCTGCGCGATGACATCGCTGCCGATGCTCCACTTCCAACCAGCACTCTGCTCGGCATCGCAATTCAAATCGCCAACGGGTTAGACGCAGCGCATCAGAGGGGCATCATCCATCGCGACATTAAGCCGGCAAACATTTTTATTACCGATCGCGGGGAAGCCAAAATTCTGGATTTTGGTTTGGCGAAGCTGGTTGCCGCCGAAACAAGTGTCGAAACCCCGCAGTGGCCCGACCCTCACAGCGAGTCACTCGCGACCTCGCGAGAGATTCCCGCCGCTGCCAGCCATAATCTGTTCCTCAGCCGAACCGGCGTTGCGATGGGAACAGCGGGTTACATGTCTCCGGAACAAGTGAGGGGCGAGAAGCTCGATGTGCGCACCGACTTATTTTCGTTCGGCTTGGTGCTCTACGAAATGGCCACCGGCCTGCAACCGTTCACGGGCGAGACAGCCATGGCTCTCCGTGACGCCATCCTCACGCACGAACCGGTTCCAGCGCGGCAATTGAATCCTTCTCTTTCCCCGAGGCTGGACGCGATCATTCACCGTGCGCTCGAAAAGGACCGCGAGGCGCGCTATCAGACGGCGGCGGAGATGCGCACCGGCCTGGGATCCATCCAAAGGGAATTAGAGCCGAAGGCCGTGCCCCGCTGGCGGAAAATGGCTGCGGGCGTGGTTGCGATCGGAATCGTTGCGGCGGCGCTTTGGTTTATCAGAAGCCAGTCGCAATCCCCCGCACCACCACCGGAGCCCAAGTACACGCAACTGACCAGCAACTCCAGCGAGAACATGGTGGAGGGCGGTACGATCTCGCCCGATGGGAAATACCTGTTCTACCCCGACAGAGAAGGCCTACACCTCAAACTCATCGAGACCGGCGAGACCAAGACCATCCCGCAACCGGAAGAAACCAAGAAGAATGTCGTGGCGTGGGGAAGTGGTCAGTGGTTCCCTGACGGCACCCGATTCCTCATCAATGCCTATCCTCGAGGCGGGGACACCTCTTACCGGACTTCCCAGGGCGCCAGCATTTGGATTGCGTCGGTGCTGGGCGGCCCGCCCCATAAGCTTCGCGATGAGGCCGAGGCCGACGATGTTTCTCCCGATGGCTCGCTCATTGCTTTTGAAACCAACGCCGGACGCTTTGGCAATCGCGAGATCTGGCTGATGCGATCGGACGGAGAACAGGCGCGCAAAGTCTTTGGGGCGGATGAGAAGACCGTGATTGGCGGGCTCCAATGGTTGGTGGGCGGACAAAGGGTCGTTTACTTCAAGGCTGCGGATTCGAGCGAGAGCCCTAACATCGTTTTCGTCACCGGCGATTTGAACGGCGGAACTCTCACTACCATGGTCCCACCCTATAACACAGAAGAATTTTTCTGGTTGCCCGATGGCCGCCTGATTTACAGAACCGACGATGCTGACGTAGATCTTCCCGACAATCTCTGGCAAGTACGCCTCGACACGAAAACCAATACATTCGGAAAGCCTCAGCGCCTGACCAGGCTCGCAGGAATGGCAGTAAACGTGAACAACGTGACGGCCGACGGGAAGAAACTCGTAATCTACGAGTGGCGGCCCCACAGCAACGTTTTGGTCGGCGACCTTCGAGCCGGCGGTAGCCGCATCATCACTCCCACCCGCCTTACGCTGGATGAGAAGTGGAATAATCCATTAGCCTGGACGGCCGACAACAAGGCAATTGTTTTCTATTCTGACCGCGGGGGTGTCGCTGGGCTTTACAAACAGACTCTCGGCCAGGACTCAGCCGAGCCTCTGGTCACAGAAAAAAAGGGACAGGGCCTGGACTCCGTTGCCGGCCTGAGCCCCGACGGCTCCTGGGTTCTCTACATTGTGAGCGAGGGAGAAGGACCGAGAAAACTGATGCGAGTTCCGGTAAACGGAGGAACTCCGCAGTTGGTGCTAACGGCTGATATCGAGGGCTGGCCGCGCTGCGCCCGGTCCACGGCGACTTTGTGCGCGATGGCCGAACGAAGCGCCGATCACAAACAAATCGTGTTCACAGCTTTTGATCCGGTGAAAGGCCGAGGGCGCGAACTCGCCAGATTCAATGGTGACGCGAGTTCTAATTACTGGTGGGACCTTTCTCCTGACGGAACTCGCCTCGCCATTCTCAAGAGCCGGGATGGACGAATCCAAATTCTTTCGCTGAATGGCCCGCAGCCGCAAGACATCACAGTCAAAGGATGGAATACCTTGACCACCGTGTCTTGGGCGGCAAACGGAAAGGGTCTGTTTGCCTCCAGCTTTTCAGATAGAGGGCCTGCCGTCCTGAGCGTTGATCTCCAAGGCAAGGCCACGCTCCTGTGGGAACACCGGGGTGGCATTGATAGCTATGCCGTGCCCTCTCCCGACGGTCGCCATTTGGCGATGCGCGCGTGGAACGTGGAAGCGAACCTGTGGCTGATGGAAAACTTCTGACGCATGGCACACGGGGCATTCTGCGGTCGTTGCCCGAAACTCGCACTGCATCCTAGAACCGCAGTTCGGCCTTCAACTGAATCATTCTCGTAGCCGAGCCGCTGCCCAGAACGCCGGTCGGACTCTGTTCCAGGAACATGATCTGTCCGAACGTCGAGTCCGATATGAAGTTGTCCCAGGGGCTAAAGTTGGGATGGTTGAAGACGTTGAAAAACTGGCAGCCAATCCCCAATCCCACATTCTCCCGAATCTTTGTGTTCTTCATGATCGCGAAATCGCTGGTGATGTAGCTTGGAGAGCGGAACTGATTTCGTCTTTGAACGAAGGACACAGCTTTACCGCCAATGCACGACGGACCTGCTGGGAATGCCCCAGGCGAGGGTCCCAGAGTCCCGGTGTTGAACCCCGTCTCGCATCCAGTCTGCACAAAAAACGCCCGAATATTCGGCGTCGCCTGGTCCGCCAAGACTTGTTGCGGCAGGCAAGGATGCGGAGCCAGGGGAACTGCTGCGGCTTCTCCGCACGGCGGCTCTGCGCCCAGCGGTCCAACCGGCACCGCGTAAAGCAGTCCAAAATAGTTTTGCTGCTGAAGTTGTTGTGATTTTGCGAAGTCGAAAACCGTCTCCGCCTCTCCCGTGCGAAAAAACACCGTCCCCGAAACCTGCCAGCCCTTCAACACCGAATCGGGCCCGTGGCCACCCAGCGCCCACTTCAACGGAAGTTCCCAGACGTAGTTTGAATTGAAGGAGTGGCGATAATCATATTCCGCCGGCCCGTAGGCGCCGCGAAGGTTCTTGGGGTCCTGCGGACTCAACGAATCGGCGCCGAGGCTGAACAAGAAATCCCCGCCGTTGGAGACTTCGTCCAGCGCGTGCCCGTAAGTGTAGTTGAGCTGAAACAGCCCCTGACTCAAGCCACTGAACCGGTGCTGAAACGAAACTACCATGCCGTTGTAGTTGGAGATCGCGACTGAAGAGTTCTGCTGCACTCCACCAAATCGCGGGTCGGCGCAAGGAGGAACTGGCGGACTGCTGCACAGCCCCGCCGGCAGTGTGCCGAATCCCCACGCATTGGCATCCGGATCCTCCAGCAGTTCATGAATCCCGTGATGCCGTAATAGCCGATGTTTAACGAAGTGCTACTTCCAAAGCCCTGCTGCCATTCCAGGCTCCATCTTTGATATTGCGGCAAGTGCGCCTGTCCTTTCCACCCGATCACGGCTGGAGGAAAAAAATTGGGGGCCGCGGCCTGAATCTGAGCCAGCGTCTGGCCGGCTGCAAATCCCCTCACAAACCCCGTGTTGGCCGCAGCCGCAACCTTAAACAGGCTGGTGCTCTCATTGGGGGTCAGGTTGCCTCCCGAGACGTTGAATCCGTTGTTGAGCGGCACTCCGCTTCCGGCGATCGAAGGCCAGCCAGCGACCGGGTCATAGAAAATACCAAAGCCACCGCGAAGTACCGAACTGTGGGCACCTCCGAAAGGCTGCCACGCGAAGCTGAATCGTGGTGACCACACCACCGCGTCGAGGCTCGGAAGGCCTTGCTTCTGATTAACTAGGATCGCCTGATTGTAGGGTTGGTTGGGATCATGGCTAAGCGAATCAAACGGTCCGGCAAGCCGGGCAAAACAGCGGCTTGCACACACCGGATTGGCTTGATGCTCCGCCCGCAGCGACAGCGTCAGCGTCAAGTTGGGCAGCGCCTGCCACTCGTCCTGACCGTACGCTCCAAGTTGATAAAAACCAATCCGGTCGGAAGTAGGACCCGTTATAAAGTTTTGACTCAGATACGTTGAATCCGGGTTCGGATCCGTGCCCGCTGGAACTCCAGGATCCACTCCGCCCCAGTAAAAGGCGTCGAGCGTTTGCGCGGTCAAGTTACTATTCCCGGCTGTGTTCGAGAGGGTCCAGAGGATTCTTACAAAGTTCGCTCCCAACCCAATCTTGTGCTTGCCCCAGTTTTTCACCACATCTTCGGAGACCTGATACTGCGTGCCGGCCCGCCTAAATGCGGGGTTGTAGATGCTTCCTAGCCGGTTGAAGGCCGCCTGCGAGCCAAAGGCACCAAAATTCAGGATGGTAGGAAACGCAGCCAACGCTGCGGCAGGATTGTTTGGCTGCTGGCCCCAATCCTTATAAGAACCTGCCAACACGAATTGGCTGGCCCCCGACGATCCAAACGCGTGGGTCTCGCTGATATTGCCTTCCCACCACGGCCCCTTGGCATCGGTGTCGAACAGTGAATTAATGGGATCGGTATAGCGTGCATTGCGGGAAGTATCGTACTGCAGCCGGAGAAACGCACGATCGCTTCCGCTTAGGCTCCAATCTACCTTGCCAGACGTGAGTGTCTCTTGGCTGGCGCGGCTGCGCGACGAATAGAAATGCCGCGCGCACGGAACGTTCAGGCCCAGGCCAGTAAATCCCGTACAGCCGGTTGGATCAGAGGCATCAATGCCGCCGGGAATCGCCGAACTCGCTCCCGGTGCAGCATCGTAGAGGCTGAAGATTCTTTTGTAAAACGCATCCGAAGCTGAGGTCGGGCCAAACACGGCGTCAATGTTCGCAAGGGTTGCAGTTTCAAACTGTGGACTCGGAATGCTCACCACCGAAGCCTGGGGAAGAAATAGCCGTAGGCCTTCGGTATCCAAAAAGAAAAATAGCTTGTCCTTCTTAATAGGACCGCCCACCGAGCCTGCCCACTGGTTGGCAATGTCGAACGGCCGCGGACTTCCGAACGCGTTACTCAACCAATCGTTGGCATTCAGCACCCGGCCATTCCAGTAATACAGCATGTTGCCGTGAAATTCCTTGCCCCCGGATTTTGTGAGGTAATTAATGTTGCCACCAGCTGCTCCGCCAAATTGGCCAGAGTAGCCAGTGGTCACCACCGTCGCTTCTTGGATTTGGTTCTGTCCCAACCCCAGTCCGAGAAGCCCCCCCGTCGCAGTGTTCTCGCCGTTCTCGTTGTTGTTCAACCCGTCGATCGTGAACAGGTAAGAACTGCTGGGCATCCCCAGAATTGAAAACCCGTATCCCGAATCCGTATTCATCACGGAGCCGGGAGCGAGCATCGCGACGTAGCTGATGTCATTCCCCGGGTTCGGAACCTCGGAAATCTGCTGCGTATTCATGGTTGTGGAAACATCGCCATTCTCCGCGTGAACCATCGGTGCATCCGATGTCACTAGGACACTCGTGGTCGTGCTCGCTACTTGCAGTGTGAGGTTCACGGAAACTGGAGGTCCCAGAAGAACGTTCAGGGTCCGGCTTACCGTTCGGAAACCCCCGCGCGACACAGTCAGCGTGTATTTTGCCGGTGCTAGAAAGGAGAACCGGTAGGTTCCCACTTGATCGGTTGTGGTTGCTTGGGTAGTGCCGTTGTAGTCGTTCGCGATCGCAACCTCGACACCGGAGACAACGGCACCGCTTGGATCGGTCACGACCCCAGTCAACTACCCGGAGGTAGTCGTTTGAGCGGGCAGTTCAATTGAAACGAGCGCCGCTACAAGCAGGGCTTCGAGCAATAGGCATATTGGATGCGTTCTCATCGCCCCCACGTGGCCAGGCACGCCCCTGCAGTCTCTTCGCTCTCTTATAAAGATATACCACCCTCCCGACACGCAGGAGATCGCCCCATACAGCGTGCTAAGCATTTTGGCGGCTAACCGGAAGTTTGGAGAGGCAACCGGTTTAAGTGGCGATAGAATCGTGATTTCACTTATTGACGAAGGTCCCCCAGGCTCGTTCGACCAATTCTCCCGTTGATTAGAAAACCACCCATTCCTAACGCACGCGTGGAAATCGAAGAGTCCAATGCGGTATCGGTGTGGTTGAGCACGCCGCTGCTCGGTGTCGTGGATCGTGGAGATCAAGTCGTCGCCGCTTGCCCTCGCTGGACGCCAGCAGCGGGCCATTGCCAACTCCTGGGTTGTCGCCAACCGCAAGTTATCGAACTTTGCCGCCGCAAAGCAGCGTTCAACACCTTCGAAGCCGCTAATCTACGCAGATTGCTCACTCTCGTTAGCATATCCCCTGTTTCAGTCGTAGAGAAAGGGGCAAGCATATGCAGGATGGAAGTGTGACAGTTGAGCGGCGCAAGCAGGGGCCGGACGTTTGGTGCTTCAGGTGGCGAGAGGGCGGACCAGATGGCCGAAGAATACACCGCCGCATCGTTCTTGGAACTGCCAACGAGCTGAAAACCATCGCCTCAGCCCGCAAGGCGGTTGTTGGACTGACAGGCGAAATCAACGTGAATGATGTTCGGAGTAGAACGGGATCGATCACTCTTGACGATCTATCGAGACATTTTCAGCAACGAGAGCTTGTGCGAGGCAATACCCGAATTGCCTATTCGACGAGGAAAGCCTACGAGGGTTATTCAAGAAGTGGATCGAGCCACGCTGGGGGTGAATATCGGCTGTTGGAAATTCGGGCTGTGGAGGTCGAAGCATGGCTGAAATCTTTAGACCGGGCGCCAGGATCGCGGTGCAAGATACGGAACGTCATGAGTCTGCTGTTCAATCATGGTCGCCGTCATGACCTTTGCGACCGCAACCCTATTCAGTGGGTCCGGCAAAGCGCCAAACGCCGCACAGCACCGGATATCCTGACCAGCAATGAAGTCCAGAGATTGCTAGCAAATTTGCGCTTTCGAGAGCGGACTCTGGTCCTGTTGGCCGTAACCACTGGCCCGCGAAGGAGTGAGATCTTCGCGTTGAAATGGAAGGACCTGGACTTTCAGGCGAAACAGATCCACGTCACGCGCTCAATCGTTCAAAACGTTGTTGGCCTCTGTAAGACGGAAAGCTCTCAGAAACCCGTTCCTGCTCACGATGATCTGGTTGAGGCACTGCGGCAATGGCATGGCCAGACGAGTTACAAATCGCCAGAAAATTGGGTGTTCGCTAGTCCGGTTAGCAGGGGACGCTGGCCTTACATGGCCCAACAGATCATGCGGCACCATATCCTTCCTGTTGCGCGAAGGCTGCGCATCAACAAGAGAATTGGCTGGCACACGTTTCGCCATACGTATTCCACGCTGCTTCGATCTACCGGTGCTGAGTTGAAGATCATGCAGGAACTGCTGCGTCACTCGACGATCCGCGTAACACTCGACACCTACACCCACGCGGTCACATCGGAGAAGCGCAGTGCACAGGAGGCCGTCGTTGCGCTCTTCTTCCCGCAGAAAACGCCGGAATCATGAGGAATGGCCGTGGCTTGGCTCTCAATGGACTGAACCCCAAAAATGAGACACTCGGGAAAAGGCACACTGTGCAGGGAAAGGAACTGCAAGTGGCAAAGAAACGAGTGGGACGTTATCCGAACGAGTTCCGCCGGATGGCGGTGGAGCGGCTG
>Ga0210408_10004609_pt1 | contig 12262 bp, 10 predicted proteins | sample IncBWH4MmetaG_FD_155471 | JGI IMG/M metagenome (GOLD analysis project Ga0210408, IMG submission 155471) | Forest soil microbial communities from Barre Woods Harvard Forest LTER site, Petersham, Massachusetts, United States - Inc-BW-H-4-M | ecosystem: Environmental > Terrestrial > Soil >... | reverse complement strand
TTTCGTTCCCGCAACGACGGCACTCGGATGGGGAAGACATTCAGCCGATAATACAAATCAGACCGGAATCTCTGCTCCTCTACCATGGTCTTAAGATCGCGATTCGTCGCGGCGATCAACCGCGCGTCAGTGCGAATGGTGCGCGTGCTGCCCAAGCGTTCGAACTCCCGCTCCTGCAGAACACGTAGCAGCTTCGGTTGCAGTTCCAGTGGAATTTCGCCAAGCTCATCCAGGAAAATGGTCCCGCGATTCGCCAGTTCAAAGCGGCCCACGCGCTGCATGATGGCGCCGGTGAATGCACCTTTCTCATGGCCGAAAAGTTCGCTCTCGAGCAACCCCGTCGGAATCGCCGCACAATTCAGCTTCACAAAGGCGTTTGACTTTCTAGAGCTAAGATTGTGGAGCGCTCGAGCGATCAACTCTTTTCCGGTGCCGGTCTCTCCATAAATGAGCACAGTGGAATCGGCGGGCGCCACCGTCTCAATTTCTTGCAGGACGCGTCGAAGGGGTTCGCTGTTTCCGACGATCTCTTCGAAGTAAAGTTCGCTGCGAATCTCGGATTCGAGATAGACATTTTCCTGTGCTAGCTTATCCTTGAGTTCGGAAACCTGCCCATACGCGAGAGCATTTTCAACGGCGAGAGCAATTTGATTGGCGAGCTGACCGAGGAAAGTAAGATCATCCTCGGTGAAGTCATTCTCGCGAGAACTGCCAAAACCGAATACGCCGAGCACGCGTTCGCGTATGATTAGAGGGTAAAGGCAGCGCGACATGTTCGCCGTCGCGCCCTGGGGATCAGCGACAACCTCTTCCTTGGTGGCGATCAGCGGCGTGCCCGTCCGGAAGACGGTCTTGGCCTGCTCGGATGCTGGCCCGACAGACATTTCCTCATACCCGGCATGATCTCCAGCATAACGGCGTAATTCGCCATCTTCCGGATCGGGCAGAGCCACCCCGACGCTGTCGTATTGCATAAACTGCCTGATACTCGCGGCAATTTCGCGAAGCAGGTCGCGCAACTCCAGCTTTGTGACAATCCGATTGGTGATGTCGAGGAGCAATCGCAGGCGAGCCTGCGCACGAGCGTCGTCCATTGCCACGGCGATCTGATTGGCAACCACAGACAAGAATTGTTGATCGCCGTTGGAGTATGCGTCGTCGAGGTGGCTAGCAAAAACCAGGCTTCCCAGCTTTTGGTGCGCCGTGCTCAGCGGAAGGGCGCACAGCGAGCGAAGCCCTAACTTGGAAAGCCGCTCGACCACAAGGGGATAACTCGTTTCGCGGTCGATGAACGGAATAACTACCGGCCGCTGATTCAGGTACACCCACCATGCGACCGTTTCCTCTTTCGGAATATCCCGGACGGCGAGAGCCTCAAATGCACTCTCATAGGGCTCGAGAAGATGCCACTGGACCCGATTCGCTGCCGGATCGAACCAACTTAAACCATCGAATGCAACCACTTGATGCAGTTCACTCGCGCAGGTCTGGAATAAAACTTTCTCCTCCGGATGACACCGAATCAATTCCGCAATGCGCGCGAGGGCCTGGTATCGCGAGGCAAGGCTTTCGCTGAGAGTGACCGGTCGCGAGTAATTCGATACAGGCATACGTGGTTAGCCGATGGGACCGCGCGGAAGCGTTCGGTCGAAGATCGTTCCGATGAGAAGAACTACGCTCAGCGCCCCCATGACCGCGGCAAGGTTATGCAGGCCGTGGTCGGTCGCATGCTGACCGTAGATGAAGCCAAGAAGACTGGTCGAAGTGATCGCGCCGATATAAGTCGCCGTACGTTGCAAACCAGATGCAGTACCGATCTCGGCTGCAGGCGCCTGGATGTAGACCGCTGCCTGGGTAGCGGTGGACGTTAGACCAGTCGGCAGGCCAAAGAACATGACGGCCGCGGCGATCATCCATACAGGCGTCTGGTGGTTGATCAGGAACAGAAACAAGCAACCAATCAGGGCTGCTGCGATGCCAACGATGAAGGGAGTACGGATGCTCCTGGTGCGCGCACCCGCGAGCGATGCCACTGCGGCAACGGCGGACATCGGCAGTGTGACGAGGCCTGCTTTGGAGCTGCTGAAACCAGCTCCGGCTTCAAGCCATTGAGCGAAACCGTAGAGTATGCAATAAACGATCAGCAGGATCGCGGCGATACGCAGATAGGTCACGGTCAGGGGGTGGTTGTGGACTAGCATCTGCACGTCGATGAATGGCTGTTTTCGGCGCAAGGAGTGAATGACCAGCACGACTCCAAAAACGGCGGCAACAGGCAAGACCAGCCACATGGGATGGTCGAGATTCATCAGGAACAGCATCAGGCTCAGCAGAAAGGCCGCAAACAGTGCGATGCCAATCAGATCGAGTTCTTCCATCAAGAGGACAATGCCGCCGGCAGGCTGCTCGTCTTTGGGAACCCACAGAAGAACGAGGAGGATGGTGAGCAGCGAGAGGGGAAGGTTCACCGTGAAGATCGAGTGCCACCCGAAGTATCCGGTCAGAACACCACCAAGCACAGGCCCGATGGCAGTCGTCGCGATCCCGGCAAACGACATAAAGCCCATGGCGACACGCGGCGGGTCCACACCAATACGATCCGCCTGCGTGCGGAAAATGCGCATCGCAGACGGATAGGCCCCCGAGGTTCCTATTCCGAGCAGAACACGGACGCCGATCAGCATGCCCAAAGACGGGGCGATTGCGCCGGCGATGCCAGCGAGCGCCACGACACAGAGTGAGAAAAGGTAAACCCGGCGCGGGCCAAACAGGTCCGCTAGGCGCCCCATCGTGGGCTGGGCAATGGCGCTGGTTAGATAGAGGCCCGCGATGAGCCATCCGGTCTGAGCGACGCTCGCGTGATAGTCCCTCGCGATCGCCACCAGCGCCGTTGAAATCATTGTCGAATTGATCGGATTTAGCGTCGATCCGAGCGCGAGCGGCATGACGAAACGAAAGCCGAAGTGTGCGTAATGCTTTGAAGAAGATCCCTTGGCGCGCTCGACGCCGGTAGTCAGATCGACGCCCACGAGGCCTCCAAACACCGGATCAACTCGACGATGAAAACGAGGGATGCATACCCCCTTCCGATTTCACTGAACACGTTAGGCAAGGGCGGCGATGACCTCATCAGTCTTCCTTACCCTCGCCAGACGTGGAAAGGTCTTCTCGAAGGCGAAACGGTGCTGATCAGCGTCCTGCGCAGAGCAGGCGTCTTCTACAACCACAAAGGCGAAGCCGAAGCCGGTGCCCTGGCGGGCGGTGGATTCGACGCCGACGTTACTGGAGATGCCGGTGAGGACAACTGTGTCGACGCCGCGGCTCTTGAGCTGCTGCTCGAGGTCTGTGCCGGCAAAGGCGCCCCAGTGGCGCTTCGTGATGAGGATGTCGTCGGGTTGGAAGCCCGCGGAAGCGGCGATCTCCGAGGCTACAGCGGGTATTGGCTTATCACCCATGTCGTGCGCCTGGTCGACTGGAAACTTTAGCAAATTATTCAGGTCGACGCGAACATAAACGACCGGTGCGCCGTTGGCGCGGAAGGCTTCGGCGAGTCTTTTTGAGTTTTCAACGATCTGAGCGGCGGGATGGGGTGCAGTATTCATGCCGACGATCGCATTCTGCAGGTCGATGACGACGAGAGCGGTTTTTTTTGAGTCGAGATTCAATGAGTTCAACGTAGCCTCAAGAAAGTCGAGGATACCCTCGACTTTCTTTTTTAACAATACGAGAATACCCTCGACTTTGTCAAATTCTGTAAGGGGAAGCCGCACGATGATTGCTATCGCCGAGCCAAGGAGATATCGGCGCTCAACTGCTGGTCAGCTCTCAATGTACGCACTCGTCGCGCGCTGCACATCTGCGACGGGAAGTTTAACGCTGAACTTGGCTCCATAGTCTGGATTGTTCTCAGCCCATAATTGCCCGTCGTGCCCTTCAATAATGGATCGGGAAACGGCCAGACCTATGCCCATCCCCTTTTCTTTAGTAGTTATGAAGGCGTCAAAAATATTCTCAGTGTCCTTCAGGCCTGGTCCACTGTCTATGACTTCAATCAGAACCTCCCCTTCGTTCACGAGTCTGGCTCTTATCACCAGGTGAGGCGGCCGGGCGTTGCTTTCCATCGCCTCGATACCGTTCGATATAAGGTTGATCAATACTTCCTGAATTTGAATTTGTTCGACGAAGATTGGCGGCAGATCACCCGCAATTTGCACATCAATGGGAATTTCGTCTCTCTTCCCGTCTTCATGAACAAATCGTATCGCTTCGCGGATGATCTGCGACGGCCACGCATGCTTCTTCCTGAGCGGTTGCTGTTTGAACAACGCCCGAATGTGCTGCATCCTTTTGTCGGCAACGCGCCCATCACGCAGCACTCGTTCGATAGAAGCCACCGCTTCAGAACACTTTGGTGGACTGTTTAATAGCCAGCGCCGAGCTGCCTGCGCGTTTGCGATTACAGCAGTAAGTGGTTGGTTTAATTCGTGGGCGATCGATGCGGACAACTCAGCTACGGTCGCGATGCGCGAAGCGCGAGCCAGTTTTACACAGGTTTCCCGTAAGTGATCCTCCGCGCGCTTTCGCTCGTCCACATCGACGCTGATCCCGAACCACCGTGCGATCTTCCCGTCTTCGTCTCTCAGGGGTTCGGCACGACTCAAATACCAACGATAAATCCCGTCCGCTCGCCGGAACCGATATTCAACGCCATAGGAGCGCCCACTCGCGAGCGCCTTCTGAAATTCACGGACGACATATCCCCGCTCTTCAGGGTGAATGGCCTCAACCCATCCCCAGCCCAGGATCTGATCCAGGGTCATTCCAACGTAGTCACGGGCCCTCTTATTGAAGAAGGTAGCCTTTCCATCAGGCGCGGTCGAATACAAGATCTTAGGAACCGTGTCCATCATCCTCTGCATCTGATGCTCAGATTGTTGGAGGGCAAGTTCTGCAGCCTTCTGAGCAGTCATTTCGAGCATGATTCCGTGAAACGCAATCGTCCTTCCGGTGTCATCGTGGCAAGCGGCAACGCTGGTGTGAAACCATCGGTATTGCCCGTCGGCGCACATCAATCGCTTGACAGTGTCATATCCAACGCTTTCCGTGAGCAATCGATTCCAATGACTTGAAGTTTCCTCAAAATCATCCGGGTGGATCAGATCGATCCAGCCCTTCTGCTGCAGATCCACAAGTGTTCTTCCGGTGTACTCGATCCCTTTTTGATTGACGTAGACGATCGACCCGTCTGGTGCGACCTTGAACAGAACCGCAGGGAGACTCCCGGCAAGAAGGTTCAGTTGCAGGTCACTCTCGCTGAGGATGGTTTTCTTCGGTTCGAGATCCAATGAGTTCAACCTAGCCTCCAGAATGCGAGGACACTCTCGGCTTTATGCGTGTAAAATACGAGGATGGCCTCTACTTTGTCAAATTCTGTCCGGGTGAAGCCGCAACAGGAGCGCGCAACACGGCGGCTTGCGAATTTTCTGGATGCTGCAGCAAAGCTTTTCGAAGAGATCGGCTATGAAGCCGCAACGATGACTGCTATCGCCGAGCGTAGCGGTTCCGGGATTGGCACGCTTTATCACTATTTCCCAGACAAGCAATCCATGGCCTTCGCTGTTTTGAACCAGTATGCGCAGGAGATCGAAGCGCATTGGAAGCCGTTGATGGAGCAGGCGGAGACGCTGTCTCACAATGAATTCGCAGAGATGTTCCTTCAATACGTCACCGAATTCATACGGGAATGCCCCGCCTATCTGAAGCTTCTGGCCGCGCCGATCCGGTTTTCTCGTGATCCCGCTACGCGCAGGGCTTTGCGCGTTGCTATCGCGAACGCCTTTAGAGCGAAGGACCCATCACTCACCAGCGAAAAGGCTGTGTTGGCCGCAAACATCACTCTTCAGATGGTCAAGGGCATGACAACGCTCTACGCGGAAGCAGATCCGAGGGAGAAGCCCCAGATCATCGCAGAATATAAGAAGGCCCTGACGCTGTACCTGGGAAGCGTTTTGTCTGAGGACAAGCGGTCTTCAAAAGAGAGGCAACGGTAAGGCCGTTTCATGCCCGCATCTTGAATCCAACTCGCAGTCGCGGTTTTATGGCCACTTGAAATTCCCAGCCACCTCTGCCCTGTGACGACGGCCTCGGTGATCAGGTTAAATCCGGCCATACGTGATCGGGTTAAAAGCGGCCATAGAGAGAGTGGGCCGAAGACGTGATTCTTTTACCTTGCCGAGGTGTAGCTTTGCAAGGCATCTGCTCCGGCCGGTCAAAATGAATAGCGATAAGAAATAGCCGAAGGCATAGGGACGCCAGGCTACGCGCAGGATGATGCGGCAAGGTTGAGGTCTTCAGGATGATGAAACGCATAGCTGTTCTTTTGCTGACCATTTCGACAGTCCTCTGTCTCGCATCTGGTCCTTTGCGTGCGCAGCAACCAGCGGCGAACTCTCAGCGAGTGCCCACGGAAAAGAACACACTGATTGTCTATCTGTCCCGAACCAACAACACCAAAGCCATTGCGGAAATCATTCATCAAAAGGTCGGCGGCACACTTGTCGCTCTCGAAATGGCAACGCCTTATCCCGCGGACTACAGGGAAACGGTGATTTGGAGCACTGGCACGGCGCAACACCGAATGACAGCTTCGCCTATATCGCGGTCACACCGACTGCAAAGGGCAAGACCATCTGGCTTGAGCCCGTCAGCGATAAGGACTACAAGAGCGTGAAATAGGGTTCTCTGAGCTAACCGGCCAGTGCCACCACTGTCTGCTTGCTTCCCCACATTTCGGCGGAGAGTCTGAGGTAAGGCAGTGCGGTCAACTCCACGACGTCGCTGATAGTCACTCTGCCCTGTTCGCGTGCGTGTTCGATGATGCGCAATAACAGCTCCGGCAAAAGCGCGTCGGAAGCTCAGGCGACAAGTTCAGACATCCGCTGAGGGGTATCAAACCCCTTTTTGAAATCATCGAGTTCCGCGATGAGGTTCAAGACTTCTGTTAGCTATCTGGATGGCGTTTGCACGGATCTTGACGCCCAGTAACACACCCAATTACACCCATTTACTGACACCCGTGAAAGCGCCCGATTACGCCCATTTCGGTATCGTAAGGAGGTTTGTTCTATATTCATTTTATTTGAATATTGTATAATCTGACCATGTTGAGGCCGCTCGATATCGTTGTCATGCTCAAGCTTTCGCTGGAGAACAGCGAACGGCCTCCGTACCTGTGCCTGGCGAATGAGCTCCATCTTTATCCGTCGGAGGTCTACGCCTCAGTAAAGCGAGCGCGGGCATCGCACTTGCTTCAAGGCCCAGAACTCGGAGACCGCCTGAATCGCTCCTCGCTGCTCGAATTCCTCATTCATGGAGTTCGGTATGCTTTTCCTGCCGAGACCGGCGCGCCGACGCGAGGTGTTCCGACGAGTTATGCCGCTCTTCCGCTTTCGAAAACCATTGCCGATGCCGGCGAGTTGCCGCCAGTCTGGCCGTACGCGGATGGGAAGGTTCGTGGATACAGCTTTGCGCCCCTCCACAAGAATGTCCCGCAGGCTGCACTCGCAGATGAGCGGCTCTATGAATTGCTGGCCTTGGTGGATGCTCTCCGTAACGGGCGGGCCAGAGAACGAAACCTGGCGAGTCAGGAGCTGACGCGAAGGTTGGAGATGCCCACCGATGCCACATCCTAATCTCGAACTGCTGGAGTTGGCGGCTGAGAGATTGCGCCAACTCCTTCCGGAGATCGTCTTTGTTGGCGGCTGCGCAACCGGTTTGCTGATCGACGATCCGGCCGCCGCGCCAGTGCGCGGAACCTACGACGTGGACATCATCGCGGAGATTGGTTCCTACGCCGAGTACACCGTGTTTTCCGAGCGGCTTCGCGGTTTGGGATTCAAAGAAGACAGCCGCGAAGGCGCGCCGCTGTGCCGCTGGACTCACGGCGCGTTGACCTTGGATGTCATGGCTTTGGACTCTCAAGTTCTCGGCTTTTCGAATCGCTGGTATCCGGATGCTCTGCGGACGGCGGGGAGCGCCAAGCTTCCAAGCGGACTGCTCATTCGATCCATCAATGCGCCTTACTTTCTCGGGACCAAGCTCGAAGCGTTCAACGGACGCGGCAAGCGAGATTACCTCGCGAGCCATGACTTGGAAGATTTCATTGCCGTCGTCGATGGCCGGTCATCGCTCATACCTGAAGTCGAGAAGACATCTCCGGCGTTGAAGATTTATATCGCCGATGCTGTCCGAACGCTTCTTGCGGAATCGCGCTTCCTCGACGCTTTGCCAGGATATCTTCTACCGGACGACGCGAGTCAAGCCAGGATCGGACAACTCCTAGCGAAGCTCCGCAGACTCGAGACGATCCGCTGACTTGGGCGGCGGCGCCTAAGCCACGATCCGTTCAGGATGGTCGGTACGCGCATACTTCCGAAGCTCGGAAACGGGGACGAGAACCCGGCCGCCAATGCGCCGTGTTGGCAGACGCCGCGTCGCGATCAGGTAGTCCAGAGCTCTCTGGCTAATGGAGAGCATCTGTGCTGCCTCTTCTCGGCTCGCCAGGATTTTGCTTTCCACCGCCACAGTGATTCTCGCTGGCGGTTTCTTGTTCTCGCCGTCTGCTGATCTCATATCCGATGCTCCTGATAGTCAGCCCGTCTTCAGTTCGTTACACCGCGATAGGCTGGAGAATTTGCTTGCACCTGCGATCAGTTACAGCTTTGACCAGTTTTGAATTCGTGTCCAAGACCTTTTACTAACAGTGCTATTCCTAGAAGGCATCACAGAGGCATTAGCGGTCATTCGGCGGCATCTTTACGCCTTTAAAGACACGGCCGAATCTAAGCAGACGCAGTTGAGATCAAGAAACAATTCGCACCTGAGATTCGTTGATCTGTGCACGCAACGCCATGCTCTGCCAGCACGCGCACGGACGGAGTGGTGTCGCCGACCATGATGTTGAGCGGAAGCGGCGACGCTTCCGCCAGACGCGCGATCAGAACGATATCCGCCAAGCCGGGCGCGAAGAGTCCATCGGCTCCAGCCTTCGCATACGCTTGTGCTCGATCGATCGCATCAGCGACCATAAGATCGTCATGCTGCTCAGGCGGTCGCTGAAGAAAGATATCAGTCCGGGCGTTGATGAAAAAGCGGATGTTGGCTGCATCGGCGGCCTGGCGGGCGCGCCTGACGCGATTGGCATAATCGACTCTCTCGCGGAGCTTTCCATTCGCCGGAAAGCTATCCTCTAGGTTGCAGCCTACCGCCCCCGCCTCGATCGCCAGAGCGATGGTCTCACCGACCATCTCCGGCGTGTCACCATAGCCGCTCTCGAGATCGACCGTCACCGGCAATTGTGTCGCGCCGACGATCCGGCGCAGATTATCGATAGCCAGGGCCAGAGGGATGCGCTCGCCATCGGCGAATCCGTTTGCATTGGCGACCGACCAACTACCGGTCGCGATTGCCTTGGCACCCCCCAAAGCGACAGCCTTCGCGCCGCCTGCGTCCCAGATGTTAAAGAGGACGACCGGCGTTCCTGGAATATGCAATGCCCGGAATTGCTCGGCCTTGTGCGCTTGGTCGGTCATTTTTCTTCTCCTAATGAATCGAATACGAGCACCAGTTGAGCCGCCTTACCGGCTTTGTGTGCTTCCCGATAGGAATCGTTGTTAGAGAGCTCATGGCATGGCCGCCTGCAAAAGTTTGACTGCACCCCATTGGAGCACCGAGGGCGTGAATCGTTACAGATGCGGCAGCAGATTTCATCAGCTCTCAGGCGGACGGTTCTCCTGGTGAACCGCCCCCACTCCGCGTCGAGATCCCACCCATCCCGCAACCTTCGAATGGAGTCCTCGGACACGCTGTCACTTTATCCCCGCCGCGGTTCCTATAGGCTAAGCAGGCCGTTCAGCAGTGGAACGAACGGCTTGGGGTGGGAATTCCTCCGTGCCTAGTCTCCGGAATTCCGAGTCAGCAACGGCCGCACCGGAAGAGGGTGGGGTGCGGCCTAACCAAGAAAGGTGCCCTCATGAAGTTAAGCACCGTTGCTCGGCAGCGATGCCGTGCAGCATGCCCGCCTCGCCGACGAAAAACGGGAATCCGACGCCGAGGCATGGCACAACATTAGCGTCTCAACCGAAGCGGAAGATGTAAAAGGGTTACCCGATTTAAAATTCTGAAATTGGTGCTAGCGCGCCTGTGGAGATCTGCACGCTAGCACTCTATAGATGTCACGCAATTCCCTTATGCCGGGCAACTCTCATCTAACTGTCACGGTCCGCTTGGCCCTCCATAGGGCTCTATAATCCGCGCATGGCATCCTTGCGGCATGGCTTCGAAGAGCCTGGAGATGTAGAGGACATTCACCTTGTCGTCGACACCCATCCCTACGTTGACATGGGCCGCTGGCCCAAACGGCTCGCAGAGTTTCACATTCAGCGCTGGCTGGACGGCGCCTATCTGCAAAGCAGGCTAGGATGGGAGGTTGCGATTCATCCAGACGACATGCCACGCATTCTGGAATCCCGAAAAGGTCGAGAGCTGTCACAATGAGTATTTTGGGGTCGTGCAGCCGTAGCAACGAGGATGCCCTCCATGACAGAGCTTTCTGCGTACGTACTGGAGCCGATCCGGAAAGGCCCGGACATTACCCTTTATCGCGGCCGGCAGCTCGGCAACCTGTCGCGTGTCCTAGCAGTGGCACTTGCTGCGGAACCCCCTTCGCCTCTGGGTCTCCGCCGGCTTGAGCACGAATACTCGCTCGCAGCCGAACTTGATTCCGCATGGGCAGCCAAGCCCCTGGCGCTCACTCGTCATGAAGGGCGGACGATCCTCATACTCACGGACCCTGGCGGTGAGCCCCTTGATCTGGTTCTTCAGCGGGGCCAACTCCTCGATCTGACTTGCGTTCTCCGTATCGCCATTGGCTTGGCGACAGCACTCGGCCGGGTCCACCGGCGTGGCCTTATACATAAGGACCTCAAGCCTGGGAACGTACTCGTCGACGACGCCGGCAAGGTATGGCTCACCGGCTTTGCCATAGCCTCCCGACTGCCACACGAGCGCCAGGCGCCTGCGCCGCCGGAGATCATTGCCGGCACCTTAGCTTACATGGCACCCGAACAGACCGGACGCATGAATCGCTCGATTGATACCCGCGCTGATCTCTACTCGTTAGGCGTCACCTTGTACCAGATGCTTACGGGCGCGCTGCCATTCACCGCTGCTGACCCACTGGAGTGGATTCATTGCCACATTGCTCGGCGGCCGGCGCCGCCAGGTGATCTCGTCGCGCTCCCCGAGCCCGTGTCTTCTCTGACCATGAAGCTCCTCGCCAAGAATGCCGAAGAGCGTTATCAAACCGCCGAAGGCTTGGAGGCCGATCTTCGGCATTGCCTGACGGAATGGGATTCGCTGCATCGGATCGATCCGTTTCCGCTGGGCGCACACGATTCGTCAGACCGGCTGCTCATACCGGAAAAACTCTATGGACGGGAGCCCGAGATCGAAACCCTGCAGACAGCCTTCGACCGCGTCGTAGCCAGCGGCACGCCGGAGCTGGTGCTTGTTTCTGGATATTCTGGTATCGGTAAGTCCTCCGTCGTCAATGAGCTCCACAAAGTGCTTGTTCCGTCCCGCGGCCTTTTTGCATCAGGCAAGTTCGACCAGTACAAGCGTGACATCCCTTATGCCACTCTGGTACAAGCCTTTCAGAGCCTGATCGGTCCGCTCCTGAGTAAGAGCGAAGGAGAGCTGCGCAACTGGCGCGACGCCCTTCGTGAGGCGTTAGGTCCGAACGGACTGCTCATTGTGGATCTAGTCCCCGAATTGAAGCTCATCGTAGGAGAACAGGCACCAGTCCCTGAACTTCCGCCACAGGACGCGCAAGGCCGCTTCCAGCTGGTGTTCCGTCGATTTATAAGCGTATTCGCGCGGCCGGAACATCCGCTCGCCCTGTTCCTCGACGATTTGCAATGGCTCGACACAGCAACGCTCGATTTGCTAGAGGATCTGTTGACCCGTCCGGATGTGCAGCACTTGATGTTGATCGGCGCCTACCGGGACAACGAAGTCAATTCTTCCCATCCGCTGACGCGCAAGCTGGATGCAATGCGCAAGGCCGGCGCGCCCGTGCAAGAGATCGTTCTTGCTCCACTAACACGTGCAGACGTGGCCGTTTTAATCACGGATTCCTTTCACCCCGAACCCGAGCGTGCCGCCGCGCTGGCAGAGTTGATCCACGAAAAGACGGCTGGCAATC
>Ga0210408_10004606_pt1 | contig 12263 bp, 9 predicted proteins | sample IncBWH4MmetaG_FD_155471 | JGI IMG/M metagenome (GOLD analysis project Ga0210408, IMG submission 155471) | Forest soil microbial communities from Barre Woods Harvard Forest LTER site, Petersham, Massachusetts, United States - Inc-BW-H-4-M | ecosystem: Environmental > Terrestrial > Soil >... | reverse complement strand
CCTTAGCCAGCGCCTGAGGCACCCAGTTCCTGGCCAAGGGGCCCGCCAGCGGGCGATCGCGAGGGCCGCGGAGGCGGCGGCCAGACGGCCTTGAGGACCGCCAGCGGCAGCAGGGCGCGGAGTTCGAGGTAGCTGACCTGGGCTGATTGGGGTGCTCACATTCGGCTCATTACGGCGTTGCGGCGGGTTTGCCACTGATTGCCACTGGTTCGGTGGCATCATTAGTGCCAGGGTGCACAAACACTCGATGATTTGCAATAGTGCAAGAGAACTCGCGCGGAACGGAGTGGGCGAGCCATGGCCCGACGTGGTGATCCAGGACAGAACCCGACCCTGCGCGGACGCCGCCTGGCCATGGAGCTGCAGCGGCGGCGCGAGGCCACCGGGATGAGCAGGGAAGAGGTGGCGCGGCAGCTGGAGTGGTCGACGTCGACTCTGTTCCGCATCGAGACCGGACGGAGCCGCCCCCAGCCCGGGAACGTTCGGACCCTTCTCGAGCTGTACGGCGTGACCGGGGCCGAACGGGACGGGCTGATCCAGCTGACCCGGGAGGCCCGCCAGCCCGGGTGGTGGCACTCGTTCCGCGACGTGCTGCCGAACCCGTACGAGGTCTACATCGGCCTGGAAGCCGGCGCCGCCTCGATCCGCAACTTCGAGCCCATCGTCGTACCGGGTCTACTCCAGACCGAGGATTACGCCCGTGCGACATTTAGGAACGGTCCCCGAGAGCTCGACGTAGATGAAGTCCAGCGCCGCGTCGAAGTTCGCCTAGCCAGGCAGGAGATCCTGGCTCGCGATGACCGGCCGCGGCTGTGGGCCGTGATCGATGAGGCGGTCATCCATCGCGCCGTTGGCGGCGTCAGCGTGATGCGCAGGCAGTTGCGGCATCTAGCTGAGTCCGCTCAGCAGGGAAGGACCACCATCCAGGTCGTGCCCTACCGTGCAGGCGCACACGCCGGCACCACGGGTCCATTCGTCATCCTGGACTTCCCTGAGCCCACCGACCCCGCTGTGGTGTACGTCGAGACTCTCGCCGGGGACATCTATCTCGAGGAGCGTTCGGACGTGAACCGCTATACCCTTGCATTTGATCGGTTGCTGGCCGCCGCGCTGCACCCCGACGACTCGATGCAGTTGATCGAACGGCTGGCCAGCACCTTGAGGTAGGGCCAGCATGTAGAGGAGGTGCGCGGGATGACTGGGATCGACCTGTCCCGCGCCGAGTGGCGGAAGAGCAGCTACAGCAGCCAGGACGGCAACTGCGTGGAAGTGGCCGGCATCCTGCCCGGGCTAGTGGCGGTGCGCGACTCCAAGGAGCCCGACGGGGCGAGGCTGGGGGTCTCGCGGGAAACTTGGCGAGTGTTTCTCCAGGCCCTCCGCGCCTAGCCAACCCGGTGGCGGTACCACCGCGCCAGACGATCAAGCCCGAACGGTCCTGGTACATCCCTCCCGTAAGACCACTGTGAACTGCGGATGTTCCAACTAAGTGCCGATCTTGCGTTAGCGGCGCGCAGAGGCGTGATGTGTGATCGGGTAGCGGAACGGTCTGCCGTAAAGCTCCCGGCCTAGGCTCGTCCTTCTCCGGCCCGACGCTGGCCGAAATCCGCCGCCCTCGCTCTGCGTGAACGCCGCCCAGCCGCCAAGCTGACTGTCACTTCTCGACGTCCGCAGATTTCGGAGGCCAACAAGCTCAAGTCCCAGCGCTGATCCAGCGGGGATGATCGAGGGGCACACAGCCTGGGGCGCCATGGCCGCGGCCACGACCTGTGGGAATGATCTCTCATCGGTCGGCGAAGGATTGCCAACGGTTGCGTTTGGCAACGCGTTGCCAAACGCAACGACTTGTGAGTTACCTTGCTTAGGTGCCATCACCGGTAGCGTTCGATCAGCTGTCCACAAGCGATCTTCTCATCGAGCAGGTCTATCTCGGTGATACCGCTGGGCACGTTGGCGACGATCCTCTGGCTGCCCTCCTCCCGGTAGGTAATCAGGGAGGCTTCCGGTACGCGGGCTCGCCCTCGCAGGGAACCGTCCGGCTCGTGGTCCTCTACACCTCTGGGGTGAATGAGGACTGGCCAGATGTGCTTGATCCAACGACCGGGACCTTTACGTACTTTGGGGACAATCGAGCTCCAGGACACGAGCTTCATGACACGCCCCGGCGTGGCAACCAGATCCTGCGCTCCGCCTTCGCCTCAGCAGCGGGCGGTTCCTCGAGCAGAGCGGGAGTCCCGCCATTTCTTCTTTTCGAACGGGCCGCAGCGAAAGGGCGCGCTGTTCAGTTCCGCGGACTGATGGTACCGGGCTCGCAGCTCGTACCGCGGGACGAGCAACTCGTCGCCCTCTGGCGCAACCGAGGTGGCCAGCGCTTCCAGAACTACCGGGCGACGTTTACAGTCCTCGACGCCAATCCGCTAAAGCGGACCTGGCTTGACTCGGTCCTGCTCGGCGCCCCGCTGGCTAATGCGCCAGCAGCCTGGTCGGCATGGGTTTCTGGCGGTGCCTTTAGAGCGTTGCAAGCGCCGCCGACCACACAGCATCGAAACCGTGCACAGCAGCTACCTGCCGCATCCAGGGATATTGTCCTGCTTGAGATGCTCGTGGAGCATTTCAAGGACCGACCCATCGATTTCGAGCGCTGCGCCGTCGAGCTGTTCCGCCTTGCGGCGCCAGGGGTTCAGAACGTCGATGTGACCCGCCCAAGCCGCGACGGTGGCCGTGACGCCATCGGGCAGTACGCCATTGGGCCAGCAGCGGACCCGATCCGCCTCGACTTCGCCCTCGAAGCCAAGTGCTACAAGCCCGGCAACTCTGTCGGCGTCAAAGAGCTTGCGCGCCTAATTAGCCGGATCAAGCACCGCGAGTTCGGGGTGCTCGTCACCACCTCCTACGTTAACGAACAGGCATACAAAGAGGTACGCGACGACGGGCACCACATCATCATCATCGCGGGCTCAGATCTCGTGGCCACCCTTAAGACGGCCGCCATCGGCACCGCCGCCACCCTGAAAGCCTGGCTCGACCAGAGCTTTCCAGCGCCCGACAAGGCATGACCGGGACGTTGGCCGATTTCATCCGAATGTTAGGCGCCTTCGAACACGGTTGGCGATACCAGGGCTGTCAGACGAGTAGAGGCGATCGTTTGAGCAAGGTCGCGCATGTGGCTAATTAGCACATCAGGGTCCTGATCAAGATCAACGGCAAGGGAGAAGATCTCGATGCCGGAACGGCGCACGACGTGACGCACGGGCTTTTCGTTGCCTTGGGCGTAGACTAGGTGGCCGCTGCGCAGACCGAGGACGGTGCAGTAGGCCAGCAGCTGGTACAGGTCGGCGTTCGGGTATCCGGCTGGCTTTTCGGCTTTGTACTTGGCGTCGATGACGGCGACGGCTGACCCGCGTATCTTCCACACTCCATACGAACTCGCGCTGGATCGCAGGCAACACGAACTCGTGCTTATAAATACTGTCGAGCATCGAGGCAATAGAACGCTCCGGCATGAATCCCATCTGACGATTCTGGCACGCCCACAGCTCTGTTCGGACACTAACCGCGGACACCTACCTCGCTGATTCGCAGGAAGCAGTCGAGGCGATCGTGCCGTCACGCTAAGCAGCACGTCAAAGTACGGCAGCTGACTGCTTTCGGCCGGATCGGCATCACCTGGGTTAAGGTCTGGGATCGGGTCCGGGTGAAAATTCAGCTTCCATGCGAAGACGCTTCCGCTCCATCTCGATAATCCGACGCTCGGCTTCTACCTGGCTTCCGACCTCGTCGGCGGCCGTCAGATCGGAAACGTCGACGGCGTCGGGGCTGTGGTCCTTGAGCTCGCTGCGGCGGACGTACTCGTCGAAGAGGACCGCCTTAGTGGTGAGGATCTCAAGCATGCGCTGGTCCACAGTGTTCTCGGCGAGGAGGCGGTGCACGTCGACCGAGCGGACCTGGCCCATGCGGTGGCAGCGGGCGATGGCCTGGTCCTCGATCGTGGGCTTCCACTGGGGCTCGGTGAGGATCACGACGGACGCGGACTGGATGTTAAGGCCTACTCCCCCGGCCTGGATCTGGCTCACCAGGACCGCTGGCCCTCGGTGATCTGAGAACAGGTCGATCATGCTTTGCCGATGGATCGGCTGGGTGCTGCCGGTCAGGGGGCCGAACACGGCGCCGCCGAACATCGGGCCGCCGAGCACGGCGGCGATGGTGTCCAGGATCTCGCGGAAGTACGAGAAGACCACGACCTTGCGTCCGTTGGCGGCCGCTTCCTCGACGATCTCCACCAGTCGGCCGAGTTTGGCCGAGTCGGCGGGGCGGCCGGGGGCGTAGGCGGCCCGCCGCATGGCCATGAAGTTTCCCGCGGCCACGGCGTGCCGGTAGGCGTCTAGGTCGCGGGTCTTCAGCTCGACCCAGTCTTCGATGTCGACGCGGGGCGGCAGCTCCGCCAGGACATCAGACTGGTTCCTGCGGAGGTAGACGGGCGCGACCGAGGTCCGAAAATGGCTGGCGCCGATCAGGCCATCCACGGTGCTGACGCGCAGCATCAGGTCGGTGCGCAGGTGGCTGACCAGGACCTGAAACTCCTCGACCCGATTCTCCATCGGCGTGCCGGTGAGGAACAGGACGCGGTTCGTCGTGCTCGCCCACTGTCTGACGGCCTTGGTGCGCTCGGCGGACATGTTCTTGGTGTAGTGGGCCTCGTCGACCACCAGCATGCCGAGATCGACCCCCGGCGGCCTGGACAACGACTTCAGTGAATCGTAGGTGGTCACGGCGACACCGCCGGTGCGTGTCCACGCCCGGAGATTCTGCTGGCGGTCCGGGCCGTGCAGGCGGTGGGATGACAGCTCGCTGTGACGGCTGATCTCGTGCGTCCAGTTGACCAGGACGCTGGCCGGGCAGACGACGAGGAAGTGCCGGTGGCCCTCGACGTGGAGATGGCACATGGCGGCTAGGGCCTCCACGCTCTTGCCCAGGCCCATCTCATCGCCGAGCATCGCCCGCTCCTGGCACAGCGCGAACTTCGCGCCGAACGCCTGGTAGCCGCGCAGGGACGCGCGCATGAGCGAGAGGTCGAGCGGGTACCGGTTGACCCGCCGCGCTATGTCGGCCGGGATGAACCCCTGGCCGGCCTCGACGTCGGGCGCGAGCTCGCCGACCTCGATGAGCAGCCCGTTGTAGAAGACGGCGCGTTCCTCGTAGTCCCGCCACAGGCCGGCCGGGTCGGGCGTCTTGGCGGCCAGGGTCACGAGAATCGCCTGGAGCCGGGTGTCCAGGCCCGCCTGATGCGCGGATCTCATCAGGGCTTCGAGCTGGGTCAGGGCGGTCTGGGCCTCCTCGCGCTTGCGACGGCCGGAAAAGAACATCTTCAGGCGGCTGGCGGCCCGGCTTGCCTCGGTCAGGACACTGTCGAGCTCGGTGGCCAGGTGGCTGAGTTTCTCGTTGTCCGGCGAGACCGCCTGGCGGGCTACCCCGTACGCGTAAAGCTCGGCCAGTAGCCTGGCCTGCACCGGCGAGCGGGCATCGGGGTCGAGGCGCAGCCGGACGCTGTTCGTCATCGCGCCGTAGAGCTGCCGGGCCGCGGCGATGATCTGCGTGGCGGTCTGGGGCCCGACCCCAGGTATCTGTTGGAGCCCGGGCACCCCGGCGGCGGCCGCCTGGCCGACGGTACGGTATCCGGCGGCCTCGATGGCCCCCAGCCGGAGCCTGCCCTGGGTGGTGTCCTTGAGGCGCGCCAGAGGAAGCTCGTCCAGCTGCTGGCGTACGACATCATCCCGGGCTATCTCGTAGGCGGCCCGGGCCGTGCGGAGCCGGTCCGCAGGCGCGGCGACCGCCGCGGAAATACCGGTCCTGAGGTTCCTGGCCTGGCCGACCAGCGCGCGGGGAGCCGGACCATCCTGGTCTTCGGGCGAGGGCTCAACCTCGATGAGCTTTTCCGCGGTCACGCTGGCACCTCACCCCGGTCGAAGTACGGCCGCCACTGCAGGTTGACGCTTACCGCATCGAACGGGAGGTCACCGATTTCCCGGAACGCTCCGCGGATGTACCGAACGTCGGGAAGTCCAGCCGCCGCGACCTCCACCAGAACCAGGATGTGCTGCGAGGGCATGTTACGCCCGACGCCAACCTCGCTCCGGGTGACGGTGAACGTCTCCGCGCCGCGCCTGCGGCCCTTGACCTCGAGGAACAACAGGGTCCCGTCGGCCGTTCGGCTCTCGATGTCGTAGCCCTTGTTGTTGGGCGGCATCTCGACCGGATCATGTCCCAGGGCGCGTTCGATGGCCATCACGGCGTCGAGGGCGGCCCGTTCGACCGCGGAGCGGTCCCGCGCCGACGCGGCGACGTCGCTAGCCGCCGCGCCTTGCCGGGAGGCCAGCAGTCCGGCGGGGACGACCAGCGCGCCGGCCGTAACGACCGGCGGAAGCGACGACAGCTGCTGTTCCGCGTTGAGGTCTTCGAGGCGCTGCTTGAGGCGGCCCTGAAGCTCCTCGGTCCGCTGGCGCGCATTCGCCGAGTTCATCCCGCTGCGTGGAAGCTTCCCGGCCAGCTCGCGTTCCCTGAGCTGGCTGGCGCGATGATCCCAGTAACGGATTTCCGACTCCAGCCTGGCCTTGACGGCTGCGGTCGTCCGCTCGACGCGGTCAACGATCCGGCGCCGTACCTCCTCCAGGTGCTCACGGGCGAGCCCGATCCCGTGGCCGACAGCGGCACCCTCGAGGTCGGCGCGGACCCATCCGCCGTCGATCACCGGCGTGACGAGTCTGATCTCATCGGCTGTGGCGGGACGGAGATCCAGGTAGGGCGCCCATCCGGCGGCGTGAGCAGATCCCTCGGGGTCGACGCTGACGAACTCGAAGCGCTTGGAGACGACCCGGCGGTTACCGGCCTCGTCGGCCCGGCCGTCGACGACCGAATGCTGCAGGTAGACCAGCACATGCGGGACCGTGCCCGGGTCGTTCGCGTCGACCAGCACCGCCCCTTGCCTGAGCAGGCTGTCGTATCGCTCGACGATGAGGTCGATCGTGGCGTCGAGCAGCGGATGGCCGGGGGTCACGTATTCGGCTACCGGGCCGGGCCCGGCCGCGATGAGATCCTTCTGGAAGGTCATCCGCTCGTACCGGCGCAGCAGCGGAGCTCCGGTACCGATCTGCCGGTCCCGGCGGCGCAGTTCGGCCGGGACGTTGCTGATCTCGAACCGGCCCGGCTCGCGTTCCCTGATGGCTCCGCCGAGATGCGCGAAAGCCGTCATAAAGAAGGAACGGATGAAGTGCGGCTGGAGCTTCCTGGCCTCGGCACGCTCCATCTCCTCCCGGATCCGCTCGACGTCGCCCGCCGTCATGACGTCGCTGACCAGCGCACGCTCGTGGACTACTCGGCGCAACGCGTCGCCCACGGTGGCGTCCACGACGATCGAGAGGCTCTGCTTCACCTCGGGTCGTTCGCCGTACCTAACCGCTTCGATCAGCAGGTCGCGCAGGCTCCTGCTGTGAAATGCCTCGCCGAGGACGTCGAAGACCTGATCGCCGAGCGCCTTGCGCTGTTCGTCCAGCTTCTCGAACAGCCGCTGGAAGACCTGGCCCTCGCGGGTGTCCTCGGCCACCAGATTCCACAGGTGACAGACCTCGGTCTGTCCGATGCGGTGCACCCGGCCGAAGCGCTGCTCGATGCGGTTCGGGTTCCACGGCAGGTCGTAGTTGACCATGAGATGAGCACGCTGAAGGTTGATGCCCTCACCAGCGGCGTCGGTCGCGACGAGGATCAGGACCTCCTTGTCGTGGATGAAGGCTTCCTGGATCTTCCGGCGCTGGTCGCGAGGCATGCCGCCGTGGATCGAGACGACCGCATGCTCCCGGCCCAGCAGCGCGCGAAGCTTGCGGACGAGGTAGTTCAGGGTGTCACGGTGCTCGCTGAACACAATCAGCTTCCGCTGGTTGCCGTCGCTGTCGTGCATCTCGGGCGTGTGCCGGAGGATCCGCGACAGCTCCTCCCACTTCTTATCGGTACCCGAGTCACGCAGCTGGCGGGCAAGCTCTTCAAGATCGGTCAGGGTTGCGATCTCCTGCATCAGATCGGCGATCGTCCGGGCCGCCGACGCCTCGTCGACCAGCTCCTCCTCGAGCTCTTCGAGCTCTCCCTCGGGAAGGTCGTCGAGGTCGAAGTCATCGTCCAGGCCACGGATGCCATTCCGGACCATCAACGCAGCCAGCTCTGCGCCCCGCCGGCGAGTCCGTTCCTCGCCGAGCCGCTTCTCCAGGCGCTTGCGCCGACGCGACAGGGACTGGTAGATCGCTTCGGGCGAGGAAGCGAGACGGCGCTGCAGACCGGTCAGCGCGAATCCTACGATGGCGCCCCGGCTGCCCTCCCCTTCCGCCTTGAGCCTGTCGGCGCGATTCATCTCCTCGACGACATAGTCCGTCACCCGCTTGTACAGCAAGGTCTCGTCGTCGGACAGCGGATACACCGCCGTGTAGGCGCGTCGTTCCGGGAACAGCGGGGTGCCGTCGAACTTGAGCAGCTTCTCCTTCACCAGCCGGCGCATGAGATCGGAGGTGTCGATCGCATGCGAGGCATCACGCGGCTTTCCCTCGAAACGGTCGCCGTCAAGCAGCGCGAGAAACAGCTGGAAATCTTCCTCGATGCCGGCGTGCGGGGTGGCGGTCATGAGAAGGAAATGACGCGCCAGGGAACCGGCCAGCCGGCCGAGCTTGTAGCGTTTCGTTTCCTTGGTCTCGCCCCCAATGTAGTGCGCCGCCATCTTGTGCGCTTCATCGACGATGACGAGATCCCAGTCGGTGACGGCCAGCTTGGCCTGAAGCTCTTCATTACGCGATAGATGATCAAGGCGCGCGATCAGCAATGACCGTTCGGCGAACGGGTTCCCGCTGCGTGCGGCCTCGATCATGTCCTTGGTCAGGATTTCAAAGGAGAGCGCGAACTTCTGCCACAGTTCGTCCTGCCACTGCTCGATCAGGCTGCCCGGGGCGATGATGAGGCAGCGCTCGACGTCGCCCCGGATCATCAGCTCCTTGCAGAACAACCCGGCCATGATCGTCTTACCGGCACCCGGGTCGTCGGCCAGGAGAAACCGGAGTGGCTGACGTGGCAGCATCTTTTCGTAGACAGCTTCGATCTGATGCGGAAGCGGGTCAAGATTCGACGTCTGGACGGCAAGAAACGGGTCGAACAGGTAGGCAAACGATATCCGTTTCGCCTCGGACACGAGCCGGAAGAGATTTCCGTCGGCGTCCATCGACCATGCCTGCCCGGCCGTCCGGACTACGAGTCTCGCTTCGTCTTCGCGATAGAGCAGCTCCTGGTCGGCCTTACCAGTCAGCTCGTCTGTATAGGTAAGGGTTAGCGCGCTAGAGCCGTACCAGGTGATATCGACAACTTTGACGACGCGATCTCCGAGAACACCCCGGACAAGGGCACCCTTGGTCAGATCCTCAAGTCGTGCCATAGACAGCTACCACCCCATGACATGTACCGCCGGTCGGCACATGACCGTTTCCGGCCCCTCAGTGCCGAGCCAAGCCTAGTTGCGGATGCACCACTGGTTCAGCCGCAAACCGGGTCTCAATTCGGCAAAATGCCTTTGAAGACTTGACGGTGGTGCCAGGAGATATGGATGACGTCTACTGTCGGCTGCTGTGGCCCGGGAACAAGCAGAGGTTTACCAGCAAGCGCGTCGACGGCCATGCCTGCCTCGTTCCTGGCGACGTACAGGCTGCCAATCCTACGGGCGGGCAGGCGAAGACCCGGCTGGCACCGTGGTTGCCCAGTGCCGCCGGGTCTCGCGTGGGATAAGAATCAGCAGATCAGCAGGACCCGCTGGGGACTACCTGACAATGCCAGCCGGAGCTGCCGATCGGCTGGAAGTAGAAGCGCTGGCCGACATTCGGGCCGTCCGCGACGATCACCGCAGAACTCCCGACCTGGGCGATCGACGGGTACTGGGTTAGGGCGCCGGGCCCGGACACCAGCTGGTGGTTCCAGCCCGAGCCGCCGATCGGCTGCCAGTAGAAGTCCAGCCCGTCCGTGCCCACCGCGGCGATGACCGTGGAGTTCCCGGACTTGGCGATGGACGGATTGAAAAAGGTCGTGCCGGGCGGCGCCATCTGCTGGCTGCTCCAGCCCGCGCTGCAGATGGGCTGGAAGTAGAACCACAGGCTGTGGTCCGCGGCTTCGGTGGCAATGACCGACGAATTGCCGGCCTGGGTGATCGAGCCCGCGTACCCCACGCCGCCGCTGGCTACGGCCAGTGCGGCCAGCGACGGGCCACGGCAGAGAGCGCCGGCCTGGTGTTCGCCGAGAAGAAAGGGTGGCTCGGCTACGTCTCAGTTCACATCGGACTGCGCGCCTGGACCAGGCTTTCCTAGACCGCGACCGGGAGACGGCCGAATTCCTGTTCCGGATCACGATGGATACCTCTGGAATGGAGGAAGCCCTCCGGCTTCTGCAGGACGTGGCCGTAGAGGGTAAGGGCTGGATCGGGGAGCAAATACGCAGGCGAAACCGCAGGCTCCTGGACTTCAAGAAGAGGACGGAAACGGCTAGCCGGCAGCTCGGGGGACGGCACAGCTACCAGCCGGCAACGCAGCTTGCCTCGGCCACGCTACGCGAGGACGTGGTACGGGTCCCGGTCCACGGGGGGATCTGGTCGTCGAGCGGGTCAAGGCCGGGACGGCACCGGTCCTGGCCGTGCACGGCTTCACCAGCCAGCGGCGGCAGTGGAACTGGCTGCGCGACGCCAGGCCGGATCTCAGCCTGATCATGCCGGACTTGCGCGGCCGCGGCGACAGCAGAGATCTCGGCGGACCCTCGTCGGTGGCCCAGCACGTCGAGGACCTGGTGGCCATCCTCGACTTCCTAGGGGAGCACGAGGCATACGTGTGCGGGGCGTCGATGGGTGCCGTCGTGGGGGCTGAACTGGCCGCCGCCTATCCGGATCGGGTACTCGGCCTGATCTTGATCGACGGAGGCTTCCGGACGGCAGGGGGAACGCGGCTGACCCCGGAGGCCGCGCCCAGCATCGTGCGCGAGCGGAAACATAACAGGGACCGGATGTGGGTGTCTTCGTACGAGTACGCGCGCTTCTTCGCTGAGCGGACCTCGCCCCTGCTGGACCCCTCCGACCTGCTCCTGATCGACTGCCTTGACCATGACCTCGATGACCAGTTCATCCGGCGGCTCAACTGCGACAGGCTGTCCGAGGACACGACGAGCGTGCTGCAGGCGGACACGGCTAGCGGCCGGTCCGACCAGCCGACGTGGCAGCGGGTAGACGTGCCGACATGGCTACTGACAGCGGAATGGAGTACCGGCCCGGACAGCCCGCCAACGTATCCGCCCGACACCATCCGGGAAATCCGGCAGAGGCTAGCAGCGCCGCTCAACGTGCGGCAGATCCCCGCTGCCGATCACGCCACCGTCATCATGAGCCAGCCCGGCGCACAGGCTGCGGCGCGGATGATCGCGGAGGCTATGTCGGAACGGGAAGGCACGTAACGACAGTCCGGCTGGCCGCATGTGGCTGGCCGACCCAAGCCGGTCAGCCCGGGCTCATTAGGCGCCGGTGATGCTCCGGGAAGCGACGCCGCCGAGTTCTTCGGTGAGTTGCTGCTCGAACTCCAGGCTCATGTCGGTCGCTCCGCTCAGCGCGTGGGACACCTCGTGCAGGACGGTCCCGGCGAAGGCCGACAGGGACTGGAGCTGACTGCGCTTGACGACGATCCGCCCCTCCCCTTGCTCCCAGATGCCGACGGCTTCGGTGTAGCGGCCTTCCATCAAGCGCATGGTCTCGGAGACGCGCACGTCCCTGACGTTCCGAGGGCGGCCGCCGCGGGCCGCGAAGATCCGCGGGAGCGCGTCCCAGACCGCGCGTTCGGCGGCGCTGAAATCGGCCGGGTCGACGAAGGTGAAGCGGAAGCTGTCCTGCCACTCGTCGCGGTAGCGGTCCAGGTCGCGTATTGGATTACCGGCCGCGTCGCGCAGGCTGGGGAGCTTGCGGCGGATCGTCTCGGGCACGACGATGATCTCGTACCCGTCGTTCCGGGCCCGCTGCACGAAGTCGGCCGCGTAGGAGAGCTCGAACGCGGTGAGGAAGATGACCTGGCGGCGGGCGTTGAGCTGCTTGCAGGCGTGCAGGCCGACGTCGAGCCACTGGGTCTCGTCGTGCCAGGTGCCTTGCTCGTATTTCTGCAGGTCGGTGACCAGGGTGTCGATCACCTCGTCCTGATCACAGGCCAGCAGGATCGCCTTCACCCGGT
>Ga0210408_10004605_pt1 | contig 12264 bp, 9 predicted proteins | sample IncBWH4MmetaG_FD_155471 | JGI IMG/M metagenome (GOLD analysis project Ga0210408, IMG submission 155471) | Forest soil microbial communities from Barre Woods Harvard Forest LTER site, Petersham, Massachusetts, United States - Inc-BW-H-4-M | ecosystem: Environmental > Terrestrial > Soil >... | reverse complement strand
ACGAGACGGCCGAAGGTGGTGGCGAGGCCGCGAACGGTCTCCCGGAACGTGCGCCAGGTGCTGCGCGCCGCGCCTGGCGCGGGTGCGCGCGTGACCTCGACCACGTCCTCGCCGGGGCTCCACGTCCTGACGGTCAGGCTCGCGGTGGACGGTGCGGCGGGTGGCGGGGGCGTCGGCTGTGGGGCGGTGGGGGCCATGTCAGCGGGTCACCACCGCAAGCTGAGCGGGAGGGGGGCAGGCCCCCCTCCCGACCACCCCCCACCGGGGCCGAGTGGTGTGGGAGCCCATCAGTGGGTCACCACCACGAGCACGGCGGTGACGAGTGCGTTGAGGGTGGCCAGCGGCAGCAGGATCTTCCAGCCGAAGCTCATGAGCTGGTCGTAGCGCAGGCGCGGGAGGGTGGCGCGGACCCAGATGAACAGGAACGTGAAGAGGGACATCTTGAACAGCACGACGAACGGGTCGACCCAGCCGGGGGGGTGGATGCCGAAGGGCAGCAGCCAGCCGCCGAGGAACACGGTGGTGACGATGCCGGAGACCACGAGCACGTTGAGGTACTCGGCGAAGAAGTAGGAGGCGAAGCGCCCGCCGCCGAACTCGGTGTTGTAGCCGCCGACGAGCTCGGCGTCGGCCTCGACGAGGTCGAAGGGGGGGCGGTTGATCTCGGCGAAGCTCGCGGTGAGGAAGATCAGGAAGCCGAAGAACTGGGGCACGATGTACCACATGCCGGCCTGGGCGTTGACGATGCCGGTGAGGGAGAGGGTCTGGGCGGTGAAGACCACGCCGAGCAGCGCGAGTCCCTGGGAGACCTCGTAGGAGATCAGCTGGGCGGCGCCGCGCATGGCGCCGAGGAACGAGTACTTCGAGCCGGAGGACCAGCCGCCGAGCATGATCCCATAGAAGGCGACGGCGCCGAACGCGAACAGGTAGAGGGGCCCAATCGAGACGTCGACTCCGTACAGCCCGACGGGGGTGCCGAAGATGTTCTGGACGTTGCCGAAGGGGATCAGCGCGAACGCGGCAACGGCGGTGAGGATCGAGATCATGGGTGCGATGGCGAACAGGAACCCGACGGAGGTGCTGGGGCGGAACTGCTCCTTGGTGAGCAGCTTGAGGATGTCGGCGAGCGGCTGCAGGGCGCCGTAGGGCCCGACGCGGTTGGGCCCGTAGCGGCTCTGAAAGCGTCCGAGGAGCTTGCGCTCGGCGAGCAGCACGACGGGCACGAGCTGGAGGCCGACGGCGAAGATGATGATCGCCTTGAGGACCTGGATCCACCATTCTTCGTAGTAGCCGACGACGGCGAGCGTCATGAGGGCACGGCCAGCCCGATGCGGCTTGTGAGGGCGTCCAGCACCTGTTGCTCGTCGCGGGTCTCGCCGATGTGGCGCACTGCGCGGCGCACGCGCTGGAGGCGCCCGTCGGGGTGGGTGACGGTGCCTTCCTTTTCCGGATATGCCTCCGCCGGGAACACGACATCCGCCTGCTCGCGCAGCGCGTCGGTGAGGAAGGCGGCGTGGGCGATGACCGTCCCCGATCCACCCGTGGGCGGATCCACGCCGAGCAGGTAGAGGCAGCTCAGCTCGCCGAGCGCAAACGCCGCGGCGATGCCCTGCGCGTCGAGCCCGTCCTCGTCGGTGTCGCCGAGCTCGGGTCCGGCGTTGGGGAGCACGCCGGCCTCGCGCAGGCCGCGGCCGTTGGCGTGGGCGGGGACTTCGAGCAGTCCGGCGCCGTCGATCTCGGCAAGGCCCAGCGTCGCGGCCAGGTCGAGCAGGGCGCGCACGGCCCGCTCCCCGTCGGCGCCGGCGGCGAGGCGCTCGTGCCAGAGCACGACGATCTCGTTGCCAGCGACCGATCGAAGATCGGCCAGCAGCGTGTCGAGCAACTCATCGCGCGCGGCCGCGTCGAGCAGCTGCTCGCGGCCTGCGCGCACGAGCTTCATCCCGTGGCGGCGCACCCCCTTGCGCAGCCGCAGGTCGAGGATCGCGGCGTCGGCGATCGGGTCGCAGTCGAGCACCAGCACGGCGTGGGCGTACTCCAGGTCGGGCACATGCGCCTGCAGGGCGGGCTCGGCGAGCGCGCGGTGCAACTCGAGCGCCAGCCTGCCAGCGGGGCGCGAGTCCAGGTGGGGCGAGCCCAGCGCTTCGCGCATCAGGCGGCTCAGCAGCAGACCCTCCTCGTTGGTGGTGCCGCCGCCGGCGAGCGCCCCGACACGTCCTCCCGCGCGGGAGAGGCGTGTTGCGGCCTCATCGAGCGCGCGCTCCCAGGAGACGGGGCGCAGCTCGCCGCCGTCGCGCAGGAGCGGCTGGGTGACGCGTTCATCCCCGCCGAGGCGGGGGTAGGCGAAGCGCCCGCGGTCGCAGAGCCAGCCGTCGTCGACCTCGGGGTTCTCGCGCGCGAGGACGCGCAGGACGCGCTCGTCGCGCACGGTCAGGGTGACGTTGCACTGGGCGGGGCACAGCGTGCAGACGGACCCGGCGTCCTCGATGTCCCAGGGCCGGGCGCGGAAGCGGTAGGGCTGTGAGGTCAGGGCGCCCACGGGACAGAGCTCGACAATGTTGCCGCTGAAGGGCGCGACATAGGGATGCCCGTCGAAGGTGGCGACGTAGGAGTGGGCGCCGCGCTCCAGCAGCACGAGCTGGTGGTCCTCGGCGATCTCCTGGGAGAAGCGCACGCAGCGGTAGCAGAGGATGCAGCGCTCGCGGTCGATCGCAATGGTGGGGGAGAGCGCGAGGGGCTTGACGAAGTGGCGCTTGGGCTCGATGAAGCGCGAGGTGCCGAGCCCCCAGCCGAAGGTGATGTCCTGGAGGGGGCACTCGCCGCCCTTGTCGCAGACGGGGCAGTCGAGGGGGTGGTTGACGAGCAGGAACTCGACAACGGAGTTCTGGGCGGTCTTGACGCGCTCGGACTGGGTGTGGACGACCATGCCGTCCTTGACGGGGGTGGAGCAGCCGGTCTGGAGCTTGGGGATGCCCTCGATTTCCACGAGGCACATGCGGCAGGCGCCGACGGGGTTGCCGAGCTTGGGCTCGTAGCAGAAGACGGGGATCTCGACGTCACCAAGCTTGGCGGCGTCGACGAGCATGGCGTTCTCGGGGGCCTGGACCTCGAGGCCGTCGATGGTGAAGGTGATGGTGCGGTGCTCGGGCCGGGGCATCAGTGGGCCCCCTGTGCGGCAACCGCGGTTGTGGCCCCCGCCGCCGCGCCTGCAAGCGCCCCGCCGCCGGCGGCTCCGCTTCCGACTGCGGCCAAGACGTCGACGCGTCCGGCGCGGGCGCGGGCGGCCTCGATGTGGGCTTCGAACTCGGGGCGGAACTTGGCGATCATGGAGCCGATGGGCATGGCCATGGCGTCGCCGAGGACGCAGAGGCAGTTGCCGATGATGTGCTCCTGGACGGAGGCCATGATCTCGATGTCCATGGGGGTGGCCTCGCCGGAGTCGATGCGCTCGAGCATCTTGACGGTCCAGTTGGTGCCCTCGCGGCAGGGGGTGCACTTGCCGCAGGACTCGTGGCGGTAGAACTTGGCGACCTTGAGGGCGACGTCGAGGATGGGGGTGGAGTCGTCGACGACGATGATCGCGCCGGAGCCGAGCATGGTGCCGGCCTTGGCCATGGAGTCGAAGTCGTAGGGGATGTCGAGGTCATCGCCGGTGAGCACGGGCGAGGAGGAGCCGCCGGGGAACCAGCACTTCACGGAGCGCCCTGCGGGGGGCCCACCGGCGAGCCCGTAGATGATCTCGCGAGAGGGAATGCCGAGCTCGATCTCGTAGTTGCCGGGCCTGCATACATGCCCGGAGACGGACACGAGCTTCGTACCGGTGGAGGTTTCCACCCCGAGCTGGGCGTACTCGGCGCCGCCGATGCGAATGATCGTCGGCACGGTGGCGAGGGTCTCGACGTTGTTGATCAGCGTGGGACCCTGGTAGAGCCCCTGGTTGGCGGGGAAGGGAGGCTTCAAGCGGGGATTCCCGCGCTTGCCCTCCAGGGAGTCGAGCAGCCCGGTCTCCTCGCCGCAGATGTAGGCGCCGGCGCCGCGGTGGACGACGAGCGAGAGGGAGGTATCGGAGCCAAGAATGCGCTCCCCGACGAACCCGGCGGCGCGGGCTTCGGCAAGGGCGGCGTCGAGGATGTCGGCCTGCAGAACGTACTCCCCGCGGATGTAGATGAACGACCGGGTGGCCCCGGCGGCGTGGGCGGCGATGACGATCCCCTCGATCAGCATGTGGGGGTTCTTCTGCATGAGCTCGCGGTCCTTGAAGGTGCCGGGCTCGGACTCGTCGGCGTTGCAGACGAGGTACTTGTCCATGCCGCCCTTGGGGAGGAAGGAGACCTTCTTGCCCATCTGAAAGCCGGCCCCGCCGCGCCCGCGGATGGCGGAGGCTTCGAGCTCGTGGAGGACGGCTTCGGGGGGCATGGCGAGGGCCTTGCGCAGCGACTCGTACCCCCCGCGGCGCTGGTAGACGTCCAGGGTGCTCAACCCGGGCTCGTCGATGCGATCGAACAGGAGCTTGGTGGTCATCCGATTGCGTCCATTTGGGGGTCGTCCGCGAGGGTGAGTTGGGCGACGGGCGTGAGCGCGCGGGGCATCCTGCCCCGCGTCGAGGGCGAGAGCGTAATCACGAGCGGGCCCCCGAATCGGCGCAGGGCCGGCGGGCGAGCTGCTTGTCGGGCAGAACCTCGCGGCCGGCGCGGATGTCATCGAGCAGCTGGGGCACGTCGTCCAGCGTGAGGGGCCCCACGTAGGTCCCATCGACGGAGGCCATGGGGGCGATGTCGCAGGCGCCGAGGCACTCGAAGGAGCGGACGTTGAACTCCGGATCGTCCCCGGCGGCCTCACGGATCGCGTCGTAGAGCTCGTCGGCGCCGCAGAGGGAGCAGGAGATGTTGGTGCAGACATACACGCTGTGGCGCCCGACGGGGGTGGTCTCGAGCATGTCGTAGAAGGTGGCGACGGCATCCAGCTCGGCGGGGGTGAGCCGCATTACGCAGGCGACCTGCTCGATGGCCTCGGGGGCGCACCAGCCGTGAACGCGCTGGGCGGCCTCCAACGCGGGGAGGATCGCGGAACGAAAGTTGGGATACAGCGCCATGTGGCCCTCGATCTCGGCGCGCAGCGCGTCGGGCACGGGCGTGGTGGCGGGATCGGGGATCGTGGCGGGGTCCTTCTCCAGATCGGCGGGCGTGTCCCAACCGGGCGCGGTCGAGGAGTGCGCATCGCGGGGCACGGCGCTCATCTAGTCCTCCCGCATGCACGTCGACCGCTGGGGGACGTGGAGTTATATATGTTCTTTTTGACGAGTGTATAACTTTCGTCATACACAACTCGGATTTTTATATCCTTACCCACGCTCTCCCCTCCCACCAGGCTCACCGGTCGATCCCCCCGAGGATGGGGTCCAGCATCGCGGTGGTGGCGATCAGGTCCGCGATGTAGGAGCCGCGGGTCATGTGCGAGAGCGCCTGGAGGTTGACGAAGCTGGGGTCGCGCATGTGCACGCGGGCGGGCTTGGAGGAGCCGTCGGAGCGCACGTAGCAGGCGAGCTCGCCGCGGGGGGACTCGATCGGGTTGTAGACCTCCCCGGGGGGCACGCGGAAGCCCTCGGTGACGAGCTTGAAGTGGTGGATGAGGGCCTCCATCGAGGTGGCGAGCTCGTGCCGGGGGGGCAGCGCGACCTTGCGGTCCTCGGTGATGTACGGCCCCTCGGGCAGCCCGTCGAGGGCCTGCTCGATGATCTTGACGGACTCGTAGATCTCGGCGAGGCGCACGGCGTAACGGTCGTAGTTGTCGCCGACGGTGCCGACGGGGATCTTGAAGGCGAAGTCGTCATAGGAGCTGTAGGGGGTGGCCTTGCGCAGGTCCCAGGGGTTGCCGGCGGCGCGCAGCAGGGGGCCGGTGACACCGAGTGAGAGCAGCGTCTGGGCGTCGAGCGGGCAGGTGCCGCGCAGGCGCTGGAGGACGATCTCGTTGGCGTTGAGGATCGCGCCGTACTCGTCGGCGCGCTTGGGCATGATCTTCAGGAACTCGCGCAGCTTGGCGGCGAAGCCGGTGGGGATGTCCTCGATCACGCCGCCGACCTGGAAGTAGCGGGTGTGCATGCGCGCGCCGGAGGACATCTCGAAGAGGTCGAGGATCAGCTCGCGCTCGCGCAGGCAGTAGAGGAAGATGGAGGTGGCGCCGAGGTCGAGCACGCTGGTGCCGAGCCAGATCAGGTGGGAGGCGATGCGGTTGAGCTCGAGGTGGATCACGCGCAGGTACTGGGCGCGCTTGGGGACCTGCACCTCGGCGAGCGTCTCGACGGCGCCGCAGTAGGCCATGGCGTTGAAGTAGTAGGAGAGGTAGTCCATCCGCTCGACGATCGGGATGACCTTCCAGTAGGCCTTGTCCTCGGCGGTCTTCTCGATCCCGGTGTGGACGTAGCCGATGATCGGTTTGAGGTCCCTGACGACCTCGCCCTGGAGGGTGACAAGCAGGCGCAGGACGCCGTGGGTGGCGGGGTGGTGGGGCCCGAAGTTGAGCGTCAGGAGCTCTTCGCTGGTCTCTCCGCCGGAGCGTTCGATCAGGTTCTCCACGGGGGCGATGCTCTGCTCGCGCTGGCGGTACTCGGAGAGTGTCGGGGGGCTCTCGGTGGGGGTCATCGCGGTGACTCCGACGGGGGGGTCGTGCTGAGGGTCATCGCATTGCGGGGCTCGACGGGGCTCACTCGCGTGCCTCCAACCATTTGGCCTCGTCGCGGGTGAAGATCACGGGTTCCCCCCCGATCGGGAAGTCGCGCCGCTGGGGATGGCCCTCGTAGTCCTCGGGCATCAGGATGCGGCGCAGGTCGGGGTGCCCCTCGAACACGACCCCGAACATGTCGTACACCTCGCGCTCCTGATGGTCGGCAGTCGGCCAGTCCGCGGTGACCGACTCGACCCGCGGTGCCTCCAGGGGGACACGTACCTTGACGGCGATCCGGTCGACGGCGCTCATGTCGAGCAGCTCGTAGATGACGCCAAGGCGCGGCTCCTCGGGGTAGTGGTCGACGCCGTGGAGGCTGGCCATGAACGCGTACCCCTTCCCGCGCAATGTCTGGAGCACCGCGCGAATCCGTGCGGGGTCGACCACGATCGTCGCGCGCTCGCGGAAGTACACGGTCTCGATCGCGGCGTCGCCCAGCTCCCTGGCGAGCAGCTCCAAGCCCGTGGCGTCAGGCATCGCGCTCCTCTTTGGTCGGCAGGGGGGCTGGCCCCCTCCCCGACAGGCGATTACCCGTGGCGTCAGGCATCTTCGGGTCGCTCCTCCGTGCCGACGGCGCCGTAGCGCTCGCGCCAACCCATGTCGGGGTCGTCCTGCACGAGCTTGCGCAGCTTGAGGATGCCGTGCATCAGCGCCTCGGGGCGGGGGGGGCAGCCGGGCACGTGCACGTCGATCGGCATGAACTTGTCGGCGGGCACGAGGGCGTAGTTGTTGAACACGCCCATCGAGCTGCAGCAAGCCCCCATCGAGATCGCCCACTTGGGCTCGAGCATCTGGTCGTAGAGGCGGCGAATGATCGGGGCCATCTTGATCGAGACGCGCCCGGCGAGGATGATCAGGTCGGCCTGGCGGGGGGAGGCGCGGAAGGCCTCGAAGCCGAACCGCGCGATGTCCATGCGCGCGCCGGCGGTGTGGAACTGCTCCATCGCACAGCAGGCGAGGCCGAAGCCGAGGGGAAAGAACGAGTTCGAGCGGGCCCAGGCGACAGCCTTGTCGAGGGTGGTCGTGAGCATGCGCTCCTCCACGTACCGTTCAAGCTCGGTGCCCTCCAGGTGCGCGGGCTGGTTGGGGCCCTGGAGGTCCCCGCCGCGCAGCAGCTGGGGCGCGTTGAGGCGGCGTACCCGCAGAAGCTCCGCGTCGACCGGGACCGTTCCCGCGCTAAGCGAGGACCCCTCCCGCCGGCGGATCGGCTCGCGCTTCACCTCCACTCGAGCGCTCCCCGCCGCCACACGTAAACGAATGCGACGAACAGCAGCACGATGAACGTGACGGTCTCCGCCAGCGCATACCCGCCAAAGGCGCGCAGCTCGACCGCGATCGGGTACAGGAAGATCACCTCGATGTCGAACAGGATGAACAGCATCGCGATCAGGTAGAAGCTGATCCCGAAGCGCATCCCCTGCTTGACCTCGGAGGGGAGCCCGCACTCGTAGGGGTCCTGCTTCTGCTTGGCGACCCGCCGCGGCCCGAGCACCCCGTTGAGCGCGGTGAAGGCCGCTCCCACGGCGCCGCCGAGCAGCAGGAATACGATGGCGGGGAAGTAGGAGCGCAGCACCGTGGCTGGTTATATCACCGCGTTCCCCGGCTTGTGGCAGAGTGTTACATAGTGACGATCGCCTCGATATCTCGACTATGAATGACGCCGTCGTCGCGGGCGCCCTGGGGGTGGCCGCGCTCAACGCGATCCCCGCCCTGCTCGGCGGCTGGCGCTGGTACCGCGGGGAGTCCACCGATCGAAGATCGGCCAGCGCCTTTTGGACCCTCCTGCGGGTCGGCCAGGGGGGTGCGGTCCTGTTCGCGGTCGCCGTGGGGGTGCTCGCCGCCGCGGGCCATTCCTCGACGGAAGACCTCTTCTATCTATACGCCCTCCTGCCGCTGGCGATCGCGTTCGTGGCGGAGCAGCTGCGGATCGCCTCCGCCCAGACGATCCTCGACCAGCGTGGCCTGCAAAGCGCCCAGGAGGTGGGCGGCCTCTCCGAGCAGGAGCAGCGCGCCGTCGTCGCGGCGATTGTGCGCCGTGAGCAGGGCATCATGGCCCTCTCGGCGCTGGTGGTCGTCTTTCTCCTCCTGCGCGCCGTCGAAACCGCGCACGGGATCTAAGGTCAGGTCCACGCTCCCGGACGCTTGCAACAATCAGCGCATGCCCGAGGCCGGGCCGAGCGGAGCACCGAGGGGGGCTTCTCGATAACGTTCGGCTGTGTCAAACGCTCGCTATGGGCATGCGATTGCGGTCATTGGGATGGCCTGTCGCTTGCCGGGAGCGTCGAGTCCCGCTGCGCTGTGGCGGCTGCTGCGAGAGGGACGTGAGGCGATCGTCGATACGCCGGCCGAGCGGTGGGAGCTGGATGGCCAGCCGGGAGCGGACGCGGCGATACGGGAGCTGCCTGGCCTGCGCCGTGGCGGGTTCCTCGAGCGGATAGATCGCTTCGATCCGAGCTTCTTCGGGATCGCGCCGCGGGAGGCCGCGATGATGGACCCGCAGCAGCGCTTGATCCTCGAGCTCAGCTGGGAGGCCCTTGAGGATGCGGGGATCGTGCCCGCGAGCCTGCGTGGAACGCAGACGGGCGTCTTCGTGGGCGCGATCTCCAGCGACTATGCCAGCCTGCTGTCGCGACGGGGCGTGGCGGCGCTCACGCGGCACGCGTCCACGGGGACCCAGCGCGGGATTATCGCCAATCGCGTCTCTTACACCCTTGGGTTGCGAGGTCCCAGTTTCACTGTGGACGCGGCACAGTCCGCGGCGCTGGTGGCTGTTCACCTGGCGTGTGAAAGTCTGCGCAGAGGAGAGTCGACGGTGGCGCTCGCGGGGGGTGTGAATCTGAATCTCGGCCTCGATGGCGCGATCAGCGCCGCCAGGCTGGGCGCGCTGTCGGCGGATGGGCGCTGTTTCACCTTCGATGCGCGGGCGAATGGCTATGTCCGGGGTGAGGGCGGCGGAATTGTCGCGCTGAAGCCGCTGCGGAGCGCGGTCGCGGATGGGGATGAGATTCACTGTGTGATTCTTGGCGGGGCGGTGAACAACGACGGTGGGGGTGAAGGTCTGACGGCGCCCGCCCGGCAAGCGCAGGAGGAGGTTCTGCGGGCCGCCTATCGCAGCGCGGGTGTGAGGCGGGAGGACGTCCAGTACGTGGAGCTGCACGGTACCGGCACGAGGCTCGGCGACCAGGTCGAGGCCGCCGCGCTCGGCGCCGCGCTCGGCGCCCTCAGGCCGGGCCGGGACCCGCTGTCGGTCGGCTCGATCAAGACCAATGTGGGGCACCTGGAGGGTGCGGCGGGCATCGTCGGGCTGATCAAGGCCGCCCTCTGCATCGCGCACAGGGAGCTCCCCGCGAGCCTCAACTTCAAGGAGCCGAGTCCCGAGCTGCCATTGCGGGAATTGCGTTTGCGGGTACAGCAGACGCTGGGCTCCTGGCCGCACCCGGAGCGGCCGCTGCGGGCGGGTGTCAGCGCTTTTGGGATGGGTGGGACGAACTGTCACATGGTGCTTGGCGAGTCCCCCGTGCCGCGTAGCGGGGGCCTGGCGGCGAGTGGGCCGAACGGGAGCGCTCGGATGGCCGGGGCGGTGCCGTGGGTGATTTCGGCAAAGAGCGCCCCGGCGCTGCGCGATCAGGCGCGGAACCTGCTGGCGCATGCGCGGGATCACCCGGATCTGGGGAGCGTCGATTTAGGTTACTCGCTGGCGCGATCGCGCTCGGTGTTCGAGCACAGGGCGGTCGTGCTCGGCGGCGAGCGGGAGCGGTTGCTGGAAGGTATTGACAGCCTGGCGCGGGGCCGACCGGCGGAGCGGGTGATCGAGGGTGTCGCGGAGGGCGGGGGCGGTGGGGTCGTGTTCCTGTTTCCCGGCCAGGGCTCGCAGTGGGGGGGAATGGCGCTGGAGCTGCTGGATGGCGCGCCTGTCTTTGCCGAGCAGATTGAGGCCTGTGCGGCGGCGCTGGCGCCGTTTGTCGAGTGGTCGGTAATCGATGTGCTGCGGGGTGCGAGCGGTGCGCCGGAGCTGGAGCGGGTCGATGTGGTGCACACGGCGCTGTTCGCGGTGATGGTGTCGTTGGCGGGGCTGTGGCGCTCGTGTGGTGTGCAGCCGGACGCGGTGGTCGGCCACTCCCTGGGGGAGATCGTGGCGGCGCACGTTGCGGGCGGGTTGTCGCTGCCCGACGCGGCGCGCATCGTCGCGCTGCGCAGCCAGGCGCTGCTCGCCATCGCGGGGCAGGGTGGGATGGTGTCGGTGCTGCTCGCGGCGGATCGGCTCGCGGAGCGCCTGGAGCGGTGGGGCGAGCGGGTTGCGCTCGCGGCTGTGAACGGCCCCGCTTTGTCGGTGGTGTCCGGTGATGTCGATGCGCTGGAGGAGCTCCTGCGGCAGTGTGAGTCCGAAGGGGTGCGAGCGCGGAGGATCCAGGTGGACTGCGCCTCGCATGCCCCGCAGGTCGAGCCGATCCGAGAGCGGCTGCTCGCAGCCCTGGCGCCGGTCGCCCCGCGCTCGGGCGATGTGCCCCTGTACTCCACGGTCACCGGACAGCTGCTGGATACCGTGGGGATGGATGCGGAGTACTGGTATCGCGGTCTGCGCCAGACGGTTCAGTTCGAGGCGGTGATTCGCGCGCTGCTCGGCGCGGGCCACCGGACGTTCATCGAGGTCAGTCCACATCCGGTGTTGACGGTGGGAGCCCAGGACACGGTGGATGATGTGCTCGACGCCCCGGGTGAGGTGACGGTCACGGGCTCGTTGCGCCGCGACCAGGGTGGTCCGGAGCGCTTCCTGGCAGCGCTGGCGGGGGTGCATGTGCGCGGCATCCACGTCGATTGGGACAAGCTGTTCGCGGGCTCGGGCGCGCGCCGGGTGGGGCTGCCCACATATGCCTTCCAGCGCGAGCGCTACTGGCTCGAGCCCATGGGGTTGGGTGCGGGTGAGGAGTCTGGAGCCGTTGCGAGCGAGCCGGCGGCTGAAAGTGTGAAGGGGGTCGAGATCCCCGCGCGAGATCGGGACGGCGAGGCGCTGGAGATCGTGCTTGCCCAGGTGGCGATCGTGCTGGGGCATCTCTCCGCCGAGACGGTGGAGCCGAAGCGAGCGTTCAAGGAGCTCGGCTTCGATTCCTCGGCGGCGGTGGAATTGCGCAACCGGTTGACTGCGCACACTGGCCTGCGTCTGCCGACCACGCTCCTCTTCGACCATCCCACGCCACTGGCGCTGGCCCGCTATCTGCGTGGTGAGATCACGGGTGCTCGTGACGAGCGGCCGGCGCCGGTGCGACCGGCGGCTGTCGAGGAGCCGATTGCGATCGTGGGGATGAGCTGCCGTTATCCGGGTGGGGTGCAGTCGCCCGAGGATTTGTGGGAGTTGGTCGCGGGGGAGGTGGATGCGATCGGCGAGTTTCCCGCGGATCGTGGTTGGGATCTCGAGCGCCTGTATGACCCCGATCCGGATCGCCCGGGCACGAGCTATACGCGGTGGGGTGGCTTTCTCTATGACGCGGGGGATTTCGACGCGGATCATTTCTCGATCTCGCCGCGCGAGGCGCTGGCGATGGACCCCCA
>Ga0210408_10004604_pt1 | contig 12264 bp, 12 predicted proteins | sample IncBWH4MmetaG_FD_155471 | JGI IMG/M metagenome (GOLD analysis project Ga0210408, IMG submission 155471) | Forest soil microbial communities from Barre Woods Harvard Forest LTER site, Petersham, Massachusetts, United States - Inc-BW-H-4-M | ecosystem: Environmental > Terrestrial > Soil >... | reverse complement strand
GCCTACGGGCACGGGAAGGAGATCGAAGGCCGGTACCAGCTCGACGACTCCTACAACCGCATCAACTGGATCGTCCTGACGCTGCTCCAGGATCCCCGAAAGCTGGGCGCGCTGGAGAAGGAGATCAACGAGGCCATCGATCTCATCCAGGCTCAGGTCCAGGGTCCGCGCCGGGACCAGTGGTGGGCCTGGGCGGATCTCGGCCTCGTCTGCCAGCTCGGCGGGCGGCCCCGGGAGTCCGGGGTAGCGTACGAGCATTTCCGGCAGGCAGGAGCCAGGCCAGCCGACTACAAGTCGGTGCTGCCGGTCCTTGAGCAGCTGCAGGCGACGTTCGAGCCTTCGGACCTGGACCTGGCCACGCGGCTCGGCGAGACGATCCGTACCCTCGAGGCCGAGGAGGGCGGAGCATAGCGCTTCGCCGCGCACCTCAGTCGTGGCCCGCGTCCTTCTTCTTCTCTGTCCACTTGGCCATCCATGCCTGGTTCTGCACGGAGATCACGTCCTCGCACTCGGTGACTAGTTCCAGCCCGGACAGGCGCCGCCCGTCGGCCGCGGTGCGCCGATCGTACAGGCGGCGGAGTTCGCTGGCGGTGCGGCTGTACTCAATCCACAGGAACTCGTAGCGCTCGGCGGCCGCGTAGGCCGTAACCGCGCCGACGGCGGTGGTGACCACTGCGGCCCACGCGCCCACGTTGGGCGAGACCGCGGCGAACGCGGCGAACGCCGCCGCCAGCAGCGTCAGCGCAATCTCCGCGGTCTTGGCCCAGCGCAGTTGCCTCCTGAACCTCGCGGCCCTCGGCTCGTAGAAACCTTCCAGTTGTGAAGCGCGGATTCGCACCTCTAGATACGTCTCCACGTCGCTGACTTCCGGCAAATCACGGGTGATGGCCGACACCCCCTGCGTGTAGGGCAGCAGGTCGCGGGCGTCTCTCTCGAGGCGCTGGATTTCCTCCTCCAGTTCCGTTTCCCGCTCCGCTGGCTGCCCGTCGCCGGACCGGGCGAGGAAGATGTACACCTCGCTCTTTATCGTCTCGGCCACCGAGCGCGCCTGCGTCCAGCGACGGGTCTGCTCGGCATCCTGCTGCCCCCGGATAACCCCGACCCCGGCCAGGGCGGCCGCCGCCACGGCGCCGAGCGTGTACGACGCCACGACGTTGACCGGCCTGAGCTGAGTCCCGGCGAGCGCCAGCGCGGCAGCGGTCACGGTGAGGATCATCCGCAGCCGCCATTGGAGGTGAGGCCCGGCTTTCAGCTGATCGGCGGCCCGTGACCACACGCTCTGCCGTTCCCATGCGTATTCGATGACCGGGGTAATCTGTGGCGTCACAGCACCACAGCATGCCACTGCCGCGGGTCAGGCGGTGCGCCCGTAGAACAGTTCCTGGGTGAGCCGGTTCAGCTTCATGCCCGGGCGCTCGCCGTAGGTCAGCACCGAGTTGATCCGCGGCCGCGGGCCGCTGACCGGGGTGACCCGGTGCAGGGCGTGCTGGCCGCGGAAGACCGCGAGGGTGCCAGGGCTGCTGGGCAGCCTGACGACGCCGCCCGGGTCGCCCAGCAGGACCTTCCGGACGCCGGGATAGTTCTCGTCGTGCTCGTCGCGCAGCCGGGGACAGTAGTCGAAGTGGCCGCCCGCCTCGGACTCGGAGTACATCACTGTGACAGAGAACTCGCTGTTGTCGAAGTGCCAGCCGAGCTCGTCGCCGTCGCCGAAGATCGCGATCTCCAGGGCGTCCAGCGGGTCGGCGCTGCAGTAGAGCACCTGCTTGCCCAGCACCGCGGCGATGAACGCGGTCAGGTCGCCGGACTCGTACAGCCGCCGGATGGGCGCCGCGTCCGGGATCAGGTCGTAGGCGACGGCCTTCTTGGCCGAGTGCTGCAGCAGCGCGCGCGGGTGGTCGGCGCCCGCGGAGTCGTCGGGCGGCTCAAAGTAGACGGTGTGGCTCTGGTCGCTCGCCCAAGCCCGGCCGGTCAGCCGGTCCGCCTCCGCGATCATCTGGCGGACGGCGCCCGGCGTGAGGAAGCCGGGCATCTGGGCGACCCCGCGGTCACGGAGCTGGTTCCGGCAGTGGAGGACCAGGTCGCGATAGGCCCGGCCGTCCGGCTCGTTGATCGGGTATTGCCGCAGGTCGACAACGTCCTCGTACTGCTGCGGCTGGCTGGTGGTAGTCATATCCTGAGCATCTCAGCGGACAGTCCATTAGGACAATTCCAGTTGTTGGTAGTTTCCATCAGTATTCCTTATGCTCATCTTGTGCGGGATCGCTGGACCGGGCTGGAGCTGCGCTACCTGGTCACACTGGCCGCGGTCGGGCGCGAGGCGTCGTTCAGCCGGGCCGCGGACGCCCTGGGCTACACCCAGTCGGCGGTCAGCCAGCAGATCTCCCGGCTCGAGCACATCACCGGCACCCGCCTGGTAGAGCGGCCCGGCGGGCCCCGGCCCGTGTCGCTCACCCCCGCGGGCCACCTGCTGGCCGGACACGCCGAGGCCATCGGGGCCCGGCTCGCCAGCGCGGCCGCCGATCTCGAGGCGCTGGCGCGCGGCACGGCCGGGCTGCTGCGGGTCGGCTGCTACCAGAGCGTCGGCGCGCGGCTGCTGCCCCCGGTGCTGCGCGAGTTCACCGCCGCCTGGCCGCGGGTCGAGGTGCAGCTCAGCGAGACTCAGGACGACGGCGAACTGCTCGCCGACCTGGAGGGGGGCAGGCTCGACCTGACCTTTGTCGTCTTCCCGCTGACCGCGGGCCCGTTCGAGGCGGTCGAGTTGCTCGAAGACCCTTACGTGCTGGCCGTGCCGACCGATTCCGACCTGGCCCGCCGACCGTCGCCGGTCTCGCTGCGGCACCTGGCCGGGGTGCCACTGATCACCTACGCGCAGATGCGCGAGGTCCACTCCATCGAGAACCGGCTCGGCCGGCCGCTGTTGCGGCACCAGATCGCCTTCAGGTCCCACGACAACGCCACCATCCTGGGGCTGGCCGCCGCGGGTGTCGGGGCCGCCATCATCTCCTGGCTGTCGGTTGACCCGCACCGCCCAGGCCTTCGGCTCAAGCGACTGGCCAAGGTCAGCCCGCGGGTCGTCGGTATCGCCTGGCACCGGGACCGTTACCGCATCCCGGCCGCGGACGCGTTCATCAGGCTGACCCAGCAGGCCGCCGAGCGGGAGCAGAGCGCGGCCCGGCTCCAGCTCGGCAGCGGCTAGGGGCGGATCCAGGTTGTCCACCCCCTGCCGATCCCGCCAGTGTCGCAAATCGGCCCGGCGGAAACTTGACCGAACGGGCAGACTCGGAGCATGACGAGCGGGGAGCTTGAACTGGCCGGATGGCGGCGCACGGTCGCCGAACTCTACGCTGCGGTGCGTGCGCAGGACGATCCGCGGCGCGCGCACGAGCTGTGGAGGCACGGCCGGGATGACTTGTTCCGGTCGCATCCGCAGAGCCCGCTGCCGCCGGGCGACCCACTGCGCGCGACGGGCCTGCCGTACTGGCCCTACGATCCCGGCCTGCGCTTCGAGGCGCCATTGCTCCCGGCGGAGCCGGAACTGTCGCTGTCGGTGCCGACCAACGACGGGATCATGCCGATGGACCGCATCGGCTGTGTGCGGCTGCCCCCGTCGCTAGACGCGGTCATCGACGTGTGGTGGGTGCGGCAGTACGCCGGCGGCCTGCTGCTGCCGCTGCGCGACGGCACCGCGGGCCAGTCCAGCTACGGTGGCGGCCGGTACGCGCTGGACAGCGCCAAGGGCGCCGACCTGGGCGGCCGGGACGGGAGCCTGGTCATCGACCTGAACTTCCTGTACCACCCGTCGTGCCGGTACGACGACGCGTGGCAGTGCCCGCTGGCCCCGCCGGGGAACACCATCGCCACCCCGGTCACCGCGGGCGAGCGACTCTAAGGCCGGGCTGTGGATCCAGTCCGCGTCTGCTACTCACCAGCACGCGCCGCTTAGCATGGCGACGCCAGGGCAGTAACCGTGCCGGTGATGCCGGCAGCTCCGGCTCGAACGATAATGGTGCTGGTCGGATGAGGCGCGGGAGGTGATGGCCAGACTATGACCGCAGCCCAGGTGTTCACGTCCCGGCTGAAGGGCCGCCCGCTTCTGGACAGCGAGGGACTGACCATCGGCCGGGTCCGCGATGCGGTGCTCCTGCCCGCCGCCGGGAGCGAGCCGCCGCGGGCGCTCGGGCTGGTCGTGACGTTGCAGCGGCGCCGCATCTTCGTCAACCTCGGCGCGATCACGGAGATATCCGTCGACGGCGCGCACCTGCGCGGCGGGACCGTCGACTTGGACCGCTTCACCCGGCGGACCGGGGAGATCCTCGCGTCCGAGCTGTACGGCAAGCAGACCGATGACGGGACGGTCGTCGATGTCGCCATCATCCCCCGCGAGCAGCGGCGTCCCGGCTGGGAGGTCAGCGCGCTCGCCGTGGTGCACGGCCGGGGGCTGCGGCACCGCCGCACCACGATCGTGCCGTGGGACAAGTACCCGGAGCTGTTCCGGGCCGGACCGGGGGCCGACCAGCTGGCCAGCCTGCGCGAACTGCAGCCGGCCGACCTGGCCGCGGCCGTGGAGGGCATGTCGCCCAGCCGGCGTAACCAGCTCGCGGCCGCGCTCGACGACGAGGAACTTGCCGACCTGCTCGAGGAGATGCCGGAACAGGACCAGGTCCGGCTGCTGGACAGCCTGGAGCTGGAGCGCAGCGCCGACGTGGTCGAGGAGATGGAACCCGACGACGCGGCGGACCTGCTCGCGGAGATGCCGCCCGAGCAGCGCGAGCGGCTGCTGACCGCGATGGAGGCGGTCCCGGCCGCCGAGCTGAGGCGGCTCCTGCTCTACGACGCCACGACGGCCGGCGGCCTGATGACACCGCAGCCCCTGATCGTGACCCCGGACGTGTCCGTCGCCGAGGTGCTGGCCCGGGTCAGGGACCCGGAGACGCCGGTCACCGCGGCCGTGCAGGTCTATGTGTGCGAGCCGCCGATGATCACGCCGACCGGACGCTATCTGGGCAGCGTCGGGTTCCAGCGGCTGCTGCGCCGGCCGCCCGCCACCCAGGTCGGCGACTGCGTCGAGGCGAGCGTGTTCGTCCGGCCCGACCTGCCCGAGCGCGAACTGGCGGCCAGGCTCGCCGCCTACAACCTGGTCAGCGTGGCGGTGTGCGACGAGGACGGCCGCCTGCTCGGCGCGGTTACCGTGGACGACGTGCTGGACCACCTGCTGCCGGTGGGCTGGCGCAGGACGGGAGGCTGAGATGGCACGGTTCGCCAGCCGCCTGGCCGAGCGGAGCGACCTGTCCGTCCCGCGTGGCGCCACCCCCCGGATGGGCGCCCGGTACGACGCCGACGCGTTCGGCCGGTTCTCCGAGGCGATCGCGCGGTTCCTGGGCACCGGGAAGTTCCTGGCCGGCCAGACGGTGCTCGTCATCGGCTGGATCATCCTCAACACCATCGGCATCGTCAATCACTGGGACCCGTACCCGTTCATCCTGCTCAACCTGGCCTTCTCGACCCAGGCCGCCTACGCCGCGCCGCTCATCCTGCTGGCGCAGAACCGGCAGGACGACCGGGACCGGGCCAACATCGAGCGGGACCGGGAAGTGGCCGCGCGAACCCAGGCCGACACCGAGTTCCTCGCCCGTGAACTCGCCGCCGTCCGCCTCGCGCTGTCCGACGTGGTCACCACGAAGGACCTGGAAGACTCCATGGACGGACTGGCCAAGCTGATTGCCGATCAGCTCAGGGACTCCCCCGTCGCCCTGCCGCCGCCGGACGGGCGGCGGCCCGCGCAGGACGGCCGGGGCCGTCCCGGGACGAGTGCCTAGCGGGCAATCCGTTCGGCCCGCAGCGCTGAGCGGCGCACCTTCCCGGCGTCGTCGCGCAGCGGCGTGGTCGCGCGCTCGATGACCCGCGGCAGCTTGTAGGGGGCCAGCCGCCGCCGCAGATGCGCCATCAGGTCCTCGTCGGAGGCGGGCCCGGACAGCTCGACGATGGCGTAGGGGATGTTGCCCAGGTCCTCATCGGGCAGGCCGATCACGCAGCAGGATTGCACCGCCGGGTGCTCGTCCAGGGCGGCCTCGATCTCCGCCGGGTACACGTTCGCCCCGCCGACCAGGATCATGTCCGCGAGGCGGTCGGTGATGTACACGTACCCGTCCGCGTCGACCTTGCCGATGTCGCCGAGCGATTCCCAGCCGTCGGCGGCGCTGCGCGCGGTGGCGCCGACGTAGCGGTACGGCGACGCCGCGTCCGGACCCCGGCGCATCCAGATCTCCCCCTCCTCGCCCGCCGGAACGGGGCGGCCGTCGGGGTCGCGTATCTCGATCTCGCCGAGCACGGTCCGGCCGACCGATCCCGGGTGCCCGAGCCATTCGGTGCCGCTGATCACCGTCACGGCCTGGAGTTCGGTCCCGCCGTACAGTTCGATCACCTTGTCCGGGCCGAGCCAGTCGATCCAGGCCTGCTTGAGCCAGGCCGGGCACGGCGCGGCCAGGTGGAACGCCACCTCCAGGCTGGACACGTCGGTGCCCAGCCGGACCTCCTCCGGCAGCCGCCAGATCCTGAGCATCATCGTCGGCACCATGAGCATCCAGGTCACCTGGTGCTTCTCGACCAGGCGCAGCGTCTCGGCCGGGTTGAACCGCGGCATCAGCACGACGTGGTTGCCGAGTAGCATCGCGCAGGTGGTGGCCACGAACGGGCCGTTGTGGGCGAGCGGTCCGGTCATCAGGACACAGCCGTCGGAGCGCAGGCACACCAGGGCGCCGGCTGGTCCCACGAACTCGAACAACGCGGGCTGGGTGGCGCCGATCAGCTTCGGCCGCCCGGTGCTCCCGCCGCTGGTCATGAGCTTCCACTCGGGCGAGACGCCGGGCGTGAACGGGCCGGCGGGAAGCTCCCCCGGCACCGCCTGCAGGACCGGCCACGTCTGTCCGTCCGATGGCGGCGCCCCCACCACGAGCGCGGGGTCGGCCAGGTCTACGATGGCGGCGCGTTCCAGCGCCGGGAGCCGGTCGGAGATCGGCTGCGGCACCGCCCCCAGGGCCCAGGCCGCGAACATGCTCTCGACGAACCCGATCGAGTTGGGCAGCCCGATCGTGACCGTCGAGCCCTCGGTGACGCCGCGGACGGCAAACAGCCCGGCGAGCCGCTCGACCCGGTCGGTGAACTCGGCCCGGGTCAGCGTCTGGTCCAGGTAGGTCAACGCCGGCCGGTCCGGTCCGGCCGCGGCCAGCTGACGCAGAATGGAAAGAAAAGTAGTCCCCTGCACGTACCGAAAGTACACCGGACCGGGCCGGCCGCCGCCAGCCGATCGCCTAGAAGAACGTGTGCACCACGTCGATGACGCGGTCTTCCTCGTCGAGCACCGGTATCACCCGCCACTTGTCCAGTGTGGTGCAGGGGTGGGAGATGCCCAGGCACACCAGATCGCCGGGCGCTAGCGCGGTACCCGGGTCCACCCGCAGGTAGGCGTGCTGGTCGTTGAGCCCGGTCACCTTCGCACCGGTCAGCGGGGCCGCTCCGCCGTCCCGGCGGCGGGCCCGCAACGGAACCGGCAGCCCCGCGTCGAAGCCGGCGTCGCGGCGGCCCGCGCTGAGCAGCGCCAGCCCCGGCTCGGGCCGCGACACCACCTGTGCCCACAGCTCCAGGGCCGGCCGGAACACGGGCGCACCGGCCACGCCGCGGGCGGCGGGCGTGACGGCCTGGTACAGGCCGTGATCGTGGAACAGGTACCCGCCGCTGCGCAGCACCACCGTCATCCTGGCCGGGAACCCTGATCCTCCCGCGGTCAGCTCGCGGACCACCACGTCGAAGTACACGCTGCCGCCCGCCGTGACGATGAACTCGCCCTCGCCAGCCATCATCGCGGCCAGGTTCGCTAGCCGCCGGCAGAAGGACGTGACCGGGCCGGGGGCCTGCTCCCGGGGATCGCCGCCGATGCTGCCTTCGTAGCCGGCCACGCCCGCCACGGCGAGCGTGCTGGTTGCGGCGGCCGCCTTGGCCACCGCCATCGCCTGGTCATCGGTCCGGCAGCCGGTCCGCCCCAGGCCGATCTCGACCAGGACCGGGAGCCGGCGCCCGGCCGGGCGGGCGGTGAGCACCCGGTCCAGGATGGCCACGCCGTCGGTGCTGTCAACGTAGCAGTACGCGGAGAAGCCGGGGTCGGCGGCGAGTTCGCCCGCCAGCCAGGTGATGCCCGTCTCGTCGACCAGCTCGTTGGCCAGCAGCAGGCGGGGGAAGCCGAAGGCCCGGTAGGCCCGCAGCTGGCCGATGGTCGCGACGGTGATGCCCCAGGCGCCGCTGGCCAGCTGGCGGGCGGCCAGCTCGGGCGACATGGCCGTCTTGCCGTGTGGCGCCAGCTCCACCCCGGCACCGGCGCAGTAGGCGGCCATCGCCGCCAGGTTGCCCGCCAGCGCCGACTCGCGCAAGGTGAGCACCGGGTAGCTGAAACCGGCCGCGTACAGCGTCGGCGCCGACCCGGCCGGGCCCGCGGGGGCAGACCCGTCCAGCCGGGACGCGAGCAGGCCGAAACCCTTCTCGGTCGGCTCGACGGGGCGCTCGCGCAGCGCCCGCAGACGCTCCGCGACCAGCGGCGGCAGCGGATGCGTCACCTGGCCTCCTGATCAGCTTGCGGCAGTGCTCCCAGCTTAAAGGGGCTCGCAGCGGCCGGCCCGGCGCTGTCGCCGCCTCCGGCTAGCGTGGCGCCATGACCGAGTACCCGTGGGAACCACCCCTGGCCGGCACCGAGGTCGAGCACCTGGCGGGCGCGCTCGTCGAGCGGTCCCGCGCCCGCCACACCGGGCACGCCGATCTGCTGCGCGAGGCCATCGACGGCCTGACCGGCGAGGACCCGCCGAGCGGCTGGCGTGCGAAATCCGGCCAGTACCACGTCGGCAGCTGACCGCCCCAGCGCAGCCTCGACCACGCAGCCCTAAGGGCGGGTCCCGCTGGCGAGCACGGCGCTGGCGGGCAGGGCGACCACGCCGTCGCCTATCGCGTACCGGGCGACCAGGCTGTCGAACTCAATCTTGATGCGCTCGATCGTGGCGTCGTCCTGTCGCGCGATCACGGCGCCGCTGGAACCCACGCTGGACCGGTAGACCTCCCACCACTCCCGTGGGTCGACCCGGTACTCCCAGGTCAGCACCTGAGCTGCGGTCTCGGTGAAGCCGACATCGGCCAGTAGGGCCGCGAACGCACCGGGTGAGCTGTGGGGGCGGAACGGCGGGACCGGGATGTCCGGCGGCCAGGACACCCCGGCCGCATCCAGGGCCTCCCTGGCTATGCCGAGCACGGGGGGCGGCGGCTCGCTCCAGCAGGTGAGCGCCAGCCGGCCGCCCGCGCGCAGCACGCGCCGGAGCTCTGTCAGCACGGCGGCCGGATCACCCGTCGCGTGGATGACGAAGTTGCCTGTCACCGCGTCGAACCCGGCGTCGGGCAGCGGCAGGTCCGGCAGCACGGCTACCCGCACGTCCAGGCCGGGGACGTTGCGCGCCGCGGCCTCGGCCATGCTGGGCTCGGCGTCGACCGCCGTCACCCGGGCGCCCCGCGCCGTGGCCGCCCCGGCCACCACGCCGGGTCCCGTGCCGACATCCAGCACCCTGGTACCGGTCCCGACCCCAGCCGCGTCCAGCAGCGCCCCCACGGCGTGCACTGTCAGTCGGGCGAACCCGTGCTCGTAAGCGTCCGCCCGGCCTGTCCACAGCCTGCGTGCGTAGGTATCGAAATCCATGCCAGCATCACAGCACACCGACGACCACGTTGGACCTGGCGATGGCCGCGAACCAGGTGTACTGGGCGCCCGCGATGCCAAGTACCGCCACAGTGATCAGCAGCCCGCTGTGCCCCCGCGGCCAAGCCCAGCCCGGCGACTCGCCGGGGCGCGTCGGCGGAGCGAATCGTGTCCAGCCCCGGCGACCTCCCCCCTTGGTCAGGCCCGGTTCACTGTTAGCGTGGGCGATATGCCTGAGATGACATGGCTGGACGCCACGGCACAGGCCGATCTCGTCCGGCGCGGTGAGGTAAGTCCCAAGGAGCTGGCCGAGGCCGCCATCGCCCGCATCGAGGCGGTCAACCCGCAACTGGACGCCGTGATCCGGACGCGGTTCGACGCGGCCCGGCTGGAGGCCGACGGCGATCTGCCCGATGGCCCGTTCCGCGGCGTGCCGATCCTGTTCAAGGACCTAGGCTGCACGGTCGCGGGCGAGCCTACGGCGTTCGGCGTCGGGCCGATGCGCGAGGTGGCCTGGCCGGTGACGTCTTACCTGGCGGAGCAGTTCCGCGCGGCAGGCTTCGTCGCGCTCGGCCGCACCAACGTGCCGGAGCTCGGGACCACGGTGACCACCGAGCCGCGGAGCTTCCCCCCGGCGCGCAACCCGTGGGATCCGGGTCATTCGACCGGCGGCTCGTCCGGGGGCTCAGCCGCTGCGGTGGCAGCTGGCCTGGTGCCGGTGGCGCACGCCAACGACGGCGGCGGCTCCATCCGCATCCCGGCCAGCGAGTGCGGCCTGGTCGGGCTGAAGCCGACTCGCGGCCGGGTGAGCCAGGGTCCGCTGACCGGGGAGGCCTGGGCGGGCGGCGTGGCCGACGGGGCGGTTACCCGGACCGTCCGCGACGCGGCCGGCCTGCTCGACGCGATCAGCAACTCGATGCCGGGCGAGCCGTACTATCCGCCGCCGCTGCCTGGCCCGCTAACCCGGGAGGTCGGTGCCGATCCCGGCCGACTGCGGATCGGGGTGCTCGACCGGCCCGGCGCCGAGGGCTATCTCGACGACCCGGAGTGCCGGGCCGCAGTGGCCGGCGCGGCGCTGCTACTGGAGGCGCTCGGCCACCACCTGGAAGAATCCGCGCCCGCGGCGATGTTCGAGCCGGAGTTCCTCAGGCACTTCAGCACGATCATCGCGGCCGACACCGAGGCGACGTTCCAGGGCTTCGAGGAGCTGCTCGGCCGGCCGATCGGCGAGGACGAGATCGAGCGGCGTAACGCCGCCTACCGGCGGATCGGCCAGAAGCTCAGCGCGGTCGACTACCTGGACAGCCGAGCCTGGTTCGGGACGTGGGCACGGGGAATGGCGGGCTGGTGGGAGGATCATGACCTGCTGGTGACACCCACCGTCGGCTCTCCCCCGCCCGAGCTGGGCTGGTTCACCGCGGCCGGGCCGGAGCACGAGGGGGAACGCGTGGTCAGCTTCATCCCCTACACCGCGCAGTTCAACATGACCGGCCAGCCGGCCATCAGCTTGCCGCTGCACTGGACGCCCGGCGGCCTGCCCGTCGGCGTGCAACTGGTTGCGCCCTACGGGCGGGAAGACCTGCTCATCCGGGTCGCCGGCCAGCTCGAGCGGGCCGCCCCCTGGAGTGACCGGCACCCCCAGGTACACGCCTAACAGGCCGGCTGGTCTGGCGGTGTCGATGTCTCCCGGCCGCGACATCGGTTATTCGTCCCGGTGAACGGTGTCAGGGGCGAAGGCCGGCACGCAGACCGAGATGTACTCGGCGCCGTCCGCTCCCGGGGTGCTGTAGCGCACCCATTCTCCCGGCAGGGTGTGAACGCCCTGGCCGGGCTGGACGGTCATCTGGCTCCCTTCAGACTCCACGACCAGGGCGCCGCGAAGCACGATGGTGAACTCGTCGAACTCCGGGCGCTGCCCGGGCTCGGCCCAGCCCGACGGGCTGCGCATGTGGGCGATGCTCAGGCCGTCCTGGCCGGTGTTGGCCCGTCCGACGTACTCGTCGATCAGCTTGGGTGGCTCGCCAGCCGCGGCAACCCGGCTCGGCTCCTTGATCAGTTCAGGCATAGTCGCCAGTATCCCTGTAGTCCGGATCTCGCCTGACCATGACCCAAAATAGGCGGATGGAGCCTGACCAGGTGCTTGCCGCGTTCGACGCCGAGGTCCGCCGCAGTGTCCGGCCGGACGGTTCGGGGGCGCGGATTGAGGCCGACCCCCAGGTGGTGCGCTGGGTGGGTGCGGATGGCCGGGGGTGGTCGGGGATCGCCTGGTCGGGCCTGGGTGACGCCGACGCGGACGCGGTGATCGCCGCGCAGGTGGCCTATTTCGCCGCCCGGGGCGAAGAGTTCGAGTGGAAGCTGTACGACTACGACCGGCCGCTTGATCTGGGCGCTCGCCTGATGGCGGCTGGCTTCGCCGCCGCAGGCGAGGAGTCGCTGATGGTAACCGAGGTCTCCTCGGTGCCGACGCAGGGGGATCTGCCGCCCGGCGTTCGGCTGCTGCCGGTGACCGACGAGGCTGGCGTGGCCCTGCTGGCCCACGT
>Ga0210408_10004602_pt1 | contig 12266 bp, 3 predicted proteins | sample IncBWH4MmetaG_FD_155471 | JGI IMG/M metagenome (GOLD analysis project Ga0210408, IMG submission 155471) | Forest soil microbial communities from Barre Woods Harvard Forest LTER site, Petersham, Massachusetts, United States - Inc-BW-H-4-M | ecosystem: Environmental > Terrestrial > Soil >... | reverse complement strand
ACAAGTTTATGTTTACAATGGTACCGGTAATGATGTTTTGTTAATGACAATTCCCGGTTTTTCCGGTGGTGGTCCTTATGATGTAAGTTGTGATGCTTGCGGTAATTTTTACATTCTGAAAACAACAATTCCGCAGTCAATGACCTGTTATGGTCCTACAGGAAATACTTTATGTACTTATAACATGACCGGTATGCCAAGCATTAGCGCCGGTGGTGGTTTTGCTATTGTGAACGGACAAGTTATTGTAAGTAATACCGGAGGTTTATATACCGGAAATATTGTTGGCTCAACAATTAATTTTACAAACACAAGTACAAATAGTTATGGTGCGGGAGATTTTGCTTCTTGTCCAATGCCTTGTGGTCCTATAACTGCTACTGCTGTAAATACAAGTTCAAGTAGTCCTATTGGTTGTGGCGGCGGTACTGCAAATGTAATTGTTACGTCAACTATGACGGGATTATCATATACCTGGACCGGTCCAGGTATTGTTAGCGGTGTTAATAGTGCAACTGCAGTTGTTAATCAGTGCGGTGTTTATACTGCAACAGTTACTGCGCCGGGTTGCCCTCCTTCGTCGACCGTTGTATCAACATCGATTACATGTGTAACTTCTTTCACACCAACAATTTCAATTTCAAATTCGCTTTCGTGTACGCAGCCTACTGCACAAATTACCGCTTCACCTACACCTCCGGGATATACTTATACATGGACGGGTCCAGGAATTGTGGGTAGCATAAATGCTGATCCCATTACCGCTAATGTCGGTGGAGTTTATACAGCAACGGTTTTAAATACAGTTACAGGTTGTAAAGGGACAGTTTCTATAAATTTGCCGGCGAATATGGCAACGCCGCCTCTAACGGTCACGCCAAATCCTGTTAATATTTGTCTAGGTTTTTCAGCTAATTTAACGGCGAGCGGCGCGAGTACTTATACGTGGAGTCCTGGGGCGACATTGAACACCACAAATGGTCCGAACGTAGTTGCAACACCTGTGGCGACACAGATTTATACTGTTAACGGTACAAGTGCAGGAGGTTGTATTGGAACCCAAACAGTGCAGGTAACAATTAATCCTGTTCCTTCCGGTTTTGCAACGCCGGTAAACGCCACCTGCGGAAATAATAACGGAGAGATCATTATAACCAATACATCAGGCCCCGGCCAGACGGTGAGCGGCTTTAGTGTGAACAATGTAGCCACACCGACCCAAACGGTGATAAATTTAGCAGCCGGGAACTATACAATAACAATGGTAAATAATTTTGGATGTGTAACAAACTTCACAACCAGCATAACCAATTCACCTCCGATAACAGCATTAGCAACCACCTTTACCAATGCCACTTGCGGAAATAACAATGGAGCGATAGGCATCGGAATAGTAACAGGCGGAACACCAAGCTATAGTTATAATGTTAACGGAGGCCCTTACAGTACAACAACCAGTTTAACGAATCTGGCGCCCGGTAACTACACCATAGGCGTGATAGATAGTAAAGGATGCAGCTTTACAAAAGTAGTTACAATAACAAACATTCCGGGCCCGACCGCTTTAAGTTTTACTACCACACCGAGCACATGTGCAGGATCGGTAGGCACTGTGACCATAGGAGTAACAGGAGGTACAGCGGCATACAGTTATTCCATCAATGGCGTAGCCTCGGGTAATACAGCAACAAGTTTAGCTTCCGGAACCTATTCCGTAACGGTAAAAGATGCCAACGGTTGCTTAATAAACTCAACCTTTGTTATAGGAACAGTGACAGGTCCGACAGGAGCAACGGTCTTGGTAACCAATGCCAGCTGCGGTAACCCAAATGGCAGCGCAACAGTTACTGCGGTAGCAGGCGGAACAGGCCCGTATCAGTATTCATGGAATGGCGGGCCTTTTGTAATTACCAATAATATTTCAGGTTTAGCGGCAGGCACCTATACATTAATTATAAGAGATGCCAATACCTGTACGGTGAGCGTGACCTATGTGATCACCAATCCGGGTAATCCAACATCAGTCATAGCAGCAACACAGAGCGTAAGTTGTTTTGGCAGTGCCACAGGAAGCTTTACGATAAATACCACAGGAGGCACACCCGGCTATAGTTATACTATTAATCCCGGCGGCGGATCAAACACGATAGGCATTTTTTCAGGCTTAACCGCACAAAGCTATACGGTAACAGTAAAAGATGCCGCAGGCTGTTTAACCCAGGTAACAGTAAATATACCGCAGGCTCCTGCTTTAACATTAAACCTGACACCCTTAGCGGTTAGTTGTAACGCGGGGACTAACGGTCAGATCACCGCGGTAGCCGGCGGCGGTACACCGCCTTATCAGTATTCATTGAATGGCGGTCCTTTTGCAGCCAGCGGCAGCTTCACCAGTTTAGCAGCCGGTGTTTATAGTGTAACGGTAATGGACAATAATGGATGTACACGAACAACAACAACAACAATAACGCAGCCGGCCCCGCTCGCCATAACATTCACCACAGCCCCGACAACATGTGTAGGCTCAGTAGGCTCAGCCACAATTAGTGTAACAGGAGGTTCTCCTGCTTATTCCTATTCGGTAAATGCAGCCTCAACATCGAGTGTAGCAACAGGTTTAGCTTCCGGAAGCTATACAGCAACAGTAAAAGACGCTAACGGTTGTATCATTACCGGAAACTTTAACATTAACACGGTAGCAGGCCCTTCATCGGCAGTTATCGGTACGGGTAATGCCACTTGCGGTAACTCTAACGGAACAGCAACAGTAAGTTCAGTAACAGGCGGGGTTGGCCCGTATCAATATTCATTCAATGGCGGGCCGTTCAGTTTAACAAACAATATCGGGGGGCTTGCCGCAGGTTCGCAGACCGTTATTATAAAGGATGCGAACAGTTGTACATTAGCTCTTACCTTTAATATTAATAATACAGGTTCGCCTACATCAAGCATATCCGGTTCTGTGAATGTAAGTTGTTTTGGCGGCAATAACGGAAGCTTTAATGTGACCACAATAGGAGGCACAGCTCCATACAGCTATACCTTGTCTCCGGTGGGCACGATCAATGCAACAGGTATTTTCTCAGGGCTCACAGCACAAAACTATAACGTAACAATTAAAGATGCGGTGGGCTGCATCACCACGGTAACTATAGCAATAACCCAGCCGGCACAGCTTACCCTTACTTTAACACCTGCTCCTGTAAGTTGTAATGGAGGAGCTAACGGTCAGATCAGTGCGGCAGGCGGCGGGGGCACACCGGGCTACCAGTATTCGATTAATGGCGGACCATTTGGCGGCAGCGGAAACTTTACCGGACTCACAGCAGGAACTTATACTGTAACGGTAAAAGATAATAATGGTTGTACTTTTACAGCCACCACAATTATTACCCAGCCAACTTTATTGAACATTGCAGCAGCCGTAGCTCCTAATTCATGCGCGGGCTCTGTTGGCAGTGTGACAATAACAGCCAGCGGCGGAACACCGGCGTATACGTATTCGGTAGATGGTGTAGCTTCAGCCAGTATTGTTAGTCCTTTAACCAGCGGAACCCATACGGCGGCCGTGATGGATAACAACGGTTGTATCCGTACAACCACCTTAAACATCGGAAACATAACAGGCCCTTCCTCAGCCACGATCAATACCACGAATGCTAATTGCGGTAACGCCAATGGCAGCGCCACAGTAACATCAGTAACAGGAGGAGTAGGTCCTTACCAGTATTCATTTAACGGAGGCCCTTTTTCAACCAATGCCTTCACTTCAGGCTTATTAGCAGGAACACATACAGTAACCATACTGGATGCCAATACCTGTACCCTGACATTGACCTATAATGTAGGTAATACAGGAGGCCCTGTCTCGAGTATCGGTTCACAAACCAATGTAAGCTGCTTTGGCGGTAATAATGGCGGTGTTACTATAAACACATCAGGAGGCACACCGGGCTATAGTTATACCATAACACCAACGAACGTAACCAGCGGCAGCGGTGTGTTTGCAAACTTAACAGTGGGAGGCTATACAGTAAATGTAAAAGACGCGGCAGGTTGTGTCACCACAGTAACATTAACGGTTATTCAGCCCTCAGCCTTAACCTTAACCTTAAGTTCACTTCCTGCAAGCTGTAACGGAAGCACTAACGGTACGATCACCGCGGCAGGCGGCGGGGGAACAGGACCCTATACGTATGATCTGAACGGCGGGCCTTTTCAGGCCTCGGGTGTGTTCACAGGCAATGCGGCAGGCATTTATAACATCACAGTAAAAGATAATAATGGATGTACATTAACACAGTCAGTACAGGTTACCCAGCCAAGCCCGATCACATTAACCTTAACAAGTGTAAACGCAAATTGTACAGCAGCCAACGGAACAGCATCAGTAACAGCGGCAGGCGGAACACCGTTTTATAATTACAGCTGGAGCGGCGGCGGTGGAACAGGCTCTCAGACCAACCCATTAGTATCCGGAAATTACACAGTCACTGTCACGGATAGTAAGGGATGTATAAAAACAGGAAGCATAACCATCAGTTCAACACCGGGCGGGGTTGCCGTAATAAGTTCGAGTATAAGCCCGACCTGTTTTGGATTTACCAATGGCAGTATGACAGCAGGCTTCACAGGAGCGATGAGCGCGCCGATAAGTTATAGCTGGAGTAACGGACAAACCACGCAAACAGCAGTGAACCTCGGAGCAGGGCCTTATACAGTAACCTTAACCGATGCCTTTGGATGTACATCCTCAGTATCAGGCACACTTACAGCACCGGGCATTTTAGATATACAGGCAAGTGCAAACCCTGTAACCTGTTTTGGCGGCAGCAACGGATCAGCCACGGCGATATATGGCGGTGGCGGAACATTGCCATTAACTTACTTGTGGGCAGCAGGCGGGGCAACAACAGCAGTAGCACCAAATTTACCTGCAGGTGTTTATACGGTGACAGTAAAAGATGCCAACGGATGTACAGCGCTTGCAACAGCAACCGTAACCCAGCCCACATCAGTAACCATAACATCCACTGCAACAACAGCCAACTGTAACCAGGCTAACGGTTCAGCCACACTGACCGCGTCAGGCGGAACAGGCCCTTATACGTATACCTGGAGCACAGGAGCAAACACAGCCGCCTTATCAAACGTAGCGGCAGGAACCTATACCGTGATCGTAAAAGATGCCGCCGGATGTATATTTAACTCAGCAGCCACAGTGCCAAACACAGCAGGGCCTGTCTTAGCTATCTCAGGCTTTACCAACGTAAGTTGTTTTGGAGGAAATAATGGGGTGGCAACAACAAGCGTAAGCGGTGGAACAGGACCTTATGTTTATTTATGGAGCAATGCACAAAATACAGGTAACGCAACAAATTTAATGGCAGGAATTTATACCGCCACGGTAACTGATATTAACGGATGTAAAGCATCCACAAGTGTAACCATAACCCAGCCGCCGGTGTTAACAGTAAGCGTATCGGGCACAAACCCAAAATGTTTTAATGCCACCAACGGCAGTGCGAATGCAGGAGTAATTGGAGGAACACCGGGTTATAGTTATAACTGGGTACCATCCGGATCAACAGCACAGTCACCAACAGGACTTGGCCCCGGTAATCATATTGTAACAGTAACCGATGCCAACGGATGCGTAACGAGCGGTTCGGTTAATTTAGCGAACCCGCCGCAAATGACCGCCGCCATAACAAGTACGAATGTAACTTGTTTTGGATCTTGTAACGGTATGGCTGGCGGAAGCGCAGCAAATACAGTAGGCGCAGTCGTTTATTTTTGGACGGGAGGCCCCGGCCCGCTAACAACACAGAACATAACGAATCTTTGTCCGGGAACATATACATTACTGGCAACAGATGCTAATAATTGTACCGCGCAGGCATTAACAACGATAACCCAGCCTCCGTTACTAACGGCCAGCATCACTGCCTCCGGTAATGCAAGCTGCGCTGGTTATACCAATGGATTTGCAACAGCAGCGCCTGCGGGCGGAACACCGGGTTATACTTACTCATGGTCACCAAGCGGTGGTACCGGCTCAACAGCTAATAATTTAGCGGCAGGCAACTATGTAGCAACCATTACAGATAGTAAAGGCTGCAGCGCATCTGCAAACATAACCATCACGCAGCCGGCGCCTCTTGTAGCAGCCATCACAAGCACCAACATAACTTGTTTTGGATTAAACAACGGTATTGGTAACCTTGCTTACAGCGGGGGAACAGGTCCGTATACATTCTTATGGTTCCCGACCTTAAACAATACACCAAACGTAACCACATTACCGCCCGGCACACATACTGTGCAGGTAACAGATAATTTAGGATGTATCACAACACTCACAACAGTTATTACACAGCCGCCGGCATTAACAGCAGTGGTAAGTTCAACGAACTCTAACTGTAACCAGGCCAATGGACATGCCTGTGTGGTGGCAGGAGGCGGTGCGGGAGGATATACTTATCAGTGGACAAGCAATCCACTGTTCACTAACTCCTGTATCAATAACGTAGTAGCGGGAGCATATACAGTAACAGTAACGGATGTGAATGGCTGCAGCGCAAACGCTATAGCAACCATTAATGATATAGCAGGCCCGGTTGTATCCATAACGGCTACCACAGCGGTAAGTTGTTATGGCGGCAATAATGGCTCAGCAATAACCAGCATATCGGGCGGAACAGGAACGATAAGCATCCTTTGGTCATACCTTGCGCAAACAACACCGAGCGTAAATAATTTACCGGCAGGCTTGCATTCTGTAACGATAAAAGATGCGGCAGGTTGTGTAGCCAGTGCATCCGTTCAGATCACCCAGCCGCCATTATTAACCACAGCCATTACTAATGTAACAATGGTAACCTGCAGCGGAGCAAACAACGGATCGGCGGCCATGCTGGTGAACGGGGGCACACCGGGTTATAATTATGCATGGACACCAAGCTCGCAGACCTCTTCGATAGCAGTAAGCATGGGTCCGGGCACGTATACCTGTTTAGTAACCGATGCCAATGGCTGTACAAGTTCACAAAGCGTAACGATCACCCAGCCCAATCCGCTTACAATTAGCAGTGCAGTCATCACCAACTTAACCTGTAACGGAAATAACTCCGGTGCGATCGCGACCATTGTTACGGGAGGATCTCCGGCATATACTTTAAACTGGACTCCTGCTCAGCCAAATAATGCGGTGATCACAAACTTAGCAGCGGGAACATATAATTTATTAGTGACCGATAACAAAGGATGTACTACAAGCGGCGTCTATGTAGTAACAGAGCCGAGTATGTTAGTAACATCGGCCACAGCAACACCTGCAACCTGCGGTAACGCCAACGGATCAGCAACAGTAACAGTAAATGGGGGCACACCAGGTTATACTTATAACTGGAATACCCCCAGCCTGCAAACAACAGCCATTGCAACAGCCCTCTCGTCCAATACCTGGAGCTGCACCATAACAGACTCTAAAGGATGTATCATTACCCAATCGGTGAATGTACCAAACGCGCCTGCACCAAACTTAACATCCATGACCTTTACATCGCCATTATGTTTTGGACAGCAGAATGGTTCGATGGCTATTAATTTTAGTTCAGGCACATCACCGTTTACATTTGCATGGAATAACCCCGGAGCATCCACCACACAAACCGTGAACGGGGTAGGTGCGGGAGTTTATTCAGCCACTGTAACAGATGTGTACGGATGCGCGGCGAGCGGCGTTGTGAATGTAACCCAGCCAAATATTTTATTATTGACCGTGAGCGCTGACCCAACGATCTGTTACGGACAGCAGGCACAAATTTATGCAGCGGGCGCGGGCGGTACCCCGGCATACTCTTATACCTGGAACCCTTCAACACTTGTTGGCGGGGGTCCATTCGCTGTAACACCAACAGTAACCACGCAGTATATTGTATCCATGTCCGATGCCAATGGCTGCAGTGTCAATCCAAAAGTAGTGACTGTAAATGTAAAACCACAGTTACAAGCAAGTGGAACATCAGTTACGATCTGTGATGCCAAGCCAATTAATTTAAGCCCGACGATCACTTCTCCGGGCAATGGCGGGCCATATACTTACAACTGGACAGGAGGTTCAACTGCATCCAACATCACAGTGAATGGTAATTACGCGAATGCTCCGAACTTATATACTGTGAACATATCTGATGGCTGTACCTTCCCCGGAGCAACTGCCATCTTCACTGTCAATGTAAATCCGTCCCCTTCAGGTTACTTTACTGCTGACATACTCAAAGGCTGTGCACCTCTGCATGTCAATTTTAATGCTGTATCTACTTCGAGTACGGATATATTTAATTGGACTCTGGGTACTGTGGGTACAGGCGGACCAGGTGGTGTTACAGGTAATCCGGTTGCAAATACTTATGCGAATGCAGGACTCTACAGTGTTGGTTTAACAATCACTAATCAGTTTGGTTGTACAAAAGATACGAGTGCAATAAATTATATTGAAGTATATCCTGTTCCGGAAGCAGAATTTAATGCAAACCCCTGGTCGGCATCCATACTTGAACCGAACATCCAGTTCACTAATTTATCAGTGGGCGCGGTGAGTTACTTCTGGGATTTTGGGGATTACAATGGTTCAGGTAATAATACAACGGATGCCAATCCCGCGCACTCTTACGAGATGGCAGGGGTGTATCAGGTATGGTTAGTTGCATTTAATGATAAAGGATGTTCTGATACCATGATGCATACAATAGAAATTTTATCTGACTACGCATTATACATACCCAATACATTTACCCCGGACGGCAACGGCTTAAACGATATCTTCCAGCCCAAAGGTGTGGGTATTGATGAGAGCTCTTACAGGATGTATATCTTTGATCGCTGGGGTGAGATCGTGTTTACCAGTGATGAGTTCCGCAAAGGATGGGACGGCACCATAAAAGGTAATCCGAAGATCGCAGAGCAAGGCGTGTACACGTATAAAATTTCTGTAAAAGATCTGGAAGGAAATATCCATCATTACGTTGGCCATGTAAATTGTTTACCGAGACAATCTAAAGTGGATTAAGAAATACTTCGACAAGCTCAGTAACCAAAAAATAAATACCATTAAAGGCCTCTCAGAAATGAGAGGCCTTTTTTTATTTGATCTCCGATACAAATGCATATTCATAGTATTAATTTATTTACTTTACTATATTTGTTAAGCAGCAGCAAATGAACCCTGATAACTCTGTCATACTCGAAATATATAAGTACATGAACGATAGGGGCGTTCTTATTTCTTATTTGGGAGATTTTAATTTCAATGTTGTAAATTCTTTATTGGCCTCAGTTAAAAAAGTTATCAATGATTCTGGAATTGATTTTCAAAATAAAAAACGTTTTTATGCCGTAGCTGCAGAGTGTCTTGATAATGTGAACCGTTACAATTATGCGTTTAAGGGAGAAAACGTTTCAGAGATCTACACCAAAACTTATTTTAATATTTCGGAAAATAAAGATTGTTTTATCATTCAAACCGGAAATTATATTCATACTGATCAGGTACCAACGCTTACAGCTAAACTGGAAAAAGTAAATTCACTCGATAAAGAAGGTTTAAAAGCTTTTTATCGTGATAAGTTGGCTGAGAGTCCGGCGAAGGGTGGAGGATTAGGAGTGATAGATATTTCCATACGATCAGGATGTAAGATCATTTTTGAATTTAAACCGGTTACCGATGACGTACTTTTTTTTATTTTACAAACTACCATTAAAAAATAAATTATGGACTCTATTTTGTTAGAAGCAACTGCAACTACGCCAAAGGTAACTATTGATCCCGCGGCCAATAAATTTGAGATCTCAGGCGAGTCAAGACCGGAAAACACGGCGAAATTTTATACTCCCATTATAGAGTGGTTTGAAAATTATAGTTCTGTTTTATATTATCAAAAAAGCAGCGGCGGAAAAACTAAAAAAACAAGTATGGAATTTAAATTAGAATATTTTAATTCAACTTCCGCTAAATTCATACTTGATATTTTTTATAAACTTGAAAAAATTCAAAAAGAAGGATGCGATGTTGAAGTAGTTTGGAATTATGATGCGCGTGATACGGACATGAAAGAATCAGGCGAAGAGTTCTCTAATTATGTTCCCGGTTTACCGGTCAGATACCTAGGATATTGATAATTAATGAATGAAGAAAATTGCCGTTGTTTTATTATTTTTAATTTCTACAGCTTACCGCTCGCAAAGCAGGCATGAACTCGATTCGTTATTAAACTCTCTAAAAAAAAATCCGGAAACTGTTGTTTATTACGAGCGGGCATTAAAAGCGGCAAAACAATTACGTTCGAAAAATTTGACCGCACAGATCTATCAGAATTACGCTGCACTCTTAAAAAAGAATAAAGATTTTAAAAAGGCTTATTATTATTTAAATAAATATTCAACATTAAAGGATACCATACTAAGTGAAGAAAAAAACAAAAGTATGGCCGAAATGCAAACGCGTTTCGATACTGATAGCCAAGAAAAAGAAATTACGCTCCTGACCAAAAATAAAGACATTCAGGAATTAAAAATTGGCGAACTGAGTGAGAATATCCGGAAACAAAAAGTAACCATTTATGCCTCTGTCTTTGGAATTGCATTAATGCTTGTTCTTACTTTTTTTGTTTTGAATAGTTACCGTGAAAAAAGAAAAGCCAATTTATTACTGGAAGAAAAAAACTCAGCCATCTCCAAACAAAAACAAATTCTCGAGGAGAAAAACACTTTAATTACACATAGCATCGAGTACGCTAAAAATATTCAGGATATTATTTTACCAAGTGATAACACCTTTAAACAATTATTTACCGATTCGTTTGTTCTTTTTATTCCTAAAGATGTGGTAAGCGGTGACTTTTTTTGGTTATTGTCGGAAAACAAAAAGGAAACACTTGTTGCTGCTATTGATTGTGTTGGTCATGGCGTGCCCGGCGCTTTTATGGCTTTGCATAGTTATAATTTACTCGAGCGTATTGTAAAAGAAAACAAAGGCATTTCTCCCGCAAATATTTTAGATAAATTAAATACAGAAGTGATAAAATCTCTTCACCAAAATAACGAAGAGACTTCTTCTAAACACGGAATGGATCTTGCGATGGTAAAAATAAAAAATAATGAACTTGAATTTGCAGGTGCAAGAAATCCGCTCGTTATTGTAAATTCAAACGGAGAAATGACAGAAGTAAAAGCCGACCGTATGTATGTTGGCGGCGCCATTGGAAATTTCACCAATAACACAGTTAAAGCTGAGAAGGGAAGTATGATCTATATGTTTACTGATGGTTACGCGGATCAAAAAGGTGGTACTGAAAATAAAAAGTTTTTCATTACTGTGTTTAAACAATTGCTTACTTCCATCGCGGCAAAAAATTTAATTGAACAAAAAGAAATTTTGCATAAAACATTTACCGACTGGAAAGGAAATCACGAACAAATGGATGATATACTTGTAATCGGTATTAAAATTTAATGAGAAAAAGTGTAATCATATTTTTATGTATTGCAGTTAATGTAATGTTATCTGCTAACAGGGATTCGTTATTGAAAGTAGTGTCGACTCATAAAATAGATTCTGTTTACATCGCAATGCTTACTGATATTGCTGCGACTTATGAAGATGCTGGCGATTATGACATGTCCATTTCTTATTGTCTACGCGCGAAAAAAATTGCAGACTCACTGCATAATAATTTCGGACTACAATCTGCACTCAACAGTTTAGGAAATTGTTACCTGGATAAAGGCGATGTAAAAAAAGCACTTGAGTCTCATTTAGCGGCATTAAAGATCCGTGAGTTGATACATTCTAAATTGGGAATAGCTTATAGTTATCTTAATTTGGGAAATATTCATTTCCGTTTAGGAGATGAAGATAAAGCGCTTCTGGATTATAAACGTTCTATTGATCTGATGTACGAGATGGGTGATACTTTGAGAGCCGCGATTTGTCTTACTAATACGGGATCCATTTACAGTAACAGGGGAGATATAACTAAAGCGCAGGAACATTATCTCAAAGCATTATCAATACGGAAACGCGCGGGCGACATGGATGGTGTTGCAGAAATATATTCTAATTTGAGTGTGACTTTAATGGATGCACACAAATACAAAGAAGCATTGGAATTCGCTTTCGAAACTATTAAATTATATGGCGAAACAGGAAGTAAAATGGGGAAATCAATTTCCTACAGTAATATCGGAGATATTTACGAGCACAT
>Ga0210408_10004599_pt1 | contig 12267 bp, 8 predicted proteins | sample IncBWH4MmetaG_FD_155471 | JGI IMG/M metagenome (GOLD analysis project Ga0210408, IMG submission 155471) | Forest soil microbial communities from Barre Woods Harvard Forest LTER site, Petersham, Massachusetts, United States - Inc-BW-H-4-M | ecosystem: Environmental > Terrestrial > Soil >... | reverse complement strand
GGATGCCTCCTCAGGCGTTTGATGCCGACCGCAGGCGGTGACGAACAGAGCGAGAATGACCGCGAGCGCGACCGGACGGAGTCGATTCATTCGTCGGTAAAAATCATGTAAGCTACGCATCAATGTGCAAAAGCATGAGAAACCGATCCCTTGCCCTACTCTTGCTGCTGTTCGTTCTCGCGGCTTTCTCCTGTAAGCGTGCGCCCAAACTAGAGTTCCCGCTGGTACAGAAATATACCACCCAGCCGGGAGATCTGTTCTATTTCCGGCCTCGGGACGGACAATTTGTTTTGCTCGAGCGTCGCAAGGCGCTTGCAGTGGTGGTCGCTCCAGAGCCCGATATTGAGGCCTATTCCTACGATGACAAAATCACGGTGAGCCGGCCGGAGGGCGACATGTTGCACAACACGCCCTTTGTAGAGCAAGTTGGAGCCCAGCAGGCCCTGGCCATTACGGCCGATGGACGGACTCTGGCGGGCGGCGATGCGAAAGGCGTGGTGACACTTTGGGAGATCGCGACTGGGAATGTGACACTTCATTTGGATGTGCCAAGTTCCATTCTCAGCCTTGCTTTTTCTCGCGATGGAAATTGGCTGGCTATCGGCCTGGCCAAGCCGGCTGGCGAACCCACGGATACCGTGTGGCTCTATGAAATCCACTCCAACGCGCCGCATCGTAGCTTCGGTCGCGGTGCCGTCACGGCGCTCGCATGGTCGCCGGACGGTCAATGGCTTGCGGCGGGACTTGATAACGGCACTGTGCTTTTAAGCGAGGTTGGCGGTGGGGTCGAGCCACGGAGAATTGTGTTGTCCACCTCCCCGGTCACAGCTATCGATATTCATTCCTCGGGGCTATTCCTGGCCTCGGCACATGCCGATAAGCGCGTGCTGCTTTCCAAACTTCCGACAGGAGAGCAGGTCCATACTTTCGAGCCGGCCTTGCCGCCCAATCCCCTTTTTCCGCGGGCCATCGAACGTGTTGCCTTTGATGGAAATGGAGGTCGCTTCGCAGCGGCGTATGCCGAAGGCGATTTCAAAATCTGGGACACGACGGCATTATCCAATAAGCGTTGGAATCCAGGTCAACGCGGAAATCGGTAAAGTCAAGTACTGGGCGCCAAGTTACGGGTAATCCGACTTATCGGGAGTTTAGACTTGTCGAGGAGGTTGCCTCACACGCGGGGATGTGCGATCAGCTTGACGTACCACTGGCCCTTGCGGTGCACGAACTCCACATCGTCGCTAGATTCTGACCCGTGGGTGCGCGTGCCCCACGCGCGCGAGCCTTCGACCTGTACGTGGGTCAGCGTCTCATTCTGAAATAGGCGCATGCTGATCGATCCGCCGCCGCTCACACGTCGACTGTTGCCTTCGAGCGCGGCAAGAAACGCTGGCAGGTTCGACACCGCGGCTAGGCCACGCTTCATGGTGTCCCGCTGGTTCGTCGTGGCTTCCATGCCGGGCATCTGCATGACGCGCCGACGCGCGCTCATGAGATCGTCGAGTGGAAAGCGGTGCTCATCGCAGATCCGACGGACCTCCTCATCGGCGTCATCAATGCGTGCGCCCAGAACCAGGGCAACCGCGTTTGCCGCGATTCGCTTGAGGTCGTTCACGTCGAGACAGGCAAACACCTCGAACAGGTCGCCGCGAAGCATCGCAGCTTGCGCGTGGTCGAACGCAGCCTGAGGGGTCTCGCGACTCATACGGGTCGAAACCTACCACTGAGGCTATAGAACACAAGAAGTTTTATTCCCTTTCCTGGCCTGGAAAACACATGTCCGGTAAGGCGACTTACCAGAGTTGAGCGATACGAAAAGAAATTATGCCCAGGGTCTGCGCTAAGCCGCCCGCGCCTCACGTTGAAAATGACGCGGGATGGGTGCGGCAGATTGTCATATCCGCTCCTAAATGACGGGCCGAATAATGTCTCAGGCCCAGACTCAGGCATAGGCGGAAACTTCTCTAGTCAGGTCTTTGGCCCGACAGACCAGCCAAGAGGCGGAGCCACGATCACTGTCTGCACGTTTGCGGGGACCGGAGTGCCGTGCGTTCCGGCGGTACATCGGCCCCCACAGCAATACCCAACCAGTGTTCCCGGATGTGCCATAGAACACATCGAATCTCGTCGTACCATTGACGCTATGACGGCGCAACTTTACAGTCATGTCTGTCATCCAAGTCTCTTGCTTTCTAGTGATATGGAAAGGTCCCAGCCCATGAAACGTATTGCCCTAGTTGTTCTGTGTCTTGCCGGTGCATTCGCGAGTGTGGCTAGTGGCCAGGCCTCCAAGATTGAGCAAGTACAAGTTGCTTCGGGAACTGTCCTGACGTTTTACCTTCATGCTCGCCTCAATCCGACCAGCGGTGATGCGTTGGACGCCTTGCCCAAGGGATCTCTTCTCCGCGTGAAAATGCTCGATTCCATCGATTCGAGCGTCAATCCCGACGGTACCGAGTTTCATGGTTCTGTTGTATCGGCCCTGGCTTCAGAGGGGAACGTGGTGATCCACGCTGAAGCGGAAGTGCGGGGCATCTTGGCCCTTCTGAGGAGCCGCAGTCATCCTGAAGGCTTTCGCTACGAGCTTTTGATCACTGGCCTGGATGACCACGGAAAATCCTATGCTCTGACCGCCTCCCTCAATCCGTCTCTCGCCGATTCTTCGGCTACTACCTCGAAGCCCGCCACAAAAGATAATCCAAAACCGGCGGGATCCGGCACCAGCCTCTAAGTCCAAATCGCCTAAAAATCGAACGGATTGGCGAACAAGTCGTCCGGGCTTCAGTCATGCATTTTTACGCAGTTTCGAGAATCTTCGGCTAGCGTGTGGGAAGGGATTACCCGTTCTAGTACCGCCAGAATTACATTCTCACCGGAACGTTCCGCATCTCGTAAGTTAAAGATTCGCAATGGATTGATTGCCTTATTTCTCTCGATTCCGGTTCTGGCCACTTATCTGCATCAAATTCCTGCCCGCCAAACTAAAAATGAGGAGTGTCATCAATGAAGAACCCGCGTCGCATTATATTTGCCACCCTTACCAGTCTTATCCTCGTAGCTGCGGTCTGGGGGTTGCCGCCCGCCACCAGCAACGCCCAGCCGACGGCACACGCCCAACAACCTCCCGCAGCTCCGCTATCTGTCTCCGGAAAGATTACCTCCGTTGCCAAGGATTCCTTCACTCTCGCAGTGGGAGGCGGTGCGACTTCCTTAGGGCAACAGCTCGTGCAGCAAGACCCCAAAGCCAAATCGATGACCTTCGTGGTCGATAAGAACACGACGATAGAGGGCAAACTCCAAGTTAACGCCAATGCCGATGTGACCTATCGCGAGGACAACGGCAGAAACATCGCGATCACCGTTCACGTTGCTTCATAATCTAGTTCTTGCAGCCTAGTTCGTTTGTTTTGGGACTGCTTAAGGAATAGGAATCCACAACAAGCCTTGAGGGGTTTCTCGAGGTAAGCGCATTTTTGTCGACTGAGGGTCCCGCGATTTGTGACCCAGCCCAGCGAGGTACGAAGATAACACAACCCATCCGCATAACTCTGATTGATGTCTTACCGGTAAAGCGGGTTCCAGTACAGAGATGTCCGGTTACGCGACTTAAAAATGTCTGTTCAGAATCGAATCGCTTCGTCTACTCGTCCCGCAGTGCCGCCATGGGATCAACTTTGGCTGCCCACCGCGCAGGGATGTAACTGGCGATCAGAGCAGCCCCCAGCAAGATCGCCGCCATCAACGAGAGGGTTAGCGGATCAGCCGGGCCAATTCCGAACAATAAGCTTCTCACCAATCGAGTCAAACTTAAGGCTCCTGCAACTCCGATGGTCAGGCCAACCGCAAGGGTCCAGACACTCTGACTTAACACCATCAGGAGAAGTTGATGCTGCTGCGCCCCCAATGCCATGCGTATCCCAAACTCATGCGTCCGTTGGCCCACGGAATACGCAATCACACTGTAAATGCCAACCACGGACAGAAGCAGAGCGAGCGCGGCAAAGGTGCCCAACAACATGAGTACGAACCGGCGGCGTTCCTGCGACCCCAACACGATTTGGTCCATTGGCAATACACTCACAGGTTGGTCGCGATCAACCGACCAGATCTGATCCCGAATGGCCGCCGCAAGACCAAGCACATCCGGAGAGCATCGCACAATGACGTAGGTGGTCAGCGTGCCCTGGGAAAACTGGGCGAAGCTGTAGTAAATTGCGGGCTGGGTATCAGTTTCCAGGGAGTCTTGCTTGACATCTGACACTACGCCAACGATTTCGCCAGACAGTGGCGGTCCCCAGTCTTTCATCACCACGTGTTTCCCCAGTGGACTCTCCCTGGGCCAGAAGCGTTGTGCCATGGTTTGATTAATCACCAAAGCGGTTGGACTCTGCGGAACGTCCTGCAGGGTAAAAGTTCTTCCGGCAAGCAGGTGGATTCCCATAGTGCGGAAATACTCAGGGCTGGCAGTTAGAATCTCCGCCTCCGGCTCATTCCCAGCCTCGTAGACGTGACCCTCGAGTTCCAAGTCGGTGTCGGGCACTGGATCGAACGGCAGAGTTCCGGCAGCGGCAACCGACTGAACTCCAGGCAGGGCCCGAAGGCGCTCCAGGACGGAATTCACAAACTGTGTCCGCTCCGAAAGCCCAGGATACTGGGAGTCGGGCAGCGACAGCCGAACCACCGCGAGATGCGAACTGTCGAAACCGGGATCAACCCGCTGCAACAGAATGAAGCTCCGGATAAGCAGGCCAGCGGCGGCAAGCAACATCATGGCGAGCGCCACTTCCGAGACCACCAGGAACGAACGAAAGCGCTGACGGCGTACCGAGACGGTGTTGCGGTCACCCTCCACAAGCTGTACCTGCAAGTTCACTCCCGAATATTGCATTGCGGGAATGCTTCCGAACAGAATCGATGCCAGCAATGAGACGGCGAATACGAAGAGCAGGACTTGCAAGTCGATCACCGGAGTCGCCAAGCCAGGGACGGCACCAGGAAACGCGGCACATATGACCTTCACCGACCATAGCCCGAGAAGGCATCCAGTCGCTCCGCCGAGAAGTCCAAGTAACACGCTCTCGGTCAAGAGTTGTCGTGCCAGCCGAAGCCGGGTGGCCCCTAAAGCAGCACGCACCGCGATTTCCTTTTGTCGCGCCACCAACCGCGAAAGCAGAAGGTTGGCGACGTTTGCGCACGCAATCAAGAGCACAAAGGCAACCGCACCCAATAGAATCAACAGCATGGGGCGAACACTGGAAACGAGATTATCCTGCAAGCGCTCTGCACCGAATGTGAATCCAGGATCGACGCCGTGATTTTCTTGCTGAATTTGGAGCGAAATCGCCTGCAAATCGGCGCGCACAACCTCCATCGAAACGCCAGCTTTGACGCGCGCAAGGGTGGTAAATAGGTGCGCACGGCGGCTCTGCGGAAAGGCCATATTCTCGGTGAGGGGCGCCCACGCCTGGACCGCTTGCGGAAAAGAGAATCCCATCGGCATCACACCGGCAACTCGGTGAGGTTCCCCATGGAGCGTAATCATTTTGCCGAGGATCTCGCGGTCCGATCCGAAATGATGCTGCCAAAGTCCGTAGCTGAGGATCACCATTTTTTCTGAATTTTCGCGGAACTGTTCCTGGGTGAATCCCGGCCCCAAGAACGGCGTTACCCCAAGCAGTGGTAGGAAATCCTGCGAAACGAATGCAGTGTCGATCTGCTCTGGCGGCACTGCTTGCCGCGTGTCGCTCAAGTTCTGTGAAAAAATGCGATAAGCGGCAACTTGAGAAAACACACGATTGCGCTCGTGCACATCGCGAAATGTCGCTCCGGTCAAATTCGCCGGGCGTTGATGATACTCCTGCAATCGCACGATCTGACCAGGATGCCGCAGCGGCAGCGGACGGAACAGAACGGCATTTACAACACTAAAGATCGCCGTGTTCGCCCCAATTCCAAGCGCCAGGGTCATCACTGCTACCGCCGTGAAGCCGGGAGCCTTCCGCAACATGCGAAAGGTATGGCGCAAATCCTGACGCAGAGTTTCCATAGCTTTCACCCGCATCTGATTGCCAGCGGCTTAAAACGACCTACGAAGCCCTTCCCGTGCCCAAGCGACGGCCGAACGCGACGACCCAAGTATAAACCGTTGGCTTTGGGACTTGTGAGCGCGACCGTAATCCACATGCCTGGTAAACGTTATCGTACAAGTGAAATCGCTGCCCTCGGTACATGATTGGCTCTACGTGTCCGCCCGTATTCCGCGCAAGATAGTCCAGGAAATGTGACTTGGTGAAGACCCGAAGCAACCTGCCCGTATAAGTCTCAACCGGTGCGAGGACCGATTGCCCTGGAGGCACATTCGTTGTGTCGAGGCCAGGAGAAGCGTACGATTTGCGAGTCCGACCCGAATCAGAAATTCCAGTTAATTCGACTTGCGTCCCCATTTGTTTAGGGCCTAAGAAGGTGGCGCGAGTGGTGGGGAGAAAAAACATGAAGAAGTACGTTGCGCTCTTGAGTTGGTTGGTTCTTGCAGTTGCCGTGCCGCTGGCGGCTCAAGAAGCCACTATCGCGCCTCCGGAAGACATGGTTGTGGAAGGGGTGCCGAAAATACCAGCATCCCTGGTGGAGACAGCTGGGCGCTACAGCGAAAATCGATCGGCGTTTCCTACGGATTGGCATCCACAACGACGAGAGATTTTGATCGGAACGCGATTCGGAAATACCTACCAGACGCACTTGGTGAAAATGCCGGGAGGTGCCCGGCAGCAGCTAACCTTTTTCACCGAACCGGTCTATGGAGGATCGTTTCACCCCAAGGGCGGGGAATACATGTTGTTCCAGAAGGATGTGGGTGGGGGAGAGTGGTACCAATTTTTTCGATATGACATGGACACCGGCAACAGCACGCTGCTGACAGATGGGAAGTCTCGGAATACTTCGGCGCGGTGGTCGTCCGGAGGAGACAAGCTGGCATACGTCTCGACGCGCCGCACTGGAAAAGACACGGATCTGTGGGTAACAAACCCGGCAGAACCGCATACGGATCATCTCCTCACGCAACTGACTGGCGGAGGATGGGAGCCGCAAGACTGGTCCCCGGACGACCGGGAAATTCTTTTGCTCGAAGGCATCTCGATCAATGAGACCTATTTCTGGCTGGTTGACACGAGAACCGGCGAGAAGAAGGCACTGACGCCTCGGAATACCCATGAGCAAGTCGCTTATGCGAACGGGCGCTTTAGTAAGGACGGAAAAGGGATTTATTACACGGCGGATAAGGACTCAGAGTTCGAGCGGCTGATCTACAAGGATCTGGCAAGCAAAGAGACGAAGATATTGACGCCCGATATACCCTGGGATCTGGACGAATTTGCGCTGTCCTGGGACGGCAAGAGGATCGCGTTCATTACGAATGAAGACGGACTCAGCGTGCTTCACATGCTCGACACGAGCACGGGGAAAGAGTTGCCCGTGCCGAAATTGCCAGTCGGATTGGTGGGCGGGTTGATCTGGCACAAAAACGGGAAGGACCTGTCCTTCGGAATCTCTTCGGCGAGTTCGCCCGGAGACGCATATTCGCTGGATACCACAACGGGGAAGCTCGACCGATGGACGATGAGTGAAACGGCGGTGAACACGAGCGCATTTCTGGAACCGGAACTCATCCGGTGGAAGAGTTTCGATGAGAAAATGATTTCAGGATTTCTCTACCGGCCTCCAGCGAGGTTCGCCGGCAAGCGACCAGTTTTGATCGAAATTCATGGCGGACCGGAGGGGCAATCGCGGCCCGATTTTCTGGGGCGGTATAACTATTATCTGAATGAATTGGGAATAGCCGTGATACTACCGAACGTGCGGGGATCAACGGGATACGGCAAGGCGTTCACAAAGCTGGACAATGGGTTCCTAAGGGATGGCACGTACAAGGACATCAACGCGCTTTTCGATTGGATCGCAGCTCAGCCCGGGCTGGACGCGAGCCGAATCGCGGTAACGGGCGGAAGCTACGGTGGACACATGACACTGGCAGTTTCGGCATTTTACAGCGACCGAATCCGCTGCTCGATTGATATTGTGGGGCCTTCAAATTTGGTAACTTTCCTGGAGCACACGGAGGAGTACCGGCGCGACCTGCGAAGAGTGGAATACGGAGATGAGCGTGAACCCAAGATGCGCGAGTACCTAGAAAAAATCGCTCCCATGAACAACATCGAGAAGATCAAGAAACCGATGATGGTTGTGGCGGGGCAGAACGATCCGCGTGTGCCGGTAAGCGAATCAGACCAGATCGTGGCAGGGCTCAAGAAACAGGGAACGCCGGTGTGGTACCTGAAGGCAAAGGACGAGGGCCATGGATTCCAGAAGAAATCGAATGCGGACTTTCAGTTTTACGCGACGGTGCAGTTTCTGCAGGAGTATTTACTGAAGTAGCTGGGGTTCTGTCAGCGGACCGAGCGGTGAGTACTACGTGCCCTGCGCCTACGTGTAGGCGATTCTGGCCTTCCCCTCAGAGATGGCAAGGGACTACTCTCCGAAAGTGAGGTCGAATTCGTATGCAAATGTTTCATAACCCGACTAGCAGGAGTTGGCCCGCCACGGCCATGGTCGATTGCTCATCACAAGCGGATCTCCCAACATCCATTCGACTGGGTTCCACCCCAGGCTCAATTTCCAACGGTTATGTCAGTTTCGCAGATTCAGCTTTCGCTTGCTGAAGGACCGGAACGTTCGAATCCGCATCGTTCCACAATTTAAGGAAATCCCGGTACGCAACCTTGCTCTGGGAAGCATCTCCCTGTAGGGCAAAAGCGCGAGCTAGCCCTAGTTGGGCGAGCGAGCCGATCGGTTCCGTCTGCACAATCCCGCGATGGGCGAGAATCTTCTGAAATTCAGCAGCAGCCTGTGTGCCTTGTTTCGCAGATAGACACGCCAGCCCTCGGACATAAACGGGATATAGGCTGAGGCTCATCGAAATATTGCTAGGGGAACCGAGCTCATAGGGCCGCGTCGCTTCCAGGATCTCGATGGCCTTGGCAGGATTTCCGAGGTTTAGCTCCAACACAGCCTTGATCGTCGGCAGATAATTGAATTGAACCACAGTATCCTCAGGGAAACGATGAGCCAGGTCATCCATCCGTTTCATTATTTGCGCTTGCGAATTCTTCTTTGCATCCGAGAGTGCCAAGGCGAGAGCGATTCCATACTCGACGTCCCGGGGAGCGGCAAGCGCCATAGCCGCGGCGGCTCGTTGCCGTGCTTCGACGGGATTACCAAACAGCGCTTCGCGAAGAGCGGCGTCGGCTTCATATCCCGCCGCGGTTTCCTTTTCATCCGCCTTAACCGCGGAAGCCACTGCCTTGCGCGAAAAATCGCGGGCTTTGCTCAATTGCCCGTAAAAAGCTGCGGAGTCAGCTTCGGCGGCCAACAATGCATCTTCAATTCCAGTTTGGCCCATCGCCCAATTTACCTGCTTGGCCATCTCTGCAGTATCGTTCTGGAGAAAACCGAGCTGGTACAATCCGAGCCGCAGTGGTGGTGAATCGAGTCTTTTTGTTAGAGCTTCCACGGCCAAGCTCCGGGCGTCCTCAAAGCGATTCATTTCCAGATACGCGGCAAAGAGGTTTGTAACGGCCAAGCCGCTCCCGGGATCCAAGCGCATGGCCTCCTCCGTTGCTGCTATACCCTTTTCATATTGACCGAGGGTGCCGTAATTGGCTCCCAGGTCATTGCGCGCTACTAGCTCACGAGGATAGGTTTGGGCCCACAGTTCCAAAGACTGACGCGCTTTTTCCAGGTCGCCCGTGGCAAACAAATGGTAACGAGACTCAATGCTGAGTCTCTCTCGTTCACTCACCCGATCGCGCAGGTCAAACGCCTTCTTCGCATAGTCTGCTGCTTTGGAGGATTCTCCAAGATCGTAGTAGCAGGTCGCGAGCGCCGAATAGGCGAGGGCAAAGTTAGGATCGAACCGGACGGCCTGCTCCAACTGCGGAATTGCCGCGGTGAAATCGCTTTTCCCCATCATGCTAATCCTGCCGCGGCTGTACGCTTGCAGGGCATCTAGGGATGGCGTCGTTACCTGTTCGAGCGGGGTATCGAACTTCTCGGCCGTGGCAATGGATTCGCCGAGTTTTTCGCGCATCCTGCCGGCTGCCCGGCTAAGCGCCTTCAGCACTTGTTCCTTGCCTTCAGCAGTAGCTTCTTCGCGTGCCATCGTGTCACCCGTATGGCAATTCACGGCGCGCAGCTCCAAAACATATTGTTTGCCGAGACTTGCAATAGAGCCATCGAGAGCAGCGACACTCCCGGCGCGCTGGCAGAGCTCTCGTGCAATCTGTGGCGTAAGGCTCTTGTTGGGTGACTGGCCCATGAGCCGTAGCGTCTGTTGGATACGTTGTTCGGTGACAAGGCTCAAGAAGGGCGACTGTTCGAGTTGAACAGCCAAACCCTGCCGTAGCGTTTCGTCGAACACGGGATCGCCGGTTCTGTTAGCAAAGTCGGCGAGGACAATTGTGTCTTTCGCGCTCAACGCGGCCGCGCGCCGCGGGTAAAAGTGAATACCAACGGAGACAATAGTGATTGCCAGCAGGGCCGTCATACCGAGTCTCCAGCGCTTCCGTGCCATCCGCTTGAGGCGCCATCCGGTCCTGCTTGCGACGCCTGAAGAACCGGACACATGTTCCGCGGCCTCTTGCCTGAGCCGTTGCAGATCCGCGCGGATATCGGCAGCTTTCTGGTAGCGCAGTTTGCGATCCTTCTCAAGTGCAATGCTGATGATTTCTTCTAACTCCGGGGGGAGCTGTTTGTTCAAGCGCGCGGCTGGCGCCGGCGTCTTGTTTAGAATTGCCTCATGAACAACGGCGGCCGTATTGCCCGGGAAAGCAAGACGGCCCGTAGCCATCTCATACAGCACGGCGCCGAAGGAAAACAGGTCGGTGCGTGTATCGAGTTCCTCGCCTCGCGCTTGCTCTGGCGACATATATGCGATGGTGCCCACAGTGGATCCCGCGCTCGTCAACATCGCCGTCTCTTCCGCTGTTGGCATAGCGGATAGGCCTTCGTCCCCAGAGACTCGCTTGACCAATCCAAAATCGAGAATCTTGGCGTGCCGCAGCTTCGTGACGAAGATGTTCGCTGGCTTGATATCGCGGTGAATGATTCCCGCAGAATGGGCCGCGGCGAGGGCGTCCGTGATCTCGATGCTCAAGTCAAGCAGTTGATCGAGCGGCAGTGGCTTATGCGCGATGAGGTGTCTCAACGTGAATCCGTCGAGGTACTCCATCGCGATAAATCGGTAGCCTTGTTCTATATTCGTGTCATAGATGGTGCAGATGTTAGGATGATTCAGCACGGAAGCTGCTTGCGCTTCTCTCTGGAAGCGCTCCAACGCCAAAGTATCCTCAGCCATATCGCTCATCAAAAACTTCAGCGCGACCATCCGGTGCAGACGTGTGTCCTCCGCCTTATAGACGATTCCCATCCCGCCGCCGCCGAGTCGTTCCAGGACGCGGTAGTGTGAGATCGTCCGTCCGATGAGTGGATCGGGAGCCATCATTTGGCGCTCATCTTAGGTTGCGTCAGAAGGGCAAGTCAACGAACCGAACTGAACCGAACTGAAGGGGATAGCTGCTTGGTATAGGCCCTTTCAGTTGCCAAGTGTAGTCAATGCCCGATTAACGCCGAAACCCTACAAGTGGAATCGCTGGCCTAGGGATGTCCGGTAAGGCGACTTGATCGGCGGCGTTCGAGTGCACACCTGTGTACCGCAATACACAATCAGGTCTCCGCGCGGCGACCACACGGGATCGAGGAACGGCCCTCTTACGATCTGAACCGGCACACCGCCGTTTACCGGTAACTTGAACAAGCCCGCTCCCTCGCGGTCGCTTCCGGCGGCGACAATCCATTTGCCGTCAGGTGACCAAGAAGCCGTGCCCCGAACATCGACATCGCTCCAAAGGGGAAGAAGTCGCGTTCCATCGGCGAGCATCACGTGCATCTGCCAGATAAACATTTTGCGCTTCAGGGGCGTAGTGAGTGAATACCAGGTCGCTCACTTTAGCTTTCTCATGACAAGCAAGACAAGTTTTTCATAACGGCTTTGTCTGCTGTCTCTCACTCCAGCTGGACCATTTCATGCCGGGCACGTCAACACAACTGGGGCTCCGCAAAGTCCGCGTTGCATTTAACGCTAAACCTCTGTACTTTCTTGCGTTGGCGCTGCGTCATGAATAAGCGAAGAAACCCATTCCGGAGCTGGCAAGTAAG
>Ga0210408_10004598_pt1 | contig 12270 bp, 8 predicted proteins | sample IncBWH4MmetaG_FD_155471 | JGI IMG/M metagenome (GOLD analysis project Ga0210408, IMG submission 155471) | Forest soil microbial communities from Barre Woods Harvard Forest LTER site, Petersham, Massachusetts, United States - Inc-BW-H-4-M | ecosystem: Environmental > Terrestrial > Soil >... | reverse complement strand
CTGGATTCGCGGTAGCCCCTCCCCGCATTTGGAAAAACCTGCCGCTTGGACGATTTTTTTTGGCGAAGTCGGCTAACGCGGCCACTCGCCCGACCCCTTATGAAATATCCGGGCTAACGGGGGTTTACCCGGAGCGCAACGGGTTTCTGGTTCAGGTCGCTGGAAGACGTGGGTAATGGCAAGCGCTGAGGCGGGGTGTTAATGAGACCGGACGGCGGGAGCGGGTGGTCAGGCCTTGAGTTTGCGCTCCAAAATCTCCCCCACCAGTGCCGGGTTGGCCTTGCCCTTGCTGAGTTTCATGACCTGGCCCTTAAGGAAATTCAGCGCGGCGGTTTTGCCGGCTTTGAAATCTGCCGCCGGGCCGGGGTTCGCGGCGATGGCCTGGTCGCAGAGTTGCTCGAGGGCGCCGGCGTCAGTGACCTGGGCCAGGCCTTTCTTCTCGACGATTTTTGCCGGAGCCTCGCCGGTGGCGAACATCTCGGTGAAAACGTCCTGGGCCATTTTGGTGCTGATTTTGCCGCTCTCCACCAGCTCGATGAGTTCGAGAATCGCCCCGGGCGGAAACTTCAAATCGGAGAGCATCGTTTTCGCTTCGGTCAATTTAGCGCGTAAATTGTTTATGACCCAATTAGCGACCGCCTTGGGGTTCTTCGCCTGTTTGGCAATGCCCTCGAAATAGTTGCCGAGCGGCACGTCCCAGACGAAGGTTTGAGCATCGGAGGCGGGCAACTGGTAATCGCGCATGAAACGCTGCTTGCGGGCGAGCGGCAGTTCGACCACTCGCCGCGAAACGTCCTCCAGCCAGGCCTCGGTCGGCTCGAACGGCATCAGGTCCGGCTCGGGGAAATAGCGGTAATCGTGCGCATGTTCCTTGGTGCGCATTTCCTCGGTGATGCCAGCCGCGTCGTCCCACCGGCGGGTCGATTGAATCAGCTTGCCGCCGCTTTTGAGCACGTCGAGCTGGCGCGGGATTTCGTACTCGAGGGCCTTGCGGACGCCGCTGAAGCTGTTCATGTTTTTGATCTCGATCTTCGCGCCCAATTCGGTTTGGCCTTTGGGGCGGACGCTGACGTTCACGTCGCAACGGACCATGCCCTTTTCCATATCACAATCGCTCACGCCGCCATAGACGAGGATATCCTTGAGCGCATTGAGGTACTCGTAAGCCATGTCCGGGCTGGTGAGGTCCGGTTCGGAAACAATTTCCATCAGCGGCACCCCGGCGCGGTTAAAATCGACGCCGCTATTGCGCTCGAAGTGGAAATTCTTGCCGACATCCTCCTCGAGGTGGGCGCGGGTGATCCGCACCCGCGAGAGGCCGCCGTGGAACTCGAACTCGACGTAGCCGCTCACCGTGGACGGCTGATCGTATTGGGTGATCTGGTAATTCTTGGGCATGTCCGGATAGAAATAATTCTTCCGGTCGAACTTGGCGAAGCGGCTGACGGTGCAATTGAGGAGAAAGCCGGTGAGAGCGGTCAGGCGGAGCGCCTGATCATTGGCGACGGGCAGAACGCCCGGCAGCCCGAGGCAGACGGGGCAGACGTGGGTGTTGGGCGGAGCGCCAAATTCATTCGCGCACCCGCACCACATTTTGGACTTGGTCTTAAGCTGAACATGCGTTTCCAGTCCAATGACGGCTTCGTAGTCCATAAGGAGATTTACCACGGATGGACACGGATGGACACCGATTTCTACCACGAATGGACACGGATTTTTACCACGAATGGACACGAATGGACACGAATGGACACGAATGACACAGCGCGGCAGAGCCGCAACCAAAGAGTTAAATGGGTTAAATGAGTTAACTAAGTTAAATGAGGAAAAGCGCGCTGGAAATTTCTTCGCGACCAGCGAGCAAGTTGCATGGTTGTAGTACGAATTTTTCGTGCGTTCAACTCCCGGCGATTGAAAACGGGCGGCCATCCTGACGGGCAGAAGCCAGGCAGGCGTCCATCACGATTTGCGTTTTCAAGGCGAGCTCAGGCCACTGGTGGTTGAGCCGGCCCGAAAGGACCGGTTCAGAAAAGTTGCGAAACAGATTGGCTTCCTGGGAACCCGGCTGGCCGTGGCTGGGTTCGCTAACAGCGAATCGGCGCGAGTGAGGTTCCATCCGGAAATCGCCCCCGCGGGTGCCGAATACCGCCTGCTGGACTTCAAAGAGCAGTTCTTCCCCGGCGAACGGCAGCACGAAGTCCTCGAGGCGCAAATAACCGTGCTGGCCGCTGACCATGGCCCATTGCTGGTTCTCGGTTAGAAAGGAACAATAAAAGGCCGCGGAGACGCCGTCCTCGAACAGCAGTTCGGCTGAGAACTCAGTTGGGATTGGCTTGACGCTTTTGTCCCCGCTGAATTGCGACAGGACCCGTCCGATTACTTGCCGTGGCAGCTTCCAACCCATAGCCCAAAGCGCGAACCGGAGGCAGTACCAGCCGAGGTCGCCCAGGCAACCGTGGGGTTCCAGCGCGCTGTGGGCCCGGATGTTGGAGGCAAAAAACTCGGGCGGGGCGCAAAAGCTGAAGGCGGAGGTAATGCGCCGGATGGACCCGACACTCAGGCCGTCGTCCAGAACTTCGCGCATCCGGGCCAGGCGGCGGCTGTGCATGAACATCACGCCGTCCATGAACTGAACGCGATGGTGCCGGCAAGCTTCGAGCATCTCCCGCAGCTCAGCGGCATTCACAGCACAGGGTTTCTCGCAAACAATGTGCTTCCCGGCAGCAGCGGCCCGGAGCACCCATTCGCGGCGCAGTCCCGTGGGCAGGGGGGTATAGACCGCCTGCACGGCTTCGGAAGCCAACAGGTCTTCGTAGCGGCCGAAGGCCAGGGGTGAGCTTTCCGCCGGCGCTTCGGCCTGGCATTCCTGGATGAACCTGCGGCTGCGCTCGAGATCGCGGCTCGCGACCGCCACGACCGCAGAGTTACCGGAGTTCTGAATCGCCCGCCAGTTTTTGCGAGCGATCTGGGCAGTGCCGAGAATGCCCCAGCCGAGTTTGCGTACGCTCATAGATAAACTAGGCGGGATGCTGGAGTGTTGGAGTGACAGGGTATTGGTGCTGTGTTTCGAGTATCACCCCATCCCTTCACTCCTGCATACGTTACAAATACTTTTGCAAAATCGGCTTAAGGTCCCGCTTGGTCCTGGCGGGCCAGAGTTTCTTGTCGGTCATGATGGCAGTTTCCAGAGCATGATGGCAGGGCCAGTTGGGTTCAGACGGGATTTGCGGAATTACTTTGGCGATGATGGCCTTCGCGGTAGCGGCGTTTTTGGTCAGGTTGGCGATGACCATCTCGACGGTGACGTGCGCCTCGCCGGCCTTCCAGCAATCATAGTCGGTAATCATGGCCATGGTAGCGTAGGCGATCTCAGCTTCGCGGGCGCACTTGGCTTCGCCGAGGTTGGTCATACCGACGACATCATAGCCAAGTTCATGATTAGTGAGTGATTCGGCGCGCGTGCTGAAGGCCGGGCCTTCCATATTCACATACGTGCCGCCATCATGGACGCGGGTTTTCACGGCGCGAGCGACCCGGAGCAGGATTTGGCGGAGTTCTTCGCAAACCGGGTCGGCAAAAGCGATATGGCCGACGATGCCACGGCCGAAAAACGTATGGGCAAACGATTGCTTGGTACGGTCGAGGAATTGGTCGGGCAGAACGATGTCGCATGGTTTGTATTTGGCCTGGAGCGAGCCGACGGCGCTGACGCTAATGATGCATTGGACCCCCAGTTTCTTCATGCCCCAGATATTGGCACGGTGATTCAGCTCGCTCGGAAGGACGCGGTGGCCCCGCCCATGCCGGGGAAGGAAAACTACGTCGCGGCCCGCCAGTTTGCCGGTCAGAAAATCGTCCGAAGGCGGGCCGAAGGGTGTCTTAACCTTGACCCACTTCCGGGCGGTAAAACCTTCGAGGTGATAGAGGCCGCTGCCGCCAATGATGCCGATGCGAGGTTGAGGCATAGGGCTGGCGTTATAACGGGCGGTAGGAAAGGGAGCGAGACAAATTTCGCCGCGGGCTCGAGGACGGGTGCACCCGGACACTGCCCCGACTTTGGTGTCGGCTAGTAGCGTAGCCGTCCCGGCTGCGAGTTCAAGCGGCGTCTCGCCGCGCGGCGACCAGTGGTTTTGAGCTCAATGGGCACCGGGACGGTGCCCAAACTCGCAGCCGAGACGGCTGCGCTACGGGGGCGGGCCGTTGGCCTGCAATCACGCCCCAGGATTGATGGTCGAGACGCCCGGAAAGTCCTTCGTGTTTACGGTAACCACTTGCAGGTCGTTAACCAGGGCGGTAGCGGCGAGCAGGCTGTCCAGGAGGGGAACAGGTCTGCCAACCGAATTGACATAGCGACCCCACTCGAGCGCTTCCGCGGTGTCGAAGCCAAGCACCGGGTAGTCGCGGAGCATTTCGTTCAATAGAGTTTGGAGCCGCCGCCGACGTTTGCTCACCGGCAGGGCCTCGATGCCTTGAGCAATTTCGGCCACGGTGACGCTAGAGACCGCCAATTGCAGATAATGCTGCACGATCCAGTTGCGAACCTTTGGATGTGTATCCTGCTGGCTCAGCAAATTCGTGTCGAGGAGATATCTCATTTGAAACGCGAAGGGGCGACCATTTCCTTACGCGGTTTCACCAGTCCCGCGAAGGCATCCAGATAAGCCACAAAATTGCGTTGAGGCGCTTTCTTTAGTTCGAGCCGCCTGGCGACCTCCGGCACGCCGATACGCAAGGCCGAACGCATGACGTCCGCTTGCGAGAGCCGGGTTTTGGCAGCGGCTTTTTCGATTAGGGATTTGAGGCCACTATCGACCGGCACGGGCAAAAGAGGTGAAGTTGCGCGTTTCATAGTGAAACACTATAGCCACCCGCGGTGGAAAGCAAGAAGGAAGCTGGGTTCCGGGGAGGGGGCGGAAAACCGCTGAAACGGTTCGGGCTGTCTCGTCACCCGCACGCACACCCCGGTGAAGCGGGGTGTTAATGAGACTTCTGCGTAGCCGTCTCGGCTGCGAGTTCAAGCGGCGTCTCGCCGTGCAGGCGAACAGTGATTTTGAGGGCAATGGGCACCGGGACGGTGTCCAAACTCGCAGCCGAGACGGCTGCGCTACGGGGGCAGTGTCCGAATGCGCCCCGGGTGCAGGATAGAAAACTTCATAGGATGCGCTGAAGGCGCGACTCATCCAGACCCAGGTCCGTTGAGGCAGGCCCTCAGCCTGCGGCACCCCCAGGCACAATGAACCCAGGGCGTTGCCCTGGGCTCCTGGTATGAATCAGGCCGTTGGCCTGCAATCACGCGCCATCGAGTCGGCTCGGTGCGGCGCCAGGCGCAAACAGACAAAATTCAATAACTTATTTCTCTAGAGTAAGCAAATTAACGGCTGGGGGCTGGCGTATCTTCTCTGTTCCTCGCTGCCTGATCTACGCTATCTTTCTGCCATGCCGCTGGGCAAACGCCAACGGAGGATACTCCAGGGCCTGGGATTGGCCCTGGGGTGCGTGCTCCTATTATGGTTTTCCCTGCCGCTCTGGTTTCCCTGGTTGTTGCGGCCGCTGGCGCGAAAGGCCGGCGTGCACTACACGCAGTACGCACGCAAAGGTTACGCCCGTTTCGATTTGTCAGGTCTCAGCTTTTCCAATGCGACTGTCCGGTTCCGCGCCGAGCGAATCGAGGCGCTGGCGCCTAATGTGTGGCTGTGGCGCTGTCTGACAACGCCGCAGCAGCAGCCTTTTCTCTCGGCGCAAAACTGGCAGTTCGAGTCGATACCCGCGGGCAGTCCTTCGGGGAGTTCTTCCGTTTATTCAAACGTGCAAAGAGTGGCGGCGACTCTCAAAACCTTGAACCGCTGGCTGCCGACAGCAGTGCTTTCCAACGGAGTTGTGCGAGTGAAAATGGCTGCCCTTCCTGTCGTCAGCCTGACCTGGACCCAAGGCGAGCTGACCGCAGTCGTCCGGCTGCCGCACCAAGCAGGACCCGCTATTTTGCACGGAACGAGCGAGCACCCACCGGTATATCAAGTGGACCTCACGTCGGCGGCCCTTCACCTACGTACCCGCCTGGACTTGTCCACCAGCGCGTCCGGACTAGAGGTGCGCGGCACGAGCGACTGGTGGAGCAACAGGGTCGAGCTCCGCGCCCAATTCGGGCCAAGCGACACATTGCCGGCGACCGCCCGGCTCGACGCCTCCGGCGTTCATCTACCAGGGGAGCTTCTGAGGCTGCCACAGTATCGTGACATCAACGGCTCGGTCACCGCAGAATGGGAGCACGGCAACTTTACGCTCGATCTAGCCGCCAGCTCGCGCCCTCCGGATACCCAAAGCAATCTGCCGCCGCTGCAACTCGGCCTTCACGCCGACGGTGACACCCACACTGCCATCGTTCATACCGCGACGCTCTCGGCGCCCGGGCTGAGCTTCGAGCTTTCGCAGGAGCTTAAGTTGTATTTTAGCGGCCCGCTCCTGCGCGAACCGGCCAGCTTGAAAGTGACCGCCGAGCTTGCCCGGCTGCCGCAGCTTTCGCTCGAAGGGCGCCTCAATGGCGAAGCCCGGTTCGGTCCCGGGGCGGGCGCACTCCCGTCAGCGCACTTCCAACTTGCCGGCTCGGACATCGGCTGGCACGCCTTCAAGGCCGCCGCGTTCAGCGTGGAAGGCAGCCTGGATTGGCCGCGGCTCGTGGTCACGAAAGCGGAAGCGACTTTTGGCCATAACTCAACGGCCACGATAAGCGGCAACCTTGAATTGGAAACGAAGACAGTCACGGAAGGCCGCCTGCTTTTCGATGGCGCGCTTGCCAGCCCCTGGCTGCCGGCCGGCTATTTGTGCCAACACCTCTTGCTCTCGATGGATTTCCACGGCCCGCTCCAGGCGCCGATTCACAGCGGCCACCTCGAGGCAACGGACTTCACCAGCCCCAGTCTCCAACCGCTGCAACTTCACGCGGATTGGAAAGGTCAGCGGGAAAATCTCGAGGACATATCCATCCTGGCCGGCGCCGGCGAATCCTCGGTCCTGGCGCGCGGGTCGTTTACCAATGGACCCACCCAGGTCGAACTTAGGCTGGCCCAGCTTTCTCTGTCCACGAACCGCCAGCCCGTTCTGGAATTGGCGCGCCCGGCCCGGATTTCTCTGAGCCAGCGCAAACCTCCGGACGCATTTTCCTTCGCCACAACTCCATTCGACTGGGTCGGCACGGCCGGCGAACTCCACGCACACGGCTCGGTCGAGTGGCCGAGCCACGGCGAGCTCCAACTCTCCATCGAAAAACTCTCCTCCACGCTCTTTGCGTCTTTCTCTAGAACCAAACTGCCCGTGCTCGAGGTTCACCACCTCGACGCTTCAGCCGCCTGGACCAACGGCCCCGTTACAATCGGTATAGACCTCTCAGCCACGGGTAACTTCGAGGCCCCCGGAACCGCGACGCCGGCCGCAAACCCCGCAAGTCCGGCTATTCCCATCCAGGCCGAATTGCTTTTGCGCGGGAACGCCAATGGGTTGAACGTATCCAATCTGGTCGTCAACAGCCGGACATCAACCGTGGCGGTGGCTCACGGCTTTCTGCCTTTGGCTCTGATTCCCAGCGCCTCGAGCAACCTCGTCCAACTTAATTTTCAACAACCCTTGCAATTCAGCGCTGCCGCACGCCCCCAGGCCTTCTTCTGGGACCAACTCACCAAATTGACCGGGGTCCAGGTGAGCGAACCCAAACTTGATATGAACGTCTCGGGTACCTGGGCATCCCCGCGCGGCGAAGTGAACCTGAGCGTGCGCCAAATTCAATTCAAAAGAGCCACGGCCACCCTGCCCACCTTGGAAGAGCTGCACGTCACGCTCCAACTGGACCGCGAGCGTGCCAGCCTGACCGACGGCCATTGGCTGATTCAAGGCCAGCCCGTCAGTCTCACGGGCGAACTTCCGCTCGGTCAAAGCTTTTGGACCGCCTTGCGCGAGAAGAAAATCCCTGACTTCGACAAAGCCAGCGCCCAGTTGCGCATCGAGGACGCCAAACTGGCCGGGTTCGCGCCGCTCCTGCCTGAGATCCTCGCTCCCCAGGGCGAAATGACCCTCGCTGTATCGCTCCTTCCCGGCGGCAAATTGGACGGGGACTTAGAAGTGCGCGACGCTCGGACCCGGCCAATCGCTACCGCCGGTCCCATCCGCGATATCCAGGTTAAAATGCGGTTCGTCGAACGCACCCTAAAGCTGGAGCGCGCGACAGCCAATGTCGGCGGGGCGGACCTATCGATGAGCGGCCAGGCCGAGCTGCGCGGCACCGAATGGCTGCGGGGCGCCCTCCCGCCTTTTGAATTCACCGTTCGCGGCGCCGATGTTCCGCTCGCCCGCCAACCCGATTTTGTGCTCAGAAGCGACCTCCTTCTGGGCGTCACGAAAACCAATGGCGCGTCTCCGCTCATTTCAGGCGCCGCCAACCTGCGGAACAGTTTTTATTTGAGCGACCTTCGCGCGCTAGTGCCCGGCAAAGTCGCCAGCCCAAACCGCCGTCCACCTTACTTCAGCACTGATGACCCGGCGCTCGCGGACTGGCGCCTGGACGTTGATGTGCAGGGGTCCAGGTTCTTGAAAGTGCGCAGCACCTTGTTTAATGGTGAAGTTTCCGCTAATCTCAAACTTCTGGGCACCCTGCAGGACCCCGTTGCTCTCGGCGATCTCAGAATTGATTCCGGGGTCGTGCGTTTTCCATTTGCCAGCCTCCAGGTCCAGCAAGGTTTTGTGTCTCTCACAAGCGAGGACCCTTACCGGCCTCAGCTTGCCGTCACCGCTCTCTCGAAGCAATTCGGCTATGACATCCGGATGTCGATCACCGGCCCGGTCGATGCTCCCGTCATTCAATTCACCTCGACCCCGCCGCTCAGCTCCGAGCGGATACTGCTGATGGTCACTGCCGGCCAGTTGCCACAAGGCGCCTTCACGCTCACCCCGGAACAAAAGGCCCAAACCGTCGCCCTATTCCTCGGCCGCGACTTGTTGGCCAAGCTCGGCGTCGGTGACCAGGCGCAGCAACGCCTGACCATCCATTCCGGTGAGGAAATCTCCGAACAAGGCCGGCCCACCTACCATGTCGAATACAAGCTGACCGAACGTTGGTCTCTCGAAGCGGAATATGACCGATTCGGTGACTTCAACGCCGGCTTCAAATGGCGCATTTATTCCAAGTGAATTCGGAGTTTGGTGTTTTGCGCGAACTCGTACTTTTGTGCTCGATTCTCGTTTTTGCTTCCGCCTCCGCCTCGACGCCGCCTCCCCCAAAACACAAACCCGCCCAACTCCAAATCACCGGCTACGGAGCGTTTGGCAACCGCGAACTCAAACGCATGCTCCGCACGCTCGAACTGGGCGGCAAAACCCCCGAGTTCTTTGATCCGTCTTTTGTCGAGGATGCCGCCCTGATCCTGGCTTCGCGGATCAAACGCGATGGCTATCTCCAGCCCGCGATCTCCATTCATCTCCGCCTGGCTGAGGGTGGTCAAATGGATGTCCAGGCCGACAAGCTTTTTGAAAACCCCTTGCCCCGCCCGCTGCGTATAACCAGGGCCCAGTTCAAAATTCACACGGGCGTCCTCTATTACTTTCAATCACTCAGTTTCGAGGGCCTCCAAACCCTCCCCGAAAAACAGGCCCGCTCCTTTTTCCTCGAGACCGACATTCTGTTCCATATCAAGCAAGCTCGTATCTACACGCCCGAAAAACTCGAACGCGGCCTGTCGAGCTTGACTGAAATCCTCGACCAACAGGGCTACAACGAAGCCAAAGCGGAGGTAGCCGCCCTGCACCGTGATGACCGCACTGGCGCGGTTAGAGTTCGCATCCGTGTCCGGCGGGGCGCCCAGTTCATAGCCCGGTCCGTCAGAGAGGAATACTTTTATGGCGGCACCGCCGACCCCACAGAGACCAGAACGGTCCAGCCCAACCACCCTTACTCCCGGCTCTGGCTTCAGGATTTTTCTCTGGGTTTGAAAACCAACCAATACCACCGCGGCTATCCCGATGTGACCGTTACCGTCCAAACTCTCGCACGCGAGCCGGGACCGCCAGCGTCCTTGCCGGCGAACCATTCCTCCCCGGGGATACCTTCCCGGGTTTACATGGATCTCCTGGCTTCCATTCACAGCGGCTCCCAGGTCCGCATCGGAAAGATCGAGTTCAAAGGCCAGGAACACACGAAAGCATCGTTGATGGCGCGGCGGGTTCGCATCCAACGGGGCGACCTGCTCGACCCCGTTCGCGTCGAGCAAGGCCGCTATCGTCTGGCGCAGCTTGGAGTATTCGACACCGTGGAGCTCGCTTACCGGCGCGAAGGCGACCACATGCGCGACGTGCTTTACCAGGTGAAAGAAGGCAAACGGCTCACCCTGAGCCTGCTCTTCGGCTATGGCAGTTATGAACTTCTGCGGGGCGGGTTCGAAGCCGAAGAAAACAATATTTGGGGCCTCGCTCACCACGCCCGGCTCAAAGCCATTCAATCCTTCAAGTCATCCAGCGGCGAATTCACCTACACCATCCCGGAGCTGATCGGCAAAGACATTGACCTCTTTTTCGATGCCTCGGGCCTGCGCCGCGAGGAAATCTCCTTTACTCGCCTCGAGTACGGAGGTGGCGCCGGCCTGCATAAATATCTTCAACCTCAGGCGACCGACGTCACTCTTCGTTACAACTATCAAATTTTGAGCGCGCAGGACTTTGGCTCGGTCGAGGAGGTCGCTACCGAAGGACTTACCAACCCCGCCGTCGGCTCGGTTATCCTGGAATTGAAACACGACCGCCGAGACAATCCGCTCTATCCCCGCCGCGGCTATAAAATTTTTGCCACCATCGAATCGGCCACCGACTATCTAGGCGGCGACGCCAATTATGAGCGCGTGGAGATCTCCCCTTCCTGGCATCATCCCCTGGGCGGCGGCCGTTACTTGAGCCTGGGCCTGAGCCACGGGATCGATTTCAGCTTCGGCAGCCCGGCCAATAATCTCCCCTTCAACAAGCGTTTCTTTCCCGGCGGCGATAATTCCATCCGTGGCTATCGGGAAGGAGAAGCCGCGCCTCGCAACTCCCTGGGGCAACTGGTCGGCGCCGAAACCTACACGCTCGGCGTCATCGAACTGGAGCAGGCCCTCACACCGAGATGGTCCGTGGTAGTGTTCTCGGATTCGCTCGGCTTCGCCCGGCGCATTGCCAATTACCCGTTTGATACGAGCCTCTTTTCCGTCGGCGGCGGCATTCGCTGGCGCACCCTCATCGGCCCCATCCGGCTTGAATATGGCCACAATCTCAATCCCCGCCCTGGCGACCCCTCCGGCACGCTTCAGTTCTCACTAGGCTTCCCGTTTTAACCGCATGACGAAAGGTGCGTGCCTTTGGCAAAAATCGATTGCTGGACGCGGGTACTGGCAGTAAAAGAGATTACAGTGCCGCCTTTTGCAATGAATCGAGCTGCCAGTTGCCTGGCTGGTATGCTGGCCCTGCTGCTGGCTCCACTGTCCGCCCGCGCCGGGCTGCCTTCCTTCCGCCAGGCGGGCAACATTCCAGTCATGTCCAATGCCAACGTGCGGCTCGAATGACTGGGGCTTACCGTTTGGGTTTTTTGGAGCTTTTCCTGTCCTGATAACTGCGGTCCCTTTTTGCCTACAGTACGGATACCATTCACAGCCCGATTCAAGGTAATCTATCCGCAGCATATATGGCTTTCTGTATTAATATGGCCGGCACTTCGCTGAAGTGGTCCCTGCTGCGAAAAGAGTCGCGCGTCTTTGCCCTGCTCGGCAAAGCCACGCCCTTCGGCCTCACCTCTTTCAACCGCCAGGACCTGCCCAACAGTTGGGCGCTAACCGCCGAGTTTGGCTGCCTGCGCCTGGAACGCCTCGCCGGTGACGAAGAAGTCACTGGCGACCAGTTGGTGCTGCCGACCCCGTTCTCCTATGACTTCGGCGTCAGCGGGCCCAATCAGTTCCCCGAGGTCACCCGCGCCATCTTTGGCCTATTGCCCTCGGAGTTGGACCAATTGGTCACCGTGCTGCGGCGGGGCAGTTTTCCGATGATGGGCTTTTCCCACCGCGAGGTCAAATGCGCCATTACGGGCTGCACGATCCCCGGTTATTGGCCGCACGTGGTCATCTCGAACATGCCGCTCTACGGCAACGTCGTTTCGCTTGAGACCTTTGTGCGCACGGTGGTGGCTTCCCTGCCCCAGGGCCAACTCACCGCCCGCTATCCATCGTTGCAACCCATCGTCAAGCAGATGTTGCGGGAGATGCTTCTGCC
>Ga0210408_10004597_pt1 | contig 12270 bp, 9 predicted proteins | sample IncBWH4MmetaG_FD_155471 | JGI IMG/M metagenome (GOLD analysis project Ga0210408, IMG submission 155471) | Forest soil microbial communities from Barre Woods Harvard Forest LTER site, Petersham, Massachusetts, United States - Inc-BW-H-4-M | ecosystem: Environmental > Terrestrial > Soil >... | reverse complement strand
AACAGCGGCTGGCGAAGACTTTCGGAGGGACTCCGGACGATCACACCCAAACTGCTCTCGCACTTTGGGGGCTGCTGCATGGCACGTGCATGCTGCTGCTGAGTAACTCGATACCGGAAGGCCATGAGGAGGCATTGCGAGAGGCCTGCCGGGCGGGGGTCAAGGCGGTTTTGAAGGCAGCAGATCGGCGAGATTCGTGACGGTGCCGGGAAGACCACCTGTAGCAAACATCCGGGGAAGTAGCTAATCCGCAGACTGTGAGAAATCTCTCATGGGAAGTCATCGATCCTGCTGGGCTGGTCTGCTGCGCAATTCTGCCGATAGAAGAAACGAACGAACTCGCGTGAGAAACATCACGTGCGGCGGGATGCATGACGAAGATTCTTCTGGTCGACGACAGTAAGTTCCTACGTATGGCCACCGAGCGGGCGTTGGCAAGGGCGGGGTATGTCGTGATGACGGCGAGCGATGGAACGAAGGCGACTGAACTGGCGAAGAGTGACAAGCCTGACGTGATTCTGCTGGACATGCTTCTGCCGGGAATGACCGGACCGGATGTGCTGAAAGCTCTGAAAAAAGATTCCGGCACGGCGGGGATTCCGGTGGTGGCGTTCACCGGGCTATCGCAGAAGAACGCGATGCGGCTACTGTAAGGATGGAGCCTGCGCATTCCTGGAGAAATCCGTGCTGGAACTGGATAAAGGGTGCGACACGATGTTGAGCACCCTGGCGAGGATTTTGCGGAAGCTGAAGTTGCAGGTTCCGGCGGGGGCTGACGCCCACGGGGCAACTGGGGCATAGCGGCAAAAGGGGCTTGCGGGATCGGTATTCGATAAGGCTCTTCCCTCGGGGGGGAAAAGAGTGTGCGTGAGAACTCGTCTTTCGCCCCTTCGGGGCTGGATCACTTTCCACTTTTATCCACGGCTTGCGCCGTGGGCTGTATTCTTGTGCGCCACTTCGCGGCTAGGAATCGCCGGTCGTGTTCCACTGCAAATCCGCAATCGAGTTCTCACGCACACACTGAAGTCGCATCTTTTCTAGCCTGGACGGCGCGGCTGAAAAGCGGTGCCCTTACAAAGCTATCTCTCTTCCAAACCGCCGATGAGACACGTCTTAGTCTCCGAGTATCGTGAATCGCTGTGCGTTGGAAATGCCGCCGCAGGGAGCGGGATTCGACACCTCAACATTGGCGTTGCCGGTGTGCATCACGTCGGAAGCCGGAATCTGGGCGGTGAGTTGGATCGAGCTTAGATAGGTTGTCGGGCGCGGCACGTTGTTCCACAGGACTGTGGAACTCTTCACGAAATGATCGCCGTTCACCGTCAGCGTGAAGGCAAGCCACCACCTTGCCACGACGACGGAACGATGCCGGACACGCTGGCGGCAATGGTGATGGTGAGCCGTTTGAGAGCGGCAGGATTCCACGATTGCCCGTTGGGGAACACGGTGTAATAGCTGTAGAAAGTTGCCCGAGCACGCCAGGGTCGTCTCCGAGGCCGACGGCATTGGCGTAACCGTAAACCGGGATCTGTGGATTCTTTCCGACCAGAACCTGCATGGGAGGCCAATACGTTCCGTCTAAAGACTCGCCGTACGCGATGTATTGTGAATTGTCGACCATCGCGATGAAGCGATGGCGATAGGCGCTCCAGGTGATCTGGAAATCGCCGTCAGTCTCCCCGGTCACCCCCGGGAACGTTTCGCTGGCTTGGCCCCCGATTCCGGGCGCCTCCCATTCTCCGTTGTAGTACTTGTGGAACAAGGAAGAAACGGAATCGCCCATATACGGTCGATGAGTAGTTCTTCATAGGAGGCTCTGGCCACGGAGATGTAGGTGAAGTCGCTGCAGATCGTGGTGCTGGTCCAACAGTGTTGCGGGAAGCTGGTCCAACAGTGTTGCGGGAAGAAGATGTAGAAGTATTTCTCGTGGGTGACGGGGTCGGTGTAGGGCACGAGCGGATTCTCGCCGACATCGGTGGCTGGTGGGATCGTAGGGATGAGGAACGGTGAGGATGGTTCCCAGGTCTTGCCATGTGATTCCTTCGTCAGTCGATTTGGCAATGCGGGTACGGGAGTAGAAGGGATTGGCGGGCTGTTCGGTGTGATAGACGAGGAGAAGGCTCCCTGCTCCGGGCTCGGCATTGGTTACACGATAGACGGGGCCACCTCCCGCGTAATCGATCGAGGGAGTGATGTCTTTGGTGTTGGGAAAGGTGAATTCGTACGGCTGCGGGTTGGGATCATCCACAGGGAAACCGAGGGGATGATCAAGGGTTCCGTGCGAGACGGTGACCGAACCCCAACGCTGCTTCTTCCCATTGCAGTTTTCATGGCATCCGCCGTCGCTACCGAAGAAGAGATAGCCAGGTCCATCGAGGGCGCGAACCACACCGTGCGAGGTATCGCTCCATGCGAAGTAGGGCCATGCGTCGGGATTCTGGACAACGCCAGCGGGAAGCACATGATGTGCAACGTCATACCATTCGTCGGTGGAAACGATCACATCGTAGTGCACGACGCGGACGTGGCATTGACTGGAACTTTGCGCGGCGGAGAACTGCGGGGCTAAGAGCGTGGCAATGAGAGGCAGCAGCATGACGACGGAATCGCGGTTTGAAGTGGACGAGTGGCGGCGAGGTTCGGTCACCATGACGGTTCTCCAATCGGTAGCGACCAGAGGCTTTAACCCGGCGGAGTGCGGGAAGTTTTTTGGCAGCGTAGGGTGAGTGTTACACGATTGTGAATTTGAAGCGCGACACACCCAAGGGTTGCTCAAGGAGCCGATAGCTTCGTTTCGCTGAACAGCCGAAGGCGGCTGTCCCCACATTGGTATCTCGGCGTTGGGCCCTAGTCGTCAAACTGAAGTAACTATCGTGTAGGTCCGTTTCACCTTATTTCTGCCGGTTGCGGCTCAATCCTGAAGCGCTGCAGGCTTACGGTCTGAGATCTCTCTGAAAATAAATGGGTTGTTAGTGGGAACTCCTAACACCCGGGCGGAGTCTATGTTAGGTGAAGGAATTGGCTCCGCGGGCCGTTGGGCTGGACTTGGCGAACCCTTAATTTTCAGGGCGCGAAGGGGTGGAAAATCCTATAATCAAGGGGCGCCACTATGGCGGGAGCAACCACCTTGGGTGATTTAGCAAGTGCAATAGGAGTCCGCTCGCAAGAGGAGTCGGCGATTGTCGCCGAACTCAAAGCGGGCTCAGAAGCCGCGTACGCCTGGCTGATTGGGGAGTTCCAGCAACCCGTGTATGGGCTGGTGTACCGGATTGTGAACGATCCGGCAGATGCGGCGGATACCACGCAAGACGTGTTCCTGAAAGTGTTTCGGGGAATGAAGCACTTTCACGGCGGGTCGAGTTTAAAGACATGGATCTACCGCATTGCCTTGCACGAGGCGGCGAACCGGCGGCGCTGGTGGTTCCGGCACAAAGCGAAGGAGACTTCGATCGAGCCCGAGACCGAGGCGAACGGTGTGTCGGACAATGCGATCCAGGTCGCCTTGACGGACCACGCGGATTCTCCGTTTGACAGTGTCGCGCATCATGAAGTGCAGCGGCACGTCGACGAAGAATTGCGCAAGGTGCCGGAACCGTACCGCACGACGCTGATTCTGCGAGACCTGGAAGAGATGTCATACGAAGAGATTGCCGAAGTGCTCGAGGTTTCGCTCGGCACCGTGAAGTCGAGGCTCACGCGAGGCAGAGATGCCCTGCGGCAGAGACTGACACCGTACGTGCGCGAAGTAGGAATTGAGCTGGGGTTGACCGCTCCCAAAGAACAGGGTTCGCGGTCACAGGTAGCTGGAGGGGGTAGAAGGGTCGAGGTGATGCCATGATTGGCATTGGAAAGACGGGCACGAAAAAAAATATGGGACTGCAGTGCCCCCAGGCGAAGCGGTTGTTCTCGCCATACCTGGACGGAGCAGTGACAGGCACGGAGATGCTTGCACTGCAGAATCATTTTGCGCAATGTCCGACGTGCCACGGTGAGTATCAGGCGCTGCGGCGGACGCAGCAGTTGTTGGTGAACCTGGAGCGGCCCAAGGCTCCGGCGGATCTTGGACTGAAGTTGCGGCTGGCGATTTCGCGCGAGGCAGCGTACGCACGCGGGGCCCGCTTTGAAGGACTTATGGTGCGACTGGAAAATGCCTTCCATGCGTTCATGGTTCCGGCAGCGGCCGGCTTTATCAGTGCGGTAATTCTTTTCGGGATCGCGATGGTGTACTTCGTGGCGCCATCGACGCTGCGCGCGGACAACGATGTGCCGCTGGTCATGGTCAACACCGGGCCGGAGTTGCAGCCGAGCACGTTCGGTTTGTCGATGGATACCATCGACGACGATTCGCTGGTGATCGAAGCCTACGTTGATTCAAACGGACGCGTGCAGGATTACCGGATTCTTTCGGATTCGAACGATTCGCAAGAAGTGCTGCCGAAAGTGAAGCAGATGCTGATCTTCACGACGTTCCGTCCGGCGCTTTCGATGGGACGTCCGACGCCGAGCCGTGCGGTGTTGTCGTTCTCGAAGATCAGCGTGAAAGGATAGGCAGTTTTCAGTTTTCAGTTAAAAAGCTAGGGCGGAACATTCGTTCCGCCCTTTTTATTTTCGCTTTTCTGAACCGCGTTTACTGGCAGGAATCGCTCACCTTGTGAATCTTGGTGGGCTTCAGGTGTCCGTGTTCGGCTTTCTGCTTGGTCGCGCCAGTATCGCTGGCCATGTCCTTGGCGTCTTCTTTCATGTTGTGCATCTTCTCGTTGGAAACCACGCCGCGCAGGTCGACGGTCTGGTTCACGTGAGCCGCGAGGTCCACCGAGTTGTTCTCGTGGATCTCCCAAGTGCTGCCGTCGGTGGCGGTCAGAAGATATTCATTGCCGCTGCCGGACTTGGTGAGACATCCGGTGACGTTTCTGACTTCGCCCTTTGACTTGTTGCTCGTGTTGTCTTGTGCGAGTGCCCACGCCGACGTTAGACCTAGCACCACCACACACAACAACAAACGAGTCCATTTATTTCTCATTGAATTCCTCCTGTGCGCCCACTGCAGACGTGGGCTTTGCGTGCATACGAATCCGCAGATAAGGTGCAGTTTGAGGAGGTGGAGTTGCCGACATTACGCCGCGGCGCCGAAAGACATTCACCACGGAGGGCACCGAGGCGCACAGAGGAAAATCAACGGAGCTGGGAGCTGGGCTTGCAGTTGAGTACTAGTCGAGCGAACCGGAGGGCTGTCGGGGAGAGACAAGCGTTCGTTTGCGAGCCCCATTTTTCAAGGTCGCCGAAGAGGGAGGAGTGCCGGGATTTTTGCCCAGATACCGAAACACTCACCGAATGTTAGCGTTGGGACGATTGTCAGCGAGATCACAACGTACAGGCATGCCTGGCGGGGCTTAGAGGAAGCACCGGATACCAATCATCATATTATTCATGGCAGACATCTCCGCATTTTGGTATGATGTGCCCGCCGTTAAGACATAACTTGCAGGAAACAAGCCGTTTACAGACGCACTGTTTTGGTTTGTGACTTGCACAGATGTGTGAGGGCGGAGTGTTGATCTGTGCTTGCCCGATGCTCGCAGGCGTGCTCTCTCAAGAAGCTGTGGCGAGCAATACGCGGTTGTGATTGCCCTAAGTTCTTCCAGAGTTCAGGAGAAAATGAATATGAAACTTGAAGCGCGGAGTTTTAGGTTTGTAGCTTTCGTGCTTGCAGTGTTGAGCGTGTTGGCACTGGCTTCGCTCAACATGTTCGGTCAGGCTACTAGCGGAAGCCTAGTCGGCACGGTCTTTGACGCGTCGGGTGCGGCAGTGGCCGGAGCCGATGTGGAAGTCACCAATGTCGCCACGAACGTGGTCGCCCGAGCAAAATCGAACGGAACGGGCGAGTACCGAGCCGACAACCTGCTGCCGGGAACGTACCGCGTAAGCGTCAGGGCGCAAGGGTTCAAAGCCTTCGCGCAAACGACTGATGTTCAGCTGAACAAGACAGGCACGATCAACGTGACCTTAACGCCAGGGGCGGCGACCGAGACGGTGGAAGTGTCCGGGACGCCTCCGATTATCGACACGACCACTGCCCAGCTAGGAACAACTTATGAAGTCGAGATGTTGAAAAGCATTCCTACGGCTGGTGCAGGCGCGCTTGGTGTGATCAATCTGTCTCTGCTGCAGGCGGGCGTAGGCAGCACGGGTGGCTTAGGTGCAGGTACAGGCCCGGCCGTGGGCGGTCAGCGACCGCGCAACAACAACTTCACGATTGAAGGCGTCGACGACAACGACAAGGGAGTGACTGGGCCCACAATGTACGTTCCCAACGATGCCGTTCAGAACTTCACCATTCTACAGAACCAATTCAGCGCAGAATTCGGGCACTCGACCGGAGGGCAGTTCAACACATCGGTGATAGGCGGAACGAACTCCTTTCATGGTGCCGCTTACGAATACTTCCAGAATCGCAATCTGGACGCGATTGACAACGCCATCGTGTTAACGACCGCGCAGAACCCGGACGGCACGTACACTCCTAAGAATCCGAGATTTGACCGCAACCGTTTTGGCGGCCAGATTGGTGGGCCGATTTTCAAGAACAAGTTGTTCGGTTTTGTGAACTATGAACGGACGCCTTTAGGGGAGGCGAGCACGCCCGCAGCTGTTTCGGCGCCGACTGCGAATGGATATACCCAGATTCTCGCCGTGCTGAGTGCAGCCGGAGGAAATACTGCGAATATCAATGCGCTCCAGAAATGGGCGGTTGCGCCAAGCGCTTCAGGTACTGTCGTGATGTGTAATACCCAAATCGCAGCAGCAGACCCAAGCTGCGCCGGGGCCGCAACGACGAACATTGAGACCGGGACCATTCCGATCCAGGCTCCTTTTTGGAACAATGCGGCGGACCTCACGACTTCAATGGACTACAACATCAGCGACAAGGACCAGATTCGCGGGCGTTATATCTACAATAAGGTAACGCTTATCGACAACGGCGCGACGCTCCCCGCGTTCTTCACAACCGAGGCTGTTCCGGGGCACCTGATCAGCCTGGCCGAGTTCCACGCTTTCTCGCCAAGCATCAGCAATGAACTCCGTTTGGGATACATGAGAACCGGATTCACTCTTGTGGTTGGCAAACAGACTTTCTTGCCAACATTGGATATGTTTCCAAATGTCCAGATGGACGATCTGGGCCTGAATGTGGGACCGGACGGGAACGCTCCGCAGTATGGGATTCAAAATCTGTACCAAGCCACGGACAACCTGAGTTGGATCAAAGGCTCTCACACGCTTAAGTTTGGGATTGAAGGGCGCAAGTACATCAGTCCACAGAAATTCATTCAGCGTTCACGCGGCGACTATGATTGGCCAACGCTGAGCGACTTCGCTTGGGATCTGGACCCACTTCAAAATGACGCGAACAACACCAATGTTGGGGGCTTTGCCGAGCGCAGCTTCGGCAATTCCGGATACTCTGGAGACCAACACGCCATTTACTGGTATGTGAATGACATCTGGAAGATCCGCCCGAACCTGTCACTGAACTTTGGTGTGCGCTACGAATACACCAGCACCCCATATGGATGGACACAGCAGGCACTGAACAGTGTTGCCGACGCTCCGGGGGTGATTACCTTCGGATCTCCACAGGCACCAAAGAAGGACTTTGGTCCTCGCGTAGGGTTTGCCTACTCTCCTGGAACTGATGGCCGTACGTCCATTCGTGGCGGTTTCGGAATCGCGTATGACGTCCTCTACGACAACATCGGCGTGCTCTCGCGGCCACCTCAAATCGGTTCAACAGTTGACTGTCCGTTGACCTGCACGGGAAACGCGTTTCTGGCCAACGGCGGAATCCCCTTTCAGAACCTGAGTGGTATCACGACGCTTGACCAGGCCACCGCCAGAGCGAAGACCTCGGCGTTCTTGCCGAATAACGTTAAATACCCCTACGGTGAGTCGTGGAACCTTGGCATTCAGAAGGTGTTTGGGAACGACTACACGGCCGAGATTCGTTATGTAGGAAGCCGTGGCGTTCATCTGAATGTCCAGAACCGTCTGAACATTCAGGCTCCGGTTACGGCTACCAATACGCTGCCAACATTCCTGGGTGGGTGCGACGCCACATGCCAAGGGCTGCAGAGTAGCACCACAGCTTCAGGCCAGCTGACCTTGGCGAGCTTGGAGGCTCTGAGTCCTTTTGTCCCGGCTTATGATGCGGCAGGATTTAACCAGAGCTTTATCGTCGGCTTCATGCCCTTCGGCGCATCGACCTACCATGGCCTCCAAGCGCAGTTACAACACAGAATGTCGAAGGGCCTGTATTTCCAGGGCGCCTACACGTTCAGTCACATGATTGACAACAGCACAGCGGATTTCTTCTCCACGGTGATCGCCCCTCGTCGCCCGCAAGATTTCCGCAACTTGCATCAGGAGCGAGCGAATTCCCTGCTCGATCACCGCCAACGTTTCACGTTGTCCATGGTTTACGACACGCAGTGGTTCAAAGGTAGTTCCAACTGGCTGGCTAAGAATGTTCTGGGTGGCTACGAAATCACTCCCGTATACATCTACGAAACTGGCCAATGGGCTACCCTCCAAAGCGGTCGCGACTCTAACCTGAATCTCGACAATGCCGGTGATCGCGTGCTCTTCAACCCTGCCGGAAGTGGCAATCTTGGCAGCGATGTAACTGCGGTCGTGAACCAAAGTGGCGATACGGTTGGATATTATGCGAATACCCCGACGGCCCGCTGGGTTCGTGCGGGGACAGGAGTGTTCGCAACTTCCGGGCGCAGCAATTTCGCCTCGCCCGCGATAAGTAACCTAGACCTCGGAGTTTCAAAGGGAGTCAAGTTTAAAGAAAGAGTTGAGTTCCGGTTCGGTATTCTTGCGGTCAACGTACTGAACCACCCGCAGTACACGACCGGCTTAGTAAGCCAGGCCGACTCAATCAGTGATACCTCGGCTGGCCAGAGGCTGGTCTTGGAACCAAGGACCTCGACACTGGGAGCGCAACAGATAGGTGCTAATTACTTCCCGAACGGTATTTTTGGGAACTTCAAGGCCGCCTTCGGCAGCAACGCCCGATCGGTTGCACTGAACGCCAAACTCACGTTCTAAGAAGTTGCAGTTTGTAGTTAGAGAAAGGGAGGGCCGAAAGGGCCTCCCTTTTTTTGATCCCAGTCCTGGGTAGGTATCGCAGTTTCGCCAGCCTTTCCTTCCACCCCTACGGTCGTTTGACGGGGTGGTATATACAGACGGCAAAATGCTCCCTTCCCCTGCTTTGCGGAATATCCTTGGACGGGCGTTCGCTCGCTGGTACGGGAATATCCCTTGTGCGCGAAAAGAACTCGTTCTCTGGATTAGATGGGATGTAACCGCCTCAGTTCTGCTGCTCCTGGGAACGCATGCGAACCTTCGCCTGGCGGAATCAATTCCGCCGGCTGCGCGTTCGGTACGAAAGACGAGCCGACATCCATGAGGCGTTTCTGGCCTTAGCATGCGCCCTCATCTGCTGGAACGTGCTGTCGGGCCGGGTCGCCTGCTGTCGACGGCGCCGCAGATGAAATGACGGGCTACCTTTTCTGAGGCCGGCTACCCTCCGGCGAGCGTACAACTTCCGCGTCAGCAACGTAGAGGTTCTGTTCGCGAGCCTAGTTCGAAATCAGCACAAAGTGTCCACTGAGAGGGATCTCAGTTCGGCTGGGGCTTGCTGTCGGTAGGTCGGTCTGCCGGAGGCTTGCGTTTTTCGTCGGCATCCACGGCGAACAGCATGTAATGATCGAAACTGTGTTTCCGGTAGTAGCGATGCCGCCGGAAGTCCAGATAGATTTCGGCACTCTGCGGAAGCCAGAGTTGCACCTTCTTCTTTGCGAACGGCACCGGACCGTACTCCACGACTTGGTGTTCGCCCGCCAGACGGATCTGAGGCACCGGATTCACCAATTCCGACTCGATCCGCAAAATCTGGAACTTGTCCGCGGTAATCCAAGCCCTTCCCTTCAGTTTCAGCGAGTAGACCTGGCCGCCCACCCGGTAGTCGTGCATTTGCGCCGGACGATCTTCGCGTTGTTTGAAATGAACCAGCCAGGTCGGTTGACCCCGCAGCTCGCCGAGACCTTCGCAGACCATTTCGAAGTTGTCACGCATCTTGGGATGAAATACCAGGGCCAGAGTCGCGAATCCGCTGCTAGAGATCTGATCGGGGAAGTCAGCCAGCCCAAGGTGCTCCTGCCGGTATTCATCCACCGCGATCGGGCCCTGCCTCGACTCCGTGAAAGCAGCGACATAGTTGAACGTGCGCGTTTCCTTGGTGATCGCGTCGCCCATCTCATCGAGTTGCTCGTGCAACAGATGCTCTATCGCAGCGATACGCGATACATCGTCCACGAATTCCTCAACCCTTTTGCCCGTCATCTCAGCGATGTCTGCCGGGCAACTCACCTGTGCCGCCACAGACGGCTTGTTCGAATCGATCGCGGCAGGCTGCCAAGGCTGCACAGAAAAAGTCGGTTCGGCGGCAGCGATCAGGGGATCCACGCCAGCGATCGGCGCAGCCGCCAACGGAATCTGCTCCGCGTTTGCAGTCGACGATGCAGACGGTGCCTCCAGTTGCTCGATCAACGCCTTGACTTGCGGCACGCTCGGATTCTTCGGGACGGCGGCTACGAAATCCTTGAGGGTTTTGATACCTTCCTGCTTTTGCCCGAGATTGACCAGCGCCTGTCCCAGTACCAACTGAGACGCTGTCGCACCCGACTTTCCCTTGCTGATGGCCAGTTCAGCTTGTTCAAGTGCTTTGTCGTATTTTCGCTGTTTCAGATACGAAGCCGCCAACAGGTCGTGTGCCACCCAATAATCCGAGTCCGCCAGCACCGCCTTTTCCAGATTTGAAACAGCCCCGCCGTAATCTTCCTGCTGCAGGCTTACCCGGCCCAACAATGTCAGTGCCTGGACATTGCGCGGACTGAGATTGGTGGCATTCCCTAGAAAGTCCGCCGCTCGCCCGAATTCCTTCTTCTGAAAATAGAGATACCCCAGCAGAAAATTCACATCGGGATTTTCTGGTGCCAACTTATAAGCCGTCCCCAACCGCTTGTTGGCCTCGTCCCACTTTCCGGATTTCAGAGCCGACACACCGTGCTTCGCTTCTTTACGCGCCTTCGGCGGCATTCCCGCCTCGGTAGTAATGTTGAACTGTACCGCAGCCGGGTCTTTCTGCAGGATGATCTCGAAACGATAAGGGGTGACGCTACTTACAGCCTGGAAGTTCTTGCGTGCCGGGACGTATCCAACCGCACTTACCTCAACATCGTACTTTCCAAAGGGCAAATCTCCGAACTGCGCTTCTGATTCGTCGGTCGTCGTCTGCCAAGTGACAGCCTGCGTTCCCTCATTCGTTAGCTTCACGATCGATTGCCTGTCAAGCCGCGTCTTAAAGTTCTCCGAGAACACAGTGATAAACAGTATCGAGCCACCGTGACTGTCATAGTTATGAATGCTAGTGTTGCTGCTGCTCGCAGCACTGAAGGGGTCACCTACAGCACCCTGACCGTGAGCAGAACTTGCTGCCGAGAAAGCAACGATCAAGGCTCCCAGCGGCCAGAGTCGGTAGTGTACTCGAAGTGAAGGGTGACGGTTCATAAGGCGCGAGCAAAGTCTCTCACTATAAACAGGTCCAGTCAATATCCTAAGGGTTGAAGAAGTGGATGGTCTGGCAACCGCCAATGAGGGCAATACTCAAGTTAGTTGGCTGCCATTTCTCGGCCGCGTGTAAGGTCCACGCTCCTTCCGCCTTCGCATCAGTGAGGCGGTTGCTTCGTCGCGACTGCGAGAGCGCAGGAAAGCGGTTGATCTCATCTTGATTGGCTGAGATCAGCGTTCACCGATCGCCTTCATAATTTCCTCCCCCGCACCACATCCCCACGTCCGCAGTCACGCTCATTGAAGCCGGGACCTTCCGTCCGCCGTCGAACTGCGCCAATTTCCGGGCCGCGTGAGAAGGCTTCAAATACCTCATCCTCGATTCCATGTCAGAATGGCCCAACCACTGCGGCACAGTGCCCAGATCGACGCCAGGGCGGGGCGCTTGAAAAAGGTATACCCAGCAGACTCAGTATAGGTATCACCAGAGTACAACTAATTGATAACAAAAGCGATGGCGGAGAGCGTAACCATTTAGAACCAAGGACCACCTCCCGCAGGGCATTGTGTCGGCTGAGATCGTTTGTTTTCGGGAAGTCTCCTTGGCTATCCCAATGGGGTTCTGAATGAGAGCCT
>Ga0210408_10004594_pt1 | contig 12274 bp, 17 predicted proteins | sample IncBWH4MmetaG_FD_155471 | JGI IMG/M metagenome (GOLD analysis project Ga0210408, IMG submission 155471) | Forest soil microbial communities from Barre Woods Harvard Forest LTER site, Petersham, Massachusetts, United States - Inc-BW-H-4-M | ecosystem: Environmental > Terrestrial > Soil >... | reverse complement strand
GGGGGGCGCATGCTCGAGGCGCACTTGTTTCAGCTCTACTTCCAGCTCCTCGGCGATCAGCATCGGGATCGAGGTGTAGGTCCCCTGCCCCATTTCGACGTACGGCATGGTGAGAACGACCTGCCCGTCGCTGCCGATGCGGATAAAGGCGTTGGGCGCGAAGCCGCCGTCGCCCGCCGCTTGCGCCGCGTCGCGCGCGAACGGCAGGTGCAGTTCGAGCATCAGGGCCCCGCCCGCGGCCGCGCCGGTTTGCAGAAACTGGCGGCGGGAAAATCCATCCGCCGGAGGGTCGACTCGAGACGTGCGATGGTCGTGATGCATCGTCAGCCTCCCTGCGCCGCCTGTTTGATCGCTTCGCGAATACGAACGTAGGTGCCGCAGCGGCAGATGTTGCCCGACATGGCATCATTAATGTCGGCGTCGCTCGGGTGCGGATTGGCGGCGATCAGCGCGGCGGCGGACATGATCTGGCCCGACTGGCAATAGCCGCACTGCGGGACCTCGCGGTCGAGCCAGGCCTTCTGAATCTTCGCGCCGGCGGGCGTCGCGCCGACCGCCTCGATGGTGGTGATCTCGGAGGTGCCGACGCTGTCGACCGGCGTGATGCACGAGCGCGTGGCGACGCCGTCGATGTGCACCGTGCAGGCGCCGCACAGCGCCATGCCGCAGCCGAATTTGGTGCCGGTCATGCCGAGCACGTCGCGCAGCACCCACAACAGCGGCGTGTCGCCGTCGACGTCGACGCTGTGCGTCTTGCCGTTCACTTTGATCGTCAGCGCCATGCGGCCTCCTGTCGTGTTGAGCTTATTTCGCGCGAAGCTGTCCCAGCGCGCTTAGCCAATTCTCCATATGGAAGGTTTTCGCGATCTTGCCATCCCTGACGGTCTGAATATCGATCGCCATGATCTTGAAACTCTTGCCCGTATGCGGCACGCCAAACAGCTCGCTGGCGGGCGTGCCCGTCACCTCGCCGCGCACGATTACCCGGTCGCCCGCGACGAGAACCTCCTTAATGTCGAACTTCAAATCCGGAATGCTGTTGGCAAAGTTTCCGACGACCTTGATGGAAGCTTCGCGCCCCCAGCATTCATTGGGCAAATAGCCGGAACAGGATTCGTAATCCGGCGTCAGGACCTGTTCCTGAATGGTCCTGACGTCGCCGCGCGTGGCGACATTGAACAGACTATACCACGGCGCGATGACGGTGCGCGCCTGTTTTTCGGTGAGGGGCTGCGCCGCCGAAACCGTGTAGAGATTGCCGGTGAACGCAGCCAACGCCACGAAGATGGTAAGCCTCTTCATCGAGCGACTCCGTCGCAAAGTCAATTTTCCAACTCAGCGAACCCGCGCCGCCACACTTTTTGACTCCGTCTCGAGGAGCGTCCCGAGCACCTCGGGCCATCGAGTTTCGAAGTCGCTGTCTCGTTGGAGTCCGCGCTCCAACAGAGTTTTGATTCGCAGCTGCGCTTCAGGCCACGTCAGCGCGGTCTCAAACGAGTTGAGACCGTCGAGGAGCCGGTCGGCGGACGGCAGCGAGACCTGATTGACGAGAACCTTCGCTGACGCGATGGCACGCCGGTCGAAGGAGGCGATCCGCCGCGCGAGCGCATCGACGAAGCCGTCGAGCTCCGCGTCGGGAAGCGCCCGGTTGACGTATCCGTATCGTTCCGCGGTGTCGCCGTCGAAGTCGTTTGCGCCGAGAATGATTTCGAGCGCGCGGCCGCGGCCGACCAGATGTGGCAGGCGTTCGGTGCCGCCACCGCCCGGATGCAGCCCCACGCCGACCTCCGGCTGGCCCAGTCGCGTGTTCTCGTGCGACGCAAAGCGCATGTCGCAGGCGAGGACGAACTCGCTGCACGCGCCGCGGACGCAGCCGCGGATCTTCGCGATGCTGGCCACCGGAGACTTGGTGAGACGGACGAACGTATCCGTCAGGATCGGCAGGCCGGAAGCGCCGACCGCCGTGGTGATGTTCCCGGTCTTGCCGGTCAAATCGAAGTGCGAAAGGTAGAACTCGGGAAGCGCGCTCTCGAATACGACGACACGCAGGCTCGGGCTCGAGTCCATTCGCGCGAGCAGATCCTGAAGGCCTTCGTATATGGTCGCGTCCATGACGTTGAAAGGCGGATAGTCGAACACGATCCGCCAGTATGCCGGCGTTTCCTCGATGACCCGCACGGGCGCCGTGGATTCAGCCATGATTCACGCTCCTTGATTCGACCACGAAGGAGCGCGACGGCGAGGTGATGTGCTCCGCTTCATAGGAACGCATGCGTGCAAGCGCAGCTTCGCTGATGCACAGTTTCAAGAAGAGATTTCGTTCGAGCGCCAATCCTTGAGCCAGCGGCGTCTCGGTGGCGTTGCGGACGAGACGCTTGACGCAAGCAACCGACTCCGGCGGGAATGAGGACAGCCGCCGTGCAATCTCCATCGCGCGATCGAGAGCCTTGCCGCTGACCGTTTCGTGCACCAGCCCCTTCCTTTCGGCTTCACGTGGAGTGAGGGGATCACCCATCAGGATGTGCATGAGCGCGGCCGGCATCCCGATGGCGCGTGGCAGCCTTTGCGTGCCGCCGGCGCCGGGAACGAGTCCAAGGTTTGGCTCCAGAAATCCGATCAGGTAGTCGCCATCCTGGGCGATACGAAGATCGCAGGCGAGCGTGAACTCGAATCCGCCGGCCAGGGCTGTGCCGGAAATGGCGGCGATGACCGGTTTTGGCATGCTCTCGCACAGCGCCATGGCCTTGTCGAAGAATCCACCATTGTAGGTCGCGTTTTCGGGCCACTGGCGACCGGAAGCGCGCAGGGATTCTGCGAGGCGCAGGAGCGAAGCGATGGAAAAATGACGAATAAAGTAACCGGGTGCCCCGCCAGTCACGACGACAACGTGAACCTTGGCGTCGCCCGCGAATCCGTCCAGCGCCTCGGTGAGCGCGACGCCCATCTCGTCGTCCATATAGATGCGCCTTGCGCTGCCAAGCGTAACGACCGCAATTCCATCGGCCACTCTTGTCGTCAGAACATCGGCGTTCATCGAATCCTCCAGGCGCCGCACGGAGCCATGCCGCAGTCCGGCCGCGTGGCCGGCAGGCGCAGCAACTCGCCATCGTCACTGCGCGGCGTTCCGCAAGACGGTTTCCAGAGTGGCGTCGAGATAGCGCCCCACCTCCGTCACACGCTCATCGCCGTACTGACCAAAGAACGACGATGGTTTATCATATTCAAAAACTCCCCTGCCCTGCTCGTCCTCGAACAAAACCACCCGCAACGGCGCGTAGAGAGCGGCGGGGAGTCGATGGCGGGTCATCTTTGAGGCGGTAAGGGGATTGCCGATGTCATACTGCAGCGCGTTGCGTCTGCCGCCCCAGGTCTGCAACAAGGCGCCATGATCGCGCTCGCCGAAGATCGACAGCTTCGGGCCATTCTCTTCGTAATCCTTCGCGCGTTTCTGATCGCCGCTGCCTAGCGCCTCGGCGATGCCCGTATCGAGCTTGGGTACCGTGCCTTCGAGCTTCCGGCGGACCTCGGCGAACGGCCGTCCCGACGAAATCCTGATGTGCTCGACTGCAATCGGCCGTGACGAGACAGCGATTTGTGCGATGGCTTGGGTCATGTCGCGCCCCCTAGGCCGCGCGTTGCGACGAGACCACAGCTTTCGCGGCGGCGCGGATCACGTCGAGCACGAACCCGGGATTGGACAGCATGGGGACGTGGCTGCTGTCGACCTCGTAGGTCGTGGCGCCCATGCGCTTCGCCGCGAAGCGTTGCAGTTCGGGGTTCACCGTGTGGTCCTGGCTGGCGACGATGTACCAGCTCGGCTTGGTCTTCCACGCAGTGCCTTCGACCTTCTGATTGAACAGGTCCGCCACCGGCACGCCCTGCGTCGCGTAGACGAGTTTTTGCTCCGCGTCGGGCAGGTCTCCCGCGAAGCAGCCGATGCCGCTGGGCTTGAGCCACACGCGCCCGTCCGTGACCTCGATGTGCTGGAATACGTCGGTCTTCGGGAATTTGTCTTGCTGGCTCTGCGAGGTCTCGTCGGCATCCGGCGCGAGGGCCGCGATATAGACGAGCCCGGCGACGCGCGGATCAGTCCCGGCGTGCGTGATGAGCGTGCCGCCGTAGGAGTGGCCGACGAGGATCGCCGGACTGCTGACCCGGGCGAGGCAAGCCTTCACGGCGGCGACGTCGGTCGCGAGCGAATCGAGGCCGTGCTGGGACGCCATCACCTCGTGACCTTCCGCCTGCAGCGTCGGGATCAGCTTGCCAAAGCACGAGCCGTCGGCCCAAAGTCCGTGGGCAAATACGATGCTCGGTTTGCTCGGTTTGGACATGGTGCGCTCCTTTGGGGTATCAGGCGACATGAGCTGTCGTTTGATTGGCTGACGCTGCGGCTTCCAGGATCAGGTTCGCCGTCTCCTCGGGGCGCGCCAGCATGGCGACGTGGCTCGACGTGATCTCGATGGTTTTCGCATCGATCGTCTTGGCCATCGCGCGTTGCAGCGAGGGTTGGATGGCCCGGTCGGCGGTCGCAACGAGGTACCAGCTGGGCTTCGCTTTCCAGGCGGCAACCGACACGTTCCCGCCCAGCGCGGCGCCGGCCGTCGGTCCCTGGGCGGCAAACAAAACGCTCTTTTCAGTCGGCGTCAGATCCTGCGCGAAATCGTTTCTGACGCCGGATTCCGTGAGTTTGAGAAAACCCTCCGCGTCCGGCCGGATCTCTGCATTCAGGCGAGCGGGCTCGACGCTCGCGCCGAGAGAACCCGCCGATTGACCGGCATCCGGGGCGAAGGCGGCAATGTAAGCGAGCCCCACCACCTTGGGATCGTTGCCGGCTTCCGTAATAACCGCGCCGCCGTACGAATGCCCGACGAGGACGACCGGACCATCGTCGAGCGCGATCGCGCGCTTGACCGTCGCCACGTCGGCATCGAACGAATTGAGCGGCAGCTGGACCGCCGTCACCCGCAGTCCGCGCGCCTGCAAAAGCGGTATCACTTTCGACCACGATGAGCCGTCCGCCCACGCGCCATGCACGAGAATGACATTGGATGCCTTGGCCATGGGCGCTGGTCTCCAGTCTCGGAGCGCAGTCAGGCTAGTTTTGGTCGGGACCGAAGCCGAGTGGAGAAGTGTGAAACCGTGTGAAGTTCGGTGTGTCGTCATCGACATCGACGCCATGCGTGTGACCGTTGACCCGAATGGTGAACGCCATGGCGAGCTCTCCTTATCTCCGGTTAAACTGACTGGGTTCAAAATTGCCGTTTGCCCGACGTATCGTGGCTTGGCCTTAGAATTTGCAACGCTTGGCTATGACGCTGGCCCGAGCGGCGTTCCAAGAATCGCGCGCTGATATTCAGCTAGCAGTGCCGGCTCCTCGATAGACCCATGCTGATGGAGTTGCCGCCAAACGCCACGCATCTTGACGAACCATCGAGACGTGCGAATTCGAAGTTCAAGCCGAACCGCTGGAGTTTCGCAGAATCCTTTTTCCCGTCCCACGAAGAGATGATAGTCGTTGTTGCCCTGCGCTGCGAAATCGTGGAACGCCACGCGAACAATCGCTGGCCCGCCAAATAGCTTCGCATAGCCTTCCCTGATTGCAGGCCATCCTCGCCGGATGCCACCAATCGGATTGTCCATGCTCGGCGCTTCTCCCTCAGCCCAGTTGGCAGCGAGCGCGTTAAGATCGGAGGCGTTGAACGACCGGTAAAAATCGATCAGCGCATCCAGCGCACTACCATCACCCGCCGGCGTTTCTCTTCCGGATATTTCGGCTGGAAGGGACATAGGATTCTCCGTCGTTTCACCGCCAGCGAGACCAACTCGCGGCTCTGCATCGCGCGCTCACGGGATGTAGGTTGAGTACACGTAATCTTGGTCTTTCTTTGCCTGATGACATTCGAAGCATTGTTTGGTGGGATCCGTAACCAATGGCTTTGTTGGATCGCCTCCCGCCCAGGCCTGGAAACCCCAGCCTCCCGTTGCGGCATACTTTTTCTTGTCCTTCAGCATGATGGCGGTCGCCTTTCGCGGACCTTCCACGTAGGAGCCATCGGAGATGATGAATTCGTGCAAATCGACCAACAACACGGTCTTGTCCGGATATGGTTCGGCTTTCTTGAGCGCGGTCTCTCCGGTCGAATTGATGTAAACGTTGTGCATTCCGCCCATTGCCTCAAACAGCGGGCTGCCTTTGTCGATGACCATAGTGTTGACGTGGTACCAGTGACGGAAGCTCGCTGGGAGCTTGAGATCGTAGGTAGACTCCGCGGCGATGGCGGTGATGACGCCCACAACAGCCACCAATAACAGGCCCAGCCCGGCGCTGCTCTTGATCCGCGTCCGCCGAGTGCAAGTTCGGACTCGATCGTCGGTGCCGACGCACATCCTGTCGCTGGTCATGGTGCAACTCCTTTCATCTCTACGGTTGGAGTAGTCTGGCCGGTCATGCGTGCGGTCTAGAGTCTCACTTCACGGCAGAAAACGCGGTTGGCGTCAGCAACTGGCTGTTGATGCTCTCTACGAGTTGGCCATCTTTCTCTGTCATGGCGACCACCGTGGTCCATTCGGGATCGGCGAGAAAACCGCTCCAGCGCTTCTCGCGCTCGGCCAAGCTGTCCCAGACGAGCATGTAGGTAATCTCTTGGCTGCTCTTGCCGATCAGCGTGGTCCAAAACCCAGCCTGGCGGATGCCGTGCTTCTCCCAGATCCGCAGAGTCTCGTTCTTGAACCGCGACAACAGCGCCGACTGACGCCCCGGCACGCAACGGTAAATCCGCAATTCGTAGATCATGCCCCTTCACCCTTTAGCGTGGGCGGCTATCAGTCGGTCATTGTCTGGTTTCATCGGAGCGGCCCAGAGCAGACGCCTGGCGAAGCTCGATTGGCTCAGTGGCCCGCGCTCTGGCCACCATCGACGTGAATGGTCTCGCCCGTCACGAAGCTCGCCGATTCCAGATAGAGGATCGCGCCGACGATGTCCGAGATCTCGCCCATTCGGCCAAGCGGGTGCAGCTTGGCGAGCTGCGCATGTGTTTCGACGGGATGCATCGGCGTCTTGATGACGCCGGGCGCAACGGCATTCACTCTGATGCCGACCTTTGCGTACTCGATCGCCAGCGATTTGGTCGCGGCACTCAAGCCTCCCTTCGTCAGCGAGGCGAGCACGGACGGCACATTGGAGTTCGCGTGTTCGATCAGGCTCGTCGTGATCTGCACGACGTGGCCGCTATGCCGCTTTTCCATCTCCGCGATGGCAAGCTGCGTGATGTGAAAGAAACCCGTGAGGTTGACACCCAGCAGGGCCGCGTAATCAGCCTCGGTATACCGAGTGAACGGCTTGGCGACGAATACGCCGGCGTTGTTGATGAGCGTATCGATGCGCCCGAACCGGGCCAGACCTTCGGAAACCACACGCTCCGCCGTCTTCCGGTCGGCAATGTCGCCGGGCACCACCAGGATTCCGTCGTCGTTGGTCGGCTTGATCGACCGTGCCGTCGCGATCACCCCGTAATCGCGACCGCGATATGCTTCGACAAGGGCCGCGCCCATGCCTCGCGATGCGCCGGTAATGACGGCAACCTTCCTTTCGCTGCTCATGCTCGTCTCCTTCGTCCTTTCACCGCATTCAGCGCGGCCTTGCGAGATCATCCTTGATGCTCGCGACTCCGGCCTGGGCGCAGACTTCATCCTTGTCGCCGCCGGGCGATCCCCCGACGCCGAGCGCGGCGACAATTTCGTCTCCGACCTTGATCGCGACCGCGCCAGGAAGCAGTGCGATGTCGGGCAGCGTCGCGAGCGCCGGGCCGGCCGGATTTTTGGCGGCGCGCGCTGCAAAGGTGCTTGAAGCCTCGAACTTGAAGATCGGCCCGAAAGTCACGACTGTGTATGCCTTACGGAAGGCCGACGTCGTGGTGGCGATGGTCGAGTGATCGCCTTTGGCCTCGAGCTTGATGACGCCGGAGGGGTCAACGACAACCGCGGAAACCGGACAACCGTTGCTTTTGCAAGTTTCGATCGCTTTGGTCGCTGGCTTCATCGCGAGTGCCAGCGGCAGGGAGTAGCCACTTTCGCCAACCTGAGCGATCGCGCTCCCGAGAGGGAACACCGCAAAGGCCGCCACAAAGGCCGGATAGAACTTGCACCGCATACCTGATCTCCCATGCCGCCGAGAGCCATTCCCTCTTCAGAGGCGCTCCAGCTTCCGCGAATGGAGATCGACTTTTCGATTTGACTGCTGTAGTCAGCCAAAATGGCTTTCAGTTATCCACTCTCGCTATGGGTGACCGCCTCTTCGCGCTGCGGCTGTTCGCTCGGATCGCCCGCAAGGGAAGCTTTTCCGCGGCCGGTGGTGAGCTACCTGCGTTTCTCCTGCGCCGGCATGAGCTTAGGCCTTGCCCTCCTCCCCCAGGTGCGGCGAGTAGCTGACGAAGTCGAACAAATGCGGAAATGCGCGCTCGCGGTCCAAGACGCACTGGACGTCGAGAAAGATGAGCCTTTCGATTCCAGCCGACCGCTTCGTTTCCGGAACGTCCCAGCAAATCCTGGTTTTACCGATCAAGTGCAGCATCCTGCCGTTTCGGAAGTCGATGAAGAGAAGCCCGGCGCGCGCATCCGCTTCCAGATTGCCGAGAGTGTTGAAGAGCAGGTTCCCGCTGAAATCCGGAAAGCAAAGCTCGGTTCGTGAAAGCACCTGCACGAAGCCGGGAAGTCCGCCACGATGAGAGACGTCGATACCTTGCGAGGAATCCTCTTGGTCGAGTTGCGCCGACCGGGATGCAATAAAGAACGTGTCCGCCTCGGAAATAAAGCCGACTTCGTTATCGTCCAGGTAGGAAGCCGTTCGGGATGCGGGCATGGGCTTGGAACGGAGCTGCGGTCGCTCATTACGTGCCTGAATGTATTTCGGACAGTTTCCGAAGCTCTGCTGAACCCTTATCGAGAATTCTTCGCCGATCATGCAATTTTCGATGCGACCGTTGATTCGGTTTCGACGACGCGTCGAAAGTTCGATTCCTAGCCCGCCGACCGGAGCGCCATCCCGGATAGACGAGTGTAAAGGATCGCTCGGGTCGAGCCACGCTTTGATCGTAAGCAGCTTCTCGTCCACCGAACTCATGAACCCTAGAGGGCCGGAGACGGTAGTGGCCCAGGGATGGCCGTTCTGGTCCGCCAGCCCCACGACCATGAAAGGTAGCGCAGCGAAGAATGACCGATGCTGATCCGGCATATAGTCGCGAATAACTGCGTGTCCTTTGCGTTCCATGCGATCACGTACGCCGGCGAGACTCTGGATCTTTTGCTCGCCGGCGTGAAAGGGAGACGTAGCCCTTGTCATGATGGTACCGCTATCATGGACGCGCAGATCGATATTGGCCGAAGCATTTCATTGCGTCGATGCGATCCATTGGGCCGCCCTCGACATTCAGCCGTGATACGCAAACAGCTCGATTGGGTCGTTGAAGCCGCGCACCGGATATTCGCCGACGCGTTCAAGATCGAAATCGCTTTCGACGAAGTCGGCGAACGCGCGGGACAGCAGCACCGCTCTTCCCAACTGCTTGGTGAGGGTTTCGAGGCGCGAAGCCATGTTGACCGCAGGACCGATAACGGTGAAGTCGAGCCGGGTGCGCGACCCGATATTGCCGTACATGACGTCTCCGACGTGGACGCCGGTGCCATAGTTCAGCGGCGCACGACCGGCTTCGCTGTTCTTTTCGTTCAAGGCAACCATGGCCTGACGGGCTTCGGCCACGGCATGCAGCAGATTTGCGCAGGCCGACGGCTCGCTGAGGGGAAAAATGGCGAGCAGACCGTCGCCGATGAATTTCAGTATCTCCCCGCCATGTCGCGCAATCGGCTCCGACATCGCGTCGAAATAGCCGTTCAGGAGGCCGATGACGTCATCGCGCGGCCAGTTGTCGGAGATCCTGGTGAAATCGCGCAGATCGCAGATCATGATGGCGGCGCGTACCGTCGTTCCGCTTCCCCGCCGGGTGTCGCCGGCCAGAATGAGCTCGCTCGCATGCGACCCGACATAGGTTTCGAGCAGCGTTCGCGCCAGCCGGTTCTTGATACGGATTTCGCTGACCAGCGCCAGAACCGGCAGCAATTTCGACAGGCCGGCAATATGCGAGTCGTCGAAACCTCCGGGCCGGTCGGTCGCGAAGGTCACGAAATGCCGCTTTCCGAGTGTATGGTACAGCGGCCACGCCACATAGTCGGTCAGGCCTTTCGCCCGCATCTCGTCATAGACGGCGTGCTTGCGGCCCCGCGAGGGATCGCGTTCGAGATTCTCGCGCACCTCGGTGGCGCCGTCATGGATTTCGTCGGCGGGACTGCCGATATATTCGGATCGCCCCCTGACATCGTAGTCGACTCTGGCAATCTCGGCCCCATGCATCCCGTCGGCCCACATGATCCGGGCGCCGAGCCATTGCGGATGGTGGATGAGGACGTGAAGCGACGCACGCTTGACGGGAATGCCCGCTCGCTGGAGCCGGACACACAGCTCGGCGAAGATATTGTCGATGAAGCGCTCATTGCGCGTGTCGTTTGTCAGCCAGTGCAGAACGTCGCTGTCGGAATGTGTCGTGACGGGATCGATGTGCGGCGGCGCGTTCATATCTACTCCTGGGCAGTGACTTGGATCGACGGCATAGGATATGTCGTGTCACCGGTCGACGGCGTCAACGGAGTCCGCCCGGCCTTCGTCCGGACGGAGAAGCGATCAACGGTCGCCGTCAGCGTCTCAACTCAAAGCGATGAAGCTCGATAATTCAAACCCGAATGCCCGGTCGCTGAAGCGCCGGTTCGATTGAAAGACCTGCGTCCGCCGATACTCGTCGCCACCCAAGTAAAGGCTGCGTTCTGGATCCCCATGCCAAGATTGACTGTCCCTCAAGTCATGGCAGCTCCGGCTTCATCAAGCTGGAGGCGAAGGGTAACCACTCGCCGCGCTCGGCGTCAGGGGATCGCCCCGCGGCGACAAAGATGAAGCCTGCGCCCAGGCCGGCGTCACGATCATCAAAGATGATCTTCCAAGCCCACGGCGAATGCGGTGACTCGGGAAGGCTCAACTTCGAGCAGCGCCGAGAGTCCACATTCCCCCCCCCCACGTCGAAGGCGCTCCGGATTCCCCCGCGTCGAAGGCCCTCCGGTTCACAGACGAAGATCGACTTTCCCATTTGACTGCTGTAGTCAGCCAAAATGGCTTTCATTTATCCAGCCTCGCTATGAGTGACCGCCTGTTTGCGCTGCGACTGTTCGCTCGGGTCGCCCGCAAGGGAAGCTTTTCCGCGGCCGGTCGTGAGCTGAACATTCCGCAATCGAGCGTGTCTCGGACGATCGCGACGCTGGAGCGCGAAATCGGCGTCGCGCTGTTCGTCCGGACCACGCGCGCAGTCACACTGACCGACACCGGCTCGGATTTCCTGGCTCGCATCGAGTCTGTCCTGGCCGAGCTCGACGAGGCGGAACACACCGCGCGCGGAACGGGAGAACTGCGCGGAATATTGCGGATCGGTTTGGCAACAACCTTTGCCGTGCGGGAGGTCATCGCTCGGCTCGCGGACTTCATGAACCGGCATCCGGCGCTACGGATCAACCTGATGATGGGAGACGAGCGCGAAGACCTCGTGGCCGAAGGCGTAGACGTCGCGCTTCGGTTTGGTCCTCTTTCCGACTCGACAGCGACGGTGCGGAGAATTCTCGCATGGCCGCGGATCCTCGCCGCGTCGCGAGCTTACCTGGACAAGGCCGGGGTTCCACTCACGCCCACGGATTTGGCCCAGCATGCAATCATTCTTGGGCCCGCAAGCCTTGGCGGCCATTGGTCCTTTCGCAAGGGCGATACCGCGACTTCGTTCCAAGTCGAGAGCAGACTGACGATAACGGCAAGCTTGGGAGCTATCGCAGCGGCCGTCGAAGGATTGGGCATCCTCATGACTCCGTTTGGCATGTGCCGACGGGAATTAGAGAGAGGAGAACTCGTTCGGCTGTTACCGGAATGGGACGCGGGAACGGTCGAGCTCAACGCCGTCTATGCGAGCGGCAGAGCCGCCAAGCCATCGGCGCGAGCCTTTGTCGATTACTTGATCGCAGCGCTTCCACGAGACTAAGCGACCTCCCTCCGGTCCGCCTTCGATTGGCGAGAAGCCACGATCGTCTGCTTGAAAGGCTCTACCGAGCGACGCGAAATGCGTGTCCGTAGGCAGGTGTGATTCAAGCTCCCACCGAGGTGCCGACTTGACCCTCCTGGCAGTATGCGCAACAG
>Ga0210408_10004593_pt1 | contig 12274 bp, 11 predicted proteins | sample IncBWH4MmetaG_FD_155471 | JGI IMG/M metagenome (GOLD analysis project Ga0210408, IMG submission 155471) | Forest soil microbial communities from Barre Woods Harvard Forest LTER site, Petersham, Massachusetts, United States - Inc-BW-H-4-M | ecosystem: Environmental > Terrestrial > Soil >... | reverse complement strand
TGCAAGTTCACGTTGAGTTCGTTCATTGCGCCCAAGAGCAGCACAGGCTGCCCCATACGCAATGCTCCCCTCAAAGTGGCTGGTTTTCATTCGACCCGTTGTGGCTGGTTTTGACTGACCGCTGACACAAGTTATTTCGTTTGAATTACAGACCATCGTGGAACAGGGAGTTGCATTGCTGAAAAAGCTGCTGGAAGGACAGGGTAAGGAATTAAGCTTTGCCGTTGAACAATTTCCCGAGCATTTGAGATTCGGAGTTCCCACAATTTCAGCTCGGATATTGGCCGAGAGCTTACGTCACCGTCGGGCGGCTATTGAGCTTAGCACGCATGAACTTATAGAACGCATTGCGGCTCCGGATAGGGAGCAAGTATTTGCAGTCGCGCAAAATATTTTGCGAGTGGATCAGCCTCAGTACGAAGCCAGGCTTGGCCGCCTCATGCTTGAACACACGACGCGTGAAGTGGCGATAGCAAATAGGCGCCGGAGGCGCTAACGACCTGCTCATACTCTGCCGCCCGTATGTTCGTAGCTATAAAACTGATCGGGACGGCGTACGGGCGAATTCTCCTTTATAATAGGGTTTTTGCTATTCTCTTTGTATCTGAATCGGTGATTCGGGCAATTCCGACCCGACTTTTCATGATAGAATATTGTGACGGAGTCAGTCCGGCTTCCCCGTTTTCTGCGCACCGCCGAGATCTCGCGCATCGTGGCCATTACGGCCACAGTTTCTGAACGCCTCGGCGGTTTTTCGGTTCTGAACCGCGCTCAGACTGTTGGCTCAATCTTTGCCGCCCAAACGATGGCAAATGCAGTGTCCGAATGTTAAGTGTAAGTTTTCCGCCAACAGCAACGTCTGTAGTCTCAGCGCCCCGAGCGTCCAGAAACAATACAGCCACCGACCCCAGCCACATGCGGCGGCAACTTTAGAATCCGCCGAACGGAATGAATTTCATGCACACCCAAGCCGCAGCAGTTCAGGCCCAGCCCCTCCGCTACCAGATTAATGGTCGCGAGCAAAGCACCACTGTCCCTCCACACCAGGCTCTCGGGATTTTGGTACTTCGCGCCAGAACGCGCAAAGTCGGCGACGAACCAGAACACGGTCCCCTTCTGAACCTTCAAACAGAGATCAACTTCCGCCAGGCACTCGCGCAGAACTTCCGCACCACCAACCAAATGGACGCCAAAGGCGTGATACTGCGCATTATAAATCAGGAGAGAGTTCTTCACAAAATGAGCGCCGACCAGCACAACCCAGATCGAGTGACACCCGCCCCCTGATGGCGTTGGCCTGCTCTCCCAAACAATCTTTCCCTCCTGTCGCACGTACTCACGCACACGGAATGAATGCCACATAAGATCGCCGGCCTGCCCAAGATTCAGAGGCACTTTGAACACGCGCCTTGAGTGCCTCCCGTTAAGCACGCGATCAAGCCGCGGCAGAGTCCTGCACGACAGCTTCGGAATTTCAAGGAGTCCGTCTAGCCTGAAATCTAGCGACCCATAGAGACATGGTCTGGTCCTTGGCTTGGGCGCTTTGAGTCTAATAATCCCCATAGCCTAGCTCTGTCATAGTCGCCGCATGTTTTGTGCATCCACGACACACCCCGCAAGCAAGCGCCGACACATGACAAGAGTGACTCCAGGCAAGGATTGCCAAAGGAACACTCGAAATTCGCATAAGCTCGACTGCGCTGACATCTATTGCAGGAGCAGCCACTCGAATGCCACCCTCTTGCAAGCTCATCAACTTACTGATTTCCTTGATAAAATCGACGCGACCGTCCGCATGTTGGCCATCAGTCCGAATGGTGCCAATCATCAATTCTGTTACCTTATCAGTAATTGCCTTCGCTCCCGCCAGGGTGATAATGAGTTGATTGCGGAACGGCCACCACTCTGGAACAGGTGCCAGCGGAGAGGGCGCAGTGCCGACCAGGTCGCCCGTTCCCAATTTACGACAATCGGCGCGTAACACCCGATGCGTGATGGCCAACTGCTCACAGACTGCCGCCGCTGCGCGAATCTCACCATCAGCCGCCAACTGCCCGTAATCAACCGTGTAGGCAAACGCCGGACGTTTCCAATACGCCAAGGCGACAGAATCCATGCCCCCGGAAAGCAAAAGACCGAGGCTCATGCGCACGTGGCCGCCCAGACCGTCAAGTAAAGGGCGGTCGCGAAATCGCTCGTCATTTCGCTCTTTCCGCCGATAATCATTTTAAGATCCTCCTTCCGTTCCGCAGTCACAAAGGCAATTACCTTTTTCCCTAAACAGTGAGCATAACCAACCTCGTAAATAGTCCCGGAGTCCAGTCCATCCAAGCAGGCCAGTATTACGCCGCACTCCCGAAGCCCTTTCATGTCAGCTTCGTAAACAACCTCTGGTCCGCCGCGTCCCACCATGTGCAGTGGCGAGAAGACGGACACACCAGCACCAACTAACGCCTGCATGAACTCCTCAATCAGCCAGCGCTGCGGCAGGTTGAAGAACGGGCCCGCCAGATAGACTTGCTTGTGCCGCCTCGCAGGAAGACGCCGCAAAGGACGGAGCCCACGCTTATCCACCTCACTCCGGCTCGGAAACACCAACGTTTCAACATAATGACTGGTGCCCCTGGAAGCTCGCTCTGCGGCCTGAACGGGTTGCAGCCCCAATTCCATCCAGCCGTGCGCAAATAATGCTGTGAACACGTCACCGGAGCCAATCGGCCAAACTCGGGCCGTGCGATAAGCTGGAACTTTGGCGATGCCACGGCTTGTCGCGATAACGCACCCGTCTGTGCCGCATTTCACAACCGCGACCTCCGCGCCCTCTCTCAAAATCGATTTGCAAGCCCTTTCAGGCGTTTTCTCTCCAGTCAGTCGGCCCGCCTCTGTTTTGTTGGCAACGACCGCGAGGCGCTCCGCTGTTGAACCATTCTCGCCGAATGGCCTTGGATCGCTAGGCGCCTGCGGATCATAAGTGGCCATCCTAGCCGCAACCTTTGCGCTTCCTTCCACCATTCCGAATCGGAGCACCTTTGCTGCTCTGACGACGATTTCTCTCTGCTTCTGGCTGCAAGCACGAACGTAATTGTCAGGCTCAATCGCAGGCTTTGAAAGCGGATGCAAATAGCTGAATATCACTGTCTCGGCAACCTCCGTAGCCTCGATTGGAATCCCCCTCGATTTTGCTTCCAGCACCGGTTTGCGCGCGCTGCCGATGAACGTTGAAAAGCGAACGCGAGCTCGCAAGCTCGCAAGCGCGAGGCTGGCTCTCAAACCCGAACCGAAAAGCTCGTAGTAGTGCGGCTCACGGCACAACTCCAGATAGGATCCTCCAACGACATGAATCATGCTTTGGGCTGGATACGCACCCGCACCAGGCCACCGACTACTTTCTCCAGAATAACCGCCTCATATTTATATCCGCCCTCCATACAGTGAATTATCGTAATCAGGTCAGGAGGTGTCAGTGACCCGGCCGTTCTCCCAGACTGATCCTTTGCCACTATCGTTTTCATCCTCGTCACCGACTGCGAGACCTCAAACCCAACGCTGAGGACGCCACCCTCCTTCAGGTCTCTAACCACCTGCGGGACCGGTGAATTTAGAATTGTTTCAACCACGAGCGTGCCGCACTCATCCTGTGGAGTACCCCCTCCTGGAGTGCCAACGACTCGCGGTGAACTGTCGCCATTTCCAGACATATCATTTGGATTAGACTACACCGAGGTCAAAGCAGTCAAGCGGAAATTCCAGCTTTGCAAGCCGGTCATATCGCCTTTTCGGCCCGTATGGCAGCTGCATATGTCTGCACTTTTGCCGCAACCTCCCCCTTTGTACTTTCCCACAACGACCTGGGTATTGTTGGTTTCGCAAGGTGAAGGTAAACTGTATCACTGACTGCCTCCCTCAATTCACATAGCGCCTCAAAAGCACCGCTCCTAGGCGTTAACCACTTTACACCATCAAATGCTTCACCCAATTCCTTCATCGCGGCCAAAGCTGCAAGCCTGTTTTCTTCGAAGCCGCTTTCTGTCTCTCGCTTCTCAAATAACGCTTTCTCAGAAACTGCTACGATCTTTTCCACAGCAGCCAACAGCGTGCGATTCGCACATTCTCTATTTTCGTTCGCTCGCTCTTCCAAAGCAATTGTCTGCGCCTCGAGTTGCAGCACCTCTGCCTTCAGCGTTTTTGCGAATGACTTCGGGTCCTTGCATCGCGTCTGGCCGTCCGTTTTGCTACCCAGCAGCAGGATCGGATACCTTTGTACGGACGCCTTGCTGACGCAAAGCTGGAGCTCAAAGGCAACCCCCAAGGCGGAAACAAGCACATCCGGTTCCAAACCACTAAAGCGTCGCCATTTGCCGTTTCCATCGTACAGCAAGGCTCTCAACCGATCATTCAAACGGTCCAACTCTTTGGCGGACATTGCGATACGGGATTCGCAAATCTCCTCAGACGCATTTGCCAACAGCGTTTCTAAGCTGCTCAGAACAATGTTCGTATTCCTGGCTGCATTGATTGTTCCTGATTGGAAGCCTCTCTCGGAAAGCAAAAATGCTTTGTCCGCGCCAACATCTTGGGAGATCTGCATGAGGGCCATGATTTTTTCCTTCGGAATCCCTGAGTTCCAAAACTTGCATTCTACCAACCATTTAACCTCAATGCCAAAATGGGAAAATGTCACCCAAACATCGACGGTGTGAGTCGCTCTTGCGCCAGACACCTTGTGGTTCACCCTTGCACCAAGCCCGAGGTTTCTAAAAAAACTAGCGGCTTCACTTTGGTAATCTTGCCAATTATCGGCCACGGAGGAAGAATGAAGCCAGGGAGGGACCTCATGCAAGTTCCTTCAGGCAGGTACTAACCGATATTCTCGTCCAACTCCATTCCAGCAACTGCGTCGAGAGCCAGACGGTTCAACTGCCTCATATAGCACCAGACCATGTTGTCAAACCTCGAAAGTCGCATACCCACGATTCTTGCAAAACTCACCAACCGCTCCTCCATGCGGAAATAGTCTCTTTGCACCGATTGCCTTGGCGAGAACAGGCCCATCAGCACTCCAGCCCGAATCAAATGAATGTCCAAAATGGCAACCTCATCTGAGTGAACGGCGTTGCGGGCGATCCATGACGCCGTTTTCGGGCCGATCCCATAGAAGGTGAGCAACCAATCGCGCAACCCCCTGCCCGACTTCGTCGGGGCGGCCTCAACATTCAATCGCTGCATAGCCAAGGAAACAAACCGCGCCTTGGTGCGCGGAAACCGGTATTTCACACGCCGCTCGGAAACCGCAAGCGGCTCCGCTAATGCCGATTCAATCACGCCTTGCGCGCATCTTCCATCCAGCAATCCCCTTTCCCGAAGCCGCCGAAACGCTGCCAAACCAACTTCCGCCGGCATCCCATGGCCGCCCAACAAGCAGGCCGCGACCTCCTCTCGTAGCGACCCACCGATGGCGTAGTTCGCTAGCGCACTCCTCCCGCCGTCAATCCACTCGCGGGATATCCAAAACGCCGGCGTAAAGAATTCCTCGAACCTTCCCCAACGAACGCCGGGGAGGATCTCAACTTGCGGGGCCGGCAAATGAAGCTGCTCAACACTGCTCCCCCGGCACTTCGTAACGGTTTGATGTTCGATTGACGCCACAGCTCGTTTGATATAATTATGCATTATGCGTACATTCTTGCGCATAGACAACACAAAAACGGCACTCCTTTTGAACCAAGCCCGTAAGTCTCGCGGCTTGAACCAGTCGCAATTAGCCCATAAAATCAAGCTAAATCAAGCTCAAGTCTGCCGCATCCTCTCCGGCAAGTTTCAACGTCCTTCAAAAGGCCTTTATGCATTATGCGCGTATTTGAATGTAAAGCCGGTTACGAGAAAACACATCCGGTCCCTATCTCATTACCCGGAACTCGCCACATGTCTTTCCGACGTCCTAGACGGCAGCCGCAAACGCGAGCGGGCGCTGGTCCGCCTTGTACAGTCAGCACGCACGTTCGCATTAACTCGTTTGTGAAAATAGCCTTTACGAAACCCTCCAAAACGGAACCAGCTTCCGCAGTTTGCTGACGCCGCGCTCTCTGGCAAGTAAGCTCGTGCGGCTACCCTTCCTCTCTCTGATGCCTTGATCCATTTTGCGACAGAACGCACACACTTGCTCCAGAGCGCAAAACCCAACGACTTCTCGACCGGCCCGGTCAGTGATATGGTGGACGAATGCAGGCTTCCCGCCATCTGGTCTATGGCATCGGGAACAAAGGAGCGGCGCTTTTGAGGCGCGAACTTGGGCTTGCGCTCCATGCATCCCGGTGGGGGGAGAAGAACCGTTCTGTTGGCCGCATATTTCTTGATGATGCACTTCTGGTTTCAGACGTGATGGTCGCAACTGAACTCGCCTGCCGTGAGAGGGGTCATATTCGCCTCCTGATGGATGATGAGTTCCCCCTTCCCGGCCAGGGTGTCGGCCAGCTCCAACCCTTCCGGTGGAGAGTGAACGTAAGCAGTCGTTTAAAACTTGGCGTCATCCCTGACCGTGTGTTCGCGCTCCAATATGCAGACCAGGCCGGAAACCCCAATCGTGTCTTTTTCTTCCTTGAAGCCGATAGGGGGACGATGCCGGTCCGGCGCCGAAATCTTGCCCAGACCTCCTTTTACCGCAAGCTCCTCGCCTACTCAGCCGGACCATCTGACGCCCGAGCAGATCCAACAGTTGTCCGGAGGTGGCCAATGAAGCGCTACATTGGCAGACGCGAAGGCCACATGACCGAGGTTACGGTCGATGGTCGCGCCCTCGATCCCCGGCTCGACCTGTGGAATCATAGTCCCACCGGTTTCGAATGGGGTTACGGCGGCAGCGGCCCGGCGCAACTCGGGCTCGCGCTGCTTGCCGACTACCTCGGGGATGACGACCGGGCAGCCACTCGCGCAACTCCGCCTTTCTTGTTGCCTAGCAGCCTCGCTTTCTGGCGATCACGAGAAGCCGTCCCCTGTCTCGGCTATACGGTCTGCCATCAAAACCACCGTTCATGCGGATATCCACGAAGCCGCAGGCTCTCAGCAACAGCGAAAGCTCTTCAACAGAATACATGCGAGCAGAAGTGCGGAACTCCCTCTTTGTGCCTCCAGACTCAAGCACCCATCGATCTTCAACGCGCTCCATTTTTTCGTCGAAGCTTCTTAAACACATTAACCGTTCCTCCCCTACTCGCTCCTGGATAGGAAACTGACTGGATTGAACAATCTGTTCCTTACTAAGCATGTCGATGAGCAACTGACCACCGTCGACCAGCGAAAAGTAGGCGTTTCTTAAGACACGGCAATTCTCTTCGTCTCGGAGGTGGTAGCCGAAAGAATGAAAAATGCTAATAACGGCATGGTAGTACGAAGGACGCTGGAATTTCAGCATGTCTTCGCGAATAAATTCGCATTCCAGATGTCCTCGCTGTGCAAGGTCTGCTGCGACTGCCAAGAAGGCCGCAGTGCGATCTACGCCGGTCACTCGAAATCCCCTCTTGGCCAGCTCCACTGCGAAGCAGCCTTGACCGCAGCATAAGTCGAGAATCCAGGCACCGGACGGCAGGTTGAGCAATCTCAAGATCCCTTCAGCCGCTCCACTTGTAGTGGTAATTCTTTCAGTGTTGAATAAAAACGGAGCAAGCGCAACCCACAAGTCGTCGTTGTCGTACCAGTTAAAACTGTCCATTCACTTTGCAGATTCAAGTAGCTTCTCGGGATTGTAATCGGACGCAGGAGCATTAGTGCCGACACTCTTATTAGGAACGGTTGGATCCTCAATCGTAATGTCAATAGGCCGCTGGGCGATCATCCCTCGCGAGACTGCGCGGGAGACTCCGGGCACATACTCAAGTAAATAATGAACATCATTGCTCGTGTAAATGAAAGGCAATCTTGCAACAATCTTGCAGCCCATACGCAAGTAATTCCTTACTGCGAGCCAATCTTCAGTCGCAACAAATCCTATAATGCGGGTGCCTCTAAAATGTTTGGTGCCAAGATTCCTAAGGAAACGAAAGAGCCAAATTCCGTGACTCGTACGAGGAGTCCAGCTAAACACTAAGAACCCTCGGGACCCAAGTTGCGATTTGATCTCAGACTCAACGATTGCGCGGAGCGGAGAGGCCAACGGAAGTCGCGTCGCCCGAATGGAAGGGAGATCTACAAGCGCTATGACCCAGAAAGCGGAATGAATCCCTTGATCGTCTTCGCAGAGGAAAATGCGTCCACCGGCTGTCATAAACTCAGTCGCACCAGCAGCCGACTCGGGTGGCAGGCCCTTCTCTGAACAGAAGGAGAGCTCGACACGCTCAAGTGACTCGACGTCGGAGAGATTTGCAAGTCTAATGTTCATACAAGTTTCGTCGCCGCTGGCATTAGGCGTCCTTCGCAAGCAAGCGAAGGAGAGCGTAATTCTAATTTCACAGCCGGCAAAGCCTTGAGACGCGACTTGCGTGAGTGTGAGGGTGGCATTTTGCGCACGAACTCTAAATCGGCCAGGCAGGCGTTTCGGACAAAATAGCGCGAAACCGCTGTAGCCACCGGGAGTTCCGAACGACCACGAACACAACTCGAAATAGTATGCAAAAGACCATATATCCGATTATAGCGTTCCTCAGTTGGTTATCAAATTGTAATTTAAATTGTTCGTTAAGGCGCCAAATAACGACAAACAGAGAAAATATGTAAACATTGATCAGGTTGAAGGCTGCCTCCACGGGCTTGCGGTTGAGGTAACCCCAAAAAATCACGCAGAAAAGATATGACGCAAACCAGAACTGAAACTCGTTATAGGGAAGTTGCGAAAAAGAATCTCCGCGGATAAAAAAGACACAACAGAAACAAATGCACCAGAGTTGTGCGATATGAACAAAAGTATTAAGTAACAACTTACCTTGACTCGTGGAATCGCCTGGCATAAAAAAATGTTCCGTCCAAAACCATTCAATCCAAAGAAATGCGAAAGGAAGCAAGTGAAGCCACAGTGTCTGCCAAGTTTTTGCATAAAAAAGGATTGGATCCTTGTCGATTGTAATCAGGACTACAAAAGCGGCAGCGAGGATCACGGCATACATTTCGCTTACGACATGCCTGATCCGCTCCGGGTCTAGGCCTGTTACCTGCCCAACTTGCGACTGATCGCTACGACCGCACATATGTAGGTTAGAGTACTTAAGCTTACCGCCGGGACGAAGGCAAGGTTCGGCCCAAGAGGGGTGACAAGCGCCGCGAGGAACGCCACAATTCCAATTATTAAGGAATAAAAGGCGGCCCTTTCGAAGCGGTTGTCTAGCCATAGTCCACCGACGAGAGAAGGAGCTAAAATGCCAATGATCTGACAGCCAATGATGAGCTGATCCACGATTCCGCCGAGGCGAGAAGCGCAAAGAGCGCCTATCAGCGCAACCGCCCCAGTGATGAGCTTCTTCTCGCGGAATGTTAGCTGCTTGTTTAGTCGGTACTGAAAAATGTCCAGGCTCAATGTTGAGGATGCTACCAGCGTCATTCCACTTACGGTGGACATAATTGCTCCTAAGAGGCTGACCGCTGCGAGACCTCTAGCACCTTCTGGTAATGAAATGCGGATGAGATCGATGAGCGCTAGATCAGGTGTTAGCAACTTCGGATTCAAGAGACGTTCAGCCAAGCCCAGTATAGTCGGTATGAGAATCATTGGGGCATTCAGAAGCGCTGCTAAGAAGAAGAGATTCCTCGCTTTGGTTTTCTTCACAGATTCGTCCTTCAATGAAAAGAGGAGTTGCCAGAACTCCATGCTGGCAAAGAGGACTGGGATACCGAACACAATGCTGCCGAAGAAGAACACTTCTCCTTTGTTGTTAAAAGGATTGAAGTAATCTGAGGGCAAGTGAAGAATCTGGTCTGTCGTGACATGCCCGTGGAAGAGGAAATACGGTAGCACTATGAGCACTCCGACGAACATTACAACAAAATGGAATCCGTCCGTATACATGTCTCCCTTGATGCCTCTAAGGCTGGTGAGGGCGATCATCAATACGGCGGAGGTAATAATTGAGAATGAAACGGTGCTTCCAGTCCAGTAGGCCATCATTTGCGAGAGGCCTCGGAACTGAGCGGAGATGAAAATCAAATACGCGAGCAATATCAGCAATGATGAGAGTAAATGCGACCGCCGTGAAGAGTAGCGTAGCAAGTAGAATTGGCTAAGCGTCGATAGCTGCCCATTCTCAGCAAGCTTCTTTAGCCTACTGGCACATAAGCCCAAAAAAAGGAACCCGAAGACAACGATGAAGCTGATATTGAGCCCCCAGGAAATTCCTTTGTCGAACCCGGCTGAAGCTACGCCAAGCAGCGTGGCAGCCCCAACATTAGTCGAGACAACGGAGAACAACGTAAGCCAGGTTGATCTTGCGTTGCGCGTGACAAAGTAGTTATTTGGGTCCTGGTCTCTTGCCAGCCAAAAGCCGACTCCCGCTACCGCGGCTAGATAGGTGACAATTATAATGACGTCCCAAAATTCCATATTTATTCTGTATTGCTATCTCTCAGCCAAGGCGCCCTTCGTATTCTCAGCCAGCAATTTCGCGTATCCTGCGCTATCTCTCAGAAAGCTCCTCAGGGAAAAGCAAATAACGTTGACTTATTAAACCGCATTTTGATGCGCCGGTCAAGCGTTTTGATTGGAGGCAGAGGGGAAACGAAGAAGCCTCCGTACATGGAAACAGTGAGCGATTATATCACACTTCCGATTTGACTGAGCAAAAGCGCACCGTCCCCACCGTTATCATTCCCCTGCAGCCATATGAATGCGCTCGCTAAGGAGCCGAACACCTTCCTCTTGCCGTATCAACAAGGGGAGCTTATCCGCTGTTAGGCGCGAGCGATGGATGGGCACCATATTCTTTTCATCGTTGTCGCCGATCCACGCACGAATATTGAATTGCTCCACGTACGCGTACTCGAAGACCATTGTTCTTTGGGGCCGTCGATCGCCTAATTCCATGCTTGTTGTGAATTAAAGCGAATCCCGGCAGGGCGAGTGTTACTGCCCAATCGCCACCTTGATTCGTTCGGTCACAATCTGAATTCCCTCCTTTACCCGAGCCTGGAGTTTATCCGTCATCTCCATCCGAGACTGGTGAACAGGCACATAATTCACTTCGACCGGCGTCCCAATCCAAGCTCCGATGCTGAACTTGTTCACAGCCACAGATTTGTATTCCAAAACTTTGAAGAGAATCTGTGTTTCGTCATCTCGCGTTTGCCCACACACGATGATGCACTGCCTGCGTCCGGCGCTGGTTGCCAAGACCGTGCTCAATTGTTGCACAGCCTCGATCGCGAACACTTCCGGCTCCGACGATATGACGCGCACGTCCGTAAAGATTGGCTGCCCGTTCTTCAACGTGCTCAAGATAAGCGCTTGAATTTCTGAGACCCGCTTACTGGTCTTGAGTTCCTGGAGGTCGAATAAGGTTGCATCGTTTGAGTTGGTCAGGACGGAATCGAACACTTTCTTCGGGTGCTCCAATCGTTCCCGCTTCATTCGTTCGATTTGTTCCGGCTCATGTTTCTTGAAATCTGCCATCAATTCTTTTACCTCTCCGCTCTCCGGCAGTGATTGCAGCGCCGATTCCAACTCCTTGACGGCCGCTATGTAGTCACCTTGCTTCCCCAGTTTCTCAGCCTGCCGAAGACTTTTACGTCCCAGACATTCCTTTTTCGTTGCAACCGCTTCAGTATCACTCGGCTTGGCTAGCAGCGCATCTGTTGCTGCCTCCAGCGCCCGGTCGTAATCCGCCGCGGCCAGATATTGCCGGGCAGCGGCGATAGCCCTGCCATAACTGACACTGACAAGATTTGTGCGAAAGGCGTTAGTCTGTTGGGCTGAGATTTCCAGAGAAACTGCAGCCGCTTCATATCCCTCTCGCCTCAACAGGAATTGCCATCGCCCAGGCGTCAGTTCCGCCAATGTGAGAGGTGTCGTACCACATTCGCGCCCATTTTTGGTCGCCACAGTTGCACCGACAGGCTCTGTTTCAAGGACGGCGGTCCCATACTCGATTTGAACCTCCATGCTGTTAGTTACAGCCGCTTTGACCGTTAGCGCTTCATCCCGGCGATTTCCGTGGTGCCACGCAACCAATCTGTAGTTCCCCTGCGGCACATCCTGCACCGTGGAAGGAAAATCACCGCCTTCCACTAATTCATTGTCGCCTTTCAACAACTGGAAAGACGCACCCAGGCGGTTGCAAGCCAATCGCATTGTGCCAAGTCT
>Ga0210408_10004592_pt1 | contig 12275 bp, 18 predicted proteins | sample IncBWH4MmetaG_FD_155471 | JGI IMG/M metagenome (GOLD analysis project Ga0210408, IMG submission 155471) | Forest soil microbial communities from Barre Woods Harvard Forest LTER site, Petersham, Massachusetts, United States - Inc-BW-H-4-M | ecosystem: Environmental > Terrestrial > Soil >... | reverse complement strand
TGTCCGTCCGAACCGGGAGATGTGACCGTCGAGGGAGCCGACTTGGTCGCGGTTCTCGTCGCGTCCGAAGTGCTGCCGATCGCGGTCGCTCGTGATCGGAATGACGCTGCGGCTCACCGACACCCGCGGTGCGCGCTCCCATCCCGCTTGCCTCCACGATTCGTGGTAGGCCTCGATCTGTTCGGCTTGCAGCTCGTCGAACGGGACTCCGCTGTCTTCGAGCAGCAGCGTCGAGCTCATCATGTTCATCCCCTGCTGAGCCACCCACCGCGCCGACTCGCGCCCACCTGCCCCCCACCAGATGCGCTCGGAGAGCCCCTCGGCATATGGCTGGATCGGCAGCAGCCCGCTCATCCCCGTATGCGCCGGGTCGGCGTGGGCCACGCCCTCCCCGGCGATCGCCCGGCGAAACAGCTCGGTGTGTGCTCGCGCGAGCTCCGCGCCCGCCTCGCCCTGCGCGTCGGGATAGCCGAACGCCTCCGGACCGTTCAGCACCGGCTCCGGCGAGCCGCGGCTGATCCCAAGCTGGAGCCGACCGCCTGCGATCAGGTCTGCCGCCGCCGCGTCTTCGGCCATGTACAGCGGGTTCTCGTAGCGCATGTCGATCACCGCCGTCCCGAGCTCGATCCTGCTCGTGCGCGCCCCCATCGCCGCGAGCAACGGGAACGGCGAGCCGAGCTGGCGCGCGAAGTGGTGCACGCGCACGAACGCCCCATCGATTCCGAGCTCCTCTGCCGCCAGCGCCAGCTCGATCGTCTGGGTCAGCGCGTCTTTCGCTGTCGGCGTCCGCGACCACTGCGCCCGCCGCCAGTGACCGAAGCTCAGAAAGCCGAGCCGCAGCTCGTCGCGATGCTCGCTCACCGTGCGCTCACCCGCTTGCTCAACTATCGGGCTCGTATCGCCAGTCGCGGCAGGGGCCGCTGCGATCGCAATAAGGCTGGTTCCCAGACGCCCAGCAGCGGCAGAGCGCGGCTCGGGTCTCCCGTTTCCCGTCGAGCTCGATGTCCCCGTCGATCAGCAGAGGTCCGTCATCCGGGAGACGGACCCGCGTCGGGACGCGAGGATGCTCGGGCTCGCCCTCCCTGAGCCTGTAGTGCAAGGCACCCGTGGGGCACCTCCTGATCACGGTGGCCAGGGCCTCAGGCTCACCGCTATCCGGGGCGACCCACGGACGCTTCGCAGTGTCAAACACGGCGGGCATCCCACGGACACATTCCGCCGCATGAAGGCACCTCGCGGTGTCGTAGGTGACCTCGATCTCCTGCCCCTCATAACGCGTAACGCTCATAGCCCAAACTGCTCCCTATATGCCGGTGGGACGAGCGCCTCGAACTCGCGGTGGCGTTCGATGAAGGCTTTGACGAACGGGCAGAACGGCAGCACGGCGAGATCTCGTTTGCGGGCGTCTTCGAGCGCGAACCGGATCAGAGTGTCGCCGAGTCCGCGCCCCTCGACACGCTCGTCGATTTCGGTGTGCAGGAACGCGATCAGGCCGGGGCGCGTGCGGTATTCCGTGAAGCCTACGGTCTGGCCGTCGACGGACAGCTCGTAGCGGTCGCGATCAGGCGCGTCGGCAATCTCTGTGCTGTGTCTAGCAGTCATCGCTGCCAGGTTAGAACGAGAGCGGGGAGCCCGCCGGGGTCTCGAGAAGGATCCATTCGGTGCAGGGCGGCGCGCTGAGGAACGGGAACAGAAACGAGACCCGCAGACTCGCCTGAGCGATAGAGTTGCCGACGCCATGCGGTGTGTCCGGCCGGCGCCGGCCTCTCCGTAGAACTGACGGAGGACTCGGCTGCCATGCTCGACCTGCGGGGAACCGACTGCCCTCGTTGAGCCCACTCGTGCTGTGGCGTCGGTTCCGGCGTGCGACCCGGATCGGGTGGCCGCGCCGCTTTGTGATCGTGCAGTTCCCCAACGCGCCGCTGATCGTCGCGCTGATCGCGGGCGCGACGGCAAAACTCACGCATGGGACAGGGTCGGCTTACGCGTCGTCGGTCTTCTACCTGGCGTTTGGCATCTGGGCGTATCTGGAGCTGGTCGAAGGCGTCAACTGGTTCCGGCGCCTCCTTGGCCTGGTGTTCGCAACCTCAACGACGGTCTACCTCGCCATGGCGCTGCAGAGCTGACGATTCCCGTGCGAAGCGCAGGCCCCGGGTAATGCTGGCCGCTAGCTCGCCCGAGGGGGGTTCTCCTCGGCGGTGCTCGCTTCGGGCGCGGCTGGTTTCTCTGGCTCCTTGAGACCTTCGACGAACGTGTCAGCCTTCGCAGCCGCCTTCTGTATCTGATCGTGGTACTTGCCGCCCGTCCGCTGGTCGGCGGCAACCTCGGCCTTTTCCACCGCATCGTGGATCTGGTCCTTGTGCTCTGCAGCCGCGTCCTCAGCCTTATTTGTGAGACCTTTGAGTTTGTCTGCGATTCCCATATTCCCTCTCGTGAGTGTTGTTCTGAGCGATAGTAGCCCCAGCCATGCTCTGGCACTGGCGGTCGATCATGGTTTCGTGAGCCACCCGACTGGTCGCGATCGATCTAGGCGCTGAGCCGGGCGACGAGAAGGATCGCCCCGAGTGCGATCAGCGCCGCGCCAGCCAGCTTCTCGGTGGCCTCCCGCATCGCATCCCCGGCGCGGCCTCCCAGGCGAAGCCCGATCTGAGTGACGACGAATGCCTGGGCGGCGATCGCGATCACCATTGCCGGGACCGGAAGGCGCAGCAAGCCGGCGCTGAACCCGATCGCCAACTCGTCAAGGCTGATGCTCACACCGAGCGCCGCAGCCCCCAACACCCCGCGCTGGGTAAGAGAGAGCAGACGATCCTCCTCGTCGCTCTGCACCAGGAGCATGTACACGCCCAGCGAAACGATCAGCACAGCGGCGAAGTAGTCGGCCACGCTGCCGATCGCCCGACCGAGCGGCGCACCGAGCGCCACGCCGATCACGGGCATCGCCGCCTCGAACGAGGCGAACAACAGCGACACGCGGAGCCGGTGTTTTCGAGGCAGCCCGGCGATCCCGAGCGCCAGGGCCACACCGAACGTGTCGAGTCCGAGTGGGACGACCAGCGCCGCCACCTTGAGGGTCTCGGCGGCGCTCACTCCCGACTCCACCTGCGCTGCCCGGCGACATCGGCGCGGATGACCTCGACGACGCCGACTGCGGTGGGCATTCGGGCAGTCTGACCATCCTCAGAACGAGGAGAGGCCCTACCCTCTTTCCATGAGCGACATCGGAGACGGTCCCTTCCACAAAGGCCAGCCCGTTTGGGTTGTGGAGAGCGACGGCTCGCAGCGTGCCGCCGAGTACGTCGGCGAGGCCGAGACCAGCGCGTGGTTCGGTGGAGCGCCGAAGGTCCTCGTCGTCTATCCGGATCTGCACTCAGGTGAAGCCGTAGATGTTGATCGCGTGATACCGCGCGACGGTTAGCGTGTCGGGCGCGATCACGCTGCACCTCGGCGACATCACCGGCGACGGCCAGGCTGACGCGATCGTCAACGCCGCAAACCCGAGCCTGCTCGGCGGCGGCGGCGTCGACGGGGCGATACACCGTGCCGCCGGCCCGCAGCTGCTCGAGGAGTGCCGCGCTCTCGGCGGCTGCGAGGTCGGCGACGCGAAGATCACGGCCGCCGGGCGACTATCTGCCAGGCACGTCATTCATGCGGTCGGGCCTGTCTGGCGCGGCGGCGAGCTCCATGAGCCGGAGCTGCTCGCTTCTTGCTATGAGCGAGCCGTCGAGCTAGCGGCAGCCCACGACTGCCAGCGCATCGCCTTCCCAGCTATCTCCACCGGCGTATACGCATATCCGCTGCGAGCGGCGGCAGCGGTCGCGCTGACGGCGACGCGAGGCGCAATGACCACCCACCCGGCGGTCCTGGAAGCGCGGTTCTGGCTGTTCGACGACGCCGCCTACGAGGTCTTCTCAGAATCGTTGTAATCCGCGCGATCAACCGCCCGCAGGGCGCTAGGCGGCATCAGCCCCGGCGCAGGAGCCGGCCGACCGAGGCCATCATCTCCGCAGTTCGCGCGTCCTGCTCCCCGGGCTCGGCTCCGACCACGCAGGTGCGTGCGTGTCCGTCGAGCAGCCCGAGGGCGACCTTGTCGAGGGCGGCCTGGATCGCCGCAATCTGTGTGAGGACGTCGATGCAGTAGCGGTCCTCGGCGACCATGCCCTGGACGCCGCGCACCTGTCCCTCGATCCGCCGCAACCGTGTCTGCAGCTGGTCCTTGCTTGCCGTGTAACCCCGTATGGGTGTAGGTCCGGTGTCTGCGGGTGTCGCTGCGTTCTCGGCGCTCATGCGAGGATCGTATCAGAAACCCCCCGGGGGTATGCTAGCCTGGGCGCCGTGGACGGGATTTGGGACGCGATCGCAGAAGCGCTGAGGTTCACGTTCGGAATGACCTGGGAGGTCCTGTGGGCCCTGATCCTCGGGTTCGCCCTCTCGGCCGCCGTGCAGGCCGTCGTCAGCAAGCACCAGCTTCGGCGTCTGCTTCCCGACGACTCGCCGCGCACGCTGACGGTGGCCGCTGCGCTCGGCGCCGCCTCGTCGTCGTGCTCCTATGCCGCCGTCGCCCTCGCGCGATCCCTGTTTCGCAAGGGCGCGAACTTCACCAGCGCGATGGCGTTCCAGTTCGCCTCCACCAACCTCGTGCTCGAGCTGGGCGTCATCCTCGCCGTCCTGATCGGCTGGCAGTTCACCGCCGCCGAGTTCGTCGGCGGCCCGGTGATGATCGCGTTGATGGCGATGCTGTTTCGCCGCTTCCTCAAACCCGAGATGGTCGCCGAGGCCAGGCGTCAAGCCGAGCGCGGCCTGCTCGGCCGCATGGAGGGACACGCCGAGATGGACATGAGCGTCGGCGAGGGCACCTCGATCTCGAGGCGCCTTCGCTCACCGCGGGGCTTCACCGCGATCAGCGATTACTTCGTGATGGACTGGGCGGCCGTGTGGGTGGACATCGCCGGCGGCCTGCTGATCGCAGGGGCCCTTGCCGCATGGGTGCCGAACTCCTTCTGGCAGGGCCTCTTCCTACAGCACCATGGCGCGCTCGCCACGATATGGGGGCCGCTGATCGGACCGCTCGTGGCGATGCTCTCCTTCGTGTGCTCGATCGGCAACGTGCCCCTCGCCGCGGTGCTGTGGAACGGCGGCATCAGCTTCGGCGGCGTGGTGGCGTTCATCTTCGCCGACCTGATCATCCTCCCCATCCTCAACATCTACCGCAAGTACTACGGCCGGCGTGTCGCCGCGTTCCTCCTCGTCACCTTCTACGCCTCGATCGCGAGCGCGGGTCTGATCGTGGACCTGATCTTCAAGCTCATCGGCCTCGAGCCGACCGGCCCGAGGCATGCCAAGGTCACCGACGCGGGCGTGAGCTGGAACTACACGACGGTCCTCAACATCGTGTTCCTCACGCTCGCCGCGGTGCTCCTCGCCCGCTACTTCCACCGCGGCGGCGGTCTGGCGATGCTGCGGATGATGAGCAGGCCGCCCGGTCAGCACCACGGGAGCGCGCGACCGACCGTCGCCACGCAGTCCGGCAGCTGAGGAGACCCGGCCCAACGACGCGGTTGTACCCCGCGACTGGCAGCGCTGAGTCGGGTCCAGGGAAGGCAGCTAAGATGCACGGATGCCGGCGGCCGTGGATCCGCGCCAGCCGCGAAGCCGAGCGGTGCTCCGTCGCGGGGACCTGGCGCTCGTGACCGACCCCCGCGCGCAGGCGCGGCCGGCATGATCGCTTCACTGTCCCCGCCGGAGGCGCTCGAGCTCTCGGGCGGCGTGTGGATCATCGTCGCGTTCGTGTTGTTCACGCTCGGGGCGGTCATCTTCTCGTACTTCACCGAGACCGGCACGGACATCCGCTTCCATGCCTGGGGCGATCATCGCGGCGACGCCCCCGGCTCGTTCGGAGTCGGCAACGTCGGCAAGGACCCGACCGTGGACGTGCGCAACTGGACGCACGGGACCTCCTCGCGCCGCCATCGCAACCTGCCCGCTCCGGCGACGGAGCACCCCGCGGCCGCCGTCGACCCGGAGCTGCTCTCCGAGCTCGCGGTGTGGCGAAGACGCCTGCGATCAGAGAGCGCCGGCCTGTCGGCTCCTCCGGATCCCTCGCGCGACCACACGCTGGGTCCGCCGGGAGCGCCGCTGCAGCTGGTCGGCTACGTTGATTTTGAATGCCCCTCCTGCCAGGCGGCGGCGCAGGTCGTCAGCAGGCTGCGCAAGCGACTCGGCGACGAGCTGCTCGTGGTCGTGCGTCAATTCCCGATCGCCGACGCTCACCCGATCGCGCAGATGGCAGCCGAAGCCACGGAGGCCGCGGGGGCGCAAGCCCGGTTCTGGGAGATGTACCGGCGCATCTACGCGGCTCGCCGCCCGCCGACGCGCGAGAGCCTTCATAGGCACGCCGAACGGATGCATCTGGACCTGCCGCGGTTCGACGCCGACCTGCGAGATCACGTCTACGCGTCGCGAGTTCGCGAGGATTTCGAGAGCGGACTGCAGAGCGGCGTCAACGGGACCCCCACCTTCTTCGTGAACGGCGTTCGCTACGACGACGAGCACCGCTTCGAGCCGCTTCTCGCGGTGCTCGAGAAGGCTCGCCCGCAGCACGCCGAGCCGATCGGAAGCTGACCGGCCGCGACGCTACCAACGCGCGGCTTCGTCCTCCCGCCACTGCGTCTGAGGCTCGCCCTGAGGCTCTGAGCCCGGCGGGCGAAACGGAAGGCGACCATCCAGGCCACTCATGGTGAACAGGCGGTGGAGCTCCCTTCGCCCCGGAATGATGCACAGCTCGCAGCCGCTCTCCCGGCAGGTCCGGCGCGCGGCCGAGACCGCGTGCAGCCCGCTCCCATCGATGAACTCGAGCTGGCTCAGGTCGAGCACCAGCTGCTTGATCCCGTCCTTGCATAGGCGTATCACCGCTCCCTCCAGGGCGGAAGCGGTGGCGAGGTCCATTTCGCCGGTCAACGCGAGCGTTCGCCGATCCCCCTGGCCTTGCAGGCACATGCCGAGCCTCGGCCCAGTCGACGTCTCTGACGGCCAACCCATCTCGCACGCGCCCGTCGCCGCTGTTCGCGGACCCAGGCTGCCTCCTCAAATTTGGTGTACCCCTCTTGCGTTGCCAGGCATCCCCTCAGATAACCCGGCCCACCAAACTTACGCGCCTGGGCGCCGATGTCAAGTCGTTCGCTCGACGGCGCCGCTCAAACCGGGAAACGCGCAGTGCTCACCGCCGCCACCAGCTCCGCTCGCTCGCCCTAAGCACGAATCCGAGCGCCAGCAGCGCGAACACGACGGTCACGGCGTAGGCGCCTTTCGCCGCCGACAGGATCGCCACGGCGAGCGACGCCAGGGCGGCGAGCACCGAGAAGGCGAGGTTGGCCCTCGAGCCGTTCATGGCGCCGCCCGACGGGCTAGAGCACCTCGAAGCAACGATGGCCCGCAGGCGATGCAGGCTCAACATCGACGCGCTCCACCGCGGCCCGCGGCGGACCCTCGCGGGCATAGTCGAGCAGCTTTGCCACCGCGTCGGCCGCCCCCTCGGCCCACAGCTCGAGTCGCCCGTCGGGGCGGTTGCGAGCCCAGCCCGCCACGCCGAGCGATTCGGCCAGCCGGCGCAGCGAGTCGCGAAACCAAACGCCCTGCACGCGACCCGAGATCAAGGCCAGCCTTGCGATCGTCGGCTCGGACGCACTCTCGCTCACCATCCGATTACGGTAGGCCCTCGCCGCCGTCCGTGGCGCCGGAGTAGAATCGGCGTTGACGACCGCTAGGAGGGCGATCATGCGCACGAGGATGCTGCCGACGGACGAGGAGGCCCTCGCTCTCGTGCCTGGCCCGGGCTCGGTCACCTGGCAGCGAGCCGCTGATGTGTGCACGCTGATCGCCGCCGGCTACGCGCTCGTGCTTCAGGTCGCGCACCCGACCGTGGGGATCGGCGTCGCGGAGCACTCTCGCTACCGCGAGGAGCCGTGGGAGCGGCTGGCACGCACGCTCGACTTCACGACCGCGCTGCTCTACGCCGAGCCCGCGACGGCGGCTGCGGCCGCGCGCGAGCTCCGAGCCAGGCACGCGCGCATCAGCGGCACGAGGCGGGACGGGAGCCGCTATCACGCGCGGGAGCCTGCCGCCTTCGCCTGGGTGTGGGCCTCGCTGTATGAGGCGATCGCCTCCGCGCACCGCCACTTCGGCAGCCCCATGCCCCCCGAGGAGGAGGAGCGGTTCTGGATCGAGTGGCGGCGCCTCGGCCGCCTCATCGGGGTGCGCGATCGCGATCTGCCGGCGACGCTCGACGGCTACGGCGACTACTTCGACGAGATCGTCTACGACGTGCTCGAGGACAACGAGAGCGTGCAGGGCGTCCTCGCGACGCTCGGCCAGCCGGCCTGCCCACCGGCGTTGCGCCGGCTCGGGCCGGCGTGGAGGCTCGGCATGATGCCCGGGGCGCATGCGCTTCGCCTGGCGACGGTTGGACTGCTGCCGCACGCGCTGCGCGAGCGCTTCGGCCTGGGCTGGACGCTCTCGCAGGAGCTCGAGCTGCGCGCGCTCGGCACCGCAACGCGTGCGGCGACGCTCGTCGTGCCAGAGCGGCTGCGCGCCTTCGGCCCCTCCTACCTGCGTTGGCGAGGTCACGGCAACGGGCCGCAGCAGACAGCCGCCTGAGCTTAGCCGCCGGCCGATGTGTGGACGGCTAAACGGCGGCGTGCGCCCGCACCGGCGATCGCCTAGAACGGGCTCACGAGCAGGGTCGCGTCGGCGCGCACGAACGCGGTCCCCTCGGCGCGCAGCGCCCGCTCGAACTCCTCGATCTTGTGCTTCGGACCGGTCACGGTGAACAGGACCTGCGTATTGAGCAGGTGCGGATGCTCGGCGAGCGTCACCTTCAGGCCCTGGCTCTGGCCCCAGTCAAGCAGCGATTGCTCGAAGGACGAGCGGACCAGGTTGCCCGCGCTCGCCACGAGCGTGCGCGTTTGGACCGCCTCGGCGTCGAGCTCCGCGGCCGCCTCGCTGCGGGCCTGCTCGGCGCTCAGCGGCGGATCGACCTGCCTCCACTCGTCGAACTCCCCGTCCCAATGGCTGACGACGATCTTCGCGCCGACGCTGTCGCGCTGCAGCACCTGTTCGATCACCCGGCGTGCCGCCTCGATCGCCTCCTGGCCCGCCGCGTACGCGAACAGCATCTTCCCGTCGTGCGTGATCACCACGTCGTGCGCCAGCTCCCCCTCGATCTCCTCGACGACGTCCCCTCCCCGCGCCCGCCCGAGCAGGCGGTCGAGCGGGCCGCGCGTCTCGGCGGCGTCCAGTTCAGCCGTCAGCCGCCAGTCCTGATCCTCTGACACTTCTCTCCGATCGCGTGGGGTGGCCAGCGATGTTAACGGGCGCGATCCGTCAGCTCGCCTGCGCGTAGCCCTTCAGGCCTCCGAAGTCAAGCATCACGCAGGCCTCCTCGCCGACGATCCAGGCGTCGTGCCCGGGCGGCATGTGGAAGGTGTCACCGGGGCCGAACTCGCGCTCGGTGCCGTCATCCATCCTAAGCGCCATGCGCCCCTGCATCACGTAGCCGATGTGCTCCACCTGGCACGAATCGGTGCCCGCGATCGGCTTCACGTTCTGCGACCAGCGCCACCCGGGCTCGAAGGTCGCGCGGCCAATCGCATGGCCGTTGAGGTCGACCAGCTCCACACGGCCCCTCCCGTCGGTGAACTCCCGCACCTCGTCCGGGTTCTCGAAACGCTTGCCAGCAAGCTCTGCCATGGTCCCCTCCCTGCCTCGAAGACGATACGGGCGACGATAACGCCGAGCGGCTCCCGCGGCAAGCCCGCCGCCGGCGACTCCGCGGGGCGGCGGCCGGCTCAGGCTGGAGTGCGCATCCCGCGCAGGATCAGCTCGAGGTGACGGCGCCAGTCCCAGCCGGCATGGCGCTTGTCGATCGCCGCGCAGACGCCGCACATGAACATCGGGATGTCCTCGGCATCGAACTCGTCCATCAGCTGGCCCGCTGCCTTCGCCCGCTCGACGAGCAGCGAGCTGAGGCGCATGAACTCCTCCATCTCACTCGCCGCATAGGCGAACACGCGCTCTCCACCGCTCATGAACGCGAAGCGGGTAGCCGCGTCCTCGGCCATCCACGCTGCGTGCGCCCGCAGCGCATCGGCGAGCGCCTCGAACGGGCTCGAGACCTGGTCCGCGACGGCCTCGCCGAGCCGCACGTTGAAGAGGCAGAAGCGCTGGCGCACGAGCTCGCCCATCAGCGCCTCCTTGTCGGGGAAGTGACGGTAGACGGTGCCCACGCCGACGCCCGCGCCGCGGGCGATCTCGTCGATCTGCACCTCGGGCTGCTCGCCGGCGAAGAGCTCGCGCGCGGCCTGGAGGATGCGCGCGTGGTTGCGACGCGCGTCGGCGCGCATGGGTCGGTCGGGGTCGAGGAGCTCGCTCATAACGCGCCAAATTTTTATTTGACAAACGGAATCCTAGCTCCGTATCATGCGGCGCGCAACCGGAAACGGAGTTCAGCTTCCATGGCAGACTTGAGTCCCCGCGCAAAGAACCTCGCCCTCCTCCTGCTGGCGATGACGCAGTTCGTGATCGTGATCGACGCCTCGATCGTCAACATCGCGCTGCCTTCGATCGGGCACGCGCTCAGCTTCTCGCAGACCGATCTCTCGTGGGTCGTCAACGCCTACACGCTCACGTTCGGCGGCTTTTTGCTGCTCGGTGGCAGGCTCGCGGACCTGATGGGCAGGCGGCGGATGTTCATCGTCGGCCTGATCGTGTTCTCGCTCGCCTCGCTCGCCGGCGGATTCGCGCAGTCCGAGCCGTGGCTGATTGTCGCGCGTGCCGTCCAGGGCCTCGGCGCGGCGATCGTCTCGCCGGCCGCGCTGTCGATCATCACGACGACCTTCGCCGAAGGCGCCGAGCGAAACCGCGCGCTCGGCGTGTGGGGTGCGGTGGCGGGCGCGGGCGGGGCGGCCGGCGTGCTGCTCGGGGGCGTGCTGACGAGCGGCCTGTCCTGGCGCTGGGTCCTGTTCGTGAACGTGCCGATCGGCCTGTTTTGCGCGTTCCTCGCACCGCGCACGCTGCTCGAGAGCCGCGCCGAGGTGCAGAGCAGGAGCTTCGACCTACCCGGCGCGGTCGCGGTCACCGCCGGCCTCTCGCTGCTCGTGTACGCGCTCGTAGACGCCGTCAACGCGGGCTGGGGCTCGACGTCCACGCTCGCGGAGATCGCCGGTGCTGTTTTGCTGCTCGCGATCTTCGTCGTGATCGAGCGGCGTCAACGCGCGCCGCTGATGCCGTTCACGATCTTCCGCCTGCGCACGCTGCGCGGCGCGGACACGGTTGCGCTGCTGATCGGCATGTCGCTGTTCTCGATGTTCTTCTTCGTCTCCCTCTACATGCAGCAGGTGCTCCACTACTCCGCGCTCAGGGCGGGGCTCTCATACCTGCCGCTCGCATTCGGCATCATCCTCTCCGCCGGTGCCGCGTCGGTGGCCGTTACCCGCTTCGGCTTCAAGCCGGTGCTGGTCACCGGCCTGCTGTTCGTCGCCGGCGGCCTGTTCTGGTTCGCTCAGGTGCCTCCCCGCGGCGGGACTTTCGCCGGCGACGTCCTCGGGCCGTCGCTCCTGGCCGCGGTAGGCCTCGGGCTCTCGTTCGTGCCCGTGACGATCGCGGCGGTCACCGGCACTCGCCCGCACGAGGCGGGCCTCGCGTCGGGCCTCGTGAACACCGCGCAGCAGGTCGGGGGTGCGCTCGGCCTGGCGATCCTCGCGACCGTCGCCAACACGCGCACGAAGGACCTGCTGCACGCGGGCGGGCACGACCTCGCGTTCGCCCTTACGAAGGGTTTCGAGCGCGCCTTCCTCGTCGGCTGCGGCTTCGCGCTGATCGGCGCGCTGCTGACGATCGTGATGATCTCCTCGCGCGACAGCCGCGAGCATTCGATGAGCGCACGCGAGGGCGAGCTGGCGACCGCGTCCTCGCCTGCCGGCTGAGCGGCCTCACCCCCACGGTGATTCGAGTACCCGAATCACGAACGGCAAGAGCGGCCGATCGACGTCACAGCCGCCCCCGCGGGCGCCACGAGATCTCAGTAGTAGTCCTCGACCGTCATCGACCATCGCGCAGAGTCCCGCCCCCCGGAGACCTGCAGCTCATAGAGGCCGGGACCGCCGCTGAGGGTGTGCGTCTCATGGCCGCCTTCGCCGAGTTCGAATCCGCCGAAGCTCGATTCGTCCTGAAGGTTGCGCACCTGGGCGCTCGGTCCGGAGCAGACGAACAACAGCAGGCAG
>Ga0210408_10004589_pt1 | contig 12278 bp, 10 predicted proteins | sample IncBWH4MmetaG_FD_155471 | JGI IMG/M metagenome (GOLD analysis project Ga0210408, IMG submission 155471) | Forest soil microbial communities from Barre Woods Harvard Forest LTER site, Petersham, Massachusetts, United States - Inc-BW-H-4-M | ecosystem: Environmental > Terrestrial > Soil >... | reverse complement strand
CGGTGCGAACCCATTGAAATTACTCAATCGTCGCGAAAGTTGCCTAATTGCGACAATTCGTAGGCGTCGCTTCAGCGCCAGATGCGAATGCGCAACGTGGCTGGGCCCGAAAGCCCCCAACTATCCTCCACCCGTCCGATAGACCTGGATGTCGAGGTCGCGGATCTTCTTGCGCAGGGTATTGCGGTTGACGCCGAGGAGATCGGCGGCGCGGATCTGGTTGCCGCGCGTCGCGGTCAGCGCGGCGGAGAGGAGCGGCCCTTCCACCTCGCGCAGGATGCGGTGATAGAGGCCCGGTGGCGGCAGGCCGTCGTCGAATTCGGAAAAATAGTGCGCTAGGTAGCGCTCGACTGTACTTGAGAGGTTCTCCTCGCCGCGCTGGCTTTCGCCGGGCGTGACCAGCGCCGGCTGGGCCAGTTCGGCGTCGACTACAGCCGCGGTGATCGTCTCCTGCGGATAGAGCGCGGCAAGGCGCCGGCCGAGGTTTTCCAGTTCGCGCACGTTGCCCGGCCAGCGGTGGCGCTTGAGGCGCTCGAGCGCGGCCTGATCGATCTGCTTGAGCGGCAGGCCTTCACGCTCGACCACGGCGAAGAAGTGTCGGATCAGGTCGGGAATGTCCTCGGTGCGCTCGCGCAGCGGCGGCAGCCGCAACGGCACAACGTTGAGCCGGAAAAACAGATCCTCGCGGAACAGGCCCTGCTGGATGAGCTGGCGCAAATCCTTGTTGGTCGCGGCGATGATGCGCACGTCGGCCTTGATCGGCGTGCGGCCGCCGACCGTGGTGTATTCGCCCTGCTGCAGCACGCGCAGGAGCCGCGTCTGCGCCTCCATCGGCATGTCGCCGATCTCGTCGAGAAAGAGCGTGCCGCCTTCGGCTTGCTCGAAACGGCCGGCGCTGCGCGTGTTGGCCCCGGTGAAGGCGCCTTTCTCGTGGCCGAACAATTCCGACTCGATCAGGTCGCGCGGAATGGCCGCCATGTTGATGGCGACGAACGGGCCGCTGCGCCGCTTGCCGTAGTCGTGCAGCGCGCGCGCCACCAGCTCCTTGCCGGTGCCGGATTCGCCGCTGATCATGACCGTGAGGTCGGTCTGCATCAGCCGCGCCAGCACGCGGTAGATTTCTTGCATCGCCGGCGAGCGGCCGACCAGCGGGATTGATTCGAAGTCCTCGGCCTTGACTGGCGCTCGCGGCCGCTCCTTCGGCTCGGACAGCGCGCGGCCAACGATCGCGATCAATTCCTTGAGATCGAACGGCTTCGGCAGGTACTCGTAGGCGCCGCGCTCGGAGGCGCGGATCGCGGTCATGAACGTGTTCTGCGCACTCATGATCACGATCGGCAGGTCGGCACGCGCCTTCTTGATCCGCGGCAACAGGTCGAAGGCGCTTTCATCCGGCAGCACCACGTCGGTGATGACGAGATCGCCGTCGCCTTGGCTGATCCAGCGCCACAGCGTGGCGGCGTTCCCGGTCGAGCGCACCTCGTATCCGGCCCGCGACAGCGCCTGGTTGAGCACGGTGCGGATCGCCGCATCGTCATCGGCAACGAGAATGCTTCCCGCCGGCATCACAGCTCTCCCCGCGGCTCTTTGCTCCCATTCCGGGCGGCGCCGCCGCTCGCGTAAATCGGCATCAGCACGCGAAAGACGGTCCGTCGCGGCTGCGACTCGCACTCGATGATGCCGCCGTGATCGCCGACGATCTTGGCGACGAGCGCGAGCCCCAGCCCCGAGCCGCTCGGCTTGGTGGTGACGAACGGATCGAACAGATGCGGCAACAGCTCGTCGGGTACGCCGGGTCCGTTGTCCTTGACGCAGAATTCGAGCGGCAGCGAGATGCGCGCCCTGGCGCCGGGGATCGACAGGCGCACGCCGGGACGGAAGGCGGTCGATAGCGCGATCTCGCCGCTGTTCGCGTTCTCGCCGATCGCCTCGGCCGCGTTCTTGACCAGGTTGAGGAAGACCTGCACGAGCTGGTCGCGGTTCGCCAGCACCGGCGGCAGCGACGGATCGTAATCCTCCACGAATTTGATGTTGCGGGCGAAGCCCGATTGCGCCAGCCGCTTTACGTAGTCGAGCACGACGTGGATGTTGATCGGCTCGCGCTCGACCGGGCGCTCATCAGCGAACACCTCCATGCGGTCGACGAGCTTCACGATGCGGTCGGTCTCGTCGCAGATGAGGCGCGTGAGCGTGCGGTCGTCGTCCTCGACGGATTGCTCGAGCAGCTGCGCGGCGCCGCGAATGCCCGACAACGGGTTCTTGATCTCGTGGGCGAGCATGGCGGCGAGCGCGATCACCGAGCGCGCCGCGCCGCGGTGGGTGAGCTGGCGGTCCATCTTGTCGGCGATGGTGCGCTCCTGCAGCATCACCACGACGTAGTCCGGCCGCTCAGGGAGCGGCGCCACATGCAGGTCGACGACGCGTTCCCCGGGATTGCGCGGCGTGCCGAGGTCGACCTTGTATTCGTTGACGGCCGCGCCGCGGGTGCGCACCTGATCGACCAGGGTCAGCAACGGACTGCCAAACGGCACCAGGTCGTGCAGCAGGTACCGCCGCAGCAGCGGCAGCGAAACCTCGAAAAAGGCTTCCGCCGCCACATTGGCGTCGGCGACCTTGCCGTCGGCCGACACAACGATGACCGGATGCGGCAGGGCGTTGAGAACCGCGTCAGCCGGCGTCGCCGTGAGCAGTGGTTCAGCTCTCATGGCGCCGCCCCCGCCGCGCCTTCTGGCTGCGGCCATTCGGATCAAGGAAGCTCGGAACTTTCTCACTGGCAGCATCGTCGGGGCGGCGGACACGCATTGGAACATTGCCCAGGAAATAGGCGTCTGGTAGTTTCTGCATAGAGTTTAGCCAATTCGAGAAGCGGCGCAAGTGCTGCAGTGCAATATCGTCAACGCGCGGGATTTGGTCCACACCCTGTGGACAAAGGTGCCGCGATCTCTGCTTTGAGGCAGGCGAACGCCGCCGGTTCGCACATTTCCGGCGCTTGCGCTAAAGCGATGGCGGGATCGGGAGCGGAGCCTGGAACATCATGGCCGGGAGGATTGCGGCCGTCATTGTCGCGGCCGGCCGGGGGCACCGCGCTGGCGGCGATTTGCCCAAGCAGTACCGGGCGCTTGCCGGCGAGCCGGTGATCCGCCCTACCCTTGCTGCCTTCCTGGCGCATCCGCGGGTCGGCGCGGTGCAACCGGTCATTCATCTGGACGACGCGCCGCTCTTTCGCGCCGCAACCGGAGGACTGAGCACCCTGCCACCGGTCCACGGCGGCGCGACGCGGCAGGCGTCGGTGCGCGCAGGACTTGAGGCGCTCGCCGGCAGCGCCCCTGATCTCGTCCTCATCCACGACGCGGCGCGGCCGTTCCTGACCAGCGGTCTGATCACACGCGCCATCGCCGCCGGCGAGGAACATGGCGCGGCGGTACCGGCCATCGCCATCGCCGACACCGTCAAGAAGATCGACGATCAGGCGATGGTCACCGAGACGCTCGAGCGCAGCCGCCTGCGCATGGTGCAGACGCCGCAGGCTTTTGCCTTCGGCCTCATCGTCGACGCCCACCGGCGCGCGGCCGCCGCGGGCCTTGAGGATTTTTCCGATGACGCCGCGCTCGCCGAATGGGCCGGCCATCGCGTCAACGTGTTCGCCGGAGAGACCGCCAACGTGAAGCTGACCACCGAGGACGATTTTGTTCGCGCTGAAGTCTTGCGCACGGCCGCGCTTGCCGACGTGCGCACGGGAAGCGGTTTCGACGTTCACGCCTTCGCCGACGGCGATCATGTCATGCTCGGCGGCGTGCGCATCCCGCATGCGCGCGGGCTCACCGGACATTCCGACGCCGACGTCGCGCTGCACGCGCTCGTCGACGCCATCCTCGGCGCGCTTGCCGACGGCGACATCGGCGCGCACTTTCCGCCAAGCGATCCGCAATGGCGCGGCGCCGCGTCCGACCGCTTTCTCGCCTTCGCCTGCGAGCGCGTGCGCGCGCGCTCCGGCGTGATCGCGCATCTCGACGTGACCATTGTGTGCGAGGCGCCGCGCGTTGCTCCGCACCGCGACGCCATGCGCGCGAGCATTGCGGCGATCGCCGGCATTCCCATAACCCGCGTCGCGGTCAAGGCGACGACGAGCGAAAAGCTCGGCTTCACCGGCCGCGGCGAAGGCATCGTAGCGATGGCGACAGCGACGGTGCGGCTGCCGTGGAGCGCAGCTTGATCGCGGACGATCTGCGTGCGGCGGCCAAGCGTCTCCTCGACCTGTGCCGCCGGCGCGGCTTGCACGTCGCGACCGCCGAGTCTTGTACCGGCGGCCTGGTCGCCGCGGCGCTGACCGAGATCGCAGGCTCGTCCGACGTCGTCGAGTGCGGTTTCGTCACCTATTCGAACGCCGCGAAGGAGGCGATGCTCGGCGTGCCGCCGGCGACGCTGAGGCGGCACGGCGCCGTGAGCGCCGAGACCGCTGCGGCGATGGCGGCCGGCGCCCTTGGCCGCTCGCAGGCCGACCTTGCGGTGGCGATCACCGGCATCGCCGGTCCGGGCGGCGGTTCAAGGCAAAAGCCTGTCGGGCTCGTGCATTTCGCCGCCGCACGCCGCGACGGCCGCCTGCTCGCCCGCAGCCGCCGTTACGGCAGGATCGGCCGGCGCCGCGTGCGCGAGCGCTCGGTCGCCGACGCGCTCGCGCTGTTGCAGGCGCTCGCCGAGGAGGGGTCCGGCTGAAGGTTCCGGATCAACCAAAGACAATCTACCTTTGCGGCTTACGCCGGTCTGCTGCCGTAGACGAGGTCGGCGCGGCGTTCGAAGGCGGCGGCGAAGCGGCGGAAGGCGGCGTCGAAGACGCTGCCCATGAGGGTGCCGAGTGTGCGGCTGCGGAACTCGTAGGCGATGAAAAACTCGACGTCGCAGGCGTGATCGCCGACGGGGCGGAACTTCCAGCGATTGTTCAGCCGCTGAAACGGGCCTTCCAGGTATTCGACCAGGATTTCCAGGTTGGCGCGGTCGAGCGTGACGCGGCTGGTGAACGTATCGCGGACGAACTTGTAGGCCACGGTCATGTCGGCGACGATGACGTCCTTACCGCCCTCGCGGGTGCGCGCCCGCACGGTGAGCGATCGGCACAGCGGCACGAATTCGGGATAGCGCTCGACATCGGCGACGAGGTCGAACATCTCGGCGGCGGCGTGCCGGACGCGCCGGGTGGTGGATAGCTGCGGCATGGATTCAACGCGCCGCGCGCGACGCCTTCAGCCGTGCAAAATCCTCGCCTGCGTGATGCGACGAGCGCGTGAGCGGGCTTGCGGAAACGATGGAGAACCCCTTGGCAAGAGCGATCGTCGCCAATGCCTTGAATTCATCCGGCGGCACGAAGCGCACCACCGGGTGATGCTTGCGCGAGGGCTGCAGGTATTGGCCGATGGTGAGAAAATCCACGTCCGCGGCGCGCAGATCGTCCATGACCTGCAGCACCTCGTTGCGCTCCTCGCCGAGCCCCACCATGATCCCCGATTGCAGCACCTCGTTGCGCTCCTCGCCGAGCCCCACAATGATCCCCGATTTGGTGAACATCGGCGGGTCGATCTCCTTCACGCGCTGGAGCAGGCGGAGCGAGGCGAAATAGCGCGCGCCCGGCCGCACGGCGAGGTATTTCGACGGCACCGTTTCCAGGTTGTGGTTGAAGACGTCCGGCCGCGCCGCGACGACCGTTTCGGCGGCGCCCGGCTTGCGCAGAAAATCCGGCGTCAACACTTCGATCGTCGTCTTTGGGCAGCGTTCGCGAATGGCGCCAATGACGGCGGCGAAATGCGCCGCGCCGCCGTCGTCGAGATCGTCGCGATCGACCGAGGTGACCACGACATGGGCGAGTCCGAGCTTGGCGGTCGCTTCCGCGACCCGCGCCGGCTCGGCCGCATCGAGCGGCTGCGGCAAGCCGGTCTTGACGTTGCAGAAGGCGCAGGCGCGGGTGCAGGTATCGCCCATGATCATGAAGGTTGCGTGCTTCTTCTCCCAGCACTCGCCGATATTGGGACAGCCGGCCTCCTCGCATACGGTGTGCAGGCCGTTGGCGCGCACGATGCGCTGCGTCTCGACATAGCCCGCCGACACCGGCGCCTTGACTCTGATCCAGTCCGGCTTGCGCAACAGCGGCTGGTCCGGCCGGTGCGCCTTTTCCGGGTGACGCGGCCGGGCGGCAATGCCCATCACAGTGTCGAGTACGACGGCCATGAAGGTTCCGGGAGGTTGAGTCTCTTTCTCGCCTGATACTTACGGGGCGCGATGCTGTGCCGCAAGGCGTCAGCGGCCGGTGCCGTATGACGGTCTCGCCAGTCTGAGCCGCTCGTCCCCGCGAAAGCGGTCTCGCCAGTCTGAGCCGCTCGTCCCCGCGAAAGCGGGGATCCATTGATTTCATCGCGATGTCGGCACGCTCCGCGTGGTTTCCGCTTACGTGGGAAGGAGCGGAACGTGAGCTAACTCGATCGGTTTTGTTTAGATATTGAGCACACGCCCGTAGGCGTCAAGCACCGCTTCCTTCATCATCTCCGAGAGCGTCGGATGCGGGAAGACGGTGTGCATAAGCTCCTCTTCCGTCGTCTCAAGGTTCATCGCAATCACGTAACCCTGGATCAGCTCGGTGACCTCCGCACCCACCATGTGCGCGCCGATGAGCGCGCCGGTCTTCTTGTCGAAGATCACCTTGACGAGACCCTGGTCCTCGCCGAGCGCGATCGCCTTGCCGTTGCCGATGAAGGGAAAGCGGCCGACGCGGATGTCGAGCTTCTGCTCCTTCGCCGCCTGTTCGGTGAGCCCGACCGAGGCGATCTGCGGCGAGCAATAGGTGCAGCCGGGAATGAGGCGCCGGTCCATCGGGTGCGGATTGAGCCCCTTGATGGCTTCGACGCAGATGACGCCCTCGTGCTCGGCCTTGTGGGCGAGAAGCGGCGGCCCGGCGACATCGCCGATGGCGTAGATCCCAGGCACGCTGGTCCTGTTGAGCGCATCGACCACGATCGCGCCGCGCTCGGTCTTCACGCCGAGCTTTTCCAGGCCGAGATTCTCGATGTTGCCGACGACGCCGACGGCGGAGATGACGCGCTCGGCTGAAAGCGTCTGCGTACCGCCTTTGCCGTCGTCGATGGTTGCACTGACGCCGTCGGCCTTCCTGTCGAGCTTCGTCACCTTGGCGCCGGTGAAGATTTTGATGCCCTGTTTCTCGAAACTCTTGCGCGCGAAGGCGGCGATCTCGGCGTCTTCCGCCGGCAGGATCTGCGGCAGCACTTCGACGACCGTGACCTCGGCCCCGAGCGTGCGGTAGAACGAGGCGAATTCGATGCCGATCGCGCCCGAGCCGACGACAAGCAGCGACTGCGGAATGCGCTCCGGCACCATGGCCTCGAAATAGGTCCAGATGAGCTTCCTGTCCGGCTCGAGCCCGGGCAGGACGCGCGGCCGCGCGCCGGTCGCGAGGATGATGTGCTTGGCCTGATAGGAGCCGGCGCCAAGCGCCCCTTTCGGAGCTTCGCTCTTACCCGTCTTCACCGTGATCTTGCCGGGCGCGTCGATTACCGCCTCGCCCCAGATCACGGGGACCTTGTTCTTCTTCATCAGGAAGCCGACGCCGTCGTTGAGCCGCTTGGCGACGGCGCGCGAGCGCTTCACCACGGCCGCCGGATCGTAGCCGACCTTCTCGACCGAGAGCCCGTAGTCCTTGGCGTGCTGCAGGTAGTGAAGGATCTCGGCCGAGCGCAGCAGCGCCTTGGTCGGGATGCAGCCCCAGTTGAGGCAGATGCCGCCGAGATAGTCACGCTCGACGATCGTGGTCTTGAAGCCAAGCTGGGCGGCGCGGATGGCGGTGACGTAGCCGCCCGGCCCGGAGCCGATGATGATGATGTCGAATGACGAGTCGGGCATGAACGCTCAAACCACCATCATCACCGGGTTCTCGATCAGCCCCTTGAACGCCCGCAAGAGCTCGGCGCCGAGCGCGCCGTCGACGGCGCGGTGATCGGTCGCGAGCCCCACCGTCATCATCTGCGCCGCCTCGATCTTGCCGTTGCGCGCGACCGGGCGCTCCTCGCCGGCGCCGACCGAGAGAATGGTCGCGTGCGGCGGGTTGATGACGGCGTAAAACTCCTTGATGCCGTACATGCCGAGGTTCGACACCGCCGTGGTGCCGCCCTGGTATTCCTCCGGTTTGAGTTTTCGCGCGCGCGCGCGCGCGGCGTAGTCCTTCATCTCGTTGGAGATCGCCGACAGCGATTTCGTGTCGGCCTGCCGCACGATCGGCGTGATCAGGCCGCCGGTTATGGCGACCGCGACGCCAACGTCGGCGTGCTTGTGCTTGAGCAGACCGCCCTCGGTCCAGGTGACATTGGCATCGGGCACGTGCATCAGCGCGACCGCCAGCGCCTTGATGACGAAATCGTTGACCGAGATTTTCCAGACGGGCTTTCCGTCCTTGTCCTTCGGTGCTGCGGCGTTGATCTCTTCGCGCGCGGTCAGGAGCTTGCCGATAGCGCAATCGATGGTCAGGTAGAAATGCGGGATCGTCTGCTTGGCGAGCGTGAGCCGCTGCGCGATGATCCGGCGGATATTGTCGTGGGGGATCACTTCGTACGAGCCGGGCCCAAAGAGCGCGCGGATTTTCTCGTCCGAGGGCGTCTGCGCGATCTGCGCCATCGGCGGCGAACCGGCAGCAGCCGCGGGAGCGGGTGCGGCCGCGGCTGCAGGGGCCTTCAGGCCCTTGCCCTCCTTCGCCGCAGCGACGTCGCGGGCGATGACGCGGCCGTGCGGACCCGAGCCAGCGATGCGACCGATGTCGACGCCCGCGTCCTTCGCGAGCCGGCGTGCGAGCGGCGAGGAGAAGACGCGGTTGGCGCCGTGGCCGTCAGGCCGAGCCCCCTCACCCCCACCCTCTCCCCGCTGGGGAGACGGTGCGCGCGCAGCCGGCGGCGGGGGCGAAGATTTTTCCTCTGGTGGGCGTGCTTGCGCGACCATCGATGGTGGGGCCGCCTGCGGGCCAACTTCCGCTCCTTTCGGCGGGGGCGAGGGAGTTTCGCCGCTCGGCGTTGTCACCGCGGGAGTGCCCTGCCCTCCTGGTGCTCCCGCTGCTGCTGCCGCAGCCTTCGGATCTTCGCCTTCCTGCGCCATCACGGCGATGAGCTGATGGACCGGAACATCCTGGGCGCCTTCCGGCACCACGATCTTCGCCATCACGCCGTCATCGACGGCTTCGTATTCCATGGTCGCCTTGTCGGTCTCGATCTCGGCGATGACGTCGCCGGTCTTGACCGCGTCGCCTTCCTTCTTCAGCCATTTGGCGAGATTGCCCTTTTCCATCGTGGGCGACAGCGCCGGCATGAAGATGTTGATGGGCATGACGCGGGAAGCTCGATCGGGCGCAGCTCAGCGGTAGGTGACTGCCCTCGCCGCCTCGACGACCTCGGCGACGGAAGGCAGCGCCAGCTTTTCCAGGTTCGCGGCGTAGGGCATCGGCACGTCCTTGCCGGAAACGCGTGCGACCGGCGCGTCGAGATAGTCGAACGCCTCCTCCATCACCCGCGCGGCAATCTCGGCGCCGACGCCGGACTGCTTCCAGCCTTCCTCGATGGTGACGAGGCGCCCGGTCTTCTTCACCGACTCGATGACGGTTTCGCTATCCATCGGCTTGAGCGTGCGCAGGTCGATGACCTCGGCAGAGATGTTCGCCTTGGCGAGTTCGTCGGCGGCCTTGAGCGCGTAGGTCATGCCGATCGACCAGGCGACCAGCGTCACGTCGTTGCCGGGGCGCACGACGCGGGCGCGGCCGATCGGCAGCACGTAGTCGTCGAGCTTCGGCACCGGTGAAGAGACGCCGTAGAGAATCTCGTTCTCGAGGAAAATTACCGGATTGGGATCGCGGATCGCCGCCTTGAGCAGACCCTTGGCATCGGCCGCGGTCGACGGTGCCAGCACTTTGAGGCCGGGGACATGCGCGTACCAGGAGGAAAAATCCTGGCTGTGTTGGGCGCCGACGCGGGCGGCCGGGCCATTCGGGCCGCGGAAGACGATGGCGACCTCGACCTGCCCGCCGGACATGTAGCGCGTCTTCGCCGCCGAGTTGATCAGATGGTCCATCGCCTGCATGGCGAAGTTGAAGGTCATGAACTCGACGATCGGCTTGAGGCCCGCGAGCGCGGCGCCGACGCCGAGGCCGGTGAAGGCATGCTCGGTGATCGGGGTATCGATGACGCGCCGCGCGCCGAATTCCTGCAGCAGCCCCTGGGTCACCTTGTACGCGCCCTGGTATTCGGCGACCTCCTCGCCGATGATGAAGACGTCGCCGTCGCGGCGCATCTCCTCGGCCATGGCGTCGCGCAACGCTTCGCGCATGGTCATCGTGACCAGCTCGGTGCCTTCGGGAACGTCGGGCGCGGCGACCGCGGGGCGCGGGGTCGGTTCGGCGAGAGCGGTCTTCGGCGGCGCCGGCGCCTTCGCTTTGGCCGGCTCGACCGCCGCGGGGGGAGCGGATTCGGCGCCGTGCTGCGGGCGCGCCGGTTGAGTCGCCTCGGCTTTCGCCCGCGCTGGGGCTGCCGCCCCGTTACCGTCGCCCGCTGGGGCGGGAGCGGTGGGTGCGAGTGCACTCCTGTCCTCGCCTTCGGCAAGGATCGTCGCGATCGGCGTGTTGACGGCGACGTCGTTGGTGCCTTCGGGCACCAGGATCTTACCCAGCGTGCCGTCGTCGATGGCCTCGACCTCCATCGTCGCCTTGTCGGTCTCGATCTCGGCGATGACGTCGCCGGTCTTGATGGCGTCGCCCTCCCTCTTCAGCCACTTGGCGAGGTTGCCCTTCTCCATCGTGGGCGACAGCGCTGGCATGAGCACCTGGATCGGCATGGCAATCGGACTCGTCAGTCGCGCCCGCGAGCAGGCGCAAAAATAATGGCTCTCACCGATAGACGTCCGTATAGAGTTCCGCCGGATCAGGTTCCGGGTCGTTGGTAGCGAATTCCGCCGCTTCATTGACCACGGCACGCACTGAAGCGTCGATCTTCTTCAGCTCGTCCTCGTCCGCCCATTTCTTGGCGAGAAGCCGTGCGCGCACCTGCTCGATCGGATCGTGCTCGGTGCGCACCCTATCGACCTCCTCCTTGGTCCGGTACTTGGCCGGATCTGACATCGAATGGCCGCGATAGCGGTAGGTCATCATCTCGATGATGGTCGGTCCCTTGCCGGCGCGGCACCAGGCAAGCGCCTCTTCGCCGGCGGCCTTTACCGCGCGCACGTCCATGCCGTCGACCTCGACGCCCGGAATGTTGAAGGACAGGCCGCGCTTGGAGAGGTCGGTCTGGGCCGTGGAACGGGTCACCGCCGTGCCCATGGCATAGCGGTTGTTCTCGATGACGTAGACGACCGGCAGTTTCCACAGCTCGGCCATGTTGAAGCTCTCGTAGACCTGCCCTTGGTTCGCCGCGCCGTCGCCGAAAAAGGTCAGGCAGACGTTGTCGTTACTGCGATATTTGTTGGCGAAGGCAAGCCCGGTGCCGATCGGCGCCGGCGCGCCGACAATGCCGTGCCCGCCATAAAAATTCTTCTCGCGGGAGAACATGTGCATCGAGCCGCCCTTGCCCTTGGAGTAGCCGCCGCGCCGCCCGGTGAGTTCCGCCATCACCCCTTTCGGATCCATGCCGCAGGCGAGCATGTGGCCGTGATCGCGGTAGCCGGTGATCATCTGGTCGCCGTCGCGTTTTGCCATCTGCATGCCGACGACGACCGCCTCCTGGCCGATATAGAGATGGCAGAACCCGCCGATCAGCCCCATGCCGTACATCTGGCCGGCCTTCTCCTCGAAGCGCCGAATGAGCAGCATCTGGCGCAGCGCGTGGAACTCCTCTTCCTTGCTGAAATCCGCGACCGCACCCGCTTGTGCCGCAGTTCCGGCCGGGCGGCGTTCGTCTGCGACTTGATCCGCTTGCTTGGTTTGCGCGACGGCCATCAGCGTCCTCGAGAACTCCGCGGGTTCCATGCGTAGCCCAAACGGGCTTATGGCGGAAGTCAACGCATATCCCGGCCGGGAATCGCTGACCACCGCCAAAGCCTTGGCAGAAAAATTTATTTTGGGGACGCGGGCAGCGAGTTCAAGGCCCGCGATGGGGCGGTTCGGCGAGCATCATGGTCAGGTCGTGGGGATGGGCGTAGTCGAGCAGCGCACGGGCGCGCTCGTCGAGCATATCGGGATCGACCCCGTTCGACTTGAGCAGAGCGATGCGCCGTTCCCATTGGCCGCGCTCAACCTTGAGCCGCGCGAGCTC
>Ga0210408_10004588_pt1 | contig 12284 bp, 14 predicted proteins | sample IncBWH4MmetaG_FD_155471 | JGI IMG/M metagenome (GOLD analysis project Ga0210408, IMG submission 155471) | Forest soil microbial communities from Barre Woods Harvard Forest LTER site, Petersham, Massachusetts, United States - Inc-BW-H-4-M | ecosystem: Environmental > Terrestrial > Soil >... | reverse complement strand
CTCTTTGCTGACGATCGGGCTCTTCAGGCGCGGCAAGCGAAATTTTGTGGGGTGCTTTACAGCTCGTCGTCGAAGTCTTTCAGGTCTTTCTCGAGCTTGCGATCGGCCAGCACTTCCTCCAGCCGGCTCCAGGCCGCCTTGCCTCGCTTGCCCTGATTACGGACACGCTTATCGACGCGGTCGAGCAGACGGTCGTAATCGGTGCCGTCCTCGGTCGGCCCACTCAGAAATTCGTCGTCGAGATCGAAGCTCTCGTTGTCCCGTTCCGACATCTGGAGGTCTAAATCCTGAATTAATTCAACAACTAAAGTGCCTGTGGCGGCACGAACAAGGCTGCGAACTATAGCCGATTCGCGCCCACGATCAACCCTTGTGGCGCTGGGGCGTGGTTTCAACGCCCGCAAGCGCGGCTACGGCTGGTCGGTCCTGTCCCGGACCACCACCGGCGCTCCGCGGCTCAATCCGAGGCCCTCCGCGGCGCTGTTCTCGGCACGCGCGATCTCGAGGACCCCAAAGGAGTTGATCAGGGCCAGGTACTCACCGGGACGGGTATCGCCGTAGGTGCGCAGCAGGGGAAAGGCATGGTTGCCCGCATGCACCAACGGCAGCCGGAAGCGCTCGATCAGGGGTGCGTCGATATTGGTGATGAGGTTGCCGAAGTGATCGATGGTGATCACGACGCCGGCAACGCTGCGGGTCTCGACCGCCGGATCCTCCACCCAGGAGGGAACGAGTGTCCTCGCCACATCGCCCAGGTCCTCGATCCGGCAGCGTCCGGCGGCGAGCTCCGCGGCGACCGGCGCGAAGATGTCCCGTCCATGGAAGGTGGCGCTCGGGTGGTGGACGCCGAGGTGCGCCAGCTGGGCGGCTCCGAGCCGTACGATGAGCGGATCGTCGGTGCGGGCCACCACCGGTGCGAGCAGCCCGTTGTCGGGCGCGAGGAAATAATGACCCCCAGCCCTGACTGCCACGATGCTGCGCGAGGTACCCACCCCCGGGTCGACCACCGCCGCGTGCACCGTACCCGCGGGGAAGTAGCCGAATGCGCGCGCGAGCCAGAAGCCGGCCTCGGCCGGCCAGTGGACCACGATCTCGTGGGTGAGGTCGATGAGGCGCGCCTCGGGGAAGCGCGTGAGGATGCACCCTTTCATGACGCCGACGAAGGGCCCCTGGTGACCGAAGTCGGTCGTAATGGTGATGACCCCCGAGGGGCGCGGGCCTTCAGCCGCGGGCATCACGACCGGCAGCCCGGCGGCCCCCTTCCGCGCAAGTGCGGCAGCGATCCGTGTAGGGCACGGCCGCGAGCCGCTCGGGCTCGATGTCTTCCCCGCACCCAGCGCAGGTCGAGTAACGGCCCGAAGCCAGGCGCCGCAGCGCCGCCTCGACCTGCTGCAGCTCCGCCTGAGCCGAGCTCGAGATCGCGCCGAGGACATCGTCGTGCTCGCGCTGTGTCACCTGCTCGGCAAAGTCGGCCGACAGCGGATCCGCTTCGTGGCGCAGATCCGCGCTCGCCTCGCTTGCCCGCTGACGCAACTCGTCCCGGCGTTTGAGCAGTCGCTCCCGTACCGCGTTGGTGTCCATGAGTCCCCCGGGAAGAATGGATCTCGTCAGGACGGCCGTTGGCCGCGACGCCTGTCCTCGAGCCATTTCTGCAGCTGGTCGAAGGGCTCGACAAACTTCGCGACGCCTTCGCGCTCGAGCTGCTGTGCGACGGCCTCGAAATCCACATCGAGCCGCTCGAGCCCCTCGCGTGCATCGCTCGCCTCGGCAAGGTGACGCTCGAGCGTGAGCTCGGGACGTCCGAGCCGTCGATAGGTGTTGAGGGTCTCGAGTGGCATGGTGTTGACGGTGCCGGGCACTACCAGTTCCTCGACGTACTTGATCGGACTGTAGGCCGGGTCCTTGGTCGAGGTCGAGGCCCAGAGCAGTCGCTGCGGCCGGGCGCCCCGGGCGGTGAGTGCCTCCCAGGCGGGCTCGGCAATCGCCTCTTCGTAGATCTCGTAGGCGCGGCAGGCGCTCGCGATCGCCGCCTTGCCGCGCAGAGCGCGCGCAGCAGGCTGTCCGCGTGATGCCAGCGCATCGAGCAGACGGTCCACGGCGGTGTCGATGCGGCTCAGGAAGAAGCTCGCCACCGATGCGACGTTCGCGACGGGCTTGCCTTCATCGACCCGCCGAGCGAGCCCGTCCCGGTACGCACGGGCCACTGCGCGGTAGCGCTCCGGAGAGAAGAGCAGCGTCACGTTGACGTTGACGCCGCGCGCAATCAGCTCACGGATGACCGGCAGCCCGGCCTCGGTGCCGGGAATCTTGATGAAGGCATTGGGGATTCCCAGGCGCTGCCACAGCCGTTGCGCTTCATCCAGACTCCCCGCGCTGTCATCGGCGAGGTGCGGGGAGACCTCCAGGCTGACAAAGCCATCACCGCCGCTCGCGGAGTCATACAGTGGGCGCAGGAGCGCCGCCGCGTCGTGCAGGTCGGCGAGCGCGAGTTCCTCGTACAGCGCCATCGCCGAGGAAACGCTCGGTAACAGCCGTGCGATGCGCTGCGCGTAGATCGCCTCGTGCATGATCGAGTGGGCAAGGATGGAGGGGTTGGAGGTCAACCCCGCGACACCGTCCTCGCGAATCAGCCGAGCGAGGCTGCCATCATCGAGCATGCCGCGCCCGATGTCGTCGAGCCAGACGCTCTCGCCGAGCTTGCGCAGCTCGAGCAACGGATTCGGAACAGGCGCATTCATGGCAGCAGACTCCGGTGTTCGAGGGTAGCGCAGGTAGCGGTGCGAGTCTCGCGGTTTTACTACGGATATGCGTAAATCATCGGCTCGGGTATAGGGGCTTAAGTTCCGCAGAAGATAAGGAGTGCAGCCATGGGTGAGGGTAACGGTGGGGGACAGATTGCGGAGGAGCTGCGTACGCTCGTGAGCGACGCGGAGGCTCTGTTGCGCTCGACCACGAACGCGGGCGGCGCGGAGGTCCAGCAGCGCGCCCAGGCGACGCTGCAGGAGCTGCGCGCGCGCCTCAGCGCACTGGAAGACACCGTGCGCTCGCGGGCGCGCGACGTCGACAGCTACGTGCGCGACAACCCGTGGCAGGCGGTGGCGGTGGTCGGAGGCATCGCGCTGCTGCTCGGGCTCGCCATGGGCCGCAGATGATGGATGCGCCGGCGCCGATACCGGAGACGCCGGCTGCAGCCGACTCACCGGGTGCGCTGCGCGGACTCCTGGCGGCGCTCCTCGAGGCGCTGCACACGCGGCTCGAGCTCGCGGGGGTGGAGGTGGAGCTCCATCTGCGGGCGCTGCTGCGCTCGCTCATCTGGGCGTTGGGCGCAGTCGCCTGCGCGATGCTGGGCGTCGCCTTCGGCGTGCTCGCAGTGATCGCGGCGCTGTGGAACACGCACCGCTTGCTGGCGCTGCTCGGCAGCACGCTGATGTTCATCGCGCTCGCGGGGCTCTTCGGCTACCTGGGCGCGCGCGCACTGCGTGTTCATCCGGATGTGCTCGAGGGATCGCTCGAGCAATTGGCGGAGGATGAGCGTCGCGCGCGAGGCGGTCCATGAAGCGCCTCGCGGAGCTCGAGGCGCACCGGCGCGCGTTGCTCGCACGCTGCGAGGCGCAGCGCGCGGAGCTTTCCTGGCGTCTCGCACAACTCAGTCCGCGGCGCTGGACACAGGCCTGGGCGGGCGGGGTGCAAAGCGCTTCGCGCGGTGCACGAGAGCGCGTGCGCCATCCGTTTGCCTGGGTCTTGGCCGCCGCCGCCCTGCTGCTGCTGCGGCGGCCGCGCGACGCGCTGTCGATGCTCGCCAGGGCGCGCGGAGCGCTCTCGCTCCTGACGCGTACCGCACAGGTGCTGAGTCTGGTCGGAGCTCTGCGCCGCCGGCGCCAGGCGCGCTGACGGGGTCCCCACGAAATTTCGCTTCTTGGTGCCAGATGGGCGCTCGCCAATCGCGGCAAGCGGAATTTCGTGGGGTGTCTTAGCGCACCTGAGCCGAGGCGGTGGCTGCGGACTGAAGCTTGGCTGAGGCAGGATCGGCCGCAAGGCCGACGAGGGTCGGCATGCCATTAGCGGACTTGAGCGTTGCCCGTGCCAGCTCCCAGTGGACCGCCGCGGTGTCATCACCGAGCGCCCGTTTCAGCTTCTGCGACAGCTGACGCACGTCCGGCACCACCGACTGCCCTTCCTCGTTCACCGGTGGATGCGCTTCGAGGAATAATCGCCCATCGACCCAGGCAACCTTCACCGGCTCATTCACCAGGCGCACCTTGGTGCCGACCGGAATGAGCGCAAAGAGCGCGGCCACATCCTCCGGGTACATGCGGATACAGCCGTGGGTCACGGCCATACCCACCGCAACGGGATTGTTCGTTCCGTGGATCATGTACTCACCACGGCCGGCAGCGAGGCGCAGGGCGTAGTCTCCGAGCGGATTGTCGGGGCCAGGGCCCACCATTTTCGGCAGCGGGTCACCGTTTTCCTCGTGCTCCTTGCGGATCGACTCGGGCGGATACCAGGCAGGATGAACGATCTTGGCAATGACACGCGTATCGCCGAGCGGCGTACGCCAGTCCATCTTGCCGATGCTCACCGGGTAGGTGATGACGATCGGCTTCTCGTGCGGCCGCGGCTTGGGAAAGTAATACAGCCGGTGCTCGGGGAGGTTCACGACCATGCCCTCGCGAGGACCGGCCGGCAGGATGTGACGGCCCGGTAGTGTCAGACGTTGGCCGGCGCCCGGAAGCCACACGTCCACACCGGGATTGGCGCGGATGATCTCGTAGTAGCCGAGGCTGTAGCGATGTGCGATGTCGGGGAGCGTGTCCTCGTAGACGGTGGTGAGGTTGGAGTCCTTACCGACGACCGCCGACCCATCGGAGGGAATCGCGTAGAGACTCGCTCGAGCGGAACCACACGTTGCCGCGGCGAGACCGAGTACGACAGCACTCCACAGCAAGGGCTTGTGCATCAAGCGGATCTAATGTGCATCTGCAGAAAAAGCAAGCGACGTTCATGATTATAGAGCAGGCGTCCCACCTGCGTTACTCTTTTGCGCGGTGAGCCGCAGCCGAAAACCCACGCGCAGCTTCTTCGAACGCGGCACGCTCACCGTCGCACGCGCACTGATCGGCATGCATCTGGTGCGCGATGACGGTCGCACGGTGCGCGCGGGGCGGATCGTCGAGACCGAGGCTTATCTCGGCCCTCGCGATCTCGCGGCCCATTCCGCGCGGGGTCGCACGCGACGCACGGAGGTCATGTTCGGCCCTCCGGGTCACGCGTACGTGTATTTCATCTACGGCTTCTGGAATTGTCTGAACGTCGTCACGGGACGTGCTGGCGTACCGCACGCGGTCCTGCTCCGCGCTCTCGAGCCGCTCGGGGGCCTGACCGAGAGCACGTGGGGGCCCGGTCTCCTGTGCCGCGCGCTGTACATCGATCGTCGGCTGAACGGCGCCGACCTCCTCGGCGATGAGCTGTGGCTCGAATACCCGCAGAAGCGCTCGCCCGCGGTGCGCATCGTGCGTGCGGCCCGCATCGGCGTCGACTATGCCGGCGAGTGGGCGCAGCGTCCCTGGCGATTCTTCGATCGCGACTCGCCGTTCGTCTCGACGGCTTCTTCCGCCCGGCGCCGCGCGCGTGGTGCGACCGCGGCGCGTGCCGGCTCGGGCGCCGTGCGAAATAATGGGCCGCGCGCGCGCTGACGCGCGCTCTCTTCGACACCCCGACACTGAAAGGAAACCTCGATGTGGATGTGCAACCGGGCGCCGATGCGGACCATGCGCCCTCTCACGAGAGTGCTGTGCGTCCTCAGCGCGCTGCTGATCTCTACCGCGCCGCGTGCAGCGCTCGAGGAAGGCAAGAACTTCAGCGCCCTGGTGCCACCCCAGCCGACCAGCCAGCGCGGGAAGATCGAGGTGGTCGAGTTCTTCTCCTACGCCTGTCCTCATTGCGCGCGCTTATATCCGCTGCTCAACGCGTGGGTCGCGAAGCTCCCGCCGGATGTGCTGTTTCGCCGCGTCCCGGTCGGCTTCAACCGCGACGCCTGGGTGAACCTGCAGCGGGCGTACTACGCGCTGGACGCGACCGGGGATCTCGCCCGGCTCGATGGTCCGCTCTTTCATGCCATTCACGAGGAGCGCAAGGCACTTTTCGATGAGTCGAGCATCGCCGACTGGGTGGCCCGCAATGGAGGAAATGCCGACAAGTTCACCGCGGCCTACACCTCGCTCGGAATCAATAAAGAAAGCTTCCAGGCAGACAAGATGGCCGAGGAGTTCCACATCGCGGGGGTTCCGGCACTGGCGATCGATGGTCGCTACGTGGCGCTTGCCGATGGCTCGACCGATGAGCAGCAGGCTCTGAAGGATCTTCTGGCGAACACCGATGAACTGATCGCGCGCGTGCGCAGCGAGCGCGGCGCCGCGAAGCCGGCGCCGCGGGGGAAATGACCGCGGTAGCGTGCGAGTGACCCCGGCGTGCCAGGTCCCTTTTTTTCGGATAGTTAGGCAGTGAGCTAACTATTCGCAAAGCGAAGGTACGCCACTCCGGGCGGCCGCTGCATGCGCCCTACTCCGGTGCCACCTCGAGTAGCTCGCTCCCTTCCGGCACCCGATCGCCGCGCGCAAAGTGAATGGCCTTCACCGTGCCGGCGTGCGGAGCGCTGATGGCGTGCTCCATTTTCATGGCCTCGATCACCATGAGCACATCGCCGGCACTCACCTTCGAGCCCACCGCCACCGGGACCGACACGACGACTCCCGGGAGCGGCGTCGTCAGGCCACCGACCGCGGCCGTGGCGCTGAACTCGTGGGTGCGCGGATCATCGAGCACGAAGTCGTACAGCTCCTCTGCGAGCCACAGGTATACGTGCGCACCGGCGATGAAATAACGGGCGTGGTAGCGCTGCCCGGCGATACCTGCGGCGATCGTGTCAGGATCGGTCTGCACGCTTGCCAGTGGCCGGCGGTCGTGTCCAGCGGCGGTTGCCGCCGCAGCACGGCCGCCGGCGTATTCGAGCGCGACTGCGTAGCGCTGCCCGCGCCAGGAGAAGCTGTAGGGAATGGGTGACACGAGGTTCGGTGTGAAGCCATCGCGCAGCTCCCAGGGACTCGCGGGCCTTGCAGTGGCAGCGGCCGGAGCGCCGGAGATGCTGCCTGCGTTGCGCCCATCGGCCGCATCGTGGAGCGCAAGCGCGGCGAGGATCAGCGCTTCCGGCGGCACGGTGCCGGGCCCTGCGAACTCAGCGAGATTCTGATCGAGCAGCGCGATGTTGTGACGCACCTCAAGAAACACCGGGGCGCGCAGAATCCGCGCGAGCCAGCGCTCGTTGGTGGCGATTCCCGCGCAGTAGGTCTGATCGAGGGCGTGCGCCACGCGCGCCGCCGCCTGCTCGCGAGTCCCCGCCCAGGCGATCACCTTGCCGAGCAGTGAGTCATAGTTGTCGGGTACCGTGTCGCCCGAGCCGAAACCGGCATCGATGCGCACCGATTCCATCTTCGGCCACTCAAGCAGTGCCAGCCGCCCGGCACTCGGCAGGAATCCACGTGCCGGGTCCTCGGCACAGACCCGCGCCTCGATGGCATGTCCGCTGAGGCGAACCTCATGCTGGGCGAGCGGCAAGCGCTCGCCTGCCGCGACGCGCAGCTGCCATTCCACCAGGTCGAGTCCCGTCACCGCTTCGGTGACGGTGTGCTCGACCTGCAGGCGCGTGTTCATCTCCATGAAGTAGAACTCGCGCCCGTCGTAGAGGAACTCGACGGTGCCCGCACTTACGTAGCCAATTTCCCGCGCGACGATGAGCGCCGCCGCGCGCAGCCGCTCGCGCAGCTCTGCCGGCACCGCCGGCGCTGGGGCTTCCTCGATGAGCTTCTGGTGACGCCGCTGGATCGAGCAGTCCCGGTCTCCGAGGTGGAGGAAGTTGCCATGGCTATCGGCGAAGACCTGTACCTCGAGGTGACGCGGTGCCGGCAGATAGCGCTCGAGGAGCAGCGCGCCATCCCCGAAGGCACTCTCGGCGAGGCGCCGCGCGGCAGCGAGCGCTGCCGCGAGCTCCCCGTCCCGCCGCACGATCTGCATCCCTTTGCCGCCCCCGCCCGCTGCGGGCTTGATGATGAGTGGCAGTCCGAGGGCGCGCGCCTCCCGCTCGAGATGTGCGAGCTCCTGCTCCTCACCGGCATAGCCCGGTAGCACGGGCACCCCCGCCGCGCGCATGCGGGTCTTCGCGAGAATCTTCGAGCCTATGGCGCGGATGGCGGCCGCAGGCGGCCCGATGAAGGTCAGGCCTGCCGCGGTGCACGCCTCGGCGAACTCGGCGTTCTCGGCCAGGAAACCGTAGCCGGGATGGATTGCCTCCGCCCCGCTCGCACGGGCTGCCTCGAGCAGCGCCCCGATGTTCAGATAGCTCTCGCGGGCAGGAGCTGCGCCGACGCGTACGGCCTCGTCCGCTTCGCGCACGTGGCGTGCGCCTGCGTCCGCGTCCGAATACACCGCCACGGTGCGCGCGTTCATGCGCCGCGCAGTGCGGAAGATGCGGCAGGCGATCTCGCCGCGGTTGGCAACCAGCAGACTCTTGATCACGCGTGTGCCTTGAGAGCGGACCTACATGCGGAACACGCCAAAGGTCTGCCGCTCCTGCGGGGCGTTGTGCGCCACCGCGAGCGCCAGCGAGAGCACCCGCCGCGTATCCCTGGGATCGATCACTCCGTCATCCCACAGCCGGGCGGAAGAGTAATAAGGGTGCCCCTGGTGCTCGTACTGCTCGCGGATCGGCTGCTTGAAGCTCTCCTCCTCCGCCGTGGGCCACTCGCGTCCCGCCGTCTTGAGCTGCTCACGCTTCACGGTGGCGAGCACGCTCGCCGCCTGCTCACCGCCCATGACCGAGATGCGTGCATTGGGCCATTGGAACAGAAAACGCGGCCCGTAGGCGCGCCCACACATGGCGTAGTTGCCGGCCCCGTAGCTGCCGCCGATGATGACGGTGATCTTCGGCACTGCGGCGCACGCCACGGCGGTGACAAGCTTGGCACCGTCCTTGGCGATGCCGCCCGCCTCCGCACGCCGCCCGACCATGAAGCCGGTGATGTTCTGCAGGAAGAGCAGCGGGATCTGCTCGCGCGCGCAGAGCTCGATGAAGTGCGTACCCTTGAGCGCGCTCTCGGAGAAGAGCACCCCGTTGTTGGCCAGGATCCCTACCGGGTAGCCGCCGAGATGCGCGAAGCCACACACCAGCGTGGTGCCGTAGAGCTGCTTGAATTCATCGAGCTCGGAAGCGTCCACGAGCCGCGCGATCACTTCGCGCACGTCGTAGGGCTTGCGCAGGTTGGCGGGTAGCACGCCATAGAGCTCCTGCGCGGCGTAGCGCGGCTCCTGCGGCGCCTGCGGCGGCGCGGTCGGCGGTGCGGCTTTCAAGCGCGCGACGATCCGCCGTGCGATGGCGAGCGCGTGAGTGTCGTTCTCCGCGTAGTGATCGCAGACGCCGGACTCGCGGCAGTGCACATCGGCGCCGCCGAGCGACTCGGCATCGATGTCTTCACCCGTTGCCGCCTTGACGAGCGGTGGACCGCCGAGAAACACCCGTCCCTGGTTGCGCACAATCACGTTCTCATCTGACATCGCCGGCACGTAGGCGCCGCCGGCGGTACAGGAGCCGTGCACCACCGAGATCTGCGCGACACCGAGCGCGGAGAGCGTGGCCTGGTTGTAGAAGATGCGGCCGAAATTGTCACGGTCCGGAAAGACCTCATCCTGCGCCGGCAGGAACGCCCCGCCGCTTTCCACGAGGTAGACGCAAGGCAGACGGTTGTCGCGCGCGATCTCCTGGGCGCGCAGGTGCTTCTTCACCGTGATGGGGTAATAGGTGCCGCCCTTCACCGTCGGGTCATTCGCCACCACCACGCACTCGCGCCCGGCGATCCGTCCTATTCCGGTAATGATCCCGGCGCAGGCGATATCGCCGCCGTACATACCGTGGGCGGCGAGCTGCGAGAGCTCGAGAAACGGGCTGCCGGTATCGAGCAGCACCCGGATGCGCTCGCGAGCGGGGAGCTTGCCGGCTGCCTTGTGCTTGTCCGTGGCGGCCCGGGAGCCGCCGCGGGCGAAGCGGGCGACCTCCGTGTGCAGGCCTTCGACGAGTGCGCGCATGGCGAGCTCGTTCTCGCGGTATTCCACGGAGTGCAGGTCGACCCGGGTGGTGAGACGGGGCATGAGCAGCTTGCCACGGTTGCCGGTTTGTCAGACAATCATACGATCGCTCCAGAGGAGAAGGCAAGCCATGACCCCACTCGACTGCACCGACCTCGATTTCGGGCTGCCAGAGGAGATCGAGGAGATCCGCCAGCAGGTGCGGCGCTTCGCCGCCGAGCAGATTGCCCCGCGAGCGGCGGAGATCGACCGCAGCAACGAATTTCCCCGCGACCTGTGGCCGGCATTGGGCCGCCAGGGACTGCTGGGGATCACCGTGCCCGAGCGCTACGGTGGCGCAGAACTCGGCTACCTCGCGCACGTCATCGTCATGGAGGAGATCTCGCGGGCCTCGGGCGCGGTCGGCCTCTCCTACGGCGCGCACTCCAACCTGTGCGTCAATCAGCTGCGGCTCAATGGCAGCGACGCGCAGTGCGCGCGCTACCTGCCAAAGCTCGTGAGCGGCGAGCACGTCGGTGCGCTCGCCATGTCAGAGCCGGGCTCGGGCTCGGATGTAGTTTCCATGCAGCTGCGTGCGCAGCGGCACGCGGACGGCTACCTGCTCAACGGGCGCAAGATGTGGATCACCAACGGCCCCGATGCCGATGTGTTCGTCGTGTACGCCAAGACGGATCCTGGCGCCGGGTCGCGCGGCATCAGCGCTTTCGTCGTCGAGCGCGGGAGCGCTGGCTTTCGCACGGCGCAGAAGCTCGACAAGCTCGGCATGCGCGGCTCGGGCACCTGTGAGCTGCTGTTCGATGACTGCCTGGTGCCGGCGGAGAACCTGCTCGGCAGCGAGAATGGCGGCGTGCGGGTGCTGATGAGTGGACTCGACTACGAGCGCGTGGTGCTCGCCGGCGGCTCACTCGGGCTCATGGCGGCGGCACTCGACCTCGTGCTGCCCTACATACGCGAGCGCCGGCAGTTCGGCGTGCCGGTCGGCACCTTCGAGCTGATGCAGGCCAAGATCGCCGACATGTACGGTGCGCTCAATGCCTCGCGTGCCTATGCATACTCGGTCGCGCGCGCCTGCGATGCGCGCACGGCGCGCCGGCGCGATGCCGCGAGCTGCATTCTGTTCGCGGCCGGGGCCGCGACGCAGGCGGCACTCGAAGCCATCCAGGCGCTCGGCGGCAACGGCTACATCAATGACTTCGCCGCCGGCAGGCTGCTGCGCGATGCCAAGCTCTACGAGATCGGCGCCGGTACGCAGGAGATCCGCCGCATGCTGATCGGGCGCGAGCTGTTCGAGGCCGCCGCATGAGTGTCGAGTTCGACCGCGTGCTGATCGAACCCGCCTACCGCAAGGTGGCCGTGGCGATCGGCGAGCGCATCCTCAGCCGCACGCTGCGCGAGGGCGAGCGGCTGCCGCCCGAGACCGAGCTCGCGCGGCAGTTCGGCGTGAACCGCTCGACCGTGCGCGAAGCGCTGCGCGAGCTCGAGAGCCGCGGACTGCTGCAGCGGCGTCCCGGCTCGAAGCTGATGTCGGTGAGCCGCCCGCAGCACGCAGCGGTCGCGCAGGGTGTGAGCCATGCCCTGCTGCTGCATGATGTCACCGTGCAGCACCTGTGGGAGGCGCTCAGGATCATCGAGCCTCCACTCACAGCCGCCGCAGCGCGCGCACGCACCGCGGCCGATCTCGAGGGGCTCACCGCTGCGATCAGCGCCTTCGGTGCTCCCGCCGCAGACACCGCGGTGACGGTACAGCGCACCATCGAAGTATTCCGCTGCATCGCGCGCGCCGCCCACAATCCGGTGTTGGGACTTGCGCAGGAGCCGCTCCTGCAGCTCCTCGAGCCTTCGCTGCGCATCATGATCGACAAGGTGCCGCAGGCGCGCGCGCGCATCGCCACCGCGCATCGGCGGCTCCTCGAGGCGCTCGAGGCGCGCGATGAGAGCGCAGCACAGGAGTGGATGGCGCGCCATATCCGCGATTTTCGCCGGGGATACGAGTTGGCCGGGATCGACCTCGCGCTCAGGCTGACGAGCTCATAACAGGCCTGTGGGGAGCCATTCGCGAGCGGGGCCGCAGGTGGCGGTCTGCCGACGTGATGGGCGTCTCTGATTGCACCGCGGAAAGCAGCCCCCGGAGCCTGACACCGGCTATGCTG
>Ga0210408_10004586_pt1 | contig 12293 bp, 8 predicted proteins | sample IncBWH4MmetaG_FD_155471 | JGI IMG/M metagenome (GOLD analysis project Ga0210408, IMG submission 155471) | Forest soil microbial communities from Barre Woods Harvard Forest LTER site, Petersham, Massachusetts, United States - Inc-BW-H-4-M | ecosystem: Environmental > Terrestrial > Soil >... | reverse complement strand
GGGAATGCAGATCAAGCGCATGCGCGGCTTGCTGGCCGGCATCACGTTGCCGCTTCTCGCGCTGGGATTGGCCGGCGCCTGGTTCATCGCCCGGCAATTGTCGGGACCCATTTCCGCCCTGGTCAAAACCGCGGACCGAATCGGCCAGGGCGACTACACGCGTCCGCTGGCGGTGGTGCGCCACGATGAGCTCGGTGATCTGCAATTCGCCCTCGAGCGCATGCGGCAGAAGCTGAACGAGACCACGATCACGAAGAATTATCTGAACACGGTGCTCAACAGTCTGAGTGACGCCGTCCTGGTGACTTCACCGGACGGCATCGTCAAGAGCTGCAATGAAGCCGCGCAACGCTTGCTCGGCTACGAGGAGGCTGATTTGCTGGGCAAGCCGCTGGTCAGCTTCATCGACGAAGCGCACCTGAACGGCTTCGACTTGACGAACTCGGCGCCGGAAGCGCGCGAGACCGTGCTGCGCACGGCCAGCGGGCAGACCATCCCGGTCTCCATGGCCAGCTCGTCGATCACGACGGAAGACCCGCAGTTCCAAGGCAACATTTATGTGGCGCGCAACATCACCGAGCGCAAGCGCGCGGAGCGGCGCATCCGCTATCTGGCACGCTACGACACGCTCACCAAGATGCCGAATCGCATGCAGTTTCAGCATCTGCTGCAGCAGGCCATTGCACGCACACGCCGCAATCAGGGCTCGCTCGCGCTGCTGTATTTGGACCTGGATCGATTCAAGGAGGTCAACGATACCTTCGGTCACGCCGCCGGCGACCGGACCCTGGAGATCTTGAGCGAGCGGCTCACCAGAAACTTGAGCAAGGACACGGTCATCGGGCGACTCGCGGGCGACGAGTTCGCCATGTTCATCGATGACCTGCCGATGGACATCGACAATCGCGCCGGCATAGCCGCCCTCGCGCGCACCTTGCTGGATGAAATAAGCCGCACGTTCTACGTCAACCAGCAGGAGGTGTACCTGACCGCCAGCGTCGGCGTCGCCATCTGCCCCGGCGACGCCGAGAACGTGATCGATTTGATCCGCAATGCCGATGCGGCGATGTATCACTCGAAACAGAACGGCGGCAATTCCTGCGCTTTCTACGTGCCCGAAATGAACGCCGCGGCGGTCGAACGATTGATGTTGAAGAGCAAGTTGCGGCGCGCGCTGGAACGCGATGAATTGGTGATCCTGTATCAGTCCAAGGTGGATCTGCGCGACGGCCGAGTGGTCGGCGCCGAGGCGCTGCTGCGCTGGCGTCTGCCGGGACACGGCGACATTTCGCCCTCGCATTTCATCCCCCTGGCCGAAGAGACCAGCCTGATACTGGAAATCGGCGAGTGGGTGTTGAATCGCGTGTGTTCGGACTACCGCGAGTGGCAGAAAATGGTGCCCGAGCCGGGGCGAATCGCGATCAATCTGTCGCTGCGTCAACTCAAGCAGGCGAGCTTCATCGCGCGCTGCCGCAGCGTGTTCCGCAAGCATGGGGTGTCGCCGACGTGCTTCGAGCTGGAAGTCACGGAAACCACCTTGATGACGGACCCGAAACGCACCATCGGGCTTCTGAACGAGCTGTACGCCATGGGCTTGAACCTGGCCATCGACGATTTCGGCACGGGGTACTCCTCGCTGTCGGCGTTGCAACAGTTTCCGATCGGCACACTGAAAATCGACCAATCGTTCGTCCGCGATGTCGCGGTGGACACGGACGACGCGGCCATCGTCCGTACCATCATCGACATGGGCAAGAGCCTCGATCTCGAGGTGATTGCCGAAGGCGTGGAAGCGAGCGAGCAGCTCGAATTCCTGCGCAAGCATGGCTGCTACTACGCTCAGGGGCGCCTGTTCGGCAATGCCATGGAAGCGGGCAAAATGCTCGGCATTCTGGTCGGGCAGGCCGGCGGGGTGGCCCATCACGCGGCATTGTGCGATCCCACGGTGCTGCGGCCGATCCGACTGTCTTCGTAGCCATCCACCGTGTTATCCGCTCGGGATCTGACCCTGCGGCGCGGTCCGCGGCCGCTCATCGAGCAGGTCGACTTCACGATCTTTCGCGGCGACAAAGTCGGGATCACCGGCGCCAACGGCTCCGGCAAGTCTAGTCTATTCGCGGCCATTCGCGGCGACTTGCACGCGGATAAAGGCGATATCGACGGCTGCGCCGGCTTGAGGATCGGCCACGTCGAACAAGAGATCGCGGCCGGCGCACGCGGCGCGATGGACTTCGTGTTGGACGGCGACTCGGAGCTGCGGCGCGTGCAGGCCGCCATCGCGGACGCCGAAGCCGGCGCCGCGGACGGACACCATGCCGCCATGACGCTGGCCGAAGGCTACGCCTCCTTGCAGGCCATCGACGGCTATCGCGCCAGAGCGCGAGCGGCGGCGATCATGCATGGACTGGGCTTCAAAACCGCGGATCATGAGCGCGCGGTCGCGGAGCTCTCCGGAGGCTGGCGGGTGCGCCTCGGGCTCGCGCGCGCACTCAATTCACGGGCCGATCTGTTGCTGCTGGATGAGCCGACCAACCATCTCGACCTCGACGCCATCGTCTGGCTCGAGGATTGGCTGGGGACATTTCCAGGCACACTGCTCATGATTTCCCACGACCGCGAATTCCTCGACGCCGTCATCGGCCGGGTGTTGCACATCGAGAATCGCACCATCCGCGCCTATGCCGGCAACTACTCGCAGTTCGAACAAAAGCGCGCGGAGGAATTGTCGCTGCAGCACGCGCTGCAGGCGCGGCAGATTCGGCGAGTGGCGGAGATCACCTCGTTCGTGACGCGGTTTCGCGCCAAGGCCAGCAAGTCGCGCCAGGCGCAGAGCCGGTTGAAGATGCTGCAGCGCATGGAGCGCATCGTACCGGCGCACGTCGACAGCCCATTCGAATTTGAATTCGCAAGCCCGCTCAAAACGCCACGCCCCCTATTGACGGTGGAAGACGCCGCCTGCGGCTATGGCGGCAACCGCATCGTCGCGGGCATCAACGTATCGATCGGACCCCAGGACCGCATCGCGTTGCTCGGCTCCAACGGGGCGGGCAAATCGACGCTGACCAAAATGCTGGCAGGCGAAGCGGCCCCGCTCGCGGGCAAGCGCATCGCCGCCGCGGATTTGAGCATCGGCTACTTTGCCCAGCATCAGCTCGAACAGCTGCAAGGGGATTGCGATGCTTTTTGGCATTTGCGCACGCTGGGCGGAGCGGATTTCGCGAAGGGCGACGATGAGCGCGTGCGCAGCCATCTCGGCAGATTCGGTTTCGAGGGCGATCGAGCGTTCGAACCGGTGGGACGATTTTCAGGCGGCGAAAAGGCGCGCCTGACTCTGGCCCTGCTGGTGGCCCGGCGGCCCAACCTGCTGCTCCTGGACGAACCGACCAATCATCTCGACATCGACATGCGCCATGCCCTCACCGTCGCGTTGCAGAGCTTCGAGGGCGGATTGGTCATCGTGTCCCACGATCGTCACTTGATCAAGACGGTCGCGGATACGCTGTGGTTGGTCGCCGATTGCAAGCTCGCCGTCTTCGACGGCGATTTGGACGATTACCAGCAGACCTTAAGATCGCGCGCCAAGGCGGGTCCGGCTGCGGCCGTGAAGAAAGAAACCAAGAGGCGCGCGCCGCAGGTTGCCGCGCGATCGCGCGGCCGATTGGGCGGGCTGCGCCGCGAAGCCGATGAGATCGAGAAGCGCATCAGCGTGTTATTCGCCGAGCGGGCGGCGGTCGAAGCGGAGCTATGCAAAGATCCGATGCATGGCACACTGCAGGCGCGGTACGCCGAGTTGACCCGCGACGTGGACTCCCTGGAGGCGCGCTGGATGGAAGTGGGAACGGCGATCGAGGCGGCGGAGGCAGAAATCTGCGAGCCGGAATAGCCAAGATCATTCTTCCATCGTTGCTGCTCGCGTGGCTGGCGCTGGCCCTGTGGAATTCGGCGAAACCGCTGCCGCCCGGAACGCACATCGTCTCGCAGACGTCCCGGCTGTCCGAGGCCGACGTCGATTTCCTGCACGAATATTCGCCGCACGAAGACGCGCTCGCGCGGGAAACGTCGGCAGTCGACCGCGCCGAACAGTTGATCGTGCTCGATCGATCCCCGGTGAGCCTCGAATTGGCGCAGCACCTGCTGGCACGCAAGCGCGCACGTCCGTATATTAAAATCGTGCTGGTGACGGACCCCCGCAACGAGGCGTTCGGCGGTACTTCAGCGCAAACCCTGGCGTCCCTGGAAACGGCCGGCATCATCGTCGCGCGGGTGCGCCTCGATCGATTGCGCGATTCGAATCCGCTGTATTCCGGCCTATGGCGGCTATTGCTTTCTTGGTGGAGCGACCCATTCGACGAGCCGCCGGGACGCGTCACGCTGGCGGCTTGGTCGCGGATGCAAAACTCGAAGTCAGACCAGCGGCAGCTCGTGGTCGCGGACGACGGCGCCGGCGGATGGACCGCGGTCATATCGCCCGGCGCGCGTGCGGGCCTGATCCTGCGAGGCTCCCTGGCTCGCGCGATGATTGCCAGTGAATTGCAGATAGCGGCGTGGTCGACGGATGACGATCGCCTGCCGTCGGCCCCGCCCATGGACCTTCGCGGCGTGGGTTCGATCGATGCGCGATTCCTCACCGAGGGCGGCATCGAGAGCGCGCTGCTCGACGCCATCGCCGCCGCGGGCATGGACGATCGGATCTGCATCGCCGTGGATAACTTGAGCGATCGCCTGCTCATCGGCGCGGCGCTCCACGCGGCAGCGCGCGGCGCTCGTATACAAGTGCTGCTCACCCGCAACCAGATACCGAACCGGGCGGTGGCCGGCGAAATTCTGCGCGACGGCGGCGGCCGCGTCGAAGTGCGTTGGTACTTCGGTTCGGGCGTGGTGCATCCCAGACTGCTCATCGTCCAGCACCGCACGGATCTGTGGATGAACTGGGGGTCGGCGAACTTCACCCGCCGCAATCTCGGCGATCTGAATCTCGAGGCCAGCGTGGAATTGCGCATGCCGGCGCGTTCCGCACCGGCGCGCGCGGCAAGCGACTACTTCGCCAAGGCTTGGGCCCGCGCAGCCGCCGACACGGACGACGCGCCGGTGTCGGCCGCCGATTATTGGCGGTATCGCGTGGCGGAGGCCACCGGGTTATCGAGCTTCTGAAGTCTTGCCGAGAGTGTCATCGACATCGGCAATGATCTGCAAGAGCGCAGCGCCGGCGGCGCGCGCATAGGCATCCACGATCGCGCTCAATCGGTTCTCCGCGGCGGGCTGCACGGTGTTCGCCTCGAATTGTCCGAGAATACGCCGGTCGTCGGCGCGGCCCAGCCGGGCCAGGAAACGCGTGTGCACCGTGGGTGCGCTCGCGGCCGGGCCATATTCGGCCTGGAAATCCGCGACTTCGATTTCCAGCCAGTAACCGCTTGCGAACACCGACGCATCCCCGCTGACGGTGCGCAGGCGGCCTCGGGAATGAAACTCTTGCACTGCCATATCCTGCAGCACCTCCCCGAGCGGCCCGCTCCAGCGCGCATCGGCGAAATAATCCAGCCGACGATCCGGATACAGCACGGCGATGCGATCGGTCTCGAGGCCGGCTCTTAAGCGGGGTTTGAGGATCGCCAAATCGACCGGAATCGCGGCGTCGTGCGCAGCGCCGGCGGGTGATCCGGCCGCCAACATATAAATAGTCGGTGGCGCCGCCTTGCTTTGGAACAGCGAGCCCGTGCATGCCGCGAAGTTCATGAGCGCGCCGGCAGCGAGCAGTTTGACCAGCGGATTCACTTCGCCACCTCGACGCCCCGGTAGTTAGGCTCGTAAATCAGCTGCGACGGATTTTGCTTCAGGCTGCGCGACAGGTCGCGAAAATCCCGCGCGGCCTGGCGGCTCTCGCGCAGCAGTTGTTCGAACTGCGGCAGGCTTTGATGCGTGAAGCGCGAAAGGCCCGGCTCGTTCTCCGCGAAAAAGTGCTCCAGTTGGTCCGAGGCCTTCACCAGATTGTCCGAGACGTGCCGTATGTTCGCGAGGGCCGCTTCGATATCGGGGCTGGCATGCGCCTCGATTGCCCGCATGTCGGCGGCGGCGCCTTGCACTTCCTGGGCGGCATGCCGGACGTCCACCATCAATTCCTGCACCTCGCGCGCGGTGTTGGGCAGGCGCTCGCTGGCGAGCCGCGCATTCTCGAGAGTCGCGTGGAACGCACGCACGTTCTCGTCGCTGAAGATTTGATTGACGCGCTCCACCAGCTCGACCAGATGCGTGGTCAATGCCGGCAGGTTGCTCAATAGGACGTCGAAGTCCGACCGCGCGGAGCGAATGACCGGATAACGCAGACCCTGTGCCAGCGGTCCCGGCGCCGTGGCGTTGTGATCCTGCTCCAAATCGACGAAAAGCAGGCCGGTGACGCCCTGCAGGCTCAAGGAAGCCTGGGTGCGGCTGTCGATGGGTGCGCTGGATTCGATGTCGGCGATGACGAGGACGCGGTTACGTTGTTCCGGGTCGATCAGAATGCGCGCCACCTTGCCGACATCGACCCCCAGGTAGCGCACCGGGCTGCCCCGGCTCAATCCGCTGACCGAGCCCGGGAAGTAGATTTCGTAACGCTCGTAGGTGCGTTTGTCTTTCTGATCGGTGTACCAGAACACGAACGATACCGCCATGGCGATGACCAGCAGGACGAAGGCGCCGACCGCCACATAATTCGCATCCCTATCCATGTGTGTCCTCTTCGGCGGCCGGCGTACCGGGGGCGGGCCATCCCGCGGCCGGCGTATCTGCGGCCTGCAGGCCGGCGGCGCGGGCCCGCGGCCCGTGAAAATAGGCGTGTATCCACGGATTCGGATTCTGCAGCAGGCCATCCAGCGTATCGGTGATCATGCGCCCGTCGACGATCACCCCGGCCCTATCACAGGTTCGAAACAAGGTATCCAAATCGTGGGTAATCATGACCACGGTGAGCTGCAATTGCGCATGAAGGTATAACAGTAGCTCATCGAAGGCCGCGCCGGAAATCGGATCGAGGCCCGCGGTCGGCTCGTCCAGGAACAGCAGTTTGGGCTCGAGGCTGAGCGCCCGTGCCAACGCGGCGCGTTTGACCATGCCGCCGGACAATTGCGAGGGGAATTTCGCGCCATCGTCGGGCGACAGCCCCACCAAAGCCAAATTCATATCCGCCAGCTCGTCGAGGGTCTTCTCGGATGCCGGGTAGTATTCGCGCAGCGGCAGTTGAATGTTCTGGGCGACGGTCAGGGAACTGATCAAGGCGCCATTTTGAAACGTCACGCCGTAGCTTCGCACCAATGCGCTGCGGTCGGCGACCGCCAGTTGCTGGACGTCGTTGCCGTACAGCTCGACGGTCCCGGCGTCCGGCTCCCGCAATGCCAGGATCGTGCGCAGCAGGACGGATTTTCCGGTTCCGGACCCGCCGACGATGCCGAATATCTCGTTCGCCCGCACTTCCATGTCAAGTCCGTCGTGAACCACCTGCGAGCCGAAGCGGCTGACCAGGCCGCGCACGCGAACGACCGGAGTTGCAGTGAGTTGCGGCATCAGAAGCCGATTTGCACGAACAAAACGGCAAACAACGCATCTGCCAGGATGACGAAAAAAATGGATTGCACCACGGCCACCGTGGTCAATCGCCCCAGTTCGCGAGCCGAATCGCGCACCTGCATTCCTCGATAAGTCCCCACCATGGCGATCAGCATGGCGAAAACCGGCGCCTTGATGACGCCGGACCAAAAAGTCGTCGACGACAGCGCCTCGCGCATGCGATAGGTGAATTGCACCAAGGGGATGTGTAAATTGACCAACGACAATAGACCGCCGCCCGCGAGCCCCATCGCGTCCGCGATCACGGTCAACAACGGCAGCGCGATGATGAGGGCGAGCACGCGCGGGACGACCAGCAACTCGATGGGACTCATGCCCATGGCGCGCAGCGCGTCGGTCTCCTCGTTGAGTTGCATCACCCCGATTTCGGCCGCGAAGGCGCTGCCGGAGCGCCCCGCGACGATGATGGAGGTCAACAACACTCCCATTTCGCGCAGCACCGAAATGGTCACGAGATCAACGACGAAAATGTCGGCGCCAAACCTGCCGAGCTGCTGCGCCCCAAGGTATGCCACGATCACGCTGATCAGAAACGCGATGAGCGATACGATGGGGATGGCGGTGATTCCGGTCTCGTAAATATGCCGCGCCAGCGACGACGGGCGCAGCGCCTGCGGCCTTGATGGCGTCTGGCCGAGTACCTTGACGATGCGGCCGAAGAAATCGAGTACACCGCGGGCGTGCCTCCCCTGAAGTACGGACCAGCGGCCGAGCTGGCTGACAATCCCCTCGGAATTTCGCTTCAGGAGGGGGCTGCCGGGGGCGGCGCGCCGCTCCGCCTGAAGCTTCTGCAGCAAATCCAGAAAGTGCGGCGGATCGCCCGTGTGGCGAACCTCCAACCGCCCTGTTCCGAAGTCGGCCAAGCGCATCAGCAGCGCCCAAGCCGGACCGATCCCCGGCGACTCCGACCGCGACCAGTCGCAAACCAGCCGGCCGTGCAGCTCGCCGGGCAGGGCCTCGAGCTGCGCTTCGATTCGAGCCACCGAGCTCAAGGACCAATCGCCATTCAGGTGCAGCCGCCAGTCGTCGCCTTCTCCCTCTATGTCAAGGACGGTCATACTTGGACTCATCGCTATATGCTATCAGGCAATGCGCCGCCGACCTCAAATCAACGATGCATAACGATCCGCTGCTACAGATCCTGATTCTGCTCAGCGCTTCGGTTTGCGTGGTCGCGGGCGTGCGCAAGCTGAAGCTGCCGGCGATTCTGGGATATCTGGCGGTGGGAATGCTGCTCGGCCCGCACGCATTCGCTCTGCCGCTCGACAACGACACGATCCAGCTCCTGGCGGACTTCGGCGTGGTATTCCTGGTATTCACGCTGGGGCTGGAATTTTCCTTGCCGCGCCTGGTGGCAATGCGGTGGGAAGTGCTCGGTGTCGGCGGCGCACAGGTGTTGGTCACGACCGGCATCGTGGCGGCGGGCTTGCATCTGGTCTTCGATGTCATCCCCGCGGTCGCCGTGGTGATCGGCGGCGCCGTGGCCATGTCTTCGACGGCCATCATCATTGCGCAGCTCACCGAACAGTCGGAGAACAACCGGACGCACGGACGCATCGCGGTGGCGATTTGCCTGTTTCAGGACCTGAGCTTTCCGCTGTTTCTCGCGCTGGTGTCGGTGCTGACCGCCGGCGCTCAGGCCGCCGACGCCGCGCATATTCTAGGCGCCATCGCCATCGCGGTGTTCGGGCTGCTTCTGGTGCTTGCAGCCGGCCGATGGCTGCTGCGGCCGCTGTTCCTGCTCATCGCGGGGGTGCGCTCCGCGGAATTGTTTTCATTGGCCGTGTTGCTCGCGGTGCTGGCCTCGGCCTGGGCCACTCACGCGGTCGGCCTGTCGCTCGCGCTCGGCGCCTTTCTCGCCGGCATGATGCTTGCGGAAACCGAATTTCGTCACCAAGTTGAGGCCACCATCCGCTCATACCGCGAGGTATTGCTGGGCCTGTTCTTCATCACCGTCGGCATGCTGCTCGATGTCGGGCTGCTGCTGCGGCATTTTCCGCAAGTCGCGGCGATTCTCGCCGGAATGCTGGCGCTCAAGGCCGCGGTGGCGACCCTGGCCGCCAAGCCCGCGACGAAGAGTTGGTTCAAGTCCCTGCGTGCCGGCGTGGTGGTGAGCCAGGGCGGAGAGTTCGGGTTCGCGCTGCTGACTCTGCTGCTGCGGCGCGAATTGCTCGATCCGGCCGTAGTGCAGCCGCTGCTGGCCGCCACCGTGCTCAGCATGGTCCTATCGCCGCTGCTGATCCGGCACAATCGGCGCATCGCGCGCGCAGTGCTCGGCGAATCGGGCCCGCCGCACAGCGAAGCGATGCGCGAGACCCGGGCCACCCTGGCCGTGGCCGAGCGCGATCACGTGGTCATCTGCGGCTTCGGCCGCGTCGGGCAGAACATAGCGCGGGTGCTCGAACAGACGGGTTTCGAGTACATCGCCCTCGATCTGGACGCCTACCGGATTCGCGCCGGCAGACAGGCCGGTGATCCGGTCATTTACGGCGACGCGGGCGAGATCATGGTGCTGGAGAACGTCGGCGTCGCCGCCGCGAGCTGCGTGGTCATCACCTTCGCCAATCCCGAGGTTGCGCTGCGCATTCTGCGGGCGGTGCGCGAATTGCGCCGTGACGTGCCTATTCTGGTGCGCACTCAGGACGACTCCAAGCTCGAGCAGTTGCAGGCAGCCGGAGCGACGGAGGTGGTGCCGGAGACCTTCGAGGCCAGCCTCATGTTGCTCTCGCACCTGCTGCTGCTGTTGAAGCTGCCGGTGCCGCGCGTGATCCGGACGGTCAATGACATTCGCAGTCATCGCTACAGCATGTTGCGCCAGTACTTTCCCGCCGCGGACGCCGAACCCCTCGATTCGAGTCACGCGTTTCGCGAAGAGCTGCACAGCGTCATATTGCCGCCGCACGCCTGGGCGGTTGGGCGCAGCATCGCGGAACTCGCCGCCCGCGGGTCGCGGGCGTCGGTCAGCGCGGTGCGCCGCGACGGCATCGTCGGGCGCGAACCCAGCCCGGATACCCTCCTCAAGGAGGGAGACGTGGTCGTGGTTTGCGGCACCCCGGAGGCGGTGGAACACGCCGAAACCCTGCTTCTGATGGGCTAAAAAAAGGGCTTTACAGGGACTGCGCATCCTCGCATAGTAGAGATGCTGTTCAAGGGCAAACCCGCCGAAAGGTGGGGACGCAAAACCACCGGTCTTAGGGGCTTTCCGTAAGGGAAGCCTGACGATAGCGGGGTCGCCAGTATCGATGCGAACATACGCACGCCGAAACCTTACGGTTTTGTGCCCCCCGACAGCAAGCGGTTCATGGCTTGTTATCTAGTCTTCCGGGGGGAAGCACATGGTCAGTAAAATCACCCGCTCGCCAGGCGCGGACTCATCAGGTATCTATCGCCGGCCGCGGTTCGTGCTCAAGCTGAAGCGCTTTGAAGACATTCCCGCCATCTTGGACAACACCAAGAGCTATTCGACGCCCGTTCGATTGGTGGGGGCCGATTACTCGCAGACGCGCTGCGTAGGCGGGGACGGCGGCACCGTGGTCGACTTGGGTGCGCTCAACAGAATCCTGGAATTCGGCGAGACCTTTGTCCGGGCTCAGGCCGGGGTGCGCGTGGGTACCCTGGTCCGCGCGCTCGCGGAGCGCGGCCTGGAGCTGCCGCTGACGCCCGAAATGGGTCAGATCTCCTTGGGCGCGCTCGCCGTCACCACCCTACCGCAGGCCTCACACGGCGCGGGAGTCGCGCAACTGTCCTCCTGCATCACGGAAATGAAGCTGATCACGCCGCAAGGCAGGCAAATGATCGTGAGCGAGAGCAATCGCGACCTCATGCGTGTGCTGCGCTCGAGCTTCGGCTTGCTGGGCGTGGTGCACGAAGTCGTGCTGCGCGTGCAGCCCCTGACCCCGGTCAGGATCGACTATCAGGAGGTGTCGCTCAAGGAATTCGCCGCCCGCTTCTCTTCGATCACGCAAGCCCCCGGTGCATTGCGGCTCCACATCTCGCCCCTCACCGATCGGATCACCATTGAACGCCGAACGCTCGACGAGTCGGCGTCGCAGAGCCGCTCCGGGATCTGGCAGATTCGCAATTCCGTGATGCACAATGTGTTGCCGGCGTTCGGCTCGACCGTCGGCAGCGTCCTGGCGGCTCCCGGGCTGCGCAACGTGATGCTGTCGGGCGTGCAGCGGGCACTGCGCGCCACCCTGGATCGAGCCGCGCGCGGCGTGGTGCTGTATGCGCACGAGTGGATGCGCGACTTGCCGATCGAAGCGTGGAAAGCGCGCTACACCTACAGTCTGTGGGCGTTTCCGCAGGCCGATTACCCCAAGTTGCTTACCGAGTACGTCAGATTCTGCAAGGCCTACTACAAGGAGCATCGATACCGCTGCAACGTGGTTACCGGCGCGAGCCGTGTGCACCAGGACCGCGGCTCCTTGTTCAGCGTGAGCTACTCCGGCCCCATGATCACTCTGGAGCCTTCATCCACCGGCGAAAAAGGCTGGGACGACTTTCTCATCGATTTCAACGATTTCGCCTCGAGCTTGAACGGCACGCCCACTTTCAATCAAACGCGCGCCTTGCAGCCCGAACACGTGAACAAAGCCTTCGGCGAGCGTGCCAAATTGTTCCGCGCGCTGCGCCAGCGGGCGGACCCGCTGAATCGGCTGATCAACAGCTACTTCGCGCACCTGCTCGGCTAA
>Ga0210408_10004579_pt1 | contig 12297 bp, 8 predicted proteins | sample IncBWH4MmetaG_FD_155471 | JGI IMG/M metagenome (GOLD analysis project Ga0210408, IMG submission 155471) | Forest soil microbial communities from Barre Woods Harvard Forest LTER site, Petersham, Massachusetts, United States - Inc-BW-H-4-M | ecosystem: Environmental > Terrestrial > Soil >... | reverse complement strand
AGGCTGATTCGCGACATCTGCCGGAAACGCCATATAGACAGGCCTGCGGTGGTACAGCGCCTCCGCGATCAGTCGCTCTGTTTCGTAAGCCGCGTTTTGGGGTGTCATGATGGCGCTGGCACAAACGACTTTTTCAGCCATCTTGTGGAAGAAGTCGAATTCACCGTTTCCCAGCGTGTGGTGGACAAGCGCGTGCGCGGCTTGGGCAGGCAGATTTGGCATTCCGACTAAGTGGAAAACTGGCACATGCTCGGCGTAGGCTCCAGCGATTCCATTGATAGCGCTCAATTCGCCTACACCGTAAGTCGTGTTGAGAGCAGCGATGCCGTGAATGCGAGCGTACCCGTCGGCCGCATACGAAGCATTCAACTCGTTGCAGCATCCGACCCAGTCGATACCGGGAAAACCAACGATTGCATCCTCAATGGGAAAAGCGAAGTCGCCGGCAACGCCGAATACTTTGGATATACCAAGGTCCTTGAGCCTCGACAGAACGTGTTCTATGACGGTGGGCGACGTTGCTTGTTGTTTTGGGGATGACTCGTGCGATATTCCTTTGGTTAGCACTTTTTCCATTTCTGTTCCTCCTGATCGACGGTAGCTGTCAGCGCATTTGCCGATGAGGACAGATCAGCCTTTGGCCTGCATCGACTTGACGAGGTCAGCTGCAGAGGCGCCTTCCAGCGAGAGACCGTAGCCAACTTCGCGCACGAGGCGCTCCTTCAGCGGTTGGATAAAGTGCGCGCGCGTGTTGCGCCGCGTCACTTCCGGGGCCTTCAAATACAATGCGGCCAGTTCTCCCGCCCGCGCGACTGCTTGTCCGTTCGGCACCACTTCGGCAACTACACCCCACTCTTGCGCGGTCTTCGCTGTAATCTGTTGCGGATTCAGCAGAAACGCCTCAGCCCTCCCCGCTCCAGCCCTATAACTCCATGTAGTGAAGATTCCATCGCCCGGCACAATGCCGCCGCCAAAGTGCGGCAAATCATTGAAGGAAGCGCCTTCACCAGCAACAACGACGTTGGCAAGGAGAGCATACTCGCTGTGCACATTGGCGTGCCCTTCAACCGCAGCAATGACCGGCACCCGGATATTAGCAAGGTTCTCGAGGATCTGAACCCCCTCATCGTGAGTCTGGCTCCATACGCCGGGATCGGCAACATTGCCAAAAGAAGCGAAATCAATCCTCGGAATGAACTCGCCACCCGCACCCGTCAAAATCACGATCTTGTTGTCGCGATCCTGCGAGATGCGATAAAAGGCTTCGACAAATTCGGTGTGATCCGGCGCGCTAAAGGTGAACGGTCCACCTTTGGTGTGGAACTCAGCAACGAGCACGCCGTGTGCGTCTCGGGTCAGATTCAGGCTGCGGTAAGCCGTGAAATACTCGGACGGCGTCTTCTCCATGAGTTCACTCCCATGTCAACGATTAGCGGCGCAGGTCTATCCGGCTGCGAGCCAATCTTTGCTCCTCCTTATGCACGGCCATAGCCAAAGTCGCATTAATGCCCCAGTCATTGAAACTACGGCACTCTCGACCACGTATGCTTCCCGCGAAAATCAGCTGGTGTTGCGGCCGCGTCTTTGCGTGTCGCAATGGAGACTCTAAGACGTTATCCCGACACCCGCGCAATAGTAATCGACATCTGCATCGCAGCTCTCAACCAGGTTGCTGATCCATCTCCGCCTCGATGCACAGCGGTACACCGCGCGCAAAGAATCACAGCACGTCATGAGCGTTTGTCTCGTGGCTTACCGCTCCGGCAAGAAGCATGCAGAGGCGCGCCAACACTCCAAGCGCCACGGCCGTGTTGGGTGCGAATGAAAACTCATCCAATGGTCGGTTACGAGTACTACTCATGCTGCCAATTGAGAGTCGGAGCCCGAAGCCACTCGCGCTCCACGGAACTCAGAATTGTAGCTTAAGCGCCAGCTGTATCGAACGCGAGCCGCCGATCTGGTATAGAGGACTGAGTCCGCCGTTTTGACCGCCGCTGCCAAGGGAAATGTTAAGCATTTGTGTAGCCTCGCCGAACTGGGGCGAGGTCAGGAAGTTGATGGGAGGGCCGAAGTTTGGGTGATTCAAAATATTGAAGAAATCGCATCTCGCCTGCAGCGACAGATGTTCGGGAAAACGAAACTGCCGACGCAATGTTAAGTTCCACTGTGTGGCGCCGAAGCCTCGAAGGGCATTGCGCCCCAAATTGCCTTGATCTGTGGCAGGTACGGGCGTGGTGAATGCCGCAGGGTTGATGACCTTGCCTCCAGGGGCCGCCGACGGGTAAAGATAGAAAGGCACGCCGGAATTGAAATTCGGCCGCTGTACGCTGTTCGCACCCGATAGAGAAACATATCGGAAGGGATTGTTTCCCGTCACTACATTCACAGGCGGAGCGCTGCGGGAGTAAATGATCGAATCCGTGGACCATTCTGCAAAGATCCGCTTCAACAGCACGTTCTGCGGTCGCGGAATGTCGTAGGAAATCGCAGCGGAAAAAGTGTTCCGAATGTCGTAGTCAGATGGGCCACGTTCGTCAGATCCCGACGATTCAGAGAGCGGCACATTTTGGATGTTTCCGTCTGAAGAGACGTCGTCCAGTGAGTGCCCCCATGTATAAGAAAGAAGTGCCTGCGATCCATGCGAGAGTCGGTGACGATACTGCGCCTGCAGCGCGTTGTAGCTGGAAATTCCAGCGTTGCTCTGAACGTCGAACCGATAGGTAAAGTCTGGGTTCGGCGCGTAATATATGTCTCTCCTCATCAATCTACGGCCTACCGCGCCAACATAGGTGAGCGCCAGAACGTCATCTACCCCAAAACTCTGCTCTGTCGCGGCATTCCATTCATAGGTTCTCGGTAACATGTGGTTTGGATCGACTACAGAGATGGACGGCACGGGAGGGCTTGTTGTGAAAGGTGGAGCAGCGGCACTGCTGCCGGTCAGCGGGAAGGAGTCTCCGAAGGAAGTGCGTTTCTGAAGATACGGGAACGAAGTCATGGCATCCGATACGTCAGCATATCCGAGATCATAGAAAATACCCGCTCCGGCCCTTATGACGAAATTTGAGCTTTTCCGCCATGCGAGTCCGAGTCGAGGGGCGAAATCATCTTTCTGGGGATGCCATAGCGCGGTTCCTGCCGGTGCCAGTGCAGTTGTGGCAAGGTCTGTCACCTGGGTGACGGTAAATGGCGGCGTCCCGTTTGGCGAGGTAGGAACCGTGTTATATTCCCAGCGCACTCCGTAGGTCGCTGTCAAATTACCGAATCTCCAGGTGTCCTGCGCGAAGAGGCTCCAGTTATAAGTCACAAGTTGCACATCCGGCGTTGCGGAATTTACGCTTACTTGCGTCGCCGAATTGGCTAATACATCTGCCAGTGTATCGAAGTAAAAAGCCTGCTGATACTTGGTGTAGTTTTCTTCCGGGTTCATCTGACGAAAATCAATCCCGAATTTCAGTTGATGGCTATTTAACATCCACGATAGATTATCCGTTATGTTGATCTGATGTTGAAGATTGTTTGCGAGTGGCCCGTCATCAAAACTAATGCCGAATGGAACTAACCCGACCTGAAAGGTAAATAAAGAGCTACTGAAAGATTGGCCGGTTGGGAATAGCTCTAAAGCTGACGGAGGTGTCGCGCCTCCAAAGTTATCCAGCGTCACAAAGCTATCTCCTTGACTCAAACTACGATTAAATCGAAACTCGTTGACGGCGCGTAACGCGAGCGTCTCATCCGCGCCCAGGGTAAGAGACCGGGTACGATCTATCGTATGCAGCAGCGTGTTGTAGTTGAAGGTCAGACCAGCACGCTGAGCAAGGCGGGACGGTGCGTCGCTGTATCTTGCAAGAAAACTGAGCCGAGGTAACACAATGTAGTCGACACGACCACTGTAAGAATCCAGGGACGATGGGTCCGAGTAGCCGGCTGCAAATTCGGCCGTTCCGTCGCCGAGATCCGGGCCGTTCGGAATCGGAAAGGCGTTGAGCAGAGGTTGTACGGGGATTGGCGCACTCTGGCGCGCCGCAAGCGAGGGCTCGAACGTGTTCGCAATTTGCGGCTGGCGGACTCGAAGGCCTTCATAGGATCCAAAGAAGAACAGTTTGTCAAGCAAAATCGGGCCGCCTAGCACGCCACCGAAGTCGTTTTGCCGCAATGCGGGCTTGGCTAGACCTTTGTTATCCGCAAACCAGTCATTGGCATCGAACACGTCATTGCGAAGATATTCGAAGGCTGTACCAGAAAGGCTGTTGGTGCCGGACTTTGTGAGTACTGAAATCTGAGCACCAGGAGCACGCCCAAATTCCGGCGCAAATGTCGAGGTCTGAACACGAAACTCCTGTAGTGCATCGACCGATACCAGGTTGCTCATGCCGCCGGACGCACTGGTTGCGGGGAGTTGGCCGGTCCCGCCTTGACCAAAGAGGGTGCCAGGCGTTCCCAGATTAGCGCTGACGCCATCCACCATGAAGTAATTCGCATTAGGCCGCTGGCCGTTCACGCTGAATTGGCCTTGCTCATAGTAGGCCGCCGTCGAAGTTAGCACGATACCAGGCGTCAGGTCGAGCAGGGAACTGAAGCTCCGGCCGTTGAGCGGTAAATTCTCCACAAACCGATTGTCAACGAGAGTACTCACGGTTGCCGATTCCGTGTTGAGCGAGGACGCACCAGATTCCACCCGGACCGTTTCGGAGGTGGGACCGACTTGCATCTCGAAGTCGACACTGAGAACATCCTGCACATGCAAGTTGACATCGGGCTTGATCAGCTTTTTGAAGCCGGATTTCTCAACTTCCAAGCGATAGCGGCCAGGAGGAAGGTTTGACAGCCTGTAAACACCGGAGGAATCACTTCTAGCATCGTACGCCGCGCCTGTATTTGAGCTGATGGCCAATACTTCCACTCCGGCAATTACGGCCTTCGAATGGTCGGTTACTTCGCCTGTGAGAGTGGCATTTGTCGATTGCGCCTGGAGATCGAGACCAACCGCAACAACCAATGCGACGAAAACCAACGCGGGGAATCGCATAAATTCGGATTCTTCGAGTGTCAGAGCTTTGAAACGCTTTGTGGCTTACGGTATCTCGCAGCATGCTCAGGCCCGATTGTGACGTCTCGTTGGGGAAGACCGTAGGGAATAATCCTATCGTAGGTGCGCTGCGTCGGCAAGAAGTCGTTCGCTTCACGCCATCTCGACGCGCCTGGTGAAGGCCCTCTGCCTGTAGACGAATGAGCAAGTATTATGATGGTTCCACATGCAAGGAGGCCGCAAACTCGCGCTCTCTCTCTGGCTATGCTCGGCCCTGGCCGGTCTATTGCTCGTGGACTCTCCTGCCGCGCAGGGCTTGAATCCTGAGCTGGATGTCAGCCAATACGCACATAAGGCATGGAAGGTGCGCGACGGTTTTATCCAGGGTGCGATCCTGGCAATTGCACAGACGCCCGATGGCTATCTATGGCTCGGAACCGAGTTCGGTCTGTATCGTTTTGATGGCGTGAGAGCGGTTCTCTGGCAGCCGCCACGAAATCAGAATCTCCCTTCACCACATATTTACGACCTGATGGTTGCGCGAGATGGATCCCTTTGGATTGGCACCGGCGCAGGCGCTGCGTCCTTGAAAAACGGGAAGCTGACTCACTATTCCGAGCTCGATGGACAGAGTATTAGCTCCTTCCTTGAAGACCGTGAGGGCACGATATGGTCCAGTGGCAAGAAGAACCTCTCTGTTCCGAACGTCTGCGTGATCGGGAGGATCGGGGTTCACTGCTACGGGGAGGATGGCAGCATGGGTCGCGGAGGGAGCATCGGCCGTTTGCATGAGGACAGGAAAGGGAATATTTGGGCGGTTGCGATGTTCGGGATCTGGAGATGGAGGCCAGGTCCGCCTGAGTTCTACCAGTTGCCATTTGCAATCGATGATCTCCACGGTGTTGCCGAAGACGACGCCGGTAACCTGCTTATTGGCTTGGACGGAGGAATTCGACGGTTCCTCGGCGGAAACATCCAACCGTTTCTGTTGCCCGGAAAGATCCAGCCCTTCACGGCCAGAACTATGCTCTATGACCGGGACGGTGGTCTCTGGATCTCTGCCTACCATGCGGGTCTTGTGCATATTCATCAGGGAAGAATGGACGTGTTCAGACAAGCAGATGGTCTTTCAAGTGATGAAGCCATGGCTCTCTATGAGGATCGAGAAGGCAACCTCTGGGTTGCGACTGAGGATGGTCTGGACCGATTTCGGGAGGCTGCCGTTGCTACCTTCTCACTCAAGGAGGGCCTGTCGGCTGGAGAGGTTCGATCGGTTCTTGCAGACAGGGATGGAAGCGTCTGGATCGCGACGCCAGGCGGTCTGGACCAGTGGCGTGAAGGGCAAATCACCACCTACAACAAGCGCGATGGAATGCTGAATGGATTGTCGCCGGCCTCTCTTTTTCAGGACAGCAGCGGCCGATTATGGCTGTCTACGACTCGGGAAGTCGGATACTTGAAGGACAATCGATTTGTTTCTGTGAGCAGTACGTTTGATGGCAGATTGCTGGACATTGTTGAGGACTCCGCTGGGGATATATGGATGGCCGACCAGCGAGGCGGTCTCCTTCATTTGAGCGGAGGCAGACTCGTCGGGCGGATTCCCTGGGCCAGCCTGGGACATAACGGCTTTGCGCTCAGTTTGGCCGCCGATCCCTCGCTAGGTGGCCTCTGGCTCGGATTCTGGGGGGGCGGCGTCTCCTATTTCTCTGATGGGAAAATTCGGGAGACCCTTACCGCTGCAGATGGATTGGGAGCAGGTCCGGTCACCAATCTTCAAGTCGAAAAAGACGGCACACTTTGGGCGGCAACAGACAGTGGTTTGAGCCGATTGAAAAATGGGCATTTCGCCACGATTGATCGCAGGAACGGGTTACCGTGTGACGCGATTCATTGGATGATACAAGACGATGAACATTCGTTCTGGCTCGATACCCGCTGCGGGCTGTTGCGCCTGGCGCGTTCTGACATTGACGCTTGGACAGGCGCGGCAAACAGCGGACGGGGTGCAAATCTGATTGTCCACCCCACAATTTTCGACAACTATGACGGGGTGAGAGTGCACGAACTGGCTTACCGGCCCTACAATCCGCCGGTCACGAAATCTCTGGACGGGAGAATTTGGTTCACGCCGTTGGATGGTGTCAGCGTAGTCGATCCCCATCATCTTCCGTTTAACAAAGTTCCACCGCCGGTGCACATTGAGCAGATTACGGCGAATGCAAAGATCTATGACCCGTCACACAACTTGCCTTTGCCGCCAGTGGCACGCGATCTGACGATTGACTATACGGCATTGAGCTTTTCTGTGCCGGAAAAGGTCCGATTCCGATACAAGCTGGAGGGACAGGACCCAGACTGGAAGGAAGTGGTTAACGAACGTCAGGTGCGATATACCAATCTCGCGCCCGGCTACTATACCTTTCGTGTGATCGCATGCAACAACGATGGCGTATGGAACGCGACCGGAGATTCTCTGCGTTTTTCGATCGCACCGGCATACTACCAGACCGCTTGGTTCCGTCTCTGCTGTGTGGCTGCACTTCTCTTGTTGTTGTGTGGGGGGTATCTGTTCCGGGTTCGGCAGTTGGAAGCACAGTTTACGGCGGGGCTGGAGGCGCGCGTAGACGAACGAACCCGGATGGCGCGAGACCTTCACGACACGTTGCTGCAAAGCTTCAGTGCGTTGCTGCCTCATCTTCAAACTGTGTCCAATGTGCTTCCGTCACAGCCGGATGAAGCCAAGCGGCGCGTCGACCGCGCAATCGAGCAAGCGACGAATGCAGTTATTGAAGGCAGGGATACTGTGCATGCGCTGCGCTCCAGTGGATCAGCTGCAATTGACCTGGACCGGGCAATCAGCAATTTTGCAAGAGAATTTCTGAGCGGCGCAGCCTCGGAACCTGTCCCTGAGATCCATGTGCAGGTCGAGGGAACTCCCGTGCCTCTCAATCCTATCGTCCGTGACGAAGTGTACCGGATTACAACGGAAGCGGTACGTAATGCGATCAGGCATGCGAACGCCCGTCGAATCGAGGTTGAAATCCGATACGATGAGCAACACCTGAGACTCAGGATTGGTGATAATGGAACAGGAATTGATCCTGCTATTCTCAACCGTGACCAGAAAGCGGGACATTGGGGCTTGCGGGGGATGCGGGAACGCGCAAAACTTGTAGGAGGTACGCTGGAGGTCTGGAGTCAGCCGAACGTCGGCACAGAGATCGAGTTGAGCATTCCCGCGGCAAGTGTTTACGCAAAGCCACCCTCCGTGCGTTGGTCCATCTTATCCAGTTTCCGGCGAAGCTAACGTGATGGCTATGGACCTTCAACAAATCCGAGTTCTGGCGGTTGACGATCATCCCATTTTCCGCCGGGGAATCACCAGCCTCCTGGCTGATCACGCCGACATGCAACTGGTTGCGGAGGGATCCAGCGGTCTGGAGGCTGTCCGCCTGTTCCGCGCTCATAAGCCTGATGTTACGCTGATGGATTTGCAGATGCCGGAGATGAATGGACTCGATGCGATCATATCGATTCGCGGCGAATTTCCTGAAGCAAGGATAATCGTACTCACGACATATAGTGGCGATGTGCAAGTGCTCCGGGCCCTCAAGGCCGGTGCAAAAGCCTATCTCTTAAAAAGCACCATGCATAAAGACCTTGTGGATATGATCCGCGCAGTTCACAGCGGTAAGAAGGCCTTGTCGCCCGGGGTTTCGTTTGAACTGGCTGAACACGCAACGGATGATGCACTGACACCAGTGGAGATCGATGTTCTTCGCCTGATCGCCACTGGAAATTCAAACAAACAAATCGCGGATATCCTTTCGGTTGCCGAAGACACGGTCAAAGGCCGGGTTAAGAACATCCTGTCGAAGTTGAATGCGAATGATCGAACTCATGCCGCCACGATTGGCCTGAAGCGTGGAATCATCGAACTCTAACACCCGAAAGGGTCGGAGTTTCGTGCTGAAAGGGTCTATCGCGACGACGTAATGCGCGGGTAACATCACTCAGGGTTAACTCAGGGTTATTCGTGCGACGATTCATCTCGAACTTCGTTGGCGGCTGGCCAGCCCTCGGATTGCTACTCATTCGGATTACTGCGGGCGCAGCTCTCATCACCGACGGCAGAGAGAGGGTTTACTCTGGCCAGCATCTTGGCCTATTGACTCTCGGCGTCTTAACAATCGCTGACGGTGTCCTTATGACGGCCGGGTTATGGACCCCGCTCTCAGGATCTTTCGCGCTTGCGCTGTCCGTCAGCGACGTCCTCTTCTACCACGAAGGCCCGTGTCCGGCCATTCTGCTGGCGTGCATGGGTGCGGGAGTGGCCTTGGTTGGACCTGGAGCGTTGTCTATCGACGCATGGCTTTTCGGCTTGAAGAGAATTGACATCGACAAGCTGGAAGGGCCTCCCGTCGATGATCCCGACCGTAGGGTGGATTGAATTCCCTCCTCCGGGTGAGCGATTTCGAATCTAAGTAGAGACTCCGGCACCCGATGGAGTTCACAATAAGGCTCGATTTGGGGTTTCGCTTATAGAACGTCCCGGTGCACACTCATTTCATCGCCGGACAAGGCTCACGGGCCTGGCGATTTTACTTCCCCTGCCAAGATCGTCCAGAATCAGGAATCGCGCGCCTTGAAAGTCTTCGCCCCCCGATCCCCGCACTCTCGGTACGCGACGATTCTCTGTCGATGGACATTGGCCAATGATGCGAGGCCCATCTATGTTGCAATCTGATGATCGACAGGAGAAAGACCGCCAATTTGCTCAGATAGTAGGCAGCAGCCCTGCTCTGGAACTTGTGCTAATGGATGTGCGACGTGTCGCTCCAACCGACTCCACCGTGCTGATCCTTGGAGAAACCGGAACGGGCAAGGAGTTGATTGCCCGCGCGGTTCACAATCTGAGCAGGCGTTGCGGACGCCCCTTCGTGAAGCTAAATTGTTCTGCCATTCCATTCGATCTTTTGGAAAGCGAACTGTTCGGTCATGAAAAGGGCGCCTTCACCGGAGCGATTGCGCAGAAGCCTGGCCGTTTCGACTTGGCCGACACCGGCACGCTTTTCCTCGACGAGATTGGAGATCTGCCGCTTGCCCTGCAGCCGAAGATTTTACGCGTCCTGCAGGAACAAGAGTTTGAGCGCCTCGGCAGTGGACAAACACGTCACGTCAATGTCCGTCTGATTGCAGCCACTCATCGCGACCTTGCCGAAATGGTCCAGCTGAAGGAATTCCGTAGTGACCTTTATTATCGAGTTAACGTATATCCTGTCGTGCTTCCCCCGCTTCGAGAGAGGCGTGAAGACATTCGGCAACTGGTCTTGCATTTCGTCAATCTATTCGCCCAGCGCATGGGCAAGCAGATTAACGGGATACCGGAAACGATCATGGATGAGTTCCTTGCCTACTCTTGGCCGGGGAATATAAGAGAATTGCAGAACTTGATCGAGAGGGCCGTCATCTTGTCAAACCACGGCGTGCTTTCGGATCCTCTTCCCACAACAATGCCAATTCCGTTGACACCGAATGCTCCCCAGGGCACTTTGCGCGATAGTGAACGGGAGTTGATTCTGAAGACTTTGCATATTGCTGGAGGAATGGTTGGCGGACCTCGAGGTGCAGCAGCGAGGCTGGGACTCAAGCGTACGACATTAATCACCAAAATGAAGAACCTCGGGATTTACCAACCGCGGTCTCAAAGAAGCACAGGTGAGTTCCTTGGATTGGAAAGCGAGCCCTTATTCAAACGGGGCCCTGATGATGAACTGTTGGGAAACTATGAAGTGTTAGAAGAGTTTGCTTGAGCAAGGGACGTGTTGGGTGCCAACGCGCGACAATTCTCCCAGGCCACGGAGTGATTGTCAGATCTCCTTAACTTAAGTCGGGTTCGCGGCGATTCTTGCCCGAGCCGGCTGATGGATTGTATCCGTCCGGGCAAACTGGACGGCGAGTCGAAGCTTTAGCTTTAGACATTCCAGAAGCGCGACCACACCAGAGTCTTTGCCTTCCTCTCGAGAATGCGCCATGATCGATCCGTGTGAGCGATTGGTGTACTGACTGTGAGAGCGGCCTTCTTTGATGGGGTAAGAAGGCTATCACTTGCCGGTGCAATGTCTGCCAGGAAGTTCCAACAAGAGAAAGGATCGATTTCCTTTTCTTGTCGACACGGCGCGTGTCTGTATTGCGACACCAAAATTCGACAGTACGCTCAATTGCTTCAACTCGAGCTGTGGCGAAGTCATTGTATTTAGAGCCTCAGCCGCTGCGCCCTGAGTCCGGTGGAGCGTGGCAAGCCGCGTGCAAATGTTCTGGGCAGCGCCGACAGCCATTTGTCAAGCGGCGTATTCACGCATCGGGTATACGATCTTTGCCGCCGCGGGTGTGCGCGTCTGTCATTTGCCAATCCGACCGCAAGCCGCGCTGGAAGCGCTCGCGAATCGGACTTGACCCATCAGAGCGATATTCCACTACTTCTGGGGTGGCCCTGCGACTCTCCGTAGCTGTCTTTGTAGCGGTCCTTAGTAGCAGGTGATAGGTTCGCCACCAGCGTTCCGCCGTTGGTCGTTCGGATTTCGGGATCCTTTCCGACATGACCCAACAGGATTACCTTGTTAACTGATTTACCATGATGGATGTTCTCTCCTTTTCTCGCGCCCTCATCCTGCTGGCGCGAAACCTTCTCTAACTGAAAACGTGATTTATTGTTTCTTCGCGACGGATCGCAACATACCCGCTCCCGGTATAGCGAAAGCATGTCCAGTCTGGGCCGAGATTGAGGTAGCGGCTTGTCCAGATGTTTTTGTACAAATGAATCTCGCCGAAACAACCCATGAACATGAATGTTTCGCAGCAGCTGATGCCCAGCATTCTTTCGAGCGGCTGCCAGTCTGGGTTGAGGACAATTTGCGCGAATGCCCATTCCGCTTTCCCGCCGAGGTTGGGGATTTCCAGAGCCTGTGATAAGAAGTCTTTGCGACTGCGCCGCCGGACCTCGAGAATGAGCCTGACCTCTTCCGGAATCGGAAATCCGGGCCTTCCTCTCTCCGGTCTTCAGCCGGAGAATTGAGTGAGCGCTCACGAATCAGTTGAATTAGTTGTCCCCGGGCCAGCAACTTTAGTCCTTTGCTGGACACCATCATCTTTGCAACCTTGCTCTATGCGGCTCGCTTTTTCCATTTTTCCCAAACTCGAAAACTCCCGCGCAATGGTGTCGATTCAGACGACGCTGATGGAATAACATTCGCCAACGTCGGTTT
>Ga0210408_10004577_pt1 | contig 12300 bp, 10 predicted proteins | sample IncBWH4MmetaG_FD_155471 | JGI IMG/M metagenome (GOLD analysis project Ga0210408, IMG submission 155471) | Forest soil microbial communities from Barre Woods Harvard Forest LTER site, Petersham, Massachusetts, United States - Inc-BW-H-4-M | ecosystem: Environmental > Terrestrial > Soil >... | reverse complement strand
TCATTGAAGACTGCGAAGTTGAGCCTTTCCGTGGTTGTCCGAACCTCGCAGCCGGCTGTCACGCTTAGAGATCTTGAGCAGTCGGAACGAGAACTCGCCAACCGCACGCAAGAGGTGCTGAACGCGTTCACGCACATGAATGGCGCGAAAGCTGTGGCAGAAACCATTGCGAAGCGCCGGATCTTCGTCGGGACGCTGCCCGGAATGGAGGAAGCGGACAAACGGGACCAGGACATGCTGACATTAAATGTTGCCGATCTGGTCCCGGTCGAGATGCCGTGGACTGGGACCCGGCGAAGCCCTCTCATTCTCTTCGAGACTCCCTATCGCCAGCTCATCCCGTTTTCAATGTTCGATCCCGATCTATCTGATGCAAACGGTTTATTGATGGCGAAAAGCGGCGGAGGCAAAACACTTGCCGCTCAGCAAATGTTGCTGATGGCAGCCCGCGCAAATCCGCTGATTTCCATTCTTGAGCGCGGCGACTCGTATCAACCCCTGGTGGAACTGATGGGCGGACAAATGATTGAAATGTCCCTCGACAGCGATCAGACCATCAATCCATGGGACCTGCCGCCTGGAGAAACGACACCTTCGAACGATCAGATTTCGTTCCTTAAGAATCTCACCCGCCACATGCTGGGCGAAAACACGCCTCCGGACCTCGATATCGATCTTCTCGACGGCGTTCTTCTTGAAGCCATCGCAGCAACCTACAAACGTTGCAGTGCGAAGACCTCGACTCCGATTCCGCTGTTCGGTGACCTGGCTGCGGAACTTGCACACTGGCAGGATCGCGACCGCAATCAAAAGATCAATGCAATCGCGCAGTTGTCGGCGACGAAATTGCGCGCGTGGGTCGACGAGGGGCCGTATGCACAACTCTTTGATCGGCCCACCACGGTCCAGTTGAATAACCCCTGGCTCTATTTCAACGTGGAGAAACTCAAAGACGATCCGCGCCTGGAGCGGGCAATGAGCCTCTTGATCGCACACACCGCAACGTATCGTGCGTCTGGAGCAACGGGCCAGCCGAGCATTGTCCTGCTAGACGAATGCTGGGCACTCCTTGAATCACCGATCCTCGCCGGTGTTGTCGTACAGCTTTTTCGCACTGCGCGCAAGCGCAATGCAAGTGTATGGGGCATCAGCCAGACCCCAGAAGATTTTGTCGGGACACCCGATCGCCCGAATGAGTACGGGGCCGGGATTGTGAAGAACGCAACGACGAAGATTATCGGCAAGCAGCCCGGCGATATGACTGCTCTCCGGGAACACGTGCACCTGAACGATACCGCCCTCAATCAGATCAAAACCTTCGCACAACCGAAGAAGGGCCACAGCGCGGAGTTTCTGATCGCCATCGGAGAGAAGGCGGAATCGACACACACGATCCGGATTGTTCCGAGCCCAGTGGACTACTGGATTACGACGACATACGCGCGGGAACGCGCCTTCCGCAAGTGGTGGCTGCGACAGCACCAGCAGCTGCCGTTGATTGAGGCTTACGAGGAACTTGCGGGAAAGTATCCGCGAGGATTGGCAGAACTGGGGCCGTTGCCGGTTGAGCTGTCGGGAGAGATGCAGCAGGTGGTGGGTAGATGACTGAACACAGCAAAACCGAAGTACCTTTGCTTCTTAATGGCGAACCCTATGAGGTCGAGGCAAGAAGCGATCAATTCCAGCGGAAAGGCTCTCGGTTGAAGAAGTGCCTGCTCATCGGCGTTCTCGCGATCGAATCATGTCTCGCTTTTCCGAAGCTGGCCCATGGGCAATTCATGGGCGTCTTTGACTCGATCTTCAGCTCCATTCAAAACGACATCGGAACTTCCCTTAAGGCCATAAATCAAGTCGCTCAGCAGATGCAGCAGCTCCATCAGACCACGGTTGCGCCACTGGCAGCGATCAACCATGCCCGCGGTTTTGTCGCAAACTCCATCAATACCTACCGTGGTCAGATGAATCAGGTGTTCAACACGCCCTTTACGAGTGCTGTAACGCCTGGTCCTCAGCAATTCGAGAACATTCTACACAGCCGTGCATCGGCAGCAATACCGGCTCTGAGGGCAAGTTTCGCCCTAAATTTCGGCACAATCCCTGTGGCCAACGCCGCATTGCCACAGGACCGGGTGATGATGGACATCGATGACGCACTCGGACAGGAGAGCCTCAAGACCACGTTGATCGCCGACCAGGGCGCGGACGTGATTCTCCAGACTGCCAACCAAATGGAGAACCAGGTAGCACTCAGCACACCCGGTTCAAATCCCTTTCTCACCGGCCAAGCCCAGGTCGCCAACCTCCGCTGCCAGGCCTACATCCAGAAGATGCTTTCGGCTGAGTTGCGTCAAGAAGCTGGCCGTATTGCCCACGACAACGTACTCGTAAAACGCAGAACAGCCGCCACCAGCGCAATCAACAGCCTGATCACCGGAGCGCTGACAGCGCGATAGGGAGAATTCCATGACCGATCCAAAGAAGAATCCGAACCAGCAGCGCAGATCATTCTTCCGGTGGAGCAAGCCCCTTCCTGCTCCAACCGCCGGAAAGCGAGCCAGCGCGGGCAAACATATGCTGCACAGGGCGCAGAGATGGTGCCGTCCGACCTTACTCAAGATCGCAATGACCGCACTTGCTGTGGTCGCGATCCTACCGACGCGCGGCAACGGACAATTCGGCATTGACACCGCGGCCATTCTGGCGGCGCTCTCCAAGATGCAGTCGCTGATGAGTACCTATATTGCCGCGCCATTGAGGACCATCGACCAGTATGAGCAGAGTGCAGCCAAGTACGAGCAAGAGGTGGTGTACCCCCTTGCTGCGATCAATCAGGCCAAGGCCTCCGCGGCGCAGTTCGAGAGTCAGCTCAACCACGTCAGCGGCTTGTTCCAGGTTAATGTTTCGAGTGCGACCTTGCCGCAGTCACAGACTCTCGAAGCTCTTCTGCTCTCCCACAACGCTGAGAATGTCCCGAGCATTTCCGGCCAGTTTCAAAACGTCTACGGTGTAGTCATGCCGCAGAATGCGGCCTCTCCGCAGGTGCGATCTAGAACCGACATGTCGGACGCAGAGGCACAGGATGCGATGAAGCGAGCGATCGAGATCGATGCCATCGCTGACGCGGAATTGAAGGAAGCCGAACAGATGGGTCAGCAGATCTCGCAAGCCGCTCCCGGAAGTGCTCCGATTCTCGAAGCGGAAGCAGATGTGTGGATGGTACGGGCCAACGCCTACACCCAGGCAGCACTTGCAGAGCTTATGCGAACACGTGGGATTGATCTTGCCAATCAGAGCTCGCGGGCGAAGCTCGCCACAACCGACAACACGACCAATAACGGCCTCATTAATGGCGTGCTGAGCAACAGGTAGGACATGATTCTCGCTCATCTACATCCTGCCGCGATGCTTGCGCTGTTTCAGTCGACGCAGCTCAATCTTTTCGAGCGGTTTTTGACCCAGGCGAGGTCCGGCATCGACTCGACGGGCATCACCTCCGGGATGCAGAAAGTGGCCTACGTTGTCTTGCTGGTCGGATTTCTCTGGCAGGTCTACCAATCGGCTTTGCACGGCGGCGATGTTCGCGGGCTGGGGACGAGCCTCATCAAGTATGTGGTGACGGCAGTCGTAGTGATGAACTACCGGGCTGTATTCACAACAATCAATCAGGGCTTTGTGAACGCGGCCAATTGGGTGAGTAACGCATCGGGAGGCAATGTCTTTCAGAATTGGGAAAGCGATCTAAAGATGCAATACAGTCAAGCCGGATTTCAACAATTGTGGGGCTTAATCACCGGCTCCGTCGCTGGATTGATCGATGGGATTCTAATCCTCGTAGCCTACATACTGTATCCAATTGTTGTTGTGGTGTTCGGGTTCTTCTACATGTTCTACGGAAGCATTCTGTATATCTTCGGGCCCATCGTGATCTCCCTCATGCCTTTAACCGGAGCAAATCGACTTGCGAAGTCTTACGTCGAAAACATCTTTCTTTGGAATTCCTGGCCGATTCTGTATGGAGGATTTGGAGCGTTGCTCACAGCAGTGCAGATGGGACAGGTCGGACAGATGCTAAGCCAAAATAACTTCCTCGGTGGGCTTGGTAACCTCGAAGGCTCCTTTTTACTGGGTATTGCAAGCATCGTGTATTCACTGGCGATTGCTGTAATCCCGTTCGTTGCTAAACGAATCGTCAGTGGCGATGTAGGAAGCACTGCGGCTGCGATGGTCGGAGCGGCAGTGACCGCATTGACTGCAGGGGTGGCGGGAATTGAAGGAGGGGCTGCGGGTTTGGCGGCGGCACGGACTGGGTCAACGGGCGCGACTTCCGCGGGGACATCAGCGGGCGCAGCAGGCGCTGGATCGGCACGAGCCCTCACCGCGTCGTCTCGAGGTAACCTGCCGGCTCCACCCCAACCCGTTCCTGCGGCCTCTTCGGCTACGGGCGGCTTTGGGCTGAATACGGGCGCTCCCACACTTGAAGGCCATGCGAACCAAATTCGGAATTCCATCCGCGACGCGATGAGCGCAAATCGTGCAGATGAGCCGAGCAACGAGACTATGTCTGCTTCGAACCAAGGTTTGGGTTCCCCGAAGACCAATTCCAGGAGCGGCGCCAGGGGCGGAATTGCGAACTCTGGATCAGGATTCGCTCAAAAAAGAGGGCCGAGCGTGCACCGGCACAACCTGGGCACCTGGGGCGCCTATCATGCCGCACGCATAGCCGCTGGCGGGATTGCACGAGGGATCAGACACAAGACCGATCAGGAGTAGGAGGGTTCATGAAGACCAGCACAATTGCCGAAGCTGAAACGGCTGTACCGAGGCCGAAGTATTACGAAATGGATGGAGCGCTCAGGGCCAATGCGAACCGTGCGTGGCTGCTCGCGTTTTTGACGATTCCGATTGCGCTGCTGGCTGTTGGCTTCGCCATCTTTGTCAGGTTGCAACCCCCGACGGTAATCCGCATAGGTTCGAACGGGGACGCATCGGTCTTTGGCAAGACTGCCAAGGGATCTGTCTCCGATCTCGAGACTGCCGGCACGGACCAGTTTCTCGACGAGGCCTTCGTGAAGCGTTTCCTTTCGAGCTATCTCAATTACTCACCGGTGAACGTCGACGACCATTGGGCGGCCAGCCTGAACATGATGACACACAACCTGCGTGCCTTCATTTTGAAAGCACTCGAGAACGACAATACGCGCGGCAAGATCGACGACGACCGGGTTCAATCTGTGTTTTATCTCCGCGAGTTGGATCCGGTTCCCGGAGAGCCGCTGACGTTTCTCGCCTACGGCGTGAAGGACGTCCATCATCTTTCGAGCGGGGTGGAAACGACAGATCACTTTGTGAATGAGTATCGGGTGCGCCTGATCGCCGACAAACGATCGGAAACGAATCCAGATGGTTTATGGATTGCGGAGTACAGCGAACGTCCGATCGACGGTGAACGTCGTGAGCAGATTCTCGCAGCGCCTGATCGAAGAGACGGAGGTGAATGATGAGCACGGGTGCAGTTACCAGAATGCCAGCACAACCCCCGCGGGCCAAGCGAGTGCGGGGATCGCGACAGCTCAGCGAAGAAGTCGCGCGGTACTTCCTCCCGAAAGATCAGTCGCCTTTCGAGAAGCCGGAACTTGGTGAAGAAGTTGCGAGCGAGGGAGAGGCATTGATCAAGGCATTCCAATCCAATTCCAGGGTCGTGTATGTCCTCCATGCCTACAGAGCGGAGGTAGAGATGCAGGGTGTTTCCCCAACGCTGGTGAAACGACCGCTGCCGAAGTGAGACCCAACAGGTCAGCACGGATTCAAAGAGGGACTCGCCTGAAATACGGCTCAAGTCGCCTCCTTTGACCCTTATCGCACCGCGATGAGGAATCCCGCTGACCCGGTTCCGATTTCGAACCTGGTTCGGCTAAGAGCCCACCCCTAACCCGGGCGTCCAGGCGAAGAGATCGAGGAATCCGGCGTCAGCCAACCTCTTGTCACTTCGTCTTGAAGCGCCAGAGAAGTGAGGAGAAAATGACAGCGAACCAAACACAGCATCCGGACCTAGATGATCGCCTCATTCTTGAACTGAGGATCGATGCGTCCGGCGAAGTGACCCGCAAGCAAACCAAGCTCGGACGCAAGGATACGCTTGAGGGGAAGCTCCTCGGGCAGCTCTATCCCGGCATCCGGGTAGCGCGTGTCAGTGTGCCGTATGTGTTGACGCCGTATGAACAATCTGTGGTCGAAAATCGCATGGCAAGCCTTCATTACGGCGGGGTCGAGTACAAGCTGGTTGGCGCGAGCGGCTCGGCGAAGGATGGGACGTTTTACTTCGTCGACAGCTCGCACGCTGGCCCGATTGCTGAGCGCTTTCAGCATTGGCCCGAGGCGGCGATCGTGCACTTTGCGATCCTCGTCTCCGACTGCAAGCTGATGGTCGAGGAGTCCGACCTGCGCATTGCTGTGGTCAAGGATCACATTCTTGGCACCAACGATTGCCGTGGCTGGGCGAGAGAGTCCATCTACCGGAAGTTGAAGATCGGCACGAATCACTTTTGCCAATTTCGGCTTGCATTCGACGCAAGCGAACCGAAGCAGGCAAAGGGCGCACTGAAGGCAATGAGCGATCGCGTAGCCGACAGGTTGGCGGTCGATGTCATTTTGCCGGATAGCGCCTGCAAACCGGCGCTCAAAGGGGAAGTGCGATTTCTTCCCCAACTGGGCACCTCAGGCAGCATGTTTACCGGCCCGGCAACTCTCGGGATCAAGCACATCTCCCGGCAATCGGAGTTTGGATCAAGTTACACCTTGATTGAGCATGCCTCGGAAGAGGCTCTGCAGTTTGAACTGAAACTGTGGGCGCTCGAGCGAATCAAGGCCATGAGAAAGGCATGGGAAGAAGGCGACTACCAGGCATTGTTCGAGGTGATCGGAAAGTCTGAGGTTAGAACGATCGACGATGGTGTCGCCATCGATTCCGACTCCCCGGAGAGGGAGGACGATTCGGCTTCAGAAGGATGCGACCCGGCGGAAGCGGTTCTGTTGGCTGACCGTAGTGGAAATGCAATCAAAATCCCCTATGTCTTCAACCAACTGAACCGCAAGCTGGCCCGTTGGGCGTTCCGCGTCTGCACCGGCGCGGATCTGAGGCTGCCCTCGTTCGCGCTCGCCGACGACGGCATCCTCATCGAATCCGGGGGCAAGATTCTCTCGGCTTCGGACTGGATACCGCAAGACAGCGCGATTTCATCTTTGACGGCGGAAATGGGGCTCTGTATCCGCTACCCCATTCGGATGCAGGAAGATCTCCTACCCGTTCGTCATCTCACCGAAAACGAGCTTGTTCCGGCACTCAAACAGGCGCTCGGAACGGCCGACCTTAGCGACTCTGATGTCGCCTATCTTCTCGATCGGCAACTTCGCATGGAGGGTACCTACGTCCTTCATTCGAAGACCGCGAGCAGGAACGGCGGCGACTTCGATTTCGACACCGTCTGCGTGATGCCTTCCGATCAATTCCCGAAGTTCGTTGCGGGAAGGATCGCATACGGGGAACAATTCCAGCGGGAGAAGACAAAGCGTCAGAAGGTCAAGTCGCCCTGGTGGAACGCCTGCCCGGTTGCCATGAAAGGGCGCGGAAATCGGATCGGGGCAATCACCGATCTGAAGACCTCATGTCTCGCGGCGGGACGGCCGGACCTGGCCTATACGCTCGTCGAGCAACTGCAGAACGCGCTCGACTCGCTCAAACACCGGGTCGAGGTCGATGAATCGGTGATCAACGAGATTCGGAGGGAGGTTGCTCCGGCTCCATGGCTCCGTCATAAGCGCGAGCGGAGAGTGTCGGACCTGCCGGCCCATCTGGATGTCGCCGACACCGACAAGGTCGGAAGGCTCTATAACGACCTCCGAAAGGAAATCGGCTTTCTTCCCGACGAGACCGGCAGCGGTTTCGAAGAGAAGATGTCGATCGAGGACTTCCGCGGTCTCTTCACGGGAGAGAATGTCACCCGGGAAATGTTCGCGGAATGCCATTGGGTGAACTCGCTCTACGGCGACATTGCCAGTCAGGTTGTCCAGCGCGAGGAAACAGTAAAGAAGCACTTGAAAGACGCTCAGACACAATGGGTAGCTGCACGCGAGAGCGATGACAAAGAAAACAGAAAGTCCGCGGTGCTTGTGCGGAAAAAGGCGCAGGCAGCCCTTTGGGAACACGAACAGGATGCCCGGGATCAATTCACCTCGCTGAATCTTTTCGTGCACTATTGGGCACAGGGTAAGCAGGAAAACCGCCGGGCTTGGGCACAGGCGATGAACGCCGTCGTGACTGCTGGCTCAGGTTCCGGCGCGATCCTCTTCCAGTCCTTTCCCCAAGAAGTAGTTGATGCCTTTGCGGAGATGACGGGCGGTCCGAGGATCCGGGTGCGGTTGCCGAAAACCGTGAACGGATACGTGTGGTTCGACCAGGAACACCGGGCGTTTCTGGTCGAGCGGGTCGCAAATCCTCAAGGCCCCGAATGTGAGAAGAGGGCCTTTCTCTTTCAGTACAAGGGAAAACGGTCGCTAATCTTTGAAAACACCAGTGTTCCAAACCCTGAGGAGCACTGCTAGCCGGCAAAGGAGAAGCTTGAGCCTCCGGGCTCAGCTTCTCTTTTTCCTTCTTTGCTCAACCCACGCCGAGGGAGGCCGCCTATGAAGATAATTACGATCGCTTTCATCGTTCTGGCAGCCGCTGCCGCCTGTGCACAGACGACCACTCAAGACCAAATCCGTCATATTAAGACTTCGCTCAACCACATGACTGTACTCGAATTTGGCGAGCCTGTATCAACCCTTGCAATCGCTGATCCCGACGGTTTTCAGATCGAGCGCCATGACGACAAGGTTTTCATAAAGCCCCTTCGCGACGGAGTGTCGACCAATCTATTCGTATGGACACGAACTCGAGAACTGAGCTACGAACTTGATCCGGCAGGGCAATTGGCACAGATGGATGTCCTGGTCCGAAACGAATCTGCTCCAAATTCGCGCGCCGGCGCGCCGGTTTCTGTTGAGCCGTCAGACGTCGAGATTCGCAAGATCGCTTCACTGGTTCTTGCACAAACAATGCTGGGTGTCGAAGACATCGTGCGCGATCCGGGAAAGCGCGCGACGGGCCGCGTGCAAGTAGATCTTCAGCAGGTCTATCGCGCGAAGGACCGGACTTATCTCCGCTATTCGGTTTCCAATCAAACGAGCGCGCCATTCCGGGTCACAACTCCGGAGGTGAGCGTTCCGGTTCCCTCCGAACAGCCCATCGCGCTCGTCAGTCTCAGAAATCACCAAATCACGACTCAAGCCTTCAAGGCTTTCAAGGCAAAACGGGCTTCCGGTATTGACGTAGTCCAGGCCGAGTCAACGATGCATGACCTTGCTCCGGGACAGAGGACCTCCGGGGTTATCAGCATTCGAATCCCCACGGGAGATCCACCGCAGATCTACCAGCTCAATTTCGGCGCGGATCAAAAAGGGCCATTAAAGGTTGAGGTAGTTCTCTAGTATGGATACTCACGGCTATACATCAACAGAGGAGGTGCGCCAGGCTCTACGGAAGATTTACCACGGCGACACCGAATCCAGTCTGCCACCCGTCATCCTTGAGTCGCTTTCTGACGAACTCAGGCCAATCGACCAAAAGGGTCGGAGGAGACTCAGGCCGCTCATCGTGCTCTCATTCCTCCTCCTGTGCGCCCTCGTCGGGGTATTTGTCGTGTTCTCGGTCGGAGCGCGGAGATGAGCTTTTACCACGACCAGCCCTCTTGGCGCCAACGGGGACCGGAAGACGTTACGGGCGTCCTGGTCTTGCTTGCCTGCGCCGCGGTTGCCGTTGCGTGGTACCTTGCCGTGTCGCGCCTTCATCTGCACAATTCCCAGTGTCTTGAAATCTTCCTTTACGGCGCCATACTGCTCTTGGGCGGCGGCCTCGCTATCGCGCAGTGGGCGGGCCGCAGGAAAAAGAGAGAAGAGGGCTGGCCTCATCCCGCCATCTTTATCCGGGCATCAGAAGATGCATTGACCGTTCAGGAAGCTCATCTAAGGGACGCCACGCTTCTCGGCTACAACGTGTACAAGGAACCCTGGCTATGGCCCGACGCCGTGCGGATGAAGCACGGAATTATTATCGGCGGCACTGGGGCCGGCAAATCCACATTTCTTGAAAACATCATCTCGCAGGACGTGGTGAGGCGTTTCGGCAAGCGCAAAATGCCAATGATCATCTTCGATGGAAAAGGCGAACGGGAGTTTCTTGACCGGTTGCTTCCGCACATCGAAGCTGCCGGAAGGCTCGAGGACCTGCGCGTCATTGATCCAACTAATCCCACAGAATCGGCTCGATACAACCCATTCTATGCGCTCGACAACGCTTACCAGGAGCATGTGAACTTTGTATTTCGCTCTTTCGGGCTACGCGAAGACTTCTTTAAGGGCCACCAGGAGGCCTATCTCTCAGACCTGGTCCGCGTTCTCCAGTACACCGGGAAGCTCTTCAATATCTATGACGTTCTCGTGATGGCTCTCGATGAGGAGGCTTTGACGGAAGTGATTGCGGCTGCAAAGGCACGCATGGCCTTGGTGTCAGACATCTCGATGCAGATGCGGTTGAACTTCGAGATGTCGGTCAAAATGCTCCAACGGTCCCTCTCCGACCGGGAACGTGTGGAGAAGATACAAGGGTTGTTGAACGATCTTCTAAATTTTCTTGAGGACGAGTTGTCGGTCGTAACCGGCTCCTACCAGGATTTGCTCACACTCGACGACGTACTCGAAAAGGACCTGATTCTGTTCGTTTCCCTCAACGCGAACCGAAATCAGCGCGCCGTGGAAGCACTAGGAAAGATTCTGCTCCAAAACATTCAGCTGATGGTGGGCAAGCGTTATTCGCAGACTGCCATCGGTCAGAGCGCTCCCGAGCCGATGCTCTCAGTGATCCTGGACGAATTCGCGCCCTTTGCCTATCCGGGATTCACCCAGGTGCTGCAGACAGCGCGTGGAGCGCGTGTCTCTTTTCTCTTTTCGTTCCAGAGTCTTCCCCAGCTGCAGCGTGTGAGTCAGGCTTTTGCCGACGAAGTCTCGTCCGCGCCGGGAACAAAGATGATCATGAATGTTTCCGAGGAGAATACGGCGCAGTGGTTTTTGAAGGCGTCCTCCCGGATTGCGGGCAAGAGGCGCAGCCTGTCGGTGCGACGAACGGGATTCATTTCAACCAGATACACCGAAACTGGAACGGGCAGCGAAAGCGACATCAAGGAAACCCGGGCGCGGGAGGACCATATCAAGAATCTTCCTGTAGGTCAGATGGAAATCCTGATGGTGGACAACCGCGAAGGGACCCGCTACTCCCATTTGCATGTCCGGCGCGCTCCGCGGTTCGAACTCGAGGGAGCCAAGTCTTCGCTCTATCCCAAAATGCGCAGTTATCTTGATCCCAATCTCGGGGCAAATTTGCGTTTTAAAGAGCCTGAAAACCGAAAACGGGGGCGCAGAAGAACAGCAGGACTGTTTCTCGGCGATGGGAGCGGAGAATAACGATGCGAATCTCAGGCGTCATTCAAACGGTGTTCTTCGCCATAGTGTTCTGCTGGGCGAACGTACCCGTCGTCGGGCAAATCACGAACCAATCAGGCCCTCGAACCGGGCAAACTGCGTCAAAGCGACAGGGCTTTTTCGACTACGCCCTGGGGAAAATCAATCCTCAAAACAAGGACTACGGCGCATCGATGGAAATGGCCCGGGACTCCATCGTCCAATATACGATCGACGATCTCTATTTCTGGTCAAATGCTGTGACGCTTGTTCTGCTCACCGGGTTGGCGGCAATCCTCCTCCTTCAGTGGCGCGTGATGGAGAAGCGCGAACTCATAGCCGTGTCTCTGATCACGCAATTGTGGAACGGCCGAGTCAGCGACAGGATGGAAATTGGCCGGCGGACCGAACAGTTCAATCAGCTCGTTGAGCTACACAATGTGGAGGTGGAACGGTCCCTCGCGAAGAATGCGAAGACTCAGGAACAAGAGTCCGCGAGATTGGCGCGTATCGTCCGCGATCTGGCTGACGACAAAACGAGTACGCTCCCCGATCCGGCAGGCCCCCAGGTGAGTCCGCCCTTACCTATGGACCAACAGATTGTTCACCTTTTGCAGCGCCGCGTGGAAGCGCTCCAGAACAGTGAGCGAAATCTCAACCAGCGCCTCAATGAAATGACGGCGCTCCTCGAGGCGGAACGCCGCCGCAACCCATCTCTCAAAGGAGCTTTGAAGAATCACAAATGAACGC
>Ga0210408_10004576_pt1 | contig 12301 bp, 9 predicted proteins | sample IncBWH4MmetaG_FD_155471 | JGI IMG/M metagenome (GOLD analysis project Ga0210408, IMG submission 155471) | Forest soil microbial communities from Barre Woods Harvard Forest LTER site, Petersham, Massachusetts, United States - Inc-BW-H-4-M | ecosystem: Environmental > Terrestrial > Soil >... | reverse complement strand
TCAGTGAGGCAATTCCGCGGGAACCCTCGCCGAACGCGTAGGCCCTTCCTGTCGCGAGCCCGTTCGGAAGATCATCTTTGCCAGGTGGTCCATCTGTTCCTTGCGGCGAAACGCCCGCAGTTCCGCGGAGACAGGCCTCTCTGCCCTCTTCATGGCCGCCCAAAGATAGCCAGCAATCAGTGCCAGGCCGCGGACGACTAATGGTTTCTTGGTCATCTGGTACACACCACGCAGAACTTGCCACAGTGGATGATTGCCAACCGCGTAGTCGCGCTTGCCCAGGTTGAATCGCGACCCGATCGGCCCGTACTGCGCCGACCCGATCACGCGATGGTGCAGGCAAATTTTGTCGGTGAACGTCCGCGTCTTCCAGCCCCTCAGCCTTGCCGTAAGCGATGCAATGCTGTCGATCGCGCCGCCCTTGGCTACGACGTATCCGCCGATCTCCTCATAGCAGCTGCGCCGGAAGACCTGGCACGCGCCCGAAACATGATCGGGGCTCACAAACCGATAGTCATAGATTTCGCTCGTTACGTCCTTGTAGGGCGTTCCAATGATTCCCAGCTCAGAGTCCTGCGCGAGCTTCGTCAATAGGAATTCGAAATATTCGGGTTCGAATGAGATGTCGGCGTCGAGGCAGGCGACAACCTCGTAGGGCAGGTCCTTCACGCGCGCCAGCCCAGCCTTGATCGCCAACGCCTTGCCGCCGAAGTGACGCTCCGCGCGCAAGGGCATTTTCACCAAATCGATCCAGTCGTGTACCGCCGCATGCAGGCTAACGATCGCATCCGTCCCGTCCGTCGAACCGTCGCTGACAATCACCCAGCGAAGTGGGCGCACCGTCTGCGTCGTAACCGCGCGAATGGCGAACTCGATCAGGCTCGCCTCGTTCCGCGCCGGCGTGATCAGCACGAAGGGCGCAAGTCCACTCCGTCCTTGATCGCTTGTTTGTTCCATCCGCATCTCTCTATCAATCATGCCAGTACCCATCAGCGACCCTTCGCCGTCAGCGAAGCCTCCGTAGTCCCAACCCTCGCGTTTCCGCGATAAGTCCGCACCGCAGCCACCACTCGCGCCTGCTGCTCTGCCGTGAGTTGCGGGAACATGGGCAGCGACAGAATCTCCGGCGCAACCCGCTCTGTCACCGGAAACGCATCCGCCCCATATCCCATTCCGGCATATGCCTTCTGCAGGTGCAGCGGAATCGGATAGTGAATGCCCGTACTGATCCCGGCCTGCTTCAGGTGCTCCATCATTCCTTCGCGGTCCGCCACGCGCACCACGTAGAGGTGATGCACCGCCCGCGAATTGGCCGGCTCCGATGGTGTAAGAATTGTCGGATCGCTGGCGAAAAAGCGGTTGTAGCTCCCCGCCAGTTCTCGGCGCCGCGCGTTCCAGCCTTCCAGATGTGGAAGCTTGGAGGCAAGAAACGCTGCCTGGATCGTGTCTAGGCGCCCGTTGTAACCCTCGATGTCGTGGTAGTACTTCTTCGCCTGGCCGTGATCGCGCAGAAGCCGCATGCGTGCAGCGATCGCCGCGTCATTGGTCGTGGCAGCTCCGGCTTCGCCCAGGGCTCCAAGATTCTTGCCGGGATAGAAGCTGAATGCTGCCGCGCGCCCCATCGATCCCGCGCGCATCCACCGGTTCTGACGAGAGGAGAAATACTCCGCTCCGTGCGCCTGGCACGCGTCTTCCACCACCGTCAGCCCGTGTTGGTCGGCGAGCCGCAGGATTCCATCCATGTCGGCCATCTGCCCGTACAAGTGCACCGGCACGATCGCCCTCACCGGGCGACGGCTGCGCAGGCTGATCAGCCTGCCGCTCGCATCGCGCGTGCATTGGACCTTCAAATATGTCTCGAGAGCATCAACAGACATGTTGTACGTGCCTTCGTCGATATCCACGAACTCCGGCAGTGCGCCGGCCTGGGAAATCGCTTCTGACGTGGCGATGAAGGTGTTCGGCACCGTCAACACAACATCCCCGCTCTCGATCCCGCATGCCATCAGCGCGAACCGCAGCGCGTCTGTGCCGCTGTTGACACCCACGCAGTGCTCGGCACGGCAAAACCCGGCGAATGCTGTCTCAAACTCCTGAACCGGCGAGCCGCCTACAAAGCTTGCGCTGCGCAGGCAGTTGCGAAACGCTCCCACCAGTTCCTGTTCCATCTCCACATGCGGAGTCACCAGATCCAGGAACGGAATCGGCGTCGTCTCGGCGCTTTCCGGTTGTGTCATGCGCGTCACGCGCGCCGGGTTTCCGGCAACGATCGCATGCGCCGGCACGTCCTTGGTCACCATGCTCCCCGCGCCTACAATCGCGCCCTCGCCCACCGTCACGCCCGACAGAAGCGTCGCGCCTGACCCGATCGAGGCGCCCTTCTTGACCACGGTGCGCTCCACGGACCAGTCCGACTCTGTCTGCATGCTTCCATCCGGGTTGGTCGCCCGCGGATAACGATCGTTGGTAAACATCACGCCGTGCCCAATGAAGACCTCGTCCTCGATCTGCACGCCCTCGCACAGAAAGCTGTGGCTCGAAATCTTGCAGTTCTTGCCGACGGTCGCGTTCTTCTGGATCTCTACGAATGCGCCGACCTTCGTTCCGTCGCCGATAACACAGCCATACAGATTGATGAACTTCGAGAGCCGCACTCCCTCGCCAAGCCGCACATTGTCCGCAATGCAGTTGTAGTTATTCATAGGTACACCAGGGCTCCCCTCTTGGCCAGCGACTCGCTCGCCGCTTCCAGCATCTTCACCACGCGCAACCCGGCCTTGCCGTCGTTGAACGGCTCGTTCCCCGTCTGGATGCACTCGACAAAGTAATTCATCTCCTGCTGCAGGGCCTCTACCGGTTCCAGCCGCGGCGCCCACATATCGCCGGAACGATAGTTGACCAGCAGCTTGTGAATGCCTTCCTGCGTTTCGGTCTCCACGCCGCGGTCGTAGACGCGCACCTTCTCATCGGCCACCAGGTCGTTCCACAGCACCATCTTCTTCTCCCCGCCAATCAGCGTCATGCGCACCTTCACCGGCGAAAGCCAGTTCACGTTAATGTGCGCGATTACTTTGTTAGGGAAGTACAGCGTCATGTAGGCCACGTCCTCGTGGTCGTTCAAATGCTTCTGGCCGGTGGCGGCAACAGCCTCGGGTTCCCCTGGGATCAGGTGATCCATAATGGACAGATCGTGCGGTGCAAGGTCCCACAACACGTTCACATCGTGCTGCAAAAGCCCCAGGTTCACCCGCGTCGAATCGTAGTAGTACAAGTTGCCGAGCGAACCATCGTCGATCATCTCTTTCATCTTTCGCACCGCCCCGGTAAACAGAAAGGTGTGGTCGACCATGATCTTGAGATTGCGCTTCTGGGCCAGTTCCACCAGTTCCTCGCCCTGCGATGAGTGCAGGGTGAAGGGCTTCTCCACAAATACGTGCTTGCCGTTCAGCAGCGCGGCCTTGGCAAGCTCGTAATGCGTCCATACGGGCGATACGATGGCCACCGCGTCAATCTTGGTCGAAGTCACCACCTCGGTCGGACACGACGTCACATGCAGCGACGGATACGCGCGTTGTGCGCGCTGTCTCGCGGCAGCATCAAGATCCGCGACGGAGATTACCCGCGAGCCTTCAAGCGTCGCAAGATTCCTTACGACATTCGGCCCCCAGTAACCGTAACCGATGACTCCAAAATTCACTGCGCTCTACCGTTTCTTCATGCTCTGGAGAAGGAATTTGCGTCGTCCGACTAGCTGGGAGGGAAATCGGAATGTCGCGCAAACCTGTCAAAAACAAGTCGGCCGCGATTATCACCGCGGCCGCGTTAATTCAATACGCGCCTGAGCCCTTGATCACCGCTCCCGGCGTCATCATCAGGATCTTCAAATCAAGCCACAACGACCACGAGGTCGCATACCTGAGATCGAGCCTCACCATCTCATCGAACTTCACCGTGCTGCGGCTAGTCACCTGCCACAGACCGGTAATGCCGGGCTTGGCCTCCAGAATCCGCCGCCGGTGCCATGTCTGGTAAGCCGCCAGCTCATACGGAATCGCAGGCCGCGGTCCCACCAGCGACATATCGCCCATCAGCACGTTGATGATCTGCGGCAGCTCGTCCAGGCTAACCCGGCGCAGAAACTTGCCCAGCGGAGTAATGCGATGATCGTTGGTCAGCTTGTAAACGCCGGCGCCCTCCCCGCTCGTGGGCTGCGCCTCGTTCCTGATCAATTTCATCACGTAGTCCTTGTGAACGCTGTGATCGTTCTGCACGTACATCGAACGAAACTTCAGCACCGTAAAAAGCCGGCCGTACTGACCCACCCGATCCTGCCGAAACAGCACCGGACCCTTCGATGTCAGCCTGATCGCCACCGCGATCGCCAGAAGGAGAGGCGAAATCAACGCCAGTCCGATAGCGCTCACCATCACGTCGATGCTTCGCTTCACCAGCAGCAGTGACCGCTTGCGGCTTCCGGGATCCATCAAGTCGGGATAGAGCGTAATGTTCGTCGGTCCCTTGGGTCCCGACTGATCCCAGTCGTCCGGGAAGAAATGAAACGACAGGTTCACCTGGTTGAACTGGTCGAAGGTCAGCTCGTCGCGCAGCATGGAGCTGATGCGGTTCAGAATCGTGGTCAGAATCAGATTCTTGTCGGTCAGCAACAGGGCGGTGAACATCACCCCCAGCGTGCACCGCTCCCGGTACCAGCCAATCGCGTCGGTATCGCGGCTGCACCCCATGATCACCGGGATCATGCGATCCAGAACCTGCTGGCTTTCTTTGGAATCGGGATTGCTCCCTACGTCCACTAGCATCAGCAGGAATGGTTCTTTCGAACGCTCGCTCCGCTTGCGCTCCACGGCGATCGTCCGCTTGAAGTTCTTTTCGTTGATTATTTCCCGCTCTCCGATTGAAACCGCGTCGAAGAATGGGTTGTCCGTAGGGATGTTATCAATGCGCAACGATCTCACGACCCAAGCCCCTCACCTTCGGTCTAGCTATGTGCTTCATCTCGATTCGGCCGGATGAATGCACTCGACCTGTTTCCTAAAAAACCACGTCACGTCAGGCTCAAACCGGGGAGCACATTTCCCAGACTCCCCGGATTTAGCCACTCCCCCCAGAACCAGTCCCCCGGCGACGCGTATGCAGTGCAGATCTTCTCTTGAATATGCCTGATCATAGGGTCGCCCACGAACCGGCACAATGACCCGTTTGTGCTAACCCAAATGTCAAAGGTATCCGGAAAGATACGGTTACTTGTGGTGCCCGTCGACACGGCCGTTTTCCGGGCACCGAACCGTTATGATGATGAGTCTCAAGCTGATACCGATCTCCGCGCGATCGGTCTTGGAATGTCTGCTCCAGCCCGCAGCACGATTACGGGCGTCTTTTGGAGGACAAAGCCGTGTCACTTATTTGTCAAATAGTAACTAATAGATAGGGCCCCGGAAAACTACAGAATTTGGACGGAGTTCCAAACTCAAAGGGCGAGCCTTATCAAGGGCCTTGACGTCAGTGATTTCGCTTGTGGCCCAGCTTCGACGTATCGCCATTCGTTTGCCGAACCGGTGCCGCATCCCACCTGATCGCGTACTTCGATAGAACTTTGGCGATCTCGCTCGCCGGAACAACCGTCGCAATCACATCCCGCCCCTCAGCGATTTCGCTCACGATCCCGCGCAGAGCTCCATCGCTGGTGCGAAACAGCGGAGCACCGCTATTTCCCGGGCTCATCTCCAGGCCCGCCCGATACACGGGAACAAGCTCCGTGTCTCCGCTCTTCTTTGCTTCCACCAGGTTCTTGGAGCCCACCGACATCGTAATCGTCCCGGCGGTGCTGATCAGACCCGCAGAATATTCCGGGAAGCCAAGTGCGAAAATCTCCTCCCCGGCAGCCGGGCGCTGCATGTCGAGCTTCACTTCGCGAAAGTCCTGCCTCCGCGCCCTCGGTTGATCATCGATTGATGTGAACCCTTGACCGACATGATCTGGTTCCAATACTGCAACGTCGTGCTCTGAGTCGATCGCCCTGATTGATGCTCTGGAGGCCCCACCCGAATTCTGCGCCCTTGCCCCCACATATTCGGCATTGGGAGCCGGACCCGCAACCATGACCTCCGACTCGATCCCGATGTTCTTTAGTGTCTGCGAGACAATACCCGTATCCCGGGCTACGTGGGCCGCCGTAACAACGTCGCCTGCGTCATTTACCCGCACACCGGTTCCGATCACGCAGTAATCGCTCTCTGAAAAGCACCGCTTGAGCTGGTCGGAGACTCTTTCGCTGTCGTGAAGGTGGGTCAAGTGCACTTCAATCTTGACGACACAGTCCTTGACGTCATAGGCGATCCGTGGCAGCTGTTGCTGCGACACCAGAAAAGACCCGCCCAACAGTGATGACAATATGAAGACACGTGGCATGCGAGCGCTTACCATCAACCCTCCTGCTAGTTGGGTAGATACCTGTGCGGTTCGTTCGCTGGGGAACGACCTAGCCTTCTTGTGCTAACCAAGGCCCGCGCCATGCGAGGGGGAAGAACGTCAAGATCATCGTTGCACGACCCCTTTCCTTTGCGCAATCAGAATGCGCGGGGCAATAGGTGCGTCTTTCGTCCTTCAGTGTCTGCTCCTCGGCAAAAGCTCCTGCAATGGGGATGCTGGAGTATGTATCGGATGGGATTCTCCCTCTCCAGTTCGTCACAATTGGAGAATTATTTGTTGCAACAACTAACCCCGCTCATGCATCTTTTTAGATAGCGCCGAAGCAGCGATCGCTGCTTGGTGTTTTTAATCGCACTTGCGTTTTCCCCGCGGCCCCTGCGCCGCGCATTTTGATTAATCGCACCGGAAAGGAAAATCCCCAATGAAGTCTTTCGTTCTTGCCCTCGGACTCGTCAGCCTTGCAGCTCCTGCGGTGGGAGCGCAAACCTCAACTTGGGCCGTTGACCCAGCTCACAGCGAAGTCGACTTCGCGGTCCGGCACATGGGCGTCTCCAACATTCACGGCCGCATCGGCGGCATCAAGGGCAACATCGCTCTCGACGACACCGACGCCGCCAAGTCCACCGTCTCCGTTACCATCGACGTGAATACCGTCGACACCGGCGTCTCCGGGCGCGACTCCGACCTCAAGAGCCCCAATTGGTTCGACGTTGCCAAGTTCCCCAGCGCGACCTTCGAAAGCACTGGTGTCACCGTCTCCGGCAGCCATATGAAGGTTGATGGGAACCTCACCCTGCACGGCGTCAAGCGGCCCGTTGAACTCGATGTGGAAGGACCAAGCCCCACGGTTCCCGGCATGGACCACAAGCCCCACTCCGGCTACTCGGCCACCACCACCATCAAGCGCAAGGACTTCGGCGTGGGCGCCAACTTCCCCGCCGCTGCCATCGGCGACGACATCAAGCTCACCATCGATCTGGAAGTCGTAAAGCAGTAAATGCAATACGGCAACGGGAGGCGGGCCTCCTGAACCCGGTCCGCCGCCCCGGCCGTATCGTGGCGTGAATCGGTACAGGAGTTCCGGTGTCCAAGTTGAAGCAGGAAATCGCCCAGCAAAGCCCCTTCACAAGTGTCGGAGAGGAGGCGCTCCTTAACCTTCTGCGCACTGCAGACTGCGTAAGCCGTTCCTTCCAGCGCTCCACGCGGCGATGGGGAATCACTTCCACGCAGTACAACGTTCTGCGCATCCTGCGCGGAGCCCACCCCGAGGGACTAACCTGCTCGGCGATTGGCGATCGCATGATCACCGCCGACCCTGACATTACCCGACTCCTGGGGCGTCTCAAGACGCTTAAGCTCGTCCGCCAGCAGCGCGACAAGCGCGATCGCCGCGTGGTTTGGACACACATCTCCCCTGCGGGCCTCGAACTGCTCGCGGAGATGGATCCTACTGTGCAGAAGATGCCGCAGGAAATTATCGGCCATCTCAATCAGGCCGAACTCGGCGAATTCATTCGCCTGCTCGAACTCGCCCGGGCATATTGCCAGGACGGCGGCATGCCAGTAAGTTGCGATGGCGACACAAGTGTGGATGGGAATGCGTGTGCGCAGGCCGCGAGCGCAACAACGTGAATGGATAGGGGCGTGCCTGGCTGCTGGTGCGCTTGTTGTTAGCGTGCGATCCGCGCAACCACTTCGTCGTCGGTTTCCGACTGGATGATCTTGTTGTGCAGGCAATACAGTGCCAGTTCCAGGCGGTCACTCACTCCAAGCTTGTCGTAGATCTTGCGGAGATAGTTCTTGATCACCTGCTCGGTGGTGCCCAGCTGGAACGCGATCTCCTTGTTCCGCTTGCCCTGCGTGATGCAGGTTATGATCGACATCTCTTTCGGCGAAAGACGAGGTTGTGTGCGCGGGCTCACCAGCGAAGCCGCCTGCGCACGATAGGCCTCGATAACCCAGGTCACCGATTGATTGTCGATCCAGGTTTCTCCGGCTGCGATCCGCCGCACACAGCGCACCAGAAGATCCGGCGAGATCGACCGCGAAATAATGCCGCGAACTCCGCGCCGATAGAGCTCCACGGTGTGGCTCTCGTCCGACGCAACGGCCTGAACAATCAGTTTCACATCTGGAGCCATGCGCAGAAGTTCGGGAATGGCGTTCGCGGAGCCGGCCAGCAGTGCGCCTTCGAGCAGCACTACATCCGTCGGATAGCGCTCGATTGCCGCCCGCAGATTCTCCAGCGAATCCGCCTGCGCAACCACGCGCAAGTCGTCTTCAAGCGCAAAGATCTTGCGGATCCCGACCCTGTAAATAGCTTGTGAATCCGCAAGAATGATGCGGATCGCGCCAGGCTTGGCGTGCGCGTCGATAGGTTCTACACCTGGGGAGTCGTCCAATGTATCCATAAGCTCTTAATGAGCCGCCCAGCACTAGAATTTCTATTGCTCCACAAATTGATACTCATCAATCGTAGCTGCAACATGAGACTGAGATTGGCTCATGGAGCAGCGTACCACACGTCCATGACAATCTACTAGCACATCATGGGGAGTACCCAGCACGCCACCCGGCATCCGCAGGGAGAAATGGATGCCTTCTCCCACCTTCAACGGGCTGCTCATTTCAAATAGGACGCCGCTCGCCGAAACGTTCCGGGTAAGTGCTGTATGCTCGGCGGTGCCTGCCGAAACCACCACCGGTAAGGTCAGGGGAAAGCGCACCGCACAGCGAACTTCCTGGGGCTTTTCCGATGTCTTTTCAGACGCTTGGGGAGACGGGACTACCGCGATCCCGTTTTTAATCTCTTCATTCATAATTCAACGTTCCTGCGTGACCCGTAGGGTCTTGCGCAGATTCACTGTAGTGGAAAACAAGGACAAATCCTAGGAACCAAAGTTTCGTATAAAGTAACTTACTTCAACTCCAACGTGGTACGCGGGTTAATCACCCATAAGTTGCAGTATAGTCGCATCGCTAAGTTCGCATTAGCCCTCTTACCGCCACCGCAACCCCGCAAAGTCCTCGCGTTTCTGCCCGGATTCTCGTGATCCGGCTCAGCGGCTTTCTATACTGAGGGCGGAGCGCTACTGGCATGGACAATGCAACCATGGCACGTCTTCTGGAGCAGACGGCCGACTTGATGGAGATCGACGGCGCCGACAGCTTCCGCATCCGCAGCTACCGCCGCGCTGCCGAAGCCGTCGAGCAGACTACCGTCGACTTGATGGAAGCAAGCAGCGACACCGCGCGACTGCTTGAGATCTCGGGCATCGGCAAAAGCATGGCCGCCAACCTCCAGGCCATCGCCGGAACCGGCACCATGCCTCTGCGCGATGAACTCATCGCAAAGTACGGAGCAACCATTCTGGAACTCATGAAGCTCCCCGGCATGGGTCCCAAGACCATCTCCCTCTTCTGGACTGCGGCTCAGATCAACAGCATCGACAAGCTGGCGGAAGCCATCGAGAACGGCAAGCTGGCCGAGCTCCCCCGCATGGGGCAAAAGCAGCTCGAGAAAATCCAGAAAGGCATCGACGACTACCGCCGCAGCGCTGGCCGCTTCCGCATCGACCAGGCGCAGGACGAGGCGGACCGACTCGAGAAATACTTGCTCGCCTTCTCCGGCTTCGAGCGAGTCACGCCCGCCGGCTCTCTACGCCGCGGCCGCGAAACCGCCGGCGACCTCGATCTGCTCGTCACCGGCCCCGCATGCGCCCAGCAAAAAACTGCGGAAGCCGTCGAATACGTCGCCGCCTATCCCGGCATCGCCGACCTCATCGTCAAAGGCGAAAACAAAGTCAGCTTCCACATCGCCGGCGGCATGCAGGTCGATGTGCGCCTCCTTCCCAGCGAAAGCTACGGCGCTGCTTTGCAATACTTCACCGGATCCAAGGCCCATAACGTAAGCCTGCGCCAGCGCGCCCTCAAGATGGGCTACACACTCAGCGAATGGTCACTCGCCCGTCTCGATGACAACAGCGTCGTCGCCGCCGCCACAGAAGAGGAGATCTACACTGCCCTCGGCATGGACTGGATGCCGCCAGAGATGCGCGAATGCCTCGGCGAAATCGAAGCCGCCGCCGCACATTCGCTGCCCCGCCTCATTGAAGAAGCCGACCTGCGCGGCGACGTGCACATGCACACTACAGAGACCGATGGCCGCAACTCCATCCGCGAGATGGCCGAGGCCGCCATCGCCGCGGGCTACCAGTACATCGCCATCACCGACCACTCCAAGGCGCTGGCAATGGCCTTCGGGCTCGACGAGAAACGCGCCCTGGAACATATGAGACGCATCCAGGAAGTGGATCGCGAAATGGAGGACCGCATTCGCGTCTTCACCGGGATCGAGGTCGACATCCTCTCTGACGGCGCTCTCGACCTCGACGATGAAGTGCTCGCCCAGATGGACGTGGTCATCGCCAGCATTCACTCGCGCTTCGACCAGAGCCGCGAGGAAACCACCGCCCGCGTGCTGCGCGCCATCGAGAATCCCAATGTGCGCATCCTCGGCCATCCCACCGGACGCCAGATCCTGCGCCGCGAGCCCATCGCCATCGACCTCGGCGCTGTCATGCGCCGCGCAGCGGAACTCGGCGTAGCCATGGAGCACAACGCCGCCCCCGAGCGCCTCGACCTCAGCGACCGCGATCTCCGCCTCGCCAAAGAGCTGGGCTGCAAAATCGTCATCAACACTGACGCCCACGAAACCCGCATCCTCGGCAAGATGAAGTACGGCGTCCGCCAGCTCCGCCGCGCCTGGCTCGAACCCAAGGACGTCCTCAACACGCTACGCGCCGATGAGTTCCTCGCCGCCCTGCGCCCGCGCGCGCACGCCTCCGCAGCGCCGTAACTGGGCGGTGTTGCAGAGGAGCTGGGAGATACCCACCCCCTCCCCCCTGTGCACTCAATTTGGTGCAGTCGATGACTCAAACCAGCCAAAGTCGAGTTTTACCGACACTGCTGCAGTATGAAATCTAGCCTGATGTTTTCGCGGCGGCCTGGGTTGGCGATCACAGGCAGTTGTTCTCCCGGCTCTCCATGAGAGCTCCTTTGAACAGCTATGATTCCGTCGTCGTGCCAAAAACCTGCGCTGCTTGTGCCACGGCATAGGCCGGCAATCAGCGCAGCGGAAGGCGAAGAAAGCAAGCATACCCATGGCTCCACGCAAGCCGACATCACGGTGCTCACCCTCTCCCTCGTTCCTGTCGAAGTTGCCCGTGCGTAGATGTCTTCTTTTCCTCCTGTGGCTCGCCACTCCCATCGCCGCGGTTGCTGCTACCCCCATCGTTGATGTCACACAGTGGCGCTCGGGTCTCACCGAGATCAACGAGGGCTGGGCCACGCACGCGGGCGACGATCTGCAGTGGGCTCAGCCGCAGTTCAACGACAGCACCTGGGAGCAAGTCGACATTGAGGACATCGGCCCTTCAGAGCCTGGCTGGCGCTGGTTCCGCAAGCACGTAAACCTGGGACCCGAACACCCCGACGTCCGTCTTCTTATCTCGGGCGCCAACGGCGCCTATGAGCTCTCGGTCAATGGAATCAGGATCGACGGCCCTCGCATCAACTCAGCCTTCGACGTGCATCGGCCCTCCGAGCGCGTCTTTTCGCTGAGCAACAGCCAAGGGGACTTTGTGCTCGTCCTTCGCACGCGCACACCCGTCCATTACGCCGCCTGGCATCTGCCGCTCTTTCTCTCCGTCACTGTGGGAGGTCCAACCGCTATCGGGTACGAGCAGCAAACCCTCGAAAGCCAGAGACTCTACCCGGTCGTCCCCTCGCTCGCCATCAATTCCCTGCTGGTTCTCGCCGGCCTGGCCTCGCTGGCGCTTTTCTTCAGTCAACG
>Ga0210408_10004575_pt1 | contig 12304 bp, 18 predicted proteins | sample IncBWH4MmetaG_FD_155471 | JGI IMG/M metagenome (GOLD analysis project Ga0210408, IMG submission 155471) | Forest soil microbial communities from Barre Woods Harvard Forest LTER site, Petersham, Massachusetts, United States - Inc-BW-H-4-M | ecosystem: Environmental > Terrestrial > Soil >... | reverse complement strand
TTGGCCGTGTCTGAGCAGAATGTGGAGGTCACACGACGGGGCCAGGAGGCCCGTTCTGCCGGGAGAATAGGCGAGTGGATCGACACGCTCGATCCACAGATCGAATGGGACATTTCGGGATATCCGCTTCCCGAGTTCCCGGAACGAGGACGAGGTCGCGACTCGTTCGTGGGACACGTCACCAAGTACTGGTCACTCTGGAACGACTACTCGCAAACCGTTGAGAAGACAGTCGACCTCGGCGACGAGGTCCTAGTGATCTTGCGTGAGCGCGCTCGACTCCGAAATAGTGATGCGCTCTCGGATCGGCAGGTGGCGACGATCTGGACCATCCACGATGGTGTGCGCGTCCGCTTCCGTGCGTTCGAGCATCCGGCCGACGCAATGAAGGCCGTGGGGATCGACCACTAGCAACTAGCCGCCGGCTCCCGACACGGACGCCTGATCACGCCAACTACTCGGCCAAGCCCGCCGCCCGCAGCGCCTCGCCGTGATCGAGATACGTGCGCACACGCGCGATCTTGCTGTCACGGAACTCGAATATCTGCCCCATCGCCGCATCGACCAGGCCACCACTGCCCGCTCCACGTCCCTCGATCCGGCTGAGCACAAGAACCTGGTCCACCCCGAGATCGCGAAGGTCCTGCCCCACGACGTGGTACTCATCCCAGGTGTCGCTGACCTCACGGATGTAGGACTCGATGCCTTCCCGCCCCCGCAGAGGCGCGCCGCCGAAGGTCACCGGCATCGCCGGGAGCCATTCGACATCCCGGGTCACGCACTCCAAGATCGCGTCGAGATCGCGACGGTTGAAGGCGTCGATTACACGCTTCGCGATTTCCACGTTGGCCCGCGACATCGCCTATTCCTCGATGCCGAGGTCCGCGAAGGCGCGTTCGCGGTTCCAGTACAGAATCAGCTTGCGCACCTTGCCTGCGTGTATGTGGAACACGTTCGCGCTCCCTCCTATTTGGGCAAGGTCGAGTCCACTGGTCTTGCCGACTCCTCTGTTGCGGGCCAGCACGAGCACGCGCTCGCCGTCAATCTCGCGATATTCCTCCGCTTCGGTGCGTAGGTTGCCCCATGCCCTCAGATATGCGCGCCACCGCTCGGTCACTGCGGCGAGCCCATTCCACCGACCGGGCTCAGGCCCGTCGGGAGACACTACCTCTAATTCGGCATCCGGCCACGTAACTGATTTGTAATCGCCGCGTTCCCAGTCAGCATAGATCGAGCGCACGAGGTGACGCCTACTCCGGCAGTCCAGCCGCTCGCAACGCCTCGCCCTGGTCAAGATAAAGGCGGATTCGCGACACCTTGCCGTCACAAAAATCGAGGATCGCTGCCGTTGGCGCGTCAACCGTCACACCACTTCCCTTTCCGCGTGCAGTATTACGACCCAGGCAGAGCACTCGGTCGCCCAGATCGCGGTAGTCATCAACAACGGAGCGAAACTCCTCCCAGCTTTCGCTGAGCATTGCGTAGAAGCGTTCAATGCCCTCACGCCCACGAAAGTCGGCACTCGCATCCAGCAGCTGCGAGGACAGAACAGGGTCCGGGGTGCCCAGATTGAGCAGCGCCTCGACATCGCGTCGGTTGAACGCATCCACAGCTCGCTTCGCGACTTCTATGTTCTCCGACGACACCGACCTACTCCGCCAGGCCTACGGCTTTGAGCGCTTCGCGCCAGCTCGGGAATGCGCGCACCTGACCAAGCGTGCGGTCGTGGAAGTCCTCAACGACGAGGCCCAATGGCTGACTTACTGACTGTCCCGAGTTCTTGATCCGCCCAGACATGTACACGAGAGCGACCACGCGATCCTCGGCGTCGCGGAGATCCTGGACCTCATAGCCGTACCCCTCGAAGTTGGCAGCGAACTCGGCGTCCAGCGTGCGTAATCCGTCATGCCCCCGGTACGCTGACGCGTCAAGCCAACGGTCAGTCGGGTACCAAACGAAATCAGGCGAGAAGAAGGACAGCGCAGCCTCGATTCCTTCCGTAGCAAAAGCCTGAAAGGCGTCTCGCACGAGCTCCACGTTCGCCTGCGACACCGCCTACCCCGTTCCTCGGCAAGCCGTTCGGCGACGGCGCGGGCCTCGTCGATGTCGCGCGACACCATCACGCGCACGATCAGGCCCGCCACCCACACGAGCGTGAAGGCTAAAGGATGGACTGGAGATCGGGCAACTCGGCACGAGGGAGCGCGCGTACTCTATCTCCGCGATGGCAAAGTGACGAGGCTCGTGGCTTGCGGCAACCAGGACCGCGCGCTCGCAAACCTTAGCCTCGGCTCGCAGGGCGACCCTGCGTGACGACCTCAGCGAACCTCGACCCCGAGCGCTCGATCTATGGAGCCCGGACTTCGACTCAGCCGCGCGGGACCGTATGCAAATCGAGTCCGGGATACTCACCGTGATGGCCGAGGAGTCCACGACCCCCGACTTGGCCGCGCGTTTGCGCCTCCTCTTCGCTGCTGCGAGCCGGCGTGACCTCGACACGCTGATGAGCTTCTACGCACCTGATGCCGTGTGGGAGACGACGCTGGTCACCCTCGACGGTTCGGCGGCGATACAGGAACGCTTGGAGGAGTGGTTCGGCGCTTTTGACGAGCTTGAGTTCGAGCTTGAGGAGATTCTCGATCTCGGCAATGGCGTCACCTTTACCGTGGTCAACCAGAGAGCCCGCCCGGCTGGCACCAGCAGCAGCGGTGGTTACATCCAACGGCAAGAAGCTTTGATCGGCATATGGCACGAGGGCGTCGTCACGCGCGTAACGACGTTCCTCGACGTCGACGAGGCCCGTGCTGCCGCCGAACGCCTCGCAAACGAACAGGGCTAGGCCATGTCGGCGAACGTGAACCTTGTCCCGTCGATCGACGCGGATTGGTGACGCGACGACTTCAATGGGACTACGTGGGCGGGGGACTCGTAACTCCCGCCGCCTACTCAGAGTGCCCAGCCGCCCGCAGCGCCTCGTCGTGATCGAGATAGGCGCGGATGCGCGACATCTTGCCGTCGCGAAACTCGGCGATTGCCCCTAACGGCGTATCGACGCGGACGCCGCTGCTCCGTCCGCGTGCCTCCACCCGTCCGAGCCAAAGCACGCGGTCACCGAGATCGCGAAACTCGTCAGGGAGCAATTGGAACTCCTCCCACGTGCCGGAGACGACCTCAAAGTACGCCTCGATCCCTTCGCGTCCCCGGTAGCTGCCGCCCTCGAGCAGCCGGTCCATCGCCGGGAACCACTCGAAGTCCGGGGTTGTGATCGCCATAAAAGTGTCCACATCCCGCTCGTTGAAGGCGTCGGCCGCTCGCTTGACGATCTCTACGTTCGTAGCTCCCATGTCAAGCACCTCCCGGAAATCGCGGCATTGAGGGCAGTCGGTTCGGGTCGATGGCTGGCGTCGCGAGGAGGTGGTGGATCGTGCGTGCGAGGTGGCGCTTGAGGCAGCGTAGGGCTTCGCGTCTGGTCTTGCCCTCGGCGCGCTTGCGCTTCAGGTAGGACGGAGGCGGGAGCGTCGCGACGACGACGCTGAGCGAGCCCTTCGGGCGCCTATGCCGCGATTAGCACGGGCTTGATCTTCGCCGCTGCGACGTAATCGGGTCGGAGCGTCCTCGTCAGTTGCAGACGCGACAGCGTCCAACCTCGCAGGAGCAGGCGTGCGTAACAGGCCCGACGCGTCGCGGGCTCCAGCGGCGCACCCACTCGAGCGCCGCTGGCACGCTACGGTCGCTTGCGCCGCCCGGCCAACAGCGGCGGAGCATTGCCGACACGAGCCGATCTGTGTCCAGCTGCCCGCGGGTCGAGATCGAGTCGATGTGTGCCTCGATTTGCGGATCGCGATGATGGTCTGCCATCGGGGATAGAAATACTCCCCGCGCCGGCGGACGTAACAAGCCGGTCCCCGGCGCCATGCCAGGGCAGGCAAGGCGCCGGCGAGATCCGGGTCTGGTCAGGTGGTCTGGGGAACGCGCGCGATGCTCTCCTGATAGAGCCCCATCTGGCGGGCGATCTCGTCGTTCGTGACACCTTCGGTCTGGCGCAAATCGTCGACGATAAGGCTGGCCTCGATGGTGTTGCGCTGAAACTCCTCGTCCTCGCGGACGGCAGCGATCTGCTCGGCCGATCCGTGTAGCTGGATGTAGCCATTGAGATCGCCGCTGGCTCCTAGCAGAACCACGTCGAAGCTCTCGATGCGGCCCTGTTGCTGCATGCGCCCGTAAAGGCCCATTGTCTCGTTGAAGACCTCAAGTCCGCGCTCCTCGCGCCCGCGCACCGGTGTACGCCAACTGATGAACAGCACTCGATCGGCCATACCGACCCCCTTCCCTCACGGCCCGGCCCGTCGCCGGGCCTGTCGCCGCGACACTATCACCGGTTCGCGGGACAGGGCGTCTCGGCGTATACGAGGAGTTGGCGCCGCCGGAAACGCGACCGTTGTAGGCCGTGGCCAGCAGCACTACGGAGGCAACCTGGCGGTCGCCGCGAGGGCTGTGGACTGCGTCATCAGACGCCGGTCCGCTGCATCGCGTTGACGGCAACGTGACCAGATGCGCTTACACCCGGCTGCCGGCAAGTCGTCGCTCGACGGCCGGGCTCAGCTGCTCGCGTGCCTCGACGTGGCGGACCAGCGCTCCGGTGTGCCGCTCGATCCGCTGCATCAGGTCAACCCGCATCCAACGCGACGTCGACGCCGGAAGCGTGGAGACGATTATTTCGTCGAACTCGGCCGGGCTCCAGACATCGAGCACCGCCAGAAGCGGGTCGATGTCGCCGGCGCGGCCCTGCACTTCGAAACCCGCTTCGCAAAGGCGTGCGGCCATGTTCCGTGCCGTCTGCGCGCTATCACGCGTGTGCCCCAGCGGCACGAGCAGCGTGAAGCTCGCCGGTCCGTTCTCGATGCGCGCCCGCAGCGCCGCCTCGAGGCCGATGGACAGAGCGGTGCGGTTGGCCACCACCAGGACGTTCGACTTGTAGACCATAGCTTGCGTCGCACGACCGGGGACGGTCTCTATTACAGAGCCCAGCCATGCGTCATTGGGAGTCTGGCCGCCGGTCGGACGCAGGGATATGGACCGCAGGCCAAACATCTACCGAGCGGCATGGCCAGACGCGCAAGAGCCTCCGCCCGGTGCTCATTCTGATTGAGCTCGGTCGACCTCGCGGCACTGTAATGCCGTGACCACACCTTTACTCACCCGCTGAGGCAGCCGATTAAGAGCTGTGTTTCCGATGTCCGGATGTCCAGCGCTTGCGCGTCGTGGCCGACGAGCAGTGGCCCTTGGGTGGAGGTGCCAAGGTGTGGCGCACCGCCGCTGACGTCGCGGTCCGGCTGCCGCTGGCGCTTGCGGTCATCTACGTCGTCGCGATCGCCATCTGGTACGAGCTGCTCCGACTGGCGCTGATGACGCAGGTCACAAAGCGGCGGCACCGGCGGGCGGCGAGGGATGAATTCCAGCAATGGCGCAGCCAAGAGGCTCAGCTCGTGAAGAGCCGGCGCGAAGCAGCAGAGCAGGAAGCGGCTGAAGAATCAGAGACGGATCCGGCGCGAAGGTACTACTACGTTGCGCGCAGAACGGCCAGGGCCGAACGCGACGCGGCGGTGGAGGCCGCGAGCACGGCCGTCGAACAGGCGATCGAGCGGATCGAACGACGCCACCTGCAGATCGAGGTCGCGCTCGATCACGAAGAGACCGAGCGGATCAAACGCCAGTTCGGACCCGAGCTAGAAACCGACTAGGCCTCACTCGATACTCCTCCGCCTGTAGACGGGCGTCGCTCCACGAGCTAAGCCACCGAACCCAGCTGCCACGCATAATCTGCGCAAAGTTGGGTAATTCTCGTCTTAAGGCGTCAACCAGACGTCTTGGGACAATGGGATGGCGTAACCCGTGAAGATCAATTCCAGGCGTGCTTGCGCGTTCTCGCTAGCTGCGTTCCTCGTCGGTTTCGGCGTTTTGGGCGCACCCTTGCAGGCTGGGGCGGAATTGCTCACTGGCGTGGGGGTCCGGACGAGCCCGAGCACCGCGATCATCGCCCCGGCGGTGCCGCTTCCGAAGCCGCCCGTGGTCACGGTCCCGGCGGTGCCGGTTCCGAAGCCGCCCGTGCCCACGGTCCCGGCGCTGCCAACTCCGAAGCCGCCCGCGGTCATGGTCCCGGCGGTGCCGGCTCCGAAGCCGCCCGCGGTCACGGTCCCGGCGGTGCCAACTCCGAAGCCGCCCGCGGTCACGGTCCCGACGGTGCCGGTTCCGAAGCCGCCCGTGGCCACGGTTCCGACGGTTCCCGAACCGCCCGTGGTCGAAGTGCCGACCGCGTCGATTCCCAAAAGCCCCACTGGTTTTGCGGGCAAGATTCCGGCTCCGACCCTCCCCGAAGTCCCTTCGGTCCCCTCGACTAGCCTCGCAGGCGGCTCGCAGCCTCCTGCTCAGGTGACGAGCACCGTTAGCGCGCTCTCGCGAATCCCGACGAGCTTGGTCCCCGAAGTCCCCAGCATCACGGTCTCCACGCCGCCGCTTCCGACTCCGCCTGTGGTCACGGTCCCGTCGGTGCCGCTTCCGACACCGCCCGTGGTCACGGTCCCGTCGGTGCCGCTTCCGAAACCGCCCGTGGTCACGGTCCCGGCAGTGCCGCTTCCGAAACCGCCCGTGGTCACGGTCCCGACGGTGCCGATTCCGAAACCACCGGTGGTCACCGTCCCGACCGTGCCGCTTCCGAAACCGCCCGTGGTCAAACTTCCGACCGCGCCGATTCCCAGCAGCCCCACCGGTTCTGCCGGCAAGCTTCCCGCTCCGACCCTCCCCAAAGTCCCATCGCCGAGCCTCACAGCCGTCTCGCAGGCTCCTGCTCAGGCGACGAGCACCGTGAGCGCGGTCTCCCGGACCTCTTCCCACCAAGGCTCAGGATCGACAAGCACCAACGACGCGGCGACGGGTTACCGAGCGGGTGGGCAGGAGGGCGCCGCGCTGGTGTTGCTCGGCGGTGGTTTCGGCGGCCCGCTCGTAGCAATGGAAGTGGCAGCGACACGAGCGCTTGGCGGGCTCAGCCGGCGCGACCAGGCTCTGGCGGGAGCGCTCTCTCTGTTCTCGACGGTGCGGCGCCTGGAAGGGTGTCTCAGGTATCTGCCGGTGAACCTTCGGCGCGTCCTTGAACTGACCGCCGGGGTCAACGCAGCGATTGCCCTCAGCCCCGAGGCCGTCGCCGCGCAGCTGCATCTACCCGTGAGCAGGATTTCGCGTTTGGAGAGGCTGGCGCTGAAGAGACTGCGACTGACAGCTCGCACTCACACCTGCGGCGCTGCCACAGCGGGCATGGGAGATCAGCTCGCTTTCAGCGCTCTCGCCGCTTTGGTGGGCGAAGAAGGTGGCCCGGCCGGGGGAGTCGAGGCGGCGCGCTACGCGAAGAGTGCATCCGGCGACCGCGTCGGGCTGCCGGCGAGCGCCCGGTCACAGGGCGGCGACTTGCCGCTCGGGCTCAACAATCTGTCGGCCGAAGGCGTGGGAATTCTGCTGATCCTCGCCGTCCTGGCGGGAGTGCTCGCGACGGGGTTGCTATTCGCCGACAGCCTGCGGCCATGGCCAATCCACCGTGACTGGCGATCGCGATGGATCCATCGTCATCCCTGGAACCGTCATCGCTGAGACAGTATCCGCTCGGTCGGTTCGCGGACCACGAGAAGCAAACCGGCCCCGGTTGGCACGACGGCGTCGCTGACCCGCTCCTCGGCGCTCACTAGCGCCCGGAGCTCGCCGACCTCCGCAGCGTGTGACAGGACGTTGTCAACCGCCAGTAGGCCGCCGGGCCTGAGCACGCGGAGCAGATCGGGCCAATAGCCGGCATAGGCGGAGCGTTCCGCGTCCAGGAAGATCATGTCCCACGCGCTCTCGGGGGACGTGCGCAGCGTCATCGCGGCGTCCTCGACGCGCAGCTCTACCGGCTCGCGTACGGCGCCCCGCTCGAGGTTCTGCGCGGCGACGGCGCTGCGCTCCGCGTCCACATCCACGCTGAGCAGCCGCCCGCCGACAGAGCGCACGGCGTCGGCCAGCCAGATCGTCGAGTAACCGTTGGAGGTGCCTAGCTCCAGCACTCGTCGCGCGGCCGTCGCTCGCACCAGCAGAGCCAGCACTCGGGCGGTGTCGGGCTCAACGTTGCGCAGCCGCTCCGTGCGCTCAGCCGTGCCTTCGTCGTGTTCGACCCCCTCGCGGCGCAGCTCATCGAGCAGGGCTGTGAGTTGCCTGTTCACGCTCTGTCAGTGTCCGCCGGCTGCCGCCGTTCAGCCGGCTATGCGCCCGGCGGAATGACATATACGCGCTCATGCAACAGCAAGCGACCTGTGCCGAAGGGCTGCGAAGTGGGCGGACGGTAGACGTCGATGTGGCGGCCGATGATCGCGCCGCCCGTGTCTTGAGCCACGAACCAGCCGCCGTTGATGCCGCGATAGGCCGGTATGAAAATGCGGCTGCCTCGCGGAACGAGGTTCGGGTCGACTGCCACGGAGCGGTAGTAGGTCAGCGGCAGCGAAGCCCCCGCGGCGAACGTCGCGCCACCGTAGCCCCCCACCCAGTGACCGGCGCCGTCGGACCAGCCGCCGGCGGCGAGCGGGTAGGTAACGCGGCCGGCACGATTACGCCAACCGCCGGCTCGCCACGCCGGCGGGCCATGACTCCAGCGGATCCCGCACCGAGGCGGAGCCGTGGATTCGCCGCGCGAGTTGACCCAGCCGACGGCGCCCAGGTTGGCGATGTGCACGTGCCGACCGCCCGTATCGATCCCGTCGCCCTCCATCGACACGCCGTTGGCTGAGTACAGCCAGTCGACGCGGTGACGAGCGCCAGTGCCAGGGGTGCGCAGCGAGACTCCGTCAAACCAGCGCTCGGGCACCGGGTAGTACTCGGTGACGATGAAGCCCGACAACCAGGTCCGCCCCACGATCTGCCGCTCAGGCGGGGCGTGAGGATTACATGCCGCCGTGCGGGCCGCGACCGGCGTGGCACGCACGATCGCGCGCGGCGCACGGCGAACCGGGGGATCCAGGGCCGCGGCGTGCTGCCCTCTGCCGTGCGATCCGCCTCCGCAGCCGGCGATCGCAGCGCCGGCTGCGAGAGTCGCCGCGCCGATGAACATCCGCCCAATCACGCGCCTGCGATGTTAGCCACGCGAGAGCGGGCCTGAGCGTCGGCGCCGTCTCCTCGCGCGAAGGCGAAAAGGTGTTGAGTAGGCCCGTGCAGACGTTGGCGGCGGTGTCCAGTACTCACGTCAAGACGGCCGTTGCGCTCGTGCTCGCGCTCGCCTCGACCACGCTCGTCAGCCTTGCGTACCTGCGCGAGCATGCCGCGGTCGGGGTTCTGGCGCCGCTTACTTTGCGGCGCCCCATCCAGTCGCTGCGCGCGCTGCTCTCTAGTCGTGCATGGCTGACGGGCTTCGCCATGGAGTCGAGCGGATTCGCGTTGTACGTGACGGCTCTGGCCTTGGCGCCGTTGGCTTTGGTGCAGAGCGTCGCAGCCGGCGGAATCGGCATACTCGCAGTCGCGTCCGCCCGACTCGCCCACCGCCGCCTGACCAGGCGCGAGGGCCTCGGCGCCGGGGTGTCTGTCGCTGGGCTGCTGTTCCTGTCGATCTCGCTCATCGGCGGCGGCGATCAGAGCGCACCGGGCTCGGTGGTCGAGAGCGCGCTATGGCTCGGAGGCACCTGTGTCGCGGCTGCACTCGTCCTGACCGTCGGCCGGGCGTTCCTTGGAGCGGCGACGGCATCTGGCATCGCAGGCGGCCTGCTGTTCTCCTGCGGTGACATCTCGACCAAGCTCGCCACCCAGGGAGGCGTACGAGTGGCGTTCGCCGCGGGGGCCATCCTCGGATACGTGCTGGGCACGTCCCTGCTGCAGGTCGGCTACCAACGTGGCGCGGCGCTAACCATCGCCGGGATCGCGACGCTGCTTACGAACGCGTTGCCGATCGCGGCCGGACCGGTGCTGCTGAACGAGACACTGCCCGAGGGCGGTCTGCGAGTGCTTCGGATCCTGGCCTTTGCGACCGTGATCGCGGGAGCGGCGCTGCTCGCTCGTCCCGCTGCTTCGTCGTCACCGCAGTCGGAGTCTCTTCACGCCGCCTAGCGATAGGCGCGAACCGCGAACCAGTCCGAGGAGAGCTCAGGCGCCCGTTCACAGACGTCCCGCACGATCTCCAGGATCGCTATGCGCCCGACCTCCTCGCGTTCTTCACGGTCGATCGAACTCGGAGCATCGTTCCCCAACGTCGCCCTGATTTCGGCGCCAGTCTTGGCAAAGGCCGCGTCCTCGCGACGGGCACCAAGCCGCTCCCACAGCATGTCAAGCGCATCGTCGGGGGCCGCCCAGCCAGCATGTCGGGTGATACTGAAGTCCACTAAGGCAAGTCTATATTCGGACTCTCCCGACTGAGTCCGGTCGGTCCCGGGCCGGAGTCGGCGGCTCGCGCATGGCATCTCGTTCCTGATTCGGATCGCGGCGGAATGGGTAGTTCAGGACGGATGCAAAGCGCCAACGCCGTCGAGAGCCTCAACGAACGCTATCCGGCTGTGCCGGACTCTGTTCCTCGCGCGCGAACGGAGCTGAGCGCCTTTGCAATCAGGGCGGGAGCGACTGGGGAGCAGCTCGAAGGCATTCGGCTGGTGGTCTCCGAGGCCGTCAGCAACGCGGTGCTGCACGCCTACGAGGGAGAGAAGGGCGAGATCCAGGTCACGGCGGCGGTGCTCCCCGGCGAACTCTGGATCCTGATCGCGGACGAAGGAGTCGGACTACGCGCCGAACGGAGCGAGAACCGGGGATTGGGCCTCGGTCTCGGGTGGATGGCGCAGTTCAGCGACGGCCTTACGCTCCTGACGCGCTCTTCGGGAGGGCTCGAGGTGCGCCTGCGGTTCGAGCTCTTCGACGCAACCGGCGAAGCGGGTCCTTCAGGTGCGAGGGTCGCTAGCCTCTGCTAGCCGCCCTGCCTCGTCGCGCTTTTCCACCACGATGTAGTCGTTCCCGGTCTCGACGACCGTCTCGAGCTCCTTGACCTCGTGACCGGGCATGACCAAGAAGCGGCGCGGGGTTGCTCGCACGCGCGCGTATTCGCGCGGCGTCAGTGAAACCAGCTTGTTGCAGTCGAGGCGCGCGCACTCGCAACGGAAGGCAGCGGGGGAATCCTCTTCGCCCGGCCATTGCCCCCGCTCGATCGCCTCGTTGACCTCTCGGAACAGCGCCTCGTTTCCGGCGACGCGCCTCTGCAGCCCCGCATCCATGCCCCGATCCTCCCACGCCTGTCGCCGGCGTGTCCCGCCGCGGGGCACCCAACGGCGCGACCCCGGCTGGCCTCGTTGAACACAGCCTGCCGGAACGGGCCTATCGAAAGCTGCTCTAGCTGACAGCGTCACTCCTCGGATGTCGCAGGAAGCGCGCGCGGTGGGGCTGTCGCTCGTATCCGGCCGCCCGCCAGAACTCGAGCGCGAGTGTCTCGTCGTCGGCGACGATCGCCGTCAGACGCAACGCGCCGCGCTCTTGCAGCCGGCGCTCGCCCTCGCGCACGAGTGCGGTTGCGATCCCCTCGCGTCTGCGCGAGGGGTGCACCGCGAGGCGGTAGAAGCTGCCCCTCCACCCGTCCCAGACGGCGATGAGAGACCCGATCACGCTGCCGTCAGATTCGGCGATCAGCAGCGCGCGGCGGTCGGCGGCAAGCAGGGCTGCGAGGCCCTCCGGCGTGTCGCTGACGCCCGCTGGAACCTCCGCCGCGCTCCACAGCGCAAGGACCGCCGTCGCATCTGCGGGCGTTGCGCTTCGAATCATGCAGCCGGGGACGGGCATTTGCGGCTGAATCTTGGCGCCCGCGCCGGCGACAGGCGTGCCCCTGCTCGGGCTCAGACGTCGATGTTCTCGAGGTTCTCCGGCGCCGGTGCTCCCTCTCTGCGCTCGCGCTGGGCGCGGGCCAGCCGCCCTCCCAGCGCCCCGAGGAGCATGCCGAGGATCGCGGTGACCACCGCCAGGAACGGAGGAAAGCTCCCCAGCGAGACCTTTGCGTGAGTGCCGGCGATCGCGTGAGCGCTCAGCAGAGCGATGCCGTAAATCGCCCCTCCTACCAGGCCGCGATCGGCGCCTCCCCATCCATCCTGGTGCTCGAAGCCGGCGAGGAAGCCTCCGATTGAGACGACCGCTGCGAGCGCCCAGTAGCCGCCGGTGGAAGTGCCGACCAGCACTCCCGCTGCGGCGCCGAACACGGCCGGAATGACGCCACCAAGCACGATCTGGACGGGCCGCGGACGGTCCCGGAACAACACGGGCTGCATCACCGACTCTC
>Ga0210408_10004573_pt1 | contig 12305 bp, 11 predicted proteins | sample IncBWH4MmetaG_FD_155471 | JGI IMG/M metagenome (GOLD analysis project Ga0210408, IMG submission 155471) | Forest soil microbial communities from Barre Woods Harvard Forest LTER site, Petersham, Massachusetts, United States - Inc-BW-H-4-M | ecosystem: Environmental > Terrestrial > Soil >... | reverse complement strand
AAAAAGAAAAGCGACTCCGGCAATTCCAAGGAGGACGCCATCGAAGTAATGGCCACGGTGATCGAGCCGTTGCCGAACGCCATGTTTCGCGTGGAGCTGGAAAACAAGCATCAAGTGCTGGCGCACGTTTCCGGCAAGATGCGCAAAAATTTTATTCGTATTCTCGCGGGAGACAAAGTAGCCGTGGAGCTTTCGCCTTACGATTTGACGCGCGGCCGCATCGTCTACCGTTACAAGTAGGAAGCAGGAAGAGGGACCATGAAAGTACGGGCATCGGTAAAAAAGATTTGCGACAAGTGCAAGGTGATTCACCGGCGCGGCGTGGTGCGCGTGATTTGCACCAACCCGAAGCACAAGCAGCGCCAGGGATAAGCCGGATTTCGAGTCGGAAATTTTAGGAGACATGTTTCATGGCACGCATAGCAGGCATTGATCTTCCGGTTCAGAAACGGTTGTGGATTGGCTTGACCTCCATCTACGGCATCGGGCGGGAGCGCGCGAAAAAGCTGGCCACGAAAGCCGGCGTGGACTACACGAAAAAAATCCGCGACCTGACCGAAGAGGAAATCAACCACATTCGCCAGGCCATCGAGCAGGAAGGCCGCGTGGAAGGCGATCTCCGCAAGGAGATCCAGATGAACATTCGCCGGCTGATTGAAATTCAGGCCTATCGCGGCATTCGCCACCGCCGGAATTTGCCGGTGCGCGGACAGCGTACGCACACCAACGCGCGCACCCGCAAAGGTCCGCGGCGCGGCGCCGTGGCAGCGAAGAAGAAGACGGTCGGCAAGAAGGGCTAATTTGTAGAAACTGGTAGGGGCGCAGCATGCTGCGCCCCAGCTTGGCAAGGTTTTAGACCTTGGCAGAACGATCGGAGTGAAACGTGGCAAAAGAACCAAAAGCCGCAGGAGCAACACCGGATAGCGGAGCGCCGGCAAAACCGGCAGCGGCAACGAAGCGCAAGAAAGAGTTCAAGAAAAAGCGCGAACGTCGCGTGGTTCCGCACGGATACGTGCATATCGCAGCGTCGTTCAACAACACGCAGATCACCATCACGGACACGGATGGCCGCGTGATGTGCTGGTCGTCCGCTGGCGCGATCGGCTTCAAAGGCTCGCGCAAAGGCACGCCGTACGCCGCGCAGCAAGCTTCGCTGGCGGCCGCGGGCGTCGCGCGCGACCAGTACGGGATGAAGAGCGTGGAAGTACGCGTGAAAGGCCCGGGTTCGGGACGCGAGTCCGCGGTCCGCGCGCTGGCGGCCGCGGGCTGCATATCGTGGTGATTCGTGACGTCACGCCGATTCCGCACAATGGCTGCCGCCCGCCAAAGCGGAGGCGAGTCTGAGGTTGACGAAGCACTGCGAAGATTCGCTGGGCCGCGAAAAAGAAATGGTTGGGCCACAAAGATTTTTTAAGGGTTTGAGGAAGGGAGAATAAGAAGTTGGCAAGACATCGAGAAGCGGTCTGCCGCCTGTGCCGCCGGGAAGGGCAGAAGCTGTTTTTGAAAGGTTTGCGGTGTTTCACGGAGAAGTGTGCGATTGAGAAGCGCAACTTCATTCCCGGACAGCACGGGCAGTCGCGGCGGGCGAAGGTAGCCGGCTACGGCCTGCAGTTGCGCGAGAAACAGAAGGTGAAGCGCACCTACGGGCTGCTGGAGCGGCAATTCCGCAGCTACTTCGAGAAAGCGCTGCGCATCAAGGGCCCCACGGGCGAAAACCTGATCATCACGCTGGAGCGGCGTCTGGACAATGTGATTCGGCGCGCGGGCTTCTCCGGTTCGCACGCGCAAGCACGGCAATTTATTTTGCACGGGCACGTGCGCGTGAACGGAAGAAAGGTGAACATCCCTTCGTACCTGGTGAAGGTCGGCGACGAAGTATCCATCAAGGACAAGATGCACCAGAACGCCATGGTGATGGAAGCGCGCAACGTGGCGCAAAGCCAGAACACCGTGCCGTGGCTGGAACTAAATCGCGAAGAGTTCAAGGCCAAAGTGGTGGCCATGCCGAAACGCGAAGACGTGCAAACCCCGGCATTCAACGAGCAATTGATCGTGGAGTTGTACTCGAAGTAGTTCACCGGGCCGGCCTCGCAGGCCGTCCCACAGAAGAAAAGTTTTTTGGGCGGCCGATAGCGTCGGCGGCCAGAAGGAAGGAACACGATGTGGAAGGGTTTTCAAAAGCCGAAGCGCCTGGCATCCGAGCTGGAGTCATTGACCGAAAAGTACGGGCGGTTTTCCGCGCAGCCGTTTGAGCGCGGCTGGGGCACGACGGTAGGGAACGCACTGCGGCGCGCGCTGCTCAGTTCGATTGAAGGCGCGGCGATTACCGCGGTGAAAATCGAAGGAGTACTGCACGAATTCTCGTCGATTCCCGGCGTGGTCGAAGACGCCACGGACATCATCCTCAACCTCAAGCAGGTGCCGATCAAGCTGAACACGGACCTGCCGAAGACAATTTACGTGAACGTGGAGAATCCCGGACCGGTGACTTCCGCGCAAATCGAAGAAGACGCGGACTTCGCGGTGCTGGATAAGAGCGTATACATCGCCACGGTCAGCGAAGGCGGCAAGCTGCAGATCGAGATGCGCGCGAAGAACGGACGCGGTTACGTGGCCGCGGACCGCAACTACGACGAGGACCTGCCGATCGGCTACATTCCGGTCGATTCTGTGCACTCTCCGGTGCGCAAGGTCAACTACTCGGTGGAAGCGGCGCGCCTCGGACAGATGACCGACTACGAGAAGCTGATGATCGAAGTGTGGACCAACGGCGCCATCACGCCGCAGGACTCCATCGGGCTGGCGGCCAAGCTGGTGAAGGACCACATGAGCATCTTCATCAACTTCGAGGAGCCTTCGGAGATCAGCGAGCTTCCGGCGGAAATCGCCAACGATCCGCGGCTGGAGCACCTGGACCGTTCGGTCGAGGAGCTGGAACTTTCGGTGCGCTCGTACAACTGCTTGAAGAACGCGAATATTCAAACTATTCGCGAGCTGGTGCAGAAGAGCGAAAACGAAATGCTGAAGACCAAGAACTTCGGCCGCAAATCGCTGAACGAGATCAAAGATATACTGACCAAGATGGGCCTAAGCCTGGGCATGAAATTCGACGAGCACGGCCGGATCATCTGGCCGCCGCTGCCGAGCCAGACAGCGCCGCCGCCGACATCGGAAGATACGGTCGGACTGTAACGTCGGAATTACAAGAAAAACCCACCGGCCCAAAATGCGGGCCTGAGCTACAGGGGCGCGATTAACGCTCGCGCCCGCCGAGTAAAGGACGAGCGATGCGACATTTGAATTCGGGATCGAAGCTGGGGCGCAATCCGTGGCATCGCCGCGCGACGCTGCGGAACCTAGTCACCAATTTGTTCGAGCATGGGCGGATCACCACTACGCTGACGCGCGCGAAGGCCGCGCGGCCGGTGGCGGAGAAGATGATCACGCTGGGGAAACGCGACACGCTGCAATCGCGCCGGCAAGCGGCCTCTTACATCATGACACCGGGCATTACGCAGAAGCTCTTCAGCGAGATCGCGCCCAAATTCGCGGACCGGGCGGGAGGCTACACGCGCATTATTCCTGCTGGGATTCGCGTCGGTGACGGGGCGAAGGTGGCCATCCTGGAACTGGTCGGCTACGAGCTCAAGCGCAAGGAAAAGAAAGAAAAGAGCAAGAAGGAAGAAGCAGCCGAGGCCAGCAGCCAGAAATAAACTTTCAGCCGTCAGTTTTCCGTGCTCGCAAGACTAGAAGCAGCGCCAGGCAGGGAATTCGTAGGCCCGCTCCGGTTTACTGGGGCGGGCTTTCTCTTTTGAGGCGAAATGAGTGGACAGCTCCTTGTCTAACGCTCGGCTACCCGGCCCGCACGCTCCGAAGCAGAACGCGATGGTCAATTGCGGCCTGCGGCATGCCGATGTATATTGCCCGGCGGCCTGATTTAACAGCCGGGAGGCAGCTTTTGCGTTTCGCACACCCACTCCCCCATCCATCTAGAACAAAATCGTTCCATCAGGAAAGTAGCGAAATTTCGGGAAAGGAAGGAGATGAGAACGCAACCTCGCGCGCCGATTGTGTTCTTGCGCTCCGTCTCAAATCATGCCTAACCCGCGTCTGAGTCGTATTGCTATTTTGCTGGCATTCACGCCCAGTCTCTGCGCCGCCCAAAATCAGCCGCCGCAATTCCGGCTGCCCACCTTTGCCGCTCCGATCCGTTACAGCATCAATCTCACGGTGGTCCCAGACAAGGACACCTTCACGGGAACCGTGGACATCGACCTCAATTACAAAGAGGCTAGTTCCGTTCTCTGGCTCAACGCCGAACAGATCACCGTGAAGAGCGGTACGTTGACCTTTGGCGGGCGAGCACTCACCGCCAAGGTGATCTCCGAACCGAAGGACCTGGTCGGTTTTTCGTTCGACAGCACAGTGTCCCCTGGACCCGCCAAGTTCCATGCCGAGTACGAAGGGCAGATCAGCCGCAAGGACATGCAGGGGATCTTTCAGGTCAAGGATGGCGACCACTGGTACATTTATTCTCAGTTTGAAAACATCGCCGCGCGCCAGGCATTTCCTTGTTTCGATGAACCCTCGTTCAAAGTGCCGTGGCAGCTCACTTTAAATGTTCCCAAGGATGATGGCGCCTTCTCCAACACGCCGGTGCTTTCTGAAAGCAGCTGGGGTGACGGCATAAAGACGATAAAGTTCGCCGAAACCAAGCCACTGCCAAGTTATCTGGTGGCCTTTGCGGTCGGACCCATGGATATCGTTCCTGCGGGCCACGCCGGGGCGAACAACACCGAGATTCGCATCATCGTGCCGCGCGGGCGCAGTCGAGAGGCCCAATATGTCGCCAGCGCAACTCCCGACATAGTGAATCTGCTCGAAAAATATTTCGGCATTCCCTATCCCTACGAAAAGCTCGATGAGGTGGCCATTCCTCTAGCCGGCTACGCCATGGAGCACCCCGGGCTGGTCACCTACGGGTCCGGATTCTTCCTTGTCAAGCCGGAAGAGATTACGTTGCAGTGGAAACTCGATCCCACTAGCGTGATCGCTCATGAATTGGCACATCAATGGTTCGGCGACCTGGTCACCACCGCCTGGTGGGATGACATTTGGCTTAACGAAGGCTTTGCCTCGTGGATGGCGAACAAAATTGTCAACGAATACCATCCCGAGTGGAAGATGGGTCTTCGTGAATTAAACGGCTACCAGGGCGCAATGGGCACGGACGAGTTGGTGAGCTCCCGAAAGGTGCGGCAGCCCATCCTTTCCGACGACGACATTGCCAACGCTTTCGACAACATCACTTATAACAAAGGCTCGGCGCTCCTGAACATGTTTGAGTCCTATATGGGCCCGGAAAAGTTTCGGGAGGGGATTCGCCGTTATCTTCACAAATATGCCTGGGGAAACGCAACGTCCGCGCAGTTCCTGGAGGCTCTGGGCGGCAACGATCAGGCTATAAGCCGCGCGTTCTCGACATTTCTCGATCAAGCAGGCGTCCCGTTGCTGACGGTTCGGCTTCAGTGCGGGTACGGAAGCGCGAAACTGCAGGTTTCCCAGCAGCGCTTTCTGCCTCGGGGCTCACCAGGCTCAGGCAACCAGAGTTGGAACATCCCGATCTGCATCAAGTATCCGGCGGGATCAGAAGAGCAGCGATCTTGCACGCTGATGAATAGCATCACCGAAACGGTGAATTTGGCGAAGGCCAAGGGATGCCCGCATTGGACCTATGCGAATGCTGATGCGGCAGGCTACTACGTCGTCCACTATCAAGACGGAATGCTCAATTCTCTTCTCAAGGACGACAAGGCGCTTTCTTTGCCCGAGCGAGTCGGCTTGATCGGCGATATCGCGGCGCTCACGCAGGGCTACATGCCACTCGGAGACGCGATGGCGCTTGTGCCCAAGGTGGCGCATGATCCCGATCGCTCCGTGGTGACGAAGACTTTGCGGATTGTGGGCGACCTTGGCGACCATTTAGTTCCCGACAATCTCAAGCCCAGCTATCGCCGCTACATGTCGGACCTGTACAAGCAACGCGCCCAGCAATTGGGCTGGAAAGCAAAACCAGGCGAGGATGACGACAGCCGCTTGCTGCGTCCTGAAATCGTCGGCGTCGTTGCCGACCAAGCGGAAGACCCTGGGTTCATCGAAGAAGCAAAGAAGCTCGCGCTCGCCTGGCTCGAGGATCATAAAGCCGTGGATCCAGACATGCTGGATACTGTCCTCAGGACCGCGGCGCGCCACGGGGACCGTTCGTTATTCGATCGCCTTCGCGGCCAAGCCAAGAAGGAAACAGACGAAACTCCGAGGGGTTCGCTACTCTCCGCAATGGGCTCGTTCAGCGACCCTGCCATTACCAGAGTGGCCCTCCCCATCATTCTGACGGATGAATTCGACAATCGTGAATCACTCGCAATTCTCATCGGTGCCGTGGCGTCGTCCCAGACACGAGACGTTGCTTACGACTTTGTCAAACAGAACTGGGATGCGCTCATCGCCAAGCTGCCCACAGACTTCGGCGCTTTGCTTCCTTATGTGGCAAGACGTTACTGTGACCCCCAGCACCGAGCGGACGCAGAAGCATTTTTCAAGGATCGCTCCACGAAGTACGCAGGCGGACCTCGCATCCTGAGTCAAGTGCTCGAAGGCATCAGCATCTGTGCCGCGAACAAGGATGCCAATCAATCGAGCGTCGTGAAGTTTCTGAAGAATCACTGACCGCGCGATTGGGCAAGTTGAGCCTAGTTCAATCCTGGAAGCCCGTCACCGGCTGCCCGGCGGGTCGGTACAGTCGGCATACCCCCCTATCAACGTCAAAAGAGTGCGCAAGTCACTGAGTGGGAGGAGTTTACGTGAATCCCGTTGCGCAAAAGAGTCCGCAAACAAAAGGGGTAAGCGCTTAGCGGCAGAGGGCGTTGAGCTGGTCATAGGGCTTTTCGGGGTGAGGGGGCAGGTCAAGGTGTTTGGCTTCCATCATTTGGTCGAGCAGCGTGCCGCCCTCTTTCAGGGCCGCGTCGGGATCGCTTTTGTAGGCGCGATCCCTTTCGGCGTCGGGCAGGGTGATGAACTTGAAGCCCTGCCGCCTGAGGGAATCGAGGAGCTGCGGGAGCATGACGGTTTCAAAACCGCCGATGTGCAGCAGCAGGACGTGCTTGATGTCGCGGCCATAGAGGAGCTTGGCGGCGGACTGGCCGAGCGCGATGTACTCGGCAGCGGTCGCCAGGTAGCTGGACTTAAGCCATTCGATGGAGGCCGCGTCGTTCTTTTCGGCGCAGCGGGCGTAGGGGGCGTTCCAAAGGTAGTCCTCGAAGTCCAGGGTGACCTGGGCGATGTGGTATTTGTGGTCTTGCAGGTATTGGCGGACGGCGTGGCGCTTTTCGAGGGTGTCGCCTTCCCAGAGGTAGGGATAGCGGAACCAGCGCCAGTCCTGGCGGCCCATCATGGATTTCAAGAGGGGTTCGTCCTCGGCGACATTCCGATCAAATTCGTCGGCGGTGCTGGCGTTGAGGCTCAGGTGGGTGTAGGTGTGATTGCCCAACGGGAAGCCGGCACTGCGCCAGAGCTTGAGGACTTCGATGTCTTCGGGATGCTCCTGAAGTTTGCGAGCGTTGACGAAACCATAGACTTTGGGGGCGCGAGCTTCTTTGAGCGTCTTGAGGATACTTTTGGCGATGTCAGTGCGCGTCATGCCGGAAGGCAATGAGCCGTGCGAGGGAAGGTCGTCGAAGGTGAGAGCGACCTGTTGGGAGAAACCTGCAGAGGCGAAAATTAGCATGCAGACACAAGCGAAGCAAAAGAAACAGGGCAATTTCATGCTAAGACCCCCTGACCGTGACCTGACGATTGCGGAAGCGGATCCAGAGCCAGAGGATGGCGAAGGCGAGGAAGGCGCCGACGGAATCAATAAGAGAATCGTATGGGGAGGCTTCGCGGCTGGCGACGAACGCTTGATGGATTTCGTCGAGCGCGGAATAGCCGGAAGCGATGAAGAGCGCGGTGAGTCCCCAGGACCAGCGCCAGCCGACGCGGGAACCTCGAATGCCACGATAGAGGAGCAGGCAAAAAATAAAATATTCAGTGAAGTGGGCCGATTTGCGAATGTAGTGGTGGATCACATAAAACTGCGCGTGGGTCAGGCCGGGTATGAACCAGCGGAGGATGGGTTCAAAGAATGAGGCGGTGCGCTGCGCGGAGAAGGCGTCGGTGGACATGATGAAGATAACAGCGGCCCAGAGGAAAGCGGGCCACCACGTGCGCAACCACGCGGGGATCAGCAGTTGCTTAAGGCGCGGTTGCATTTCAGGGAGGTTCGGCGCGGGACGCGGATTGCGCCAGGGTTGGTCAGGCACGCGGGGAAGCTCCGTTCATTAAGTGTCCATTGTACAGGCATGTTGCCAGCGGATTTAACCGGACAGCCAGAAATGGCTGTCCCACTTTTTTATTCTATGCGGTAGTTGGGGGCTTCGCGCGTGATGATTACGTCGTGAACGTGGCTTTCGCGAAGTCCAGCGGAAGTGACGCGCACGAATTTGCTGCGCTGAGTGAGGGCTTTTAGGTTTTCGGCGCCGACATAGCCCATGCCGCTGCGCAGACCGCCGACGAGTTGATCGGTGAGAGCGGCTAGGGAGCCTTTGTAGGGGACGCGGCCTTCGACGCCCTCGGGCACGGATTTGCCGCGCTGGACTTCGTCTTCCTGGGAGTAGCGGTCAGCGGAGCCTTCTTCCATGGCGGCGGAGGAGCCCATGCCGCGATAGGACTTGAAGGTGCGGCCTTGGTAGAGAATCGTTTCGCCGGGGGCTTCTTCGGTGCCGGCGAAAAGGCTGCCAATCATCACGCAGGAAGCGCCGGCGGCGATGGCCTTGGTGATGTCGCCGGAGAATTTAATGCCGCCGTCGGCGATGATGGGAATGCCGGTCCCTTCCGTGGCGCGCGCGGCTTCCATGATGGCGGTGATTTGCGGCACGCCGGCGCCGGTAACCACGCGCGTGGTGCAGATGGAGCCGGGTCCCATGCCGACTTTCAGGCCGTCGATTCCGAGGGCGATGAGATCCTTTGCGCCTTCGTAGGTAGCGACATTGCCGGCGATGAGTTGCACGTCGGGCAAGCGATGGCGAATGGCCTTGATGGCATCCATCACGCGCGCGGAGTGGCCATGCGCGGTGTCGATGGCGATGACGTCGGTTTTGTACTTGGCCATTTCGACGGCGCGCTCGAGGAAATCGCCGGTGGCGCCGATGGCCGCGCCGACGCGCAAGCGGCCCTGCTCATCTTTTGCCGCGCGCGGATATTCGAGCTTTTTCTGGATGTCCTTTACGGTGATGAGACCCTTTAGATTGAAGTCTTGATCAACGACGAGAAGTTTTTCGATGCGATGCTTTTGCAGCAGGCGCTCGGCTTCGTCGAGCGTGGTGCCGACGGGGACGGTGACTAGGTGATCCTTGGTCATCACGGAGCTTACGAGTTGATTGTGATTTTTTTCGAAGCGCAGGTCGCGGTTGGTGAGGATTCCGGTGAGGCGAGTGCCGCGGGTGACGGGCAGGCCGGAGATCTTGTACTTGTTCATGATCTCAAGAGCCTGGCGGAGCGTGATGTCGGGAGAAATGGTGACGGGGTCGACGATCATGCCGCTTTCGGAGCGCTTGACGCGATCGACTTCTTCGCTCTGGCGGTCGATGGGAATGTTTTTGTGAACGATGCCGATACCGCCCTGGCGGGCGATGGCAATAGCCAGGCGCGATTCGGTGACGGTGTCCATGGCGGCGGAGGCCAGGGGGATGTTCAAGGGCAGCTTGCGTGTGAAGCAGGTGCGCGTGTCGGCGTCGGCGGGGAGAACCGCGGACTTGCCCGGAAGAAGCAGAACGTCGTCGAACGTGAGGCCTTCGGGGATGGAACCGTTAATCATTGCGTCCTCGATTTGGGAGCTGTGGGCGGCCGCAGGAGACGGGATGGCCCATAAACAGCGCAGCCCAGCGGGTGGCCGCTGGGCCGCTAGGGCAATTCATCAGATCGAAAAAATGCGTCACTGTGAATCTTTAATTGTAGGGGGATACGGAGGTTGGGTCAAGCTGAGTCGCGGTGTTTTCTGAGGCATGCTGCGCGGCGGCGGGAATTGCTAATATAGGCTTCCAAAGCGATGCACCGGGATTGGACTCCATTCGAGGCGCATGCGTGGTTGCGCAATAGGCATGCGATGACCATTGCGTCGGTGTATTGGCCGCGGCGGTTTGCGCTGCCGAAGGCGGAGGCGCGGCTGTTTCGTGTTGCGGAGGATTCGCAATTACTTGCGGCATGTCACTGGCAGGAGGGGAAGCGGAAGGATGTGCCGGTGATTGCGATCGTGCACGGGCTGGAGGGGTCCTGCGATTCGAATTACGTGCTGGGAATTGCGGAGAAGGCGTACCAGCGCGGCTTTCATGTGGTGCGGCTGAATCAGCGGAATTGCGGAGGCACGGAGAAGCTGACGCCGACGCTGTACAACTCTGGGATGAGCGAAGATTACCAGGCGGTGCTGGAAGAATTGACTGACGGTGACGGGTTCGCGCAGATATTTTTTGCGGGGTACTCCATGGGCGGGAACCTGGTGACCAAGATGGCGGGGGAGTATGAGAACGCCGCGCCGCGCGCGCTGCGGGGCGTTTGCGGGATTTGTCCGGCGATTGATTTGGCGGCTTCCGCGGACGCGCTGGATAAGCGCGAGAACTTTTTCTATCAGCGATGGTTTGTCAAGGGACTGATGGCGCGGTACGCGCGAAAGGCGGCGCTGTTTCCGCAGACTTATTCGCGCGATGGGCTTGGGAAGATTCGTTCGGTGAGGGAATTTGACGATGCGATCACCGCGCCGTGTTTTGGGTATCGCGATGCGCAGGAGTATTACGAAGCGGCGGGAGCGCGCAAAGTGGTGGGGCGAGTCTCCGTGCCGATGCTGATGATTACCGCGCAGGATGATCCGTTCGTACCGTACGAATCGTTTTTGGCGGCGTTGGTGGAGGAGAATCCGGCGATTCGGTTTGTGGCTCCGGAGCACGGCGGGCATTGCGGATTTATTTCGAGGCATGGCGGAGTGGAGCGATTTTGGGCGGAGGCGCGCGTGGTGGATTTTTGCGAGGAGCACCGATTCTAACGCGCCGCCGAGTTCGCGGGGCGAGTAGTGACTGCGCTGTGACCGCAAAAGCGGCGGCCCTTCGAAGCTTAGGGTACGCCAGTCCGCCGCACTCCAAATTAGGCGAACGGCTTCTCGAGGGAAGGGGCGAAGCCTGGCGTTAGGAGTTGGGCTGGGCCATCGGCAGCGATGACCATGTCGTCTTCGCAGCGAAGGCCGAATTCGCCGGGGATGTAGATACCCGGCTCGTTGGAAAACGTCATGCCGGGCTCGAGGATGGTTTTGCTTCCGCGCACGAGATAGGGATGCTCGTGGCCGTCGAGTCCGATGCCGTGGCCCAGGCGGTGGGTGAAGAATTTGTAGTCGGGGCCGTAGCCGCCATTGACGATGACCGCGCGCGCGGCATCGTCGACCGTGCCAGAGACGCGGCCGGCGCGCGCGGCATCCAGCGCGGCGTCCTGCGATTTGCGCACGAGGTCGAAGGCGCGCGAGATTTTCTCCGTGGGCTTGCCATACACGCTGGTGCGCGTGACGTCTGAGGCATAGCCTTCCACTCCGCATCCGCCATCGATCAAGACGACATCACCTTCCTTTAGCTTTTGCGGCTGCAACGTGCCGTGCGGCAATGCTGCCGAAGCGCCAAGAAGAACGAGCGCGCCGCCATGCAGATTCATTTTTGCGAAGCCGGCTTCGACAACGTGCGCAATATCGTCTTGCGACATGCCTTCTTTGAGGGAGGCGAAGGTGGCGCGGAAGACATCGAAGGTGGCTTGGCAAGCGAGGCGCATTAGTTCGAGCTCGTGTGCGGATTTGTGGGCGCGGCACGCGATGGTGACGGGATCGGCGGAAACATATTCGAAGCCAGGGGCAGCGTTGCGAAGATGATCGAAAAAGGTGAAGCCGGTGGTTTCCTCGATACCGATGCGGCCGGTGCGAATGTTCTGGTCGGCTAGCGCGGCGGCGGCGATTTTCGTCGGGCTCTGATCTTCTTGCCAGATGCGGACTTCGAGAGGGAAACGGAGCTTTTCGCGGAGGCGCCCTTCTTCAAAGGCGGGAACCACGAGGACCGGGTGGCCAGCGCGAGGGATGACGAGGCCCACGAGGCGTTCGCTGAGACCCCAGCGGATGCCCGTGAAGTAGTAGAGCGATGTGCCAGGGGCAAAGAAAAGCGCGTCGTATTTTGCGGCTTGCGAGGGCG
>Ga0210408_10004572_pt1 | contig 12306 bp, 13 predicted proteins | sample IncBWH4MmetaG_FD_155471 | JGI IMG/M metagenome (GOLD analysis project Ga0210408, IMG submission 155471) | Forest soil microbial communities from Barre Woods Harvard Forest LTER site, Petersham, Massachusetts, United States - Inc-BW-H-4-M | ecosystem: Environmental > Terrestrial > Soil >... | reverse complement strand
CCAAATTCGTGATCAACGCCCAGAATTGCGTCCACTGCAAAACCTGCGACGTGAAGGATCCCAACGGCAACATTACCTGGGTTCCGCCGGAGGGCGGCGGCGGGCCCAATTACGAGGCCATGTGACGATCGCGTGAGGTGACCGGCCACGATACCGCCACAGTGCAAGCGTTACCCGATACCGCCGGGCTAAATCCGCGGTTTAGGGTCCCATCTGCCAATCGACCATCGTACATCCTTGCGCGTATCCTTGCGGTTAAGCGCCAAACGCGGCATTGTCGCTTGCCTTGATGCTGCCGCTTGGGTCCGCATTCGGGAATCCTGCCGTTCAAGTCTGGAGCTAGGCCAACCGTGATACTTTCAACTCGTTTGAACCGCTGGACCGTTGCCGCTTTCGCTGTCGCCGCGCTGGCGCTGCCCGGCGCGGTTTGCGCGCAGACGCCCGATCATCCGACCGACAATTCGGCGCAGTTTCCGACCAGGAGCGATTTGAAATCGCTCACCACGTCGGGCAGTTACCTTGCCGCCCGTCATGCCAGCGTGGAACGCGACGCCAACTCCGCGTCGGCCTTCTACCTCTCGGCGCTGCGCACTGATCCGAAGAACAACGAATTGCTCGATCGTGCGTTCATCTCCTCGGTCGCCGACGGCAATATCGACGAGGCCGTCAAGCTCGCCGAACGCATCCTGACGATCGACAAATCCAACCGCGTCGCGCGCCTCGTCGTCGGCGTGCAGAATCTCAAGTTGAAGAAATACGCCGCCGCCCAGCTGAACATCAACCAGTCGATCCGCGGGCCGATCACCGATCTGGTGGCGACGCTGTTGTCGGGCTGGGCCATCTATGGCACCGGCGACACCAAGGCGGCGGTCGCCAGCGTCGACAAGCTCACCGGTCCGGATTGGTATCCGATCTTCAAGGACCTCCACACCGGGATGATGCTCGACCTCGCGGGCAAGGAAAAGGACGCCGGCACCCGCTTCGAGCGCGCCTACAAGCTCGACGACTCCATGCTGCGGGTTGCCGAATCCTACGCGCGCTGGCTGTCGCGCAACAAGGATGGCGCCGCCGCCTCGGGCATCTACGAGGCGTTCGACAAGAAGCTCGCGCGACATCCGCTGGTGCAGGAAGGGCTGCGCGAGACCAAGGCCGGCAAGAAAATGCCGCCGCTGGTGGATTCGCCGCAGGCCGGCGCCGCCGAAGCGCTGTACGGCATCGGCGCCTCGCTGACGCGCCGCGGCGGCGAGGATCTCGCGCTGGTCTATCTGCAGCTCGCTCTCTACCTCGTGCCCAATCATCCGCTGGCGCTGCTGTCGCTGGCCGATCTCTATGAGTCCGTGAAGAAGCCTCAGATGGCGATCAAGATCTATGAGCGCGTGCCGTCGAACTCGCCGTTGAAGCGCAATGCGCAGATCCAGCTCGCGACCGATCTGGACTCCGCCGACCGCAGTGATGAAGCGATCAAGATCCTGAAGAATGTCACCGCGGAAGACCCGAAGGATCTCGAGGCCATCATGGCGCTCGGCAATATCGAGCGTGGCCGCAAGAAATTTGCCGACTGCGCCCAGACCTATTCGCTGGGCGTCGACGTGTTGCCTCCGAACAACGACAAGGCCAACAGCATCTATTACTACTATCGCGGCATCTGCGAGGAGCGCTCCAAGCAGTGGAGCAAGGCGGAAGCCGATATGCGCAAGGCGCTCGAGCTGCAGCCCGAACAGCCGCATGTGCTGAACTATCTCGGCTATTCCTGGATCGACCAGGGCGTCAATCTCGACGAAGGCATGAAGATGATCAAGCGCGCCGTCGAACAGCGCCCGGACGACGGCTATATCGTGGATTCGCTGGGCTGGGCCTATTTCCGCATCGGCAATTATGAGGAAGCGGCCAAGAATCTCGAGCGCGCGATCGACCTCAAGCCCGAGGATCCGACCATCAACGACCATCTCGGCGACGCCTATTGGCGCGTTGGCCGTACCCTGGAGGCAAAATTCCAGTGGTCCCACGCCCGCGACTTGAAGCCCGAGCCGGACGAGCTGCCGAAGATCGAAGCCAAGATCGAGAACGGACTGCCGGATGATCCGTCATCGGCTGCCGCCGCCGCCGACAAGAAGAAGGACGACGGCAAGGACGACGGCAAGGGCGGCTGATCGAAGGGCTTGGGGGTAATGCCGCTGGTTGAGGAGGGGCGTGCCAAGGTCAACCTGACCCTGCGGGTGGTGGGCCGCCGCGTCGATGGCTATCACGACCTCGAAAGCCTGGTGGCGTTCGCCGATTGCGGCGACCGCCTCGCACTTGCGCCCGGACCGGAACTGAAGCTCGAAACCACCGGTCCACTGGCTGGAGATTGCGGCGACGTCGCCGACAACCTGGTGATCAGGGCCGCGCTGCTGCTGGCCGAACATGTGCCTGGCCTGAAACTTGGCGAATTCACCCTCGACAAGGTGTTGCCGGTCGCGGCCGGAATTGGTGGCGGCTCGGCCGATGCGGCCGCCGCGTTGCGGCTATTGGCGCGACTCAACGATCTTGCGCTCGACGATCCGCGCCTGCGTGAGGTTGCGCTTCTGACCGGCGCCGATGTGCCGGTGTGCCTGGTCTCGCGCGCATCCGGCATGACCGGGGTCGGCGAGACCCTGTCGCCGCTGGCGTTGCCGAAAATGCCCTGCGTGCTGGTCAACCCGCGCGTTGCGGTGGCGACCAAGGAGGTGTTTGCGGGGCTCGGCTTGCGCAACGGCGAGCTCTTGGTCGGCGCCACCGACGTTCTGCAGTCGCCAGCCTGGCCGGAAGACGGTGCGTCGCTCGAAGATTGGGTCGAAGCGCTCGCCGAGAATTCCAACGATCTCGAGCTGCCTGCCACGCGCATCCAGCCAGTGATCGGTGAGGTGCTTTCGGCGCTCAACGCCACCAATGGGGCCTGGCTGGCGCGGATGTCGGGGTCAGGCGCCACCTGCTTTGCGATCTATGAAAATACCGCGGAGGCGCAGCGCGCCTCGCAGAAGATTCGGCTCGATCACCCGCAGTGGTGGGTGCATGCGGGCGTGCTGAGCTAGCTTGTAGCGGGCCGCCGCGCGAGCGCCAGTGAAATTCCGAGCCCTGCAATGAAGAGCCCGGAGCCCTGCCGGAGACGCTGGAGGAATTGTGGCCTGCGCGCGAGACGAGCACTTGCCGTAGAGGCAGCGGCCACCACGATGACGTCGGCGAAGGTGTTGAACGCCACCGAGATCAGGCCGAGCGACATGAACTGGAGCGCTGCGTGGCCCGCCGTCGGTTCGATAAATTGCGGAATGAATGCGAGAAAGAAGGCCGCGGTCTTGGGATTGAGCGCCTCGACGAGGATGCCTTCCCGAAATGCCCGCTTTGCCCCGATGGGGCCGACCGGCTCCAACAGCGGACGACCCGCCTCCATGACCGTCCTGATACCAAGCCAGATCAGATAGAGAGCGCCGCACAGCTTGAGCGCCGTAAAAAGCTGTGCGCTGGCAAGAATGATCGCCGAGACGCCAAGGCCGCCAGCGATAATGTGAACGAGTCCACCTAACGCCGTTCCGAAGGTCGATGCGACGCCCGCTGTCCTGCCGCCCGACAGCGTCCTTGCTGCCACGTAGAAAATACCGGGGCCGGGGACCGCTGCGATAATGAGCGCAGCCAGCAGAAATAGCGAAAAGCTCGCGCCGTTCATGTTTAACTCGTGCCGTTCATCTTTAATGCGACCGCGCCAGGCAGAACGCCACCACCTGCTCGAGCGCGGTCTTCATGGGCGAGGCCGGAAACAGCGCCAGCGCATCGACCGCCATCGCGCCGTAATGCTGGGCGCGGTTGATGGTGTCCTCGAGCGCGCGATGCTTGCTCATCAAGCCGATGGCGTGATCGAGATCGCCGCCGCCGATCTCGCCGCGCTCCAGCGCCTTGACCCAGAAACCGCGCTCGGAGTCGTTGCCGCGGCGGAACGCCAGCACCACCGGCAGCGTGATCTTGCCCTCGCGGAAATCGTCGCCGATGTTCTTGCCGAGCTTGGCGGCCTTGCCGCCGTAATCCAGCACGTCGTCGACGAGCTGGAACGCGATGCCGAGATTCATGCCGACCGAACGGCACGCGGTCTGCTCCGCCTTCGGACGGTTGGCGATCACCGGGCCGACCTCGCAGGCGGCCGCGAACAGTTCGGCGGTCTTGCCGCGGATCACGGCGAGATATTCGTCCTCGGTGGTGGCGGTGTTCTTGGCGGCAGCAAGCTGCATCACCTCGCCTTCGGCGATTGTCGCAGCCGCGGAAGAGAGAATGTCGAGCGCGCGCAGCGAGCCGACTTCGACCATCATCCGGAACGCCTGGCCGAGCAGAAAATCGCCGACCAATACGCTCGCCTCGTTGCCCCACAACATCCGCGCCGACAGCTTGCCGCGCCGCAGTTCACTTTCGTCGACGACATCGTCATGCAGCAGCGTCGCGGTATGCATGAACTCGACCGAGGCCGCGAGTTTGATGTGGCCGTCGCCGGAATAACCGGCGAGATGCGCCATCGCCAGCGTCAGCATCGGACGCAGCCGTTTTCCGCCTGAGGAAATCAGGTGGTTGGCAACTTCGGGAATCATGGTCACTTCGGAGCCGGTCCGCGACAGAATCGTGGCGTTGACGCGCTCCATGTCCGATGCGACGAGCCCGACCAGTTGGTCGATCGAAGCGTTCGAGGGGCTCTCGAAGGGTACAATAACCGCCACGCCGGTCTCCACAATTTCCCGATTGGGACTATCCTTAGATAGAATGTGCTACGCAGCACGGCAAGCGGCTGACATATGCCCTAGCGTCGCACGCCGCCATGATGAAGGAGAACGCAAGTTGCGGGAATTGGTTCGGACCAACGATATGGTGCTGGTTTCAGCCATCGGCGCGCTGCTCGATGGCGCGAATATCCATCATCTGGTGCTGGACCAGAATATGAGCATCATCGAGGGATCGCTGGGCGTGCTGCCGCGCCGTATCCTGGTCCATGAGGATGACAACAAACAGGCGCGCCAGCTTCTGACCGATGCCGGTCTCGCCCACGAATTGCGCGCCGATGACTGAGCCTCGGTGCGAAACCACCGAGGACGCATTCCTCGGCGGTCAATTGCGCTTGCGGCAACCCAAATCCGGCCATCGCGCCGGCCACGATGCGATGCTGCTTGCGGCCGCGACGCCGGCAAGACCAGGCGATCGTGTGGTGGATCTCGGCGCCGGCGTCGGCGCCGCCGGCCTTGCACTCGCCAAGCGTGTGCCGGCAATCGAATTGTTGCTGGTCGAGTTCGATCTCGAACTCGCTGAACTTGCGCGCGGCAACGCGGCTTCGAACGCGATCGCCGCCGACGTCGTCGTACTGGACGTTACATCCGCGCCGGACCAGTTTGCCGCCGCTGGCCTCTCGCCCGACAGCGTCGACGTGGTGCTGATGAATCCGCCGTTCAACGATCCGGTGCGGCATCGTGCCTCGCCGGACAGGGCGCGGGCGACGGCGCATGTGGCGAGCGCCGCGATGCTTGCGGATTGGGTTCACGCGGCGCGGCGCGTCCTCAAATCGCAAGGTGCATTGACGCTGATCTGGCGCGCAGACGCGTTAGCGGAAGTGTTGACGGTGCTCGATCGCGGTTTCGGCAGCCTTGCAATTTTGCCGATTCATGGTGACGCGACGGCCCCCGCGATTCGTGTGCTGGTTCGCGCCACCAAGGGCGGCAAGGCACCGACCCGAATTCTTGCCGGCCTGATGCTCAAGGAAGAGTCAGGCGTGCCTAATAAACAGGTACAGGATGCCTTGGCCGGGAAGGAACTGCTGCCGCTGGCGATACCCTAAAACATCGCCTCGCCGCCCAAATTTTGAACAGAGAGTCTACTGCGGAAGTGTCTCGGAGCGTTGTTCCGGCACCGAAGTGAAGCGAATTGCGGCCAGGAGGGTACCGATCAGCATCATCAGCAGATAGATTTTCATGTCATTCTCCGCTGCGCCATTGCAGCCCCAGCGGCCGCCAAGCAAAACGCGTTCCATTCGTCTCAATGACACTGGGGTGATAAAAAATGGTTAATTCGAGGTAACGGTATGCTGGAACAAAAAGGTGATCGCGGCAGACTATCGGATTTGCACGACAGGCTCATGGCATGGCTTCCGGCGCGGCTGCGAAGAGGAGTTGCCGTGGTGCCGGTGGTCCGGCTATCGGGCCTGATCGGCGCGGTGACCCCACTGCGGCCCGGCATGACGCTGGCCGGCGTCGCCCGGACGCTGGAGCGTGCTTTCTCCACCAGGAACGCCAAGGCGGTGGCGCTGTTGATCAATTCGCCCGGCGGCTCGCCGGTGCAATCGCGTCAGATCTATTTGCGAATTCGTCAACTCGCCGTGGAAAAGCAATTGCCGGTGCTGGCCTTCGTCGAGGACGTCGCGGCGTCCGGCGGCTACATGATCGCTTGTGCCGCGGATGAGATCTTTTGCGATCCGTCGTCGATCCTGGGCTCGATCGGCGTGGTCGGCGGCTCCTTCGGTTTCCAGGAGCTGATCAAGAAGATCGGCGTCGAGCGCAGGCTTTATACGGCGGGCGAGCACAAGGCGATGCTCGATCCGTTCTTGCCGGAAGACCGTGACGATGTAGCGCGCCTGAAGACGATCCAGCGCGAGATCCATGCGATCTTCATTGCGCTCGTGAAAGAGAGCAGGGGGAGCCGCCTCAAGGGTGGCGACGGCGTGCTGTTCACCGGTGAATATTGGGCGGGCGACACCTCCATCTCATTGGGGCTAGCGGACGCGATCGGCGATCTCCGCTCGACCTTGCGCGCCCGCTACGGCGAGAAGGTGGAGATGCCGCTGATCGCCCCGGCAAGGGGCATGCTGTCAGGCCTGTTCGGGCGGCGGTCGGCCGGCGCCGATGCGGCTGCCTCGCTGGACGGTATCGCGGGGTTGCCGGAAGGGTTGATTTCGGCGCTGGAAAGCCGGGCGATTTGGGCCAAATTCGGGTTTTAAGCGGGGTCTGCCCGCGCCATTTCGTCTCTCCTCGGTCTCGGAAGTGTGATTGCGGGGTCGGCCGGCTTCGGCGACAATGCGCAATATAAGTCGGGGCGAGATTGATAAACGACAAGGATCGACCGATGCCGCCGCTGATCGCATTTGCCGGTGTGTTGGGTGGACTGGCCGTGGTCCGGTGGGCGTACACCACCGCCGTCCGGATCAACCAGGAGCTGGAAGAGGCGCGGCAGGCTCGCCTTGCCGAAGCCGCCCGATCGAACGAGATTCCGACGCTGCGGCGCGACCCCGTCACCGGCGCTTACCGGCCGGGCTGAGCCGTCATTCCGGGGCGTGAAGCGAAGCGAAACGAACTATGGTGCGCAATTGCGCACCTGAGAATCTCGAGATTCCCCGATGCGCAATCGCGCATCTGAGATCTGGTGCTGGCGCACCACCCCGGAATGACTCTCCGGGGCGGAACGCGCGGCTATCGCCTTGATTCCGTGCCTCCCCGCCGATACGGTCCCGCGCGCTCAAAAGCCCGCGCGCGAGACCGAATCTGACGATGGATGCACTTCCGGCTCATATGCGCCCCGAACGCTCGTTCCAGGGATTGGTCCTGGCGCTGCTGCGCTACTGGGCCGATTATGGCTGCGCGATCCTGCAGCCCTACGATATGGAAGTCGGCGCGGGCACGTTCCATCCGGCGACCACGTTGCGCGCGCTCGGCCCGAAGCGCTGGAACGCGGCCTATGTGCAGCCGTCGCGGCGGCCGAAGGACGGCCGCTATGGCGAAAACCCGAACCGGCTGCAGCACTATTATCAGTTCCAGGTGATCTTAAAGCCGTCGCCGCCGGACATTCAGGAGCTCTATCTGAAATCGCTCGCCGCGATCGGCATCGATTCGCATCTGCACGACATCCGCTTTGTCGAGGACGATTGGGAGAGCCCGACGCTCGGCGCCTGGGGACTGGGATGGGAATGCTGGTGCGACGGCATGGAAGTGTCGCAGTTCACCTATTTCCAGCAGGTCGCGGGCGTCGAGTGCGCACCGGTCGCGGGCGAACTCACTTACGGGCTCGAGCGGCTTGCGATGTATGTGCAGGGGGTCGACCGCGTCTACGATCTCAATTTCAACGGCCGCGACGGCGCCGAGCGCGTCAGCTATGGCGATGTGTTCCTGCAGGCCGAGCAGGAATATTCGCGGCATAATTTCGAATTCGCCGACACCGAGATGCTGTTCGAGCAGTTCAAGATGGCGGAAGAAGCCTGCAAGAAATATCTCGCGGCCGGCTGGGTGAGCGGTCACAACCAGAAGAAACACCTGATGGTGCTGCCGGCCTATGATCAATGCATCAAGGCAAGCCACGTCTTCAATCTCCTGGATGCGCGCGGCGTGATCTCGGTGACCGAGCGGCAGAGCTACATCATGCGCGTGCGCGAGCTTGCGAAAGCCTGCGGTGAGGCCTGGGTGCACACGGAAGCCGGCGGGGCGGTCTGATGCCCGATCTCCTGCTCGAGCTTTTTTCCGAAGAAATTCCCGCGCGCATGCAGGCGAAGGCGGCGGACGATCTGCGCCGTATGGTCACCGACAAGCTTGTTGCCGAGGGTCTTGTCTATGAGGGCGCCAAAGCGTTCGCGACGCCGCGGCGGCTGGCGCTGACCGTGCACGGCGTTCCCGGGCGTCAGTCGGACTTGAAGGAGGAGCGACGGGGACCGCGCGTCGGCGGGCCTGATGCCGCCATTGCCGGCTTTCTCAAAGCCACCGGTCTGTCCTCGATCAGTGAGGCCAAGATCCAGACCGATCCGAAGAAGGGCGATTTCTACATCGCGCTAATCGAAAAGGAAGGCCGTGCCACGCTCGATGTGCTCGCCGACATGCTGCCGGTCATCATCAGGACGTTTCCGTGGCCGAAGTCGATGCGCTGGGGCGAGCGCTCGGCAAAGCCGGGCGCGCTTTCCTGGGTGCGGCCGCTGCATGCGATCACCGCGACCTTTGGGCTGGAGACCGAACAGCCCGATGTCGTGAAATTTTCCGTCGACGGCATCGAGGCCGGACAAACGACGTTCGGCCACCGCTTCATGGCGCCTGCCGCGATCAATGTTCGCCGCTTTGCGGATTACGAGGCAAAGCTTCTGGACGCGAAGGTCGTGCTCGATCCCGAACGCCGCAAGGACACCATTCTCACCGACGCCAAGCAGTTGGCGTTCGCGCAAGGTTTTGAGCTGATCGAGGATCAGGGACTGCTCGACGAGGTCGCAGGTCTCGTGGAATGGCCGGTGGTGTTGATGGGATCGTTCGACCGGGAATTCCTGTCGATCCCCGGCGAAGTCATTCGCGCCACCATCCGCAATAACCAGAAATGCTTTGTGGTCAAGGATGCCAGAACCGGAAAGCTCGCCAACAAGTTCATCCTCACCGCCAATATTGAAGCGAGCGATGGCGGCAAGGCGATCGTCGCCGGCAACGAGCGGGTCATTCGCGCGCGGCTGTCGGATGCGAAGTTTTTCTACGTGACCGATCTGAAGACCAAGCTCGAGGACCGGCTGCCGAAATTCGATTCTATCGTGTTTCACGAGAAGCTTGGCACGCAGGGCGAGCGCATCGCTCGCATCGAGCGGCTTGCGGCGGAGATCGCCCCTCTGGTCGGCGCCGACGTCGAGAAGGCGAAGCGTGCCGCGCGTTTGGCGAAAGCGGATTTGCTGACCGAAGTGGTCGGCGAATTCCCAGAGCTTCAAGGACTGATGGGAAAATATTACGCGCTGGCGCAGGGCGAGGATGCCTGTGTCGCGGCCGCAAGCGAAGAGCACTACAAGCCGCAGGGACCCAACGATCGCGTCCCGACTGATCCCGTGAGTGTTGCTGTCGCGCTCGCCGATAAGATCGATACGCTCGTCGGCTTCTGGGCGATCGACGAAAAGCCGACGGGAAGCAAGGACCCGTATGCGCTGCGTAGAGCGGCGTTGGGTGTGATCAGGTTAGTTGTCGACAACAATCTAAGAATCAAAATCGTACCGATTGTTTCGAAGGCCTTTTTTCCACACGGCGCCGCCTTAGAAAATGGCGCATGGGAAGGCAGGGATTACGTCAACTACTTAGCTCAGAAGCATTTGACACCTGAGCAGTTGAGCAATGAGAATCTTGAGGTGCTGTGGGAACGCGGCGGTTGGGCGCAGGACGCGATAAATGCGGAGGGCGCGGAGGTCGCGACCCAGTTGCTCGCCTTCTTCGCCGATCGCCTGAAAGTTCAGCTTCGCGAGCAGGGCGCGCGGCACGATCTGGTCGATGCCGTATTCGCGCTCGAAGGCCAGGACGATCTGCTGATGATCGTCCGCCGCGTCGAGGCGCTTGGCAAATTTCTCGACACTGACGACGGCAAGAATCTGCTCGCGGGCACCAAGCGTGCGAGCAACATCCTTGCGATCGAGGAGAAGAAGGACAAGCGCAAGTTCGAGGGCGCGCCTAGTCCCGCACTCTACAAGCTCAAGGAAGAAAAAGCGCTGGCGAAGGCCATCGATCAGGCAAAGAGCGAAGCAACTAGCACGGTGGCCAAGGAAGATTTTGCCGCGGCGATGAGCGCAATGGCAAAGCTGCGCCCGGCGGTCGATGCGTTCTTTGACAAGGTCAAGGTCAATGACGACGACGCAAAAGTGCGCGAAAATCGCCTGAAGCTGTTGAACGAAATCCGCGCCGCCACGCGCGCGGTCGCGGATTTTTCCAAGATACAGGACTAGCCCTCGTGCCCCGGATGCTGCGCAGCGCGCCGCCGATCCGGGGCCCACGCAAATGACTCGCCATAGGTCCCGGCTCTGCGGCGCAACGCCATAGCGCGTCGAAGATGCGCGTGAACGCGCTTGTGGCGCTGCACCGCGTCCGGGACACGAGATCGCACAACAAAAGCCCCGCCCGGGCGGGGGGAGACCGGGCAGGGCCTTCACATCCGGCTCAAGCCGACGCGGGGGCGGCGCGGCGGGCCGGACATCTCGCTTCTATCTACTATTCGACAACCTGGACGATGCGCCTTGTGCGCGGCTCGACCAGCACGGTCTGGCCGTTCACCACAGTGTAGCGGTAGGTCGTCACACCAAACGTCTGCGGCACGTCATAATAGGTGACGCCGGTCTCCGGCAGCACGCCGCCGACGATCACGCGATCCGGTATCGTGTAGTTCGGCACGCGTTCGCGCACGATATATTCACGGAACGCCGGCCGCTGGTCGATCGCGATACCCTCGACGCCGCCGCCGCGCACGACGCCCGTGGTGATTTCGCTCTGCGCCTGCACCGCTACCGGCGCGCCGATGGCGGCCGCGATCGCGGCAATGGCAAGTATTCTGTTTCGCATGGTCAACTCCTCCGGTTCATTTCGACGCGTTTTCTTCGCGAACCGGTATCCACCCCGTTATTCAAGCACGGGGCAGGCTTCGCTAGAAGACGCGCTTACGGAACACGCGCGCCGGCTCTCGCCCGCACGCAATCGAAAGCAAATGCATCGCGCGCCGCATCGTTCCCGAAAAATGCGATCTCACCGGTGGCAATTTTGGGCAATTTTCGCGGCGATGATCCGCCGGTGGAACTCATTGTAGGCCTAGGCGTCTCCTATTCCGGAACCGGGCGCCAAGTTAAGATGCAGACCCTCGAATCGATTTCCCTCTCATCGCTGTTGCGGAGACGTTTCAATGACCCTTACTGTCGCTCATATCTCGCCGATCATCTCGATCATCGCAGGTGTGCTGATCCTGATCATTCCGCGGCTTCTCAACCTGATCGTCGCACTGTTTCTGATCGTCAACGGCCTGATCGGCCTCGGATTGCTCCGATGGATCCACGTCTAGCCTCAGAAACCGGAACCCGGTGGCTTGCGCGCGCCCGCCCAAAATGGTGTAAGGCGCGCAATTCCCCGCCCTCTTTCGGATTGTCTGTCAGCCATGGCCAAAGCCGCAGCTAGACCCAAGAAAATCGCAGCGAAATCAAAGCCATCCGCGCCAGTTCCGGCAAAATCCGCGCCGCCGGCATCGGTTCGCACGGGGCTGAAAAAGAGCTCCGCCAAGCCGGTGTCGAAGCCGCTTGGCAAGGCCGCCGCTGGCAAGCCCGCGCTCGATGCGGCGAAATCCGGCAAGTGGGTGTTCACCTTTGGCGACGGCAAGGCCGAGGGCAGAGCGTCCATGCGCGATCTGCTCGGCGGCAAGGGCGCCAATTTGGCCGAGATGGCCAATCTCGGTCTTCCGGTGCCGCCCGGCTTCACGATTCCGACGTCGGTCTGCACCTATTTCTATGCACACGACAAAACCTATCCGAAGGAATTGAAAGGCCAGGTCGAAAAGGCGCTGGAGCATGTCGGCAAGCTGACC
>Ga0210408_10004569_pt1 | contig 12309 bp, 12 predicted proteins | sample IncBWH4MmetaG_FD_155471 | JGI IMG/M metagenome (GOLD analysis project Ga0210408, IMG submission 155471) | Forest soil microbial communities from Barre Woods Harvard Forest LTER site, Petersham, Massachusetts, United States - Inc-BW-H-4-M | ecosystem: Environmental > Terrestrial > Soil >... | reverse complement strand
AGCAAAGGTCAGTGAAAGCAGTTCGATCTCGAACGCGGCGGTGCGAAAGACCCGTCAGGCTCGCGCCGGGCGGGTCTTTTCTTTTTGGCTCCGCCTGCCTCGGCGTCTCATTTGGAATTGGGACGCGAGCGGCTTGTCGTTCACAGGCGCACTTGTATACAAGTGTACCGCTGTGCTGAGATGGTGGGCGCATGGCCAAAAACCCGCAATTCGAAACCGCCCGCACGCGGGGCAATCGTCTCCACGCCCGCCTCTACGCCGATATCCTCACCGGCCGCTTGCGTCCGGGCGAGGCCCTGTCGGAAACGCGTATCGCCGAGCAGCACGGCATCAGCCGCACGCCGGTGCGCGAGGTATTCCAGACGCTCGCCAAGGAGGGGCTGCTGCGCATCGTGCCGCAGATCGGCACTTTCGTCGCGCCGATCAATCTCGGTTCCGTCAACGCCAGTCAGTTCATCCGCGAGGCGCTCGAATGCCGCGCCGTGCGCGATGCCGCCGACCGCGTCAGCCGCGTTCAGGTGGCCGTGTTGAAGGAGCAGCTCGCCGCTCAGGCAAAGGTCATCCGCTCCGGCGACCACGTCGCGTTTTTCGCGCTCGACGAAAGGATGCACCGCCTGATCCTTGAAGTGTCGGGCCATGCCGGCGTGTGGGACCTGATCGCCTCGGTCAAGGCACAGCTCGACCGCGTGCGCTACCTCTCGCTCGAGGAGCAAGCCTGGCTGACGATGATCTTCCGCCAGCACCGCGAGATCGTTGCGGCGATCGCTGCGCATGATCCGAGCAAGGCCGAGAGCGCGATGCAGCAGCATCTGCGCACGGCGTTTGCCGCCATCGCGCGCATCGCGTCGGCGCACGCTGAATTCTTTGAAGAAGAAGCCCTCGAGCTCGACGAAAAGAGTGCGTGATGGAACAGACGTGGCGTTGGTTTGGCCCCGAGGACGCGATCACGCTGGCTGAGATCGCGCAGACCGGCGCGACCGGCATCGTCACCGCGCTGCATCATATCCCCTACGGCGTCGTCTGGACCACCGAGGAGATCGCCAAGCGCAAGCGCGCGATTGAAGCCGCCCCATCTCTCGGCCTTCGCTGGAGCGTCGTCGAGAGTCTGCCCATCGCCGAAGCAATCAAGCTCGGCGAGGGCGATCTCGTGCCGCTGTTCGACCACTACCGCGCCTCGATCCGTAACCTCGCCGCGCTCGGCGTGAAGACGATCTGCTACAATTTCATGCCGGTGCTCGACTGGACGCGCACGCAGCTTGCCGCGCCGCGTCCGCGCGGCGGCACGGCGCTGCGCTTCAACGCCTACGAATACGCCGCTTTCGACTGTTTCATCCTCAAGCGCAAAGGCGCCGAAGCCGAGCAAAAACCCGAAGTACTGGCGCGCGCCAAGGCCTGGGTCGACGCCGCGTCGGAGAGCGACAAGGATAGCCTTCTCGCAACCATCATGGCCGGACTGCCGGGCGCCTACGACCGCTACGACGTGCCCGGCCTGCGGCGGATGCTCGACCGTTATGGCGGAATCGACCGCGCGGCCCTGCGCGCGAACCTGAAGCGATTCCTGCAGGAGGTGGTGCCCGCCGCCGAGGAGGCGGGCGTCGCGCTCTGTATCCATCCCGACGATCCGCCGCGCCCGTTGTTCGGGCTGCCGCGCATCGTCTCGACCGCCGACGATCTCGATTTCATCGTCGAGGCCGTCGACAGCCCGGCGAACGGCATCACCTTGTGCACCGGCTCGCTCGGCGCCGCCGCGAGTAACGATCTGCCGGCAATGGCGCGGCGATTCGCGCCGAAAGTTTTTTTCGCGCACCTGCGCAACGTGACCAAGGACCCGGATGGCTCGTTCGTCGAGGCCGATCATCTCGGCGGCGACGTCGACATCGTCGCGGTCGTCGACGCTATCTTGCGGGAGCAGCAGCGGCGCCGCGACTCCGGCGTGGCCGACTGGCGTATCCCGTTCCGGCCCGATCACGGCCACGAGCTCCTCGACGACGGCCGGCGCAAGACCCACCCCGGTTATCCGCTCGTCGGCCGGCTGCGTGGTCTTGCGGAGTTGCGTGGCGTCATGACCGCCGTCGCCTCGCTCAACAAGCTGCCGATGTGACGATGATTTGTTTGTCGCAGCGCCAATTGCCCGGTCTGCCGCGGACGGTGCGGCGGCCGAGCGTCGATCGCGCGGCGCTGCGCACCGGCATCGTCCATCTCGGCCTCGGCGCCTTCGCCCGCGCCCATCTCGCCGCCTTTACGCAGCCGCTGCTCGCGGCCGATCCATCCTGGGGCGTTCTCGGGGTGAGCCTGCGCAGCCCGGCGACGCGCGATGCGCTCGCGCCACAGGACTTTCTCTATACCTGCGCCGCTCGCGACGGCACCGGCATCTCGTTGACCATCATGTCGGTGCTGACCGGCATTCTGGTCGCGCCGGAGAATCCGGACGCGGTCGTCGCGGCGATGGCCGATCCGGCCGTGCGTATCGTCAGCATCTCGGTGAGCGAGCGCGGTTATCACCGCCGCGCCGCCGACGGCGTGCTTGACGAAGAGGATCCCCTGATACGAGCGGACCTTCGCCAGCCGCATACGCCGCGCACCGTGCCTGGGCTGATCACCGCCGCCTTGCGGCGGCGTCGCGCGCGCGGCGTGCCGCCGTTCACCGTGCTCTGCTGCGACAACCTACCCGACAACGGCAACGCGACGCGCGCGCTGGTCGGCCGCTTCGCGCGCCTCATCGATCCCGCGCTCGCGGACTTCATCGAGAATGAGGCCGTCTTCCCCAACACGATGGTCGATCAGATCGTGCCGGCGACGACCGACGCCGACCGTGCCGAGATCGATGCGGCGCTCGGCGTGCACGACGCGTGGCCGGTCGTGTGCGAGCTGTTCCGCCAGTGGGTGATCGAGGACCGCTTCCCGCTCGGCCGTCCGGCGTGGGAACGGACCGGCGCCGAGCTCGTCACCGACGTCCTTCCCTACGAGGCGATGAAGCTCAGGATGCTCAACGGCAGCCATTCGGCCATCGCCTATCTCGGCCAACTCGGCGGCTGGCGAACCGTGGCGGATGCCATCGCCGACCCGGCGCTTGCCGCTTTCATTTCCGGGCTCATGCAGGAGGCGGCGACGACCTTGCAGACGCCGCCGCAAGTCGATCTTGCCGCCTATGGCCGTGCGCTGATGGCGCGCTTCGCCAACCCGGCGCTCCGGCACCAGACGGCGCAGATTGCGCGCGACGGCTCGCAGAAACTGCCGATGCGTCTGTTCGCGACGGCCGCGGCGCGCGCGGCCCACGGGCTCGCCTCGCCACATGTCGCCCTCGCCGTCGCCGCCTGGCTGCGCTTTCTTAAAGGACGCCCCGACGACGGCACGCCGCTCATCATCGAAGATCCGAAGAAGGACGCGCTCACCGCTGCGGCGCGGCGGGCCGCCACATGCCCCGCGCTGTGCGATGCGATCTTTGCATTTCACGATGTCGTGCCGCCGCCCCTCGCTGACGTCGCAGCGTTCCGCAACGAAGTGACGGCTGCACTCGAAGACCTCGCCGCGCTTGGCGTACGCGGAGCACTCAATAAAACTAACCAAAGGGAGGACTATCATGAACGGAGTGAAAGCACTGGTCGCGGGCCTCGCCCTGGTCGCGGCCGCCGTATTGCCGGCGCTCGCACAGGACGTTCCGGCACCGGGTAAAAGCCCGCGCGTCGACGCCATCAAAAAGGCTGGCGTGCTGCGCGTCGCCGTGCTCGCCAACGCGCCCTGGCTGGTCGAGAATACCACCGGCGGCGGCGAGCACTGGTCGGGGCCGGCCTGGCTGCTGTCGGAGGAATACGCCAAGCGTCTCGGCGTGAAGCTCGAGCCGGTGCTGGTGTCGCACGAGACCAAAATTCCGGTGCTTGCCGCCAATCAGGTCGACATCTCGGTAACGCCGCTGGCGCAGACGCCGGAGCGCGTCAAGGTCGTCGACTTCATCCTCTATTCGAACACCAGCGTCTGCATGTTCGGTCGCGCCGATAACGCGAAATTCGCCAAGGCGAAGTCGGTCGACGACTTGAACGCGCCGGACGTCACCATCGCCTACTTCATCGGGAGCGCCGAGGAAGGCTGGGTGAAGCAGCGCTTCCCTAAGGCCAAGCTGCTTGGCGTGGCCAATTCCGGCGCCACCGCGCCGCTCGAGGACGTGATGGCCAAGCGCGCGGACGCGGCGCCGATCAACCGCATTCCTTACGTGCCGATGAGCCACAAGGTGAAGGGACTGGCGGTGCTGCCGAGTGCCAACAACTGCCAGGACAGCGCCGAGAAAGCACAGCCGGTTGGCGTCGCCATCGACAAGAACCAGCCTGAATTCCTCACCTGGGCGGATGCCGTGGCCAAGTCGATCCAGCCGCAGCTCGCCGCGGCGGAGCAGAAAGTCATCGAGACGATGAAGTAACGTAGGGTGGGCTAAGGCCGTGGAGCGGCCGTGCCCACCGGAATGTTTGTTTGATCCATGATCGTGGTGGGCACGCGGCCTCCGCTGCGCTCCGCCCGCTTAGCCCACCCTACAAAAGGCACATCCATGGACCTCGACTTCACCCCCGTGCTCGAAAGCGGCTGGTTCCTGCTGGGCGGGCTGGGGCTGACGCTCGCGCTCTCGGTGCTGACGGTCGCGTGCAGCCTCGTGCTCGGCGGCGCGCTCGGGCTCGCGCGCTGTTACGGGCCGGATTGGCTGCGCTGGCCGATCGTCTTCTATATCGATTCCATGCGTGCGGTGCCGGTCCTGGTCGTGCTGGTGTGGACTTATTTTGCGCTGCCGATCGTCACCGGCGCCGTGCTGCCCCCGTTCTGGGCGGCGCTCGTCGCGCTCACTGCACACATCTCCGCCTATGTCGCCGAGATCGTACGCGCCGGCGTCACCTCGATCCGCGCCGGCCAGACGCGCGCGGCCTTCGCGCTCGGCATGTCGCGCTGGCGCACGATCCGCTCCATCGTCCTGCCGCAAGCGATCGTGCGCATGCTGCCGGCCTTCGGCTCGATCCTGTCGATCACCATCAAGGACACGGCGATCGCCGCGGTCATCGCCGTGCCGGAATACATGAACCGCTCGCAGACGGTGGCGGGCCAGAGCTTCCACCCGATCGAGGTCTTCGCCGTCGCGATGGCGGTCTATTTCGTCATCCTGTTCCCGGTCACTCGCGTCGTGGACATGGTTTATGTGCGGCTCGCGCATCTGGGGCGGTCATGACGTTCGACTGGTCCGTCGTCTCGCGAAACGCCGGCGTTCTGCTGGAGGGCGTCGAGCTGACCGTGCTGCTGGCGATCACGACCATGGCCATCTCGATCCCCGGCGGCATCGCGCTGGCGCTGATGCGGCTGTCGAATGTGCGCGCGCTGTCCGCGGCATCCGCGGCTTTCGTCGAACTGTTCCGCAACCTGCCGCTGATCCTGGTGGTCTACACGGCCTATTACGTCATGCCGGTGGCGACCGGGCTCAATCTGTCGCCGCTGACCACCGGCATTGTCGCCTTGAGCCTCAACGTATCGGCCTACAACGGCGAGACCTTCCGCGCCGGCATCGCCTCGATCCGCAAGGGCCAGAGCGAAGCAGCCTACGCACTGGGCATGGGGCGCTGGCAGACGATGAAAGAGATTGTTCTGCCGCAGGCGGTCCGCCGCGTTCTGCCGGTGCTCGCCTCCACTTGGGTGTCGCTGTTCAAGGACACCTCGCTGGTCTCGGTGATCTCCGTCGGCGAACTCGCCTACACCTCCATGCGCATCCGCGCCCAGACCTTTCGCGTGCTCGAGATGCTCACCGCGATGGCGGCGATCTATTGGCTGCTTGGTTATCCGCAGGCAAAGCTCGTCGACTGGATCAACCGTCGCTACGGAGTGACGGAGTGAGCGCTGTCGCTCAAGCGCCGAGGCAAGCGAGCCGCGGGCGTGCCGGCGACAGCGTGCCGGTGCTCGCCTATCGCAATGTGGTCAAGCGCTTCTCCGGCGGCCCAGTGGTGTTGAACGGCATATCGATGGAGGTGCGCCGCAACGAGGTGGTGTGCCTGATCGGTCCGTCCGGATCGGGCAAGTCGACGCTCCTGCGCTGCACCAACGGCCTCGAACTGATCGACGTGGGCGAAGTCGTGTTCGACGGCAAGGCGCTGCCGCGCGACTGGAACGGCATGCGCCGCATGCGCCGGCGCATGGGCATGGTGTTCCAGAATTTCGAATTGTTTCCGCACAAGACCGCGCTCGGCAACATCGCCATCGGCCCCATGGCCGTGCTCGGTACTTCGCGTGAAACAGCCGAGGCGCAGGCGCAAGCGCTGCTGGCGAAGGTCGGCCTTGCCGATAAGGCGGCGAGCTATCCGTTCCAGCTCTCAGGCGGGCAGCAGCAGCGCGTCGCGATTGCCCGTGCGCTGGCGATGGAACCCGAGGTGATGCTGTTCGACGAACCGACCTCGGCGCTCGATCCGGAGACGATCGGTGAGGTGCTCAACGTCATGAAGCAGCTCGCCGAGGAAGGCATGACCATGGTCGTGGTCACGCACGAGATGACCTTCGCACAGAGAGTTGCCGACTGGGTCGTGGTGATGGATCGCGGCGCGATCATCGAACAAGGTCCGCCGCAGCAGATCTTCCAGGCGCCGACGGTCGAGCGGACGCGCAGCTTCCTCAGCCACCTCGGCTGGTCGGGCTGACATTGGCGGCGATACGACGCGCCGCTCTCATTCGGCCGCGACATCGTACTCGCCGCAAAAATCGGCTTTGGCCGCGATGACTCGATTGCGTCCGGCAGTTTTCGCGTCGTAGAGGCACTGATCCGCCGCTTTCATCAGTACCGCGACGCCGGCCATGCTCAGTTTTGCTTCGGCCGCGCCGATGCTCAAGGTGACTGACACGACGCGTCCGTCGACTATCAAAGGACGTTCACCCACCTCCCTACATAGCCGATCCGCCACGAGGAGAGCCTGGGCGAGATCGGTCTCGGGCAGCAGGACGGCGAACTCGTCGCCGCCAAGCCGCGCGACGACGTCCGAGCTGCGCCGTCCTTCCCGCAATATTTCCCCCACGTGCGCGATTGCCCGGTCGCCAACGTCATGCCCGAATTGATCGTTGATCGACTTGAAGCGATCGATGTCGACGACGAGCAGGCCGAGTGGACGGGAATAGCGCTGGAACCGGCCCCACTCGGCTTCGGCGCGGGCGAGGAAATAACCACGGTTATAGAGACCTGTCAGCGTGCCTGTTGTCGCCAGCCGCTGGAGTTCTTCTCCGTGCCGTACCAGGTCGGTGATGTCCGTATACGTGAGCATCCGGCCGCCCGCGGGCAGGACCGTGCAGTGGGAGCGGATGGTGCGGCCGTCGCCATGGCGCAGGTCGGCAGGCGTCGGGTCGCCCTCCTTGATTTGCGCGATGCGACGGGAGCTGAACGCATCGAGCTCGTCCGCCGGAATCCCGTATACCTGTCGCCAGCGAGCGTTAGTGACGAGCTGCGAGACATGCGGCCGGCTCTCGGCCTCTTCATCGGAAATCCCCGACATCCGTCGGATCGCGCGGTTCATGAACTGCGCGTGAAGTTCGGAATCCAAGAGGATGATGCCCTGTTCGACGTTGTCAAGCGCGGCCCGCAGGACTTCCAGCTCGTCGGAATACCTGACGATATCGGTCACGAACGTGTAGGTCAGAACGCGCCCGCCCGAGGGCAACGGGGTGCACTGAAAACGCAGCACCTCGCCGTTGGCGAGCCGGATATCGCGTGGCCCCGAGTCGCCGGCCTTTACCTGGGTGACGCGCTCGGCGACATAGGCGTCGAGTTCGGCCTCGGGTATTTCGTACGCGCGGGTGTCGCGCCCGTGATACATCAAGGCGACGAACGCCGGCTTGCTGTCCGCCTTGGCATCCGGAAGACGCCACATTTTCCGGAACGCGCGATTGATGAACTGCGCGCGCAGTTCGGCATCGAGGAGAACCACTCCGACCTTCACATCGTCGAGCGCCGCTCGCAAGCCGAGAAGCTCGTTGCGCACCAGATCGCCGCCGCGGCGCACCGGCGCAGAATTGCGGTCTTCATCTGCGTATCCGTCGCGCCGTTCGTCCGATCGCTGCGAAGCGAACACCACGCCGACGCGGTGGTCGGATTGCCAAACCATCAGAGCGGGTCGACTCGTTTGTTCCCCTTCGATCGACAGATCGAACCGCGACGGGATTCCGACCGGGCTTTCGACCTGCAGGCAGGCGCCCTCGGCGGAAAGATTTCGCACGGTGCAATTGACGACCGAACGCTTGTTGTTGAACAGAATCTTGCCGCTGCGAAGCGTGCGCATTCGCGGGGAGTGCCGGCGGTCGTTCATGAGCCGCTCCCTTGATCCGGGCGTGAATCGCCGGATCGTCTCACACAGATATTTTTACGACCTTAAGATAGCTGTGCCGTTTTGAGGCAGAGCGCCTTGGGGTTGAACCGCGCACGTATCGTACCGGTTCCCGTCAGTCGGAGACTGCGGGCAACCTTGGCTACGGCCACGTAAACAGATTTGTGGGAAAACGGCTCAAATCCCGTATCGATCGGACTGGGCGACGTAACAGGCGCCACGCTGAACTAAACGGATTTGCTGACGCCCCAGAACAAGGGCAATGGCCCCTGGGTAATGCCGGTCAGGCTCTTGCGCCAGGCATAGTGGCGCATGCAGACGCCCAACGGCGCAAAAAGCGCGTGATCGAGGCCGGCTTTGTTGAGCCGGCGCGCCGCGGCTTTTTCCTCCTCGAGATTCGTGGCAGCGAACCAGGAGGCAAGCTCGACTTCGACCGCGGCATTGGTTGCCCAACCGTTGACCCCGTTGTTACCGTCGGCACGCACCCACGCGCTCGTCGGCGTGGCCAAATCCACGCCGTAGGGACTGGTGTGATAAATCTGCCAGCCGCCTTGGCCCGGCGCGTTCTGCTGCGCACGCCGGGCGACCACCGTGCCCCAGTCGACCGCGGCATGGTCGACGTTCACGCCCAAGCGCTGGAGCAGATCTGCGGTCACGTCGCCCCAGGCCTTGTGGTGGGGCAGATCCTGCGCGGCCATGGACGTCACCGGCTGACCCGCATAGCCGCTCGCGTCCAGCAGGCGCTTGGCGGCGTCCAGTCTGCGCGGCCCCTTGAGGATGTCGCCGCCTTCCTCGTTATAGAGCGGTGTGCCGGGCGTGAAGTAGCTCGGCATCGGCCGCCACATTTGCTCGTCCGTGCCGACGAAGGCGTGCATGTATTCTTCCTGATTGATGGCAGTCAGGATCGCGCGCCGCGCCCGCACGTCGTTGAACGGCGGGAACAGATGATTCATGCCCAGGATGCCGACAAGGCCCAGCCTGTCGTTGATCTCGACGATCAGATTGCGGTTCTGGCGCAGCATCGGCACCAGGTCGGGCACCACGAACTCCAGCCAGTCGATCTCGCCGGTCTGCAGCGCCGCCGCGCCGGTCGTCGCGTCGGGCATCACGATCCATTCGATGCGATCCGCAACGATGCGCTTTCCGCCGGCGAGCCAGGACGGCTCTTCCGGGCGCGGCACATAATCCGCGAATTTCACGAATGCCGCTCGCGCCCCCGGCACCCACTCGTCCCGGGCAAAGCGCATCGGGCCGCTGCCGACGTATTCGTTGATTTGCTTGAACGGATCGGTCGCGGCGATCCGCGCCGGCATGACGAAGCAGCACGGCGTGCTCACCTTGCCGAGCGCGAACAGCAGTTTCGGATACGGCTTCTTGAGGACCCAGCGGAAGGTGCGGTCGTCGACCGGCGCGAGCTCGTGTTGGATCGCCTTGAGCATCTGGCCCATGGGGTCGCGCACCGACCAGCGGCTGATGCTCGCCACCGCGTCCTTCGCCAGCACCGGCTCGCCATCGTGAAACTTGAGCCCGGGCCGCAGGCGGAATGTCCAAATCAAGCCGTCCGCCGACACCTCCTCGGCCTCGACCATCTGGCGCTGCGGCGTGAGCGTGGCTTCGACGCCGTAAAGCATGTCCCAGACCAGGAGGCCGGCGTTGCGCGCGATATAGGCGGCGGTCCAGATCGGATCGAAATTCGCAAGATCGGCGTGCGGCGCAAGGCGTACCGTGCGGGCGCCGGCGCGCTGCGCAATCGCCGGGGCGGCTAATCTGCTCGCGACGGCGAGGGCGCCGGCATGCGCGGCGGACTTGAGGAAGAGGCGTCGATCCATGGCGTCCACCTGCAATCTGGACTTGCCTGGGTGCAGTGAAGCCCCTTCACACCACGGCATGCAAGACCTACCTACAGGCCGATACGTCCACGGAGTCATACCGAGAGTCTTCCGATGACGATCACCCTCAACCACACCATCGTCCCGACCCGCGACAAGAAGGCAGCGGCGCAATTTTTCGCCCGCATTTTTGGTCTCCGCGCCGATCCGAAAGGCGGCCATTTCGCGCCGGTGCGCATCAACGACACGCTCACGCTCCTCTTCGACGACGAGGAGGAGTTCGAGAGCCACCACTACGCCTTCCACGTCAGCGATGCCGAGTTCGATGCCATCTTCGGCCGCATTCGCGAGGCCAAACTCGCCTATGGCAGCGCGCCGTGGAGCCTCGACGACGGCAAGCTCAACGACTGGAACGGCGGACGCGGTGTCTATTTTCGCGACCCTGACGGCCACGTGCTCGAACTCATGACCGCACCGCAGTGAGCGCCACCGCCTCGGCTATGGCGATTCCCGCCATATGGCGCAGTCACCGGCAGTTGATTTGACCGTGATCGAGATAATGACGTGACAATCGTGACCTTCTCGTCACCATATCGGGGACAGTCATGCTCGATCGTCGCGCGTTGCTGATGTCCGCCGCCATCGCGGGTCCGGCGCTCACGCCCATGAAGGCGAATGCGCAATCAGGCGCTTGCGCGCCGGAGAACCTCGCCGCCAATGCGGCGCTGCTCGACCGCTACGTGGCCGCGGTTAATGCCGGCGACACCGCCGCGCTGCAGGCGCTGTTCGCCAAGCCCTATACGCAGCATGGCGGGCTCAAGGGTGCGCGCGAGGCCTTTCCGGATTGGCATGTCACGGTCGAAGACCGCATTTTCGGCGGCGACAAAATCGTCGCCCGCAATACCTGGAGCGGAACCCACCGCGGGGCTTTTCTCGGCGTCGCGCCGACCGGCAAGCAAATTACGATCCGCACAATCGACATCTGGCGCGTCGACGGCGACAAGCTCGCCGAGCACTGGGATGTGATCGATTTAGGTGCGTTAGAGAAGCAGCTCCGTGAAAGCTAAGTGGTTTCTGCCTGTCGCGGGCGGAAAAGCGACAACGGCAAGCGACTAGTGCCGCGAACCCGAAGTTCGCATCATAATTGCCGCGAGTCCGGTTGCGAACTTCGGGTTCAAAGCGGCACTAGAATCATAGAGTTGCTAGTGTCCTACGATTCCGAAGTTCGCTTCCGAGCGAGCCGCAGACGCCGGCGAACTTCGGAATCGGGACACTAGCTCGACAGGTCCTTTTCGAATGTAAGAAGGCGCTCAACGAGCCCTTCCGGATTCGACAAGGCGACGAGGTGACCGCCGGGAATTTCCTCTACCTTCTTTCTCAGCCGCTCACGCGCGACGCGCTGTTGAAATTCGATCGGGAAAAAGCGGTCGTCTCTTCCCGCAACGACATGAATGGGGACGTCGGGCCAGCGCGTGAAGCGGCAGGGTTCGCCAAAGACGATCTCGGCTTCGCCGCGCGGCTGTTGCGGGCCGGCACGCAGCACGTCCGGCGGCACGTCGTGCAGAAAGTACGTTGCCGCATCGAATTCCGTCGCATAGCCGCCGCGCGCCGCGGCTTGTTGGCGCGCTTCGACCGCTCCCGTTGCGCCCCACCATTGACCGGCAGTCTCGTCGGGCTTGGGGATCATCGCGCTGACGAACACGAGCATCCGCACGGGCGAACGCGCGCAAACAAGGGGCGCCGTGAAGCCTCCCAGCGACTGAGCGACGAGAATCACATCGCTACGTTCTGCGATTGCGCGGATGACGATATCCGCGTACGCCGCGAGACCGGCGTGCCTGTCGTCGCCGGGCAGGTCGACCGCGATGGGTTCGTGCCCCGCCGCGCGAATGAGCGGAACCGCGCGGTGCCAATACCAAGCCATGCCGCCTGCCCCGGGAACAAGGACGAATGATGCCATATGAGCTAGGCTCCGTTGTGCCGGATTAGTTGCTCAACGGAGCTTGGCTTGCTTGATCAGGATTGATCTTGCAATGACGTGGCTCGTTGCCGCTATCCGACCTTGAGGCCGAGCTTGCGGATCACCTTTGCCCACTTCTCGGTGGATTCGACGATGAGCGTGCCGAACTCGTCCGGCGTCATCGGCAGGGGGACGC